>Ga0307372_10004767_pt1 | contig 20726 bp, 18 predicted proteins | sample OX1MG_FD_202533 | JGI IMG/M metagenome (GOLD analysis project Ga0307372, IMG submission 202533) | Soil microbial communities from Risofladan, Vaasa, Finland - OX-1 | ecosystem: Environmental > Terrestrial > Soil > Coastal area > Acid sulfate soil | place: Finland: Risofladan, Vaasa | collected...
GCGTCAAGACTGCTTCGTTGCCGATCGCGACGCCGTGTTCATTGATGCCGTGCTCGAAGCCGAACAACCAGAACGGGCGCGAGCCGATCACGGCCGCGGTTTCCGGCACTTGGGGAATTTCGAGATATTGGCAATGGACGGTTGCACCCTCCCGATAGCGCCGCAGCGGCGAATGGAACAACGGCTGGCATTCGAGTGGCGGCCGGTCGCTGTTCTTCGCGAGCATCGTCACACCCTCGCGCGTGTGCGGCGCGAGCACCACCATCGTGTCGCACGAGGGGAGGAGGTGCTCCGGCCGGTAATCGATCAGATCGGATGACATTGGCTGCTCGAAATCTGGCAAATCACGGGCGGGAACGCCCGCGCCACTGAAAATGAACCCTATCCCATGATCTGACTACTGATCTGACTACCCGCTGAATGCGTTTCAGTTTCCGGATTTCTGGATTTCTCTATTCAGTGGGGTGACCTTCCCGGCCTGCAATTCAAGCGTCTATTTCACACCCGAACCCAGACTCCCGCAGCACCTGATCCAACGTACCACGTTCGTGACAACTCACCAGAAACGATACGAGCGCATCGCACGAGGAGATAAACCACTTCACCTTCTTGCGAATCCGCGAAGGGAGCTTCATTTCCATCATCACGCGCATTGGAACCATCTTCGTTTGCCGCAAATCCCCTTGCAACAACTCAACTGGTTGTCGCAGTGATGTGTATCATAGCGTGACGGCCGATGAATCGCCAAAGTCAGTTCTCCTACGATTGCAACGCGTGCGGGCGGTGCTGCCGCGACAAGGTGATCACGCTCGCGCCGTATGACCTGCTCCGAATCGCGCGCGCCGCGGGCGTCCCGACCGGCGAGGTTATCCGCCGCTTCACGCTGCGGCGCGGATCGATCCTCAAGTTCGGCGCGGACGGCGCGTGCGCCGCGCTCGACGGCGTGCGCTGCTCGATCCACGACGGCCGTCCGCTCGCGTGCCGACTGTATCCGCTCGGCCTCGAACGCTTGGCCGACGGCCGCGGCGAGCGATTCATCCGGCTCGAACCGGCGGCGGGTTCGCTCGGCGTGTATGGCGATGGCGGCACTGTCGGCAATTTTCTCGAGGCGCAGGATGCCGCCGAATATTTCGACGCCAACGATCGCTACCGGCGGCTCGTCGCGCGGATGCGCGCGCGAATCGCCGAGCTGATCGATTTCGAGAAAATCGAGCCGCGCGAATTCTGGCGCCGCGCCACGCGTGAGGCGCTGGCCGAGTCGGGTTACGATCCGAATCCGCTCATCGATGCGCTATTCGACGCCGACGGAATTGTCGGCCGGCGCGACGACGAGGAAGCCGAGATGTTCGTGCATATTGCGGCGCTGGCAGTGCGAGTCGGCAAATCCACCGATGCGTCCGCGCTCGCGGCGGCCGCAGTGATGCTCGCCGTCAGCTTGGGCTATTCCCCCGCCGAGGCGAGTGGAGGCTAGTCGGCGGCGCTTCCCGAAGGCGCCGCGGCCGGGGACGGCGCAGGGGCTGGATGCTCGGGAATTTTGAGGTCGCGCAGAATCTCGGTCGCGTGGACGGATGGATCGACGCTCGGATAAACTCTCGCGATCCGGCCGTCGCCGTCGATCACGTAGGTGATGCGCCGGTCCAGGCCGAGAATCGGAATACCGTTGGCCGCCCCGTACTCGGTTGCGATTTTCTTGTCCGGATCGAGCAGCAGCGGAAACGGGATATTGTACTTCTTGATAAACGCGCGATGCGCGTCCGAGTCCTGCACGCTGCATCCCAGCACGATCAATCCCGCCGACTGAAATCGCGCAAAGCCGTCGCGGAACGCGCACGCCTCTTTGGTGCATCCTGGGGTATCGTCCTTTGGGTAGAAATACAGCACGACGGTCCTGCCGCGCAGATCGGCCAGCGAGATCGGCGCGATCTGATCGCCCTGGACCATCTGGGTCGAGAAGTTGGGCGCGACTTGCCCTTGTTTGAGCAGCTCCGCGCGCGCGATTCGCGGCCGAACGACTACCACCGCCAGGATTACGATTGCGGCGAGGATGAATCCGGTTGCGAGAATCTTCATGGCGACTCCTCAGATGCGGTAGAGCCACTCCTGATATTTGCGATCGCGGCCGTGCAGCGCATCCTGGAAGACCTTTTGCACCGTGCGCGTGATCGGTCCCGGAGTGCCGCTGCCGATCCGCCGGTCGTCGAGCTCGACTACGGGCGTCACTTCGGCCGCGGTGCCGGTCATGAATGCCTCGTCGGCGACATAGAAGGCGTCGCGCGCGAACAGTTCCTCGCGCACCTCGATCGAATTGTCGCGCAGAATTTTTATCACCGAGTCGCGCGTGATCCCCGGCAGGATCGAACTCAGCGTCGGCGTGCGCACAATTCCGTCGCGAATGACGAACACATTCTCGCCGCTGCCCTCGGCGACATAACCCTGCACGTCGAGCAGCAGCGCCTCGTCGTAGCCGCCGCGGCGCGCTTCGTAGCCAGCCAGGATCGAGTTGACGTAATTTCCCGACGCTTTCGCCGCCGGCATCATCGAGTTGTGATGAAACCGCACGAACGATGAGGTTTTGAGGCGCACGCCCTTGTTAAGGCCGTCTTCCCCCAGGTACGCGCCCCACGGCCACGCCGCGATCGCGACGCGGGTCTTGTTGCCGCGCGCCGCAAGTCCCATCTCGCCTTCGCCGTAGAACGCGATCGGACGCAGGTAGCATTCGGCGAGCTTGTTGGCGCGGACTACATCGGCGCACGCCTTGAGCAGCTCCTCGGAGCTGTGATGCATCGGCATCTCGACGATGTGCGCCGATTCGAGCAGGCGGCGGATATGCTCCTTGCCGCGGAAAATCGCGGAACCGCCGGCCTCGAGCTTGTAGCAGCGCATCCCTTCGAATACCGCGAGCCCATAGTGCAGGCTGTGGGTCAGGACGTGGACGTTGGCCTCGTCATAGGGGACCAGGTTTCCATCCATCCAGATCTTGTCCGTACGCAGATTGCTCGCCGCCAAGGGAAAACCTCTGGGGAAAGAATCGGCGCCTTCTGGCCGTTACGAGCCGCCAGGGCGCCTTCCACGGCTCAAAGTTAGTAGAAGGGGGATCGGGGGACAAGGCGGCGGGCCGGGTCGAGGTTTCATCCCCCTGGAGTTTTGCGCGCGCAAACACGAAACCGGGTTACCCTATCGTCGCGCACCGGATCGCTCACTCGCGCGGCTTGGTACCTTGTGGCGCTGGCGCCGATTGCGGCTGGGTCGAATCGCTGCGCGGCGCGGAACTTTCCGCTGGCGATCCTTCATGCACGCCGTTGGAATGAACTGGTGGCTCGCCAGCGCTTCGCCGATGCATCCTGCCGCCGCGGCGGCGGCGTCTGCGGCCTCTGTGTCCGCCGGCAGCGGGAGTTTCGGATTTGCCTTCGGGCGGATGCTGCGGCCGCGCGACGAATCCTTCGGGATCTTCGACATAGCGGGCGAGTATTCGCGGGTCGATTCCATAGGTCGGCGCCATCGCCTCGAAGAATTTGCGCGCCGAAGCGAAATACGGCCGGCGCATCAGCCGCCGCGTGCGACGCGAGGGCGCGGCCATGCTCTCGAATGCGTCGTGGAGCAGGCGCATCCGCTCGGTGTCGCCGCGGGCGAAGCCACGCGCGCGCAACTCGCCCAGCAGATCTAAATCGCCGGAGCGAGCCGACGGGTGGCGCGCCAGATCGAGCGTCATCGCGGCGAGCACGAAGGCATGATCGGGCGCGGCCACTCCCTCGGTCATCGTGCCGAGCGCGGCCATATTGCGAATCGTGGGCGACTCGGCCGGGTCGCCGGTGTGGCGGCTCAGATGTTCCGAGAGAAACGGAATCAGCGCCTCGAGCAGCCCGATCTCGTCCATCAGGGCGGCCGCGCGCGCGCCGGCGGGCTGCCCGAGCGTGCGATAGGTTTCCTCGACCAGGCGCGGCACGGAAGCCTTGGCGAGATCGGCGCGATGCGTCTCGATTGCGGCGCGCGTGGCCGGTTCAATCTCGAAGCCGAGTTTGGCGGCGAAGCGCACCGCACGCATCATCCGCACCGGATCCTCGCGCATCCGCAGCTCGGGCGCTCCGATGGTGCGGATGAGCCGCGCGCGCAGGTCGTCGGCGCCGCCGGCGAAATCGATAACGTTGAAGGTTTGCGGATCGTAGAACAGCGAATTGACCGTGAAGTCGCGCCGAAACGCGTCTTCCTCTGGTGTGCCGAAGGTATTGTCGGCGCGAATCAGCGGATCGCCCTCGGCGGCGACTTCTTCGCTTTGGCGGCGAAAGGTCGCGACCTCGATATTCTGCGGTCCGAAAAAAACGTGGACCAGCCGAAAGCGCCGCCCGATCAGCCGCGAGTTGCGGAACAGATCGCGGACCTGCTGCGGATGCGCCGACGTCGCTACGTCGAAGTCCTTGGGCCGCCGCCCCAGCATCAGATCGCGCACCGAGCCGCCGACCAGATAGGCGACATGCCCGGCCGCACCGAGCCGGTACAGGACCTTCAATACGTTGGGATCGATATCGCGGCGCGAGATCGGATGCTCTGAGCGAACGATAATGCGCGGTTCCAAATCCGGTGACCTTGCGGCCGGAGTCACGATGAGAACGCGCCCCTTGCGCCCCTGCCCCAACCGCCGTCCAAGAACCTAGCACGACGCCCGCCACTCTTCATCGCCCCCCGAAGCTGTTTTGGGCGCTCACGCAACCGTCACGAAAGACCGTGCATCGCGGGCATCAATCGCGCTACGATTGTTGCCACATCGCAAAGGAGCCTCATCGCATGGGAAAATTCGTCAGCGACTTAAAGAAGATCCGTGAGCGCGCCCGCAAGAACATGGAGGAAGGCGCCGTCACCGGCGGCTACAAAGCCGATCGCAAGGAAGTTATCAAGGTGCTGAACGACGTGCTCGCCACCGAGATCGTTTGCGTGCTTCGCTACAAACGCCATTACTACACCGCCGATGGAATCTACGCCGATCCCGCGCGCCAGGAGTTCCTGCAACACGCGGGCGAAGAACAGCAGCACGCCGATTGGGTTGCCGAGCGTATCGGCCAGCTCGACGGAAAGCCGAACTACAGCCCCGAAGGCCTGGCAGACCGCGCGCACTCTCAATACGACGAGAGCGCGTCGCTGACCGACATGATCAAGGAAGACCTTGTCGCCGAGCGAATTGCGATCGAATCGTATTCCGAGATCGTGCGATGGCTCGGCTCCAAGGATCCGACCACGCGCGTCCTGATCGAGCAGATCCTCAAGATGGAAGAAGAGCACGCCGACGATTTGAAGAATCTGCTCGCCAAGGTTTCGTAGCGAGCATCTCGCCGCCTTCCTTTATCTTCCTCTCTCAACCGAGGCTGTCGAGAAACGTCAAGTTTCTGTCCGTCATCCTGAACGGAGGCTGCTCCTTCGACCGCGCTCAGGGCAGGCTCCCTGAAGGATCTCCGCGAAGCGATTAGTGCGGAAAGCCTTGGCGGCGCTGAAGGAAATCGCTTCGCGTAGATCCTTCGCCTGCGGCTCAGGATGACAACAACGCAACGGCTGCGAGAAAATGGACAGTCTCAACCGGCGGAGAAAGCATGTCCTGAGCGAAGCCGAAAGAAGAGAGGGAGCAGGATCTTGAAATTCACTTTCTCAACATCCTGCGCGACCTTCAGGGTCTGACTTTGCACGCGCGGGGCGGCCTGCCGAGCCGCCCCGCTCCCATACCCCGCATGCCGTGAAATCAACGCGACCGGTAGGCGAGCGCCCGCTCGACGATCGCGGCCGCGTAGAAGAGCGCGAGCGCGGGCGCCGCCGCTTTGATCGCGCCGCGCGCGAGCGATCCGGGCGGCGTTATTGCCAGCGCTATCACCAGCGCGTAATTGACCACGCCGCCGTAGTGCCCGAGCCGGCTGCGGATCGGACCGCCCGCGCGATGCAGCCATCGCGAGTCCAGCGCGTATTGTGAAAACGAAATCGCGATCAGAATCGGGATGTAGAGCGGGGTCGCGCCCGCCGCCGCCGCGCAGCCGAGCGCGGTCAGCACAAACGTAACGTCGGCCACCGGATCGAGCCATCGCCCCGCTCCGCCGCCAACTCCGAGCCGGCGCGCAAGGCGGCCATCAAAGAAATCGCTGGCAGCCGCGCCGATCGCGAGCGCCGCAAAGGAAAGCTGCGCGCCCGGCGCCGCGAGATAAATCGCGATCCATGCCGCCGCCAGCGCAAAGCGCGAAAGCGTAAGCAGGTTGGCCGCCCGCGCGCCGAGCGCCGCATGCTCCCGTTCGCCTGCGGACGCGCTTTTCCCTACAATCGCATCCTTATGCCCGAGTCCCGCACTATCCAAGTCGTCAGCCACGGCCCCTCATGCCTCGACGGCGTGATGGCGGCCGCGGCGGTCGCGCGCTTTTACGACGGCGAGCGCGTAATTACGGTTCTGGCCGGCAATAACGAAGCCGACCGGACGATTCGCGGTCTCGAACTCAAATCGCAGGGCGTGGGCAATGACGAAATCTGGATTACCGACCTGTCGTGGACCTCTCCCGAGACCGGCGCGCATCTGACCGCGCTGGTCGAACGCGGCGCGCGCGTCTTCTGGATCGATCATCATCGCACCGCAGTCTCGCGCGCGGACGCGCCGGAGTTCAAGGTTCCCTTCACCAGCAAGATTCTTTCCGAGCAATACTCGGCCGCGCGGCTGACCTTCAATTTTCTGCGCAAAATCGCGCGCGACGCGATGCCGGCGCGCAAGCGCGAAGCCTTCGAGACGTTCGCGCCATTCGCCCTGATCGCCGACGACCACGACCGCTGGATCCACAAGATTCGCGAATCCGCCGATTGGGCGCTCGCCGTACAGACCCTTGGCGGCATGAACTCGTATCGCGAGATCCTGCGCCTGCGCGAACCAGTGATGACGCGCCGCCTGCGCGCGGCTCTCGAAGCCGGCAAAGAGGGGATGCAAAAGAGCGTCGATCTGGCGCGCGCCACGATGGTCGATCGGATGCTCAAGACCGGGATCAAAGTTCGCACCGCGTGCTGCTTCGGCTACAGCAGCGAAGTCGCCTCGCACCTCTATGACGGACAGCATCGCACCGTCGTGGCCTTGTTCGACCTGCGCAGCCAGGGCGTAAGCCTGCGCCGCAGCCCCGATTGCGACGTAAACCTCGCAGTGCTCGCCGAGGGTTTTGGCGGGGGAGGACATGAGGCAGCTTCCGGCTTCGCGATTGCGGATTTGCGCCGGTTACCCGCCGAACGCCTGGCGGAGTTACTCGGTGAGCGGCTCGAAGGCGTCGTGAGCAAGGATTAGCGCCCGGTTGAACGCATGATCTTCTTTCCACTTTCATAGATTCTCTCATCTTTTCAATAGGTTGTGAGCTATAAGCTCGAGCCGAGTGGGTCTTGCTTCAGTTTTGCTCTGGTCCTAGACTGACTGTACGTTCAGTTGACTGAACAACCAGTCCGATGGCCACCAAAGAAGAAATTGTCAAAGATTTTCGCGTCCGCGAGCTGCTCGATGCGACCCGGCGCGTGATCGCGCGTCACGGATTCGAAGGCACCACTATCGACCGCGTCGCCGAAGAAGCGAAGATCGCCAAGGGCACGGTCTATCTCTATTTCCCGACCAAGGAAGATCTGCTCCACGCCGCGATATTCGAGGGACTGCGCGCGATGGTCCGCGAGACCGCCGAGTCCGACGACCGCACCATGGCGCCGCTGGCGAGAATTTCCGCGCTGGTGCGCAATCAGTTTCGCATCCAGAGCTCGAACCAGGATTTCCTGAAGGCGTTCTTCCTCGAGTCGAGCTTCGTGAATTTCGAACCCGGCGATTCGCGCGGCGAAGAGCTGCGGCGCGTGTATATCGATCACCTGGAATTTTTGGCGTCGGTGCTCAGTTCGGCGATACGCGCGGGCGTGCTGCGCCCGATCGATCCGCAGTTCGCCGCCTTCATGCTGAGCGACATGATCACGGCGAGCATCAGGCGCCGGCTCCTGGGTCTCGCTTCGACGCCGATCGAATCGGACGCCGACGCGGTGCTCGAGATGTTTCTCAAGGGGGTGATCGCCACGTGATGAGCCTGCGCACAGGCGCTGAACATTGCGCAAGCCGCGCCGCGATCATGGCGGCGGTGCTCCTGGCCGTATTTGCCGTGGCGGGATGCCGGCAGAGCGCCGCGGCCGGTGCGGTCAACCCGGCGCCGGTCAAGCTCGTCGTCGCGGTCGCGGCTGCTCATCAGCAAACGATCACGCGCACCGCCGAGGTGCAGGGCGCGCTCTACCCGCGCGAGCAGACGGTGCTCTCGAGCGAAGTCGAAGGCGCGGTGGTTCAGGTCGGCGCCGATTTCGGCGACACGGTTGCGGCCGGGCAGGTGCTGATGCGGATAAATCCGCGCGAGTATCAGTTGCGTCTGGACTCGGCGGTGGCGGCGCTCGATCAGGCGCGGGCGCGACTCGAAAACTCGCGTGCGCGGTACAATCGCGCGCTCGAGCTGCGCAAGGACGGCCTGCTGTCGCCCGAGCAGTTCGACACGATCGTATCGGCGATGCGCGTCGATCAGGCCGACGGCGAATCCGCCGAGAAGGCGGTTGCGCTCGCGCGCAAGAAGCTCGATGACACGCAAATCAAGGCGCCGTTTGCGGGCTCGGTGCAAAAGCGGATGGCGTCGCTCGGCGAGTTTGTTCCCGTCGGGCAGAAGCTTTACGAACTGATTGCGATCGATCCGATCAAGCTCGACTGTCCGATGCCGGAGCGGTTCGTGTCGCTCGCGAAAGTCGGGATGCCGGTGCGGCTGACGATCGATTCGCGGCCCGGCGTGACCTACACCGGCGTGATCAAGCGGATCGCGCCGGCGCTCGACGAGCAAACCCGCACGCTCAAAATCGAAGCCGAAGTAAAAAATCCCGACGGCGCGCTCAAGCCGGGTTTCTTCGCGCACGTCGCGATGAACCTGGGCCAGGACCGCGCGCTGGTCGTGCCCGCCAGCGCGATCCTCCGCTACGCCGGAGTCGCGCGCGTGTTTATCGTCGAAAACGGCGTCGCTCGCACGCGCGAAGTCACCACCGGCTCAGTCGTCGGCGATCAGATCGAAATCACCGCCGGTCTGACCGACGGCGAGCAGGTCGTCACGACCGACGTTGACCGCCTCGCCGACGGCACCGCGGTGATCGCCAAGGAGCAGTCATGATCCTCGCCGATCTGTGCGTGCGCCGCCCGGTCTTCGCCACCATGTTTATCGGCGTGCTGGTGGTTCTCGGATCGTTCTCTTACGAGCGGCTCGGCGTCGATCTGTTTCCTAAAGTCGATATTCCGACCGTGATGGTAATCACGACGTTGCCGGGCGCCGCGCCCGAGGAGGCCGAGGCGCGCATCACCAAGCCGCTCGAAGAGGCGATCAACACGGTCAGCGGAATCGACGAGATGCGCTCAAACACGGTCGAGGGCGTCTCGCGGATCATTATCGAGTTCAAGCTCGAGCGCGACCTCGACGCCGCCGTCCAGGACGTGCGCGACAAGATTTCGACCGTGCTCGATCAGCTGCCCGACGGCACCAAGCCGCCGATGGTGGAGAAGTTCGACCTCGACGCGACGCCGATCCTGACGATGACGGTGACCGGGTACCAAAGTATCAAGGAGCTGACGGAAATCGCGCGGCGGCGGCTCAAGGAGCCGCTCGAATCCGTCGATGGAGTCGGCGCAATCACGATTGTCGGCGGACGCGACCGCGAGATTCATATCGCCGTCGACGCGGCCAAGCTGCACTCGACGGGTCTGTCGATGCAGCAAATCGCCGCGGCGGTGGATCGCCAGAACGTCGAGTATCCGGGCGGGCGGCTCGGACAGGGGATGTCCGAGGAGATGCTGCGCACGCTCGGGCGGATCACCGCGGTGCCCGACTTCGCGCGAGTAATTATCGCCGATAAAGACGGCAAGCCGGTCACCGTCGGCGACGTCGCCACGGTCGAGGACAGCGTCAAGGAACCGCGCTCGATGTCGCGATGGGACAATCAGAACGCGGTGTCGCTGGTGGTCACCAAACAATCGGGCGCGAACACGATCGATGTCGCCGATCGGGTGCGCGAGCGCTATAACGACCTGAAGGACACACTGCCGCCGGGAGTCAACGTGATCTTCTCGCGCGATACTTCCAGCTTTATCCGCGACGCGATTCACACCGTGCAGGAGCATCTGGTGCTCGGCGGAGTGTGCGCCGCAATCGTGGTGTTCTTCTTTTTGGGTTCGATCCGCTCGACCCTGATCGCGGCGGTCGCGATTCCGGTGTCGATCATCTCGACCTACTCGCTGATTCTGTGGATGGGCTTCACGCTCAACCGGATGACCTTGCTCGCGCTGACGCTGGCGGTCGGGATCGTGATCGACGACGCAATCGTGGTGCTCGAAAACATCTACCGGTTTATCGAGGAGAAAGGGATGGAGCCGATGGCGGCGGCGAAGGCCGCGACCGCCGAAGTCGGCCTTGCGGTAAGCGCCACCACGCTCTCGCTGGTGGTCATCTTCGTGCCGGTCGCGTTCATCAAGGGCGTGATGGGGCGTTTTTTGAATTCGTTTGGCCTCACGATGGCGTTTGCGATCATGGTTTCGCTGCTGGTCGCGTTCACACTTACGCCGATGCTGTGTTCGCGCTTTCTGCCGCGGCCGGGCGAGTTGAAGAAGCGTCCGAAGAAGTCGAATTTCTTTGGCGCGATCGAGCAGTGGTACGATGTCGCGCTGCGCTGGGCGCTGAAGCATCGCGCGATTATCGTCGCCGTCTCGATTGGGCTGGTGATCGCGATCCCGTTTCTGGGCAAGATGGTCGGCGCGACCTTCATGCCCGACGACGACTCGAGCGAATTTGCGGTCAATGTCCGCACCCCGCCCGGCTACTCGCTCGCGCATACCGATGCGGTCGTCCGCGAAATCGAGACGCGGCTGCGTACGATTCCCGAGCTGCGCCACCTCTTCACCACCGTCGGCGACACCAACGGCGACGACCGCGTGACGGTCGCGCAGGTGTTGGCGAAGCTTGCACCGCTAAACGAACGCACGCGCTCGCAAGAGGAGATTATGGCGCGGGCCCGCGCGATGCTGTCGGATTTTCCGGCCCTGCGCATCAGCGTTGACGCAATCAAGCCGTGGGACCAAGGCGGCTATCGCGACGTCGATGTCGAATACGATCTGCGCGGCCCAAATCTCGAGGTGCTCAAGTCGTACGCCAGCAAGCTCTATGCGACGCTCGAAAAACTTCCCGGCGTGGTCGATCTGGATTCCTCATACGAAGGCGGACTGCCCGAGCTGCAGGTGCATATCGACCGCCAGAAGGCGGCGGACCTGGGCGTCTCGGTCGGCGATATCGCGCAGACCATGCGCACCATGGTCCAGGGCGACGTGGTCACGCGCTATCGCGAGGGGCAGGACACCTACGACGTGCGCTTGCAGCTTGCGGAAAAAGATCGCAACGACCCCGCCGTCATCGCGGGACTGACTATTCCATCCGCCAGCGCCGGACAGGTGCGGCTCGATAACGTCGCGACCCTGGTGCACGACACCGGGCCGGTGCAGATCGATCGGCAGGATCGCCAGCGCCAGATCGCGCTCATCTTCAACCTCGCGCCCGGCGCCGCGATGAACAAGGTGATCGACGCGGTGCACAAGGACGCAATCGCGCTCGACATGCCGGCTGGTTACACGACCGCGCTAGGCGGAGAGAGCAAGATTTACGGCGAGATGGTGAGCGGGTTCGTGATCGCGTTCCTGCTCTCGATCATCTTCATGTACATGGTGCTGGCGGCGCAGTTCGAGAGTTTTATTCATCCGATCACGATCATGCTGTCGCTGCCGCTGGCGGTTCCGTTCGCACTGATCTCGCTCTTGTTTTTCCGCGAGCATCTGATGCTGTTCTCGACCCTGGGGATTTTGCTCCTGTTCGGAATTGTGAAAAAGAATTCGATCCTGCAGATCGATCAGACATTGAATTTAAGACGCCAGGGAGTTCCGCGTAGACAGGCAATTCTGACCGCGAATCGGGACCGGTTGCGCCCCATCCTGATGACCACGGCCGCGCTGGTCGCGGGCATGATTCCGGTCGCGATCGGACGCGGCGCCGGCGATTCCTCGGTGCGTTCGATCGCGCTGGTGGTGATCGGCGGACAGACGCTGTGCCTGCTGATCACGCTGCTCATCACGCCGGTCGCCTATTCGCTGTTCGACGATCTGGAAAACTGGTGGGCGCGCCTGTGGAAGCGCCAGCCCGCGCTGAGCCTGGTCGAGAAACCCGAGTTCGACGCCTCACGCCACGCCGCCGACTGACGCGCAATCCATTCAATCGCGACGCAGGGACGCCCGCGCCAAATCACCCTGTTCCTGTCTGTCAACCGAAGCGGACGGCTGGTCCGCCTGCGGCGGCGCGGGGGGCGGCTCTTCATTCCAATCGCGCGGGTCTGCTACTGTCCGCGTCCTGGCGCACTTGCGATGCAAGCAACTACGACAATCGAAGCGAGATTCCCGATGATCGATTTGCTGATGGTACTGGCTTTGGGCCTGGTGGCTGGCGTGCTGAGCGGTTTTTTCGGAGTCGGCGGCGGAGTGCTGATCGTCCCGACGCTGGTCGTGCTGCTCGCGATGCCGATGCATGCCGCGGTCGGCACGTCGCTGGCGGCGCTGCTGCCGCCGGTCGGGATTCTCGGCGCGTATGAGTATTACAAGACCGGCAACGTGAATATCGGATTCGCGGCGATGCTGGCGATCGGGCTGATCTTGGGCGGATTTGTCGGCGGCAAGATCGCGATCGGAGTCGCGCCCACGTTGTTGCGCCGTGCGTTTGCCGTTTTCATGATCGCAGTCTCGATTCGGATGCTGGTGAAGTAACCCGGCGCCCGCGGCGCCGCGGTTTCTTGCGGCTTGCGCGTGCGCCGATCCCTTATTACATTCGCGGCGTGGACGCGAAACTTCAGGATGCCCTCAATTTGCTGCTCGAATCCGAGCGCGCGGGCGTGCTCGCGCTCGAAGAATTGATCCGCGAGGTCGAGCAGGAAGAGTTGCGCGTCTTTTTGCGCGGCTCGCGCGACGAAGAGGCGCGCAATGTCCGCGAGCTCGAGGCGCTCATTCGCGGCGGCGGCGGCAGGCCCTCGGACCAGACCGGACCATTTGCCGCCAAAGTCGCCGCTCTGCCCAGCGTGCGCGAGCGGCTTAACCTGATGTCGCGCGGGCAGGAATGGGCCGCGCGCAAGACCGAAGATGCACTCGTTCTGGCGCCAGCCGCCGGGCCGATCCACGATTTTCTGGCCGCGATGGCGAATCACCATCGCGCCGAAGTCGAATGGGGCCGCGCCGAAGTGATCCGCCTGATGAACGCCTGACCAATCAGGTTTTGACCTCGAAAGGATTGAGGCATCGCACTCCAGTGCGTTCGATGTCTCTGAGGTTGCGGGTCACCAGCGTCAACCCGTGCGTCTGGGCGGTGGCTGCCATGAGCGTATCGACGACCGGAAAGCTGCCGCGAGCGCACAGCCGACCCCACGCCTGCGCGACTCGATCGTCGATCTTCAGAATGCGTTCGCCGAATCCGGCGAGCAATTCATCGAGCCAATCCTCGAGCGCACGCGCGCGGCGCAAATCGCGCGCTCGAAGCCGCTCGATCCCCTGGCGAATCTCGCCGATTACCAGCACGCTCAGAAAAAGTTCGTCGTCCTGAACCCTCCCATACCAGGCAGCCACGCGCGGATCGCAGCGGCGGCCCTTGCGGACCTCCGAGATGACATTGGTGTCGATTAGGTACACGCGTGCGCGCCCTAGAGATGCACGACGCGGCCGGTGTCGCGAGAGCGGGTGATCTCGACTCCTTCGAGCGGGGCTGCCGCCAGCAGGGACTTCAGGCTTTTGCCACCTGTCCGCAACCGGCGATACTCGTCGGCCGGGACGAGCACTGCAACCGGCTTTCCGCGCCGGGTGACGGTTTGCGGCCCTTCTTTGAGCGCGCGTTCGACGAACTCGCTGAAGCGCGCCTTTGCCTGCTGGATTTGCCACTTCATCGAGGTCCTCGCAGATAGAGATATCCTGACTAGACAGACTAGTCTGCCAACCCGCGCGGATCAATCACGAATCGTCGCAAACGGGATCCGCCCGACGACGCGATCCTAGTTCAGCCCGAGCGCTTTTCGGAATTTCGGCGCACTGAAGCCGATTATCGGCTGTTCGTCGATAATCGTAACCGGGGTCGCGCGAAAACCCTTGGCGACCAGCTCGTCGAGCACCGCGGGATCGCGCGTCAGGTTCTTTTCGGTGAACGCGATATTGTTGCGCGATAGAAACTCTATCGCCTGATGACACGCGCCTCAGCCGTCCTGAGTATAAACCACGACTTTCATCGTTATCGCCTCCGGATTTTTTCCGCCCGTCAACCCTTCGCCGCCGCGGGCGCGGGCACTTCTTTCATCCGCGCGGTGGTGTCGGTGTCGAATTCAAGATGCAGCGCCCGCACGATCATCCCGTGCATTCGCCATAGCCCGATGACATAGAACAGCTCCATGATCTGCGCGTCATCGAGATGCAGTTTCAGCGCGGCGAACGATTCGTCCTCGACCAGATTACGCCCGACAATTTCGTCAGTCACCTGCATCACGGCGCGCTCGGCGGGCGTGAACTGGTCGGACAGCGCCCAGCTTTTGATCGCGGCGAGCTTGTCCGCGGCCACGCCGACCATCCGCGCGACTTTCAGATGCTGCGAATACTCGAACCTCGAGTCGCCAACGATTCCGGTGCGCAGGATCGCGAGCTCGCGCAGCTTGGCGGGCAGCTTGCGTCCCGGCTGCATCAGGGCCATCAGCGAGTTGCGTGCCTGGAAAAGAAGATCCGGCACCAGCGCAAACGTTGTCCAGTAATCGCCGGGAGTGCCGGTCGCGGTGCCGGGATGCTTGACCGGATCGCGATCGCCGAAAAACTGCTTATAGAGTTCCTTGATCTCGGGCGAAGCCTCCGCGAGGCTCACCTGCTTAAGCCGTCCCATCGCCTTTCCTCCGATTACATGTGCGCGCGCTGCGATCCACGCCGGATGCAACCTTCGCCCAAGCGGACCTTTCAGGTCAAATAAAATGCGGCGGTGTCGGGGCGATAGGCGCGCGCGATCCAAAGCGGGCGGCGCAGATTATCCGGACCCGGAGCCGGCCGCGCCATCGCGAGCCATCGCAGATAGACCTCGTGCGCCTTGTTCGTATCGACGACGATATCGCCGTAGCGATCGCCGGCGCCCGGCAACTCGACGCGCACCTTCTGATGCCAGCAGTGCTGGCCGCTTACCGGATCGGGCTGGACCGGGAAGGTCAGGTTCTGATGCACTCCGGCGTCCTCCCACCATACGCGCTCGGAGTCGGCGTCGCCGCTCTTGAAGGGACGCACGCCGTGAATCTGGCGCATCATCCACTTGCCCGGCTCGAGCTGGCGGAGATCAACCAGCGCGGTGGACCATCGTTCGCCGCCGGCGTCTTCCTTGAGGCGCCATCGGCCAAGGTGATGCGAGCACGCAATGACGCCGGGACGGATTCCCTCAGTCACCCAGACCTTGTCGATGAAGTAGCCGATCTCGGTTTGGACCTTGACCATCGCGTCGGTCGTGACGCCGATACGTTCGGCGTCGCGCGGATGAATCCAGATAGGATTGCGATGCGAGATTTCGTAGAGCCATTTCGCGTTGCCGGAGCGGGTATGAATAAGAGTCGGCAGGCGAAAGGTCGGCAGCAGCAGCATCTCGCCCTTCGCGGCGTTGATATTGGACCAATGGACGTGGCTGCGGATGTAGCCGGGAATGGCGTGCTCGGGCCATTTCCAATCCTTGAGCGTGCGCGAATAGAATTCGAGCTTGCGCGAGGGAGTGGGAAATCCGGCGTGGCGCTCGCCGTCGATCTCGACGCCGATCGCGGCGCCGCCTTTGCGGATCACATGCGTGGCCGGATCTACGTCCGAGCCTTCCAGCTCCGCGGGTTTTGGCGCGGCCTCGAATGTCAGGTAGGAATCATCCTCGATCAGGAAGGCGCCGAACTTGCGCATGTACTCGAGCGCGGTGAGTCCGAGCTTGGCGGCGGCGGCCGGAAGTCCCGGCACGCTGTTCTCGAAAATCCAGCGGTAGTATTCGTCGATATGCAGTTTCTCGCCGCGGCGGTAGGGCGACTCGAAGTATTTGCGGATTCCCAATGCGCCGTCCGGATCGACCCGCCACGACAGCTCGATCCAGAATTCGTCTTCTTCCCAGACTTCGCCGAGCCCGGCCTCGCGATGCGCCTGCCAGGTCGTTGCGAATTTCTTGCCTTGCTTTTCGAGCGCGACGCGCAGAACAGGCTGGCGAAACCCGATCCATTTGGCCGCCTGCGTCTCCTGGCTCATCAGGTCGTGGCGTTCCGACGCGTGCCCCATCGGCAGCACGTAGTCGGCGAACCATGCGGTCTCGCTCCAGGTCGGAGTCAGGCAGGCGTGGCGCTCGACTTTCGTCTCGTCGGTGATCGCTTCGAGCCAGCTCATCCCGTCAGGATTGGTCCACACCGGGTTATAGACGCGGGTGAAATACATCGCGAGCTTGCCGCGTCCTTCCTTGAGGAAATGCGGGAGCAGGAAGCTCATCTCGAAGAACGCGACTGGATATTCGCGCGGCCAGATCATTTCGTTCCACGCGCGCGGCGGCGGCGGCATCATCGGCGGCGCGGGGATGAACTTGTTGAATGCGCTGGGACTGGTGCCGCCGGGCGTGCCGACCGCGCCGGTCAGCACGACCAGGAATTCGAGCGCGCGCGCAACCTGCCATCCGCCCAGGTTGCCGGCCGCCGCGTTGCGCCATACGTGCGTGGCGAGCGCGGAGCCGGCGCGCGCCGCTTCGCGCGCGACTTCGACGATCACGTCGGCGCGCGCGCCCGACTCGCGCTCGGCGAATTCGGGCGTGAACTCCGCGTAGGTCGCTTTCAGCACGTCGATAAACGTGTCGAGGGTGCAGGGCTTATCGCGATGCTCCTCGCGCAGGAACTCTTCCCAGTTGACCCAGCGCCGCACGAAGTCGCGATCGAAAAGATTCTCGCGCAGGATCACGTTGCACATCGCGAGCAGCACCGCCGCCTCGGTGCCGGGCCACGTCGAGAGCCAGTAGTCGGCTTTGGCGGCGGTGTTGGACAGGCGCGTGTCGATTACGCAAAGTTTCGCGCCGCGCTCCTTGCCCTCGATAATCCGCTGCGCGTGCGGATTGAAGTAGTGCCCGGTCTCGAGATGCGAACTCAACAGCAGGATGAATCGCGCGTTGGCGTGATCGGGCGACGGGCGATCGTACCCGTGCCAGAAGGCATAGCCGGTGCGCGCGCCTGCCGAGCATACGTTGGTGTGGCTGTTATGCCCGTCGATTCCCCACGAGTGCAGGACGCGCTGGTTGTAAACCAGCTCATGGCCGGGGCGGCCGACGTGATAGATGATCTCGTTGCGGCGGCCTTCGGTAATCGCGGCGCGGATTCGGCCCGCCAGGTCGTCGAGCGCCTCATCCCACGACACTCGCTCCCATTTACCCTCGCCGCGCTTTCCGGTGCGCCGCAGCGGATAGAGAATCCGCTCGGGGTCGGTCACCTGGTTGAGCGTGGCGGGACCCTTGGCGCAGTTGCGTCCGCGGCTGCCGGGATGCTCGGGGTTGCCCTCGAACTTGCGGATTTTGAGCGTGGATTTATCGACGTAGGCGACGAGGCCGCATCCCGCTTCGCAGTTGAAGCAGATCGTCGGGATGATTTGGTAATGACGCTCGACCTTGCGCGGCCATGCGGCCGGATCGAATTCGGTGAAGTCGTCCCACTTCTCGACCGGCGGATAGCTGGCAAGTCCGGCGGCGGGCGGCTCGAGATCGCGCGCGGAAGGATTTAACGGAAGCGGCAGATCTTTTTGCGCCATCGCGATTAACTCAGCGGCACCGATTGCCCGGCGCGGACCCATAGTTCTTCGAACATCCAGACTCCTCCAAGCCCGAGCGCGGCGGCAAGAACCTGCAATGCTGCGGGAGAGTTGCTGCGGCCCGCCAGCGCGATCAGCAAAATCGGCGCGGCGATTCCCAGCCCCAGCGCCCCCCCCCAGAAGCGGCCGCGCAGAGCGCCCTCGGTCAGCAGGTCGGTCGCGAGCTTCACTTCTTTGCCCGGCGGCGGCAAGTAAACCTCGGCCATGATCATCGCGAGGCTCAGGACCAGCGCAACCGTCAGCGTGTCGCCGAGCGCGAGCGTGGTTTCACGGGAAACCTCGGTGAAGGCGCCGACGATCATTAGTATAGCGGCGCCGGCGACGGCGGCCTGCATCAGCAGATGCCAGGTATAGAGCGGACTCTGCCAGAGATCGCGGCCCTTGGCCTGCGCGAAGAGAAATCCGGTGTAGCAGGCCGCGGCGATTGCGAGCAGCGCCGCGATCCAGACGATAATCGGCGGCGGGACTCCGCCGAGCCACGCCGTCGCAAACCACAAGAACGCCACGCCGCCGTAGGCCATCAGGATCCACGCGCCGATCACGACCCACGAGCGCGGATTCGGCTTGGTGAGCAGGAAGTAGAATCGGTCGGGACGCTTCAGATCGGCGATCAGCAAAATCGCCGTTACCCCGACGAAAAGCATCGCGGCGGCGGGCGCGGCGAATCCGAGCAGCAGCGGATCCGAACGATATCCAAGCGTGAGCATCAGCGCCGCGATCAAAATCGCGCCCGCCGCGATCGACTTGGTGAACAGATACGCGCCGATACGCCATCCCCACGGCCCCGGATGCGCGATATCGTAAACCACGCGGGAGGCTCCAGGAGCCACTGCGGCCGGATAGGCCGGCTGGAGCGCGGCAAACTCGGCGGCGTCCTTGCGCTCGGCCCAGAAGTGCGACGCCGTGCGCGTCGGTATCGTGGGCTGCAAGAGGTCGCCGTCAATTCCCTTGTAGAAGAGCTTCGGTTCGGTGCCTTTGTGCGGCTTGCGGCTGGTGACCCTTTGCGTCGCGACGATCGCGGCGATGGTGCTTTGCGAATCGTCGAGGTCGCCTGAGATAATCGCCTGAGTTGGGCACACGATCACGCATGCGGGCTCGAGGTTCCGCTCGACGCGATGCGCGCAGTAGTTGCACTTGGCGGCGGTGTGCGAGTTCGGATCGATGTAGAGCGCATCGTAGGGACAGGCCTGCATGCACGATTTGCACCCGATGCAGCGCTCGGAATCGAAATCAACAATCCCGTCGGTGCGCCGGTAGAGCGACGTGGTCGGGCAGATCTCGACGCACGGCGCCGCATCGCAATGGTTGCAGCGCATCACGCCGAAGTGGCGGCTCGTGTCGGGGAACTCGCCCTTCTCGATATACTTGACCCAGGTGCGGAACACGCCGATCGGGACGTTGTGTTCTTCCTTGCACGCGACGGTGCAGGCGTGGCATCCGATGCAGCGGTCCTGGTCGATTACAAATCCGTAACGCATCGCGGGTCAGAGGATATTTGCCCGTGAATCGCTGGAGCGCAAGCGCGATCGTTAACCGTGACGCCACACGGCGGTCTTGCTAGGGCGCGGCGCCGGCGCGATAATCCATCTCCGCGGTGGACGCATAGCTCAGCTCGGTTAGAGCACATGCCTCACATGCATGGGGTCGCAGGTTCAAATCCTGCTGCGTCCACCATCCAGTCCGCCGCCCGTCGCGGAGCGATCCGCATACGGCCGCCGAGACGTACGCCTCCGACGCATCGGGCAGCCCGCGGCGGCGTCCTACGCGTGGGACAACGCCAACCGGCTGACGGGAATTACCCAGGGGAGCGCGTCGGTTGCGTTCAATTATGACAGCGCGAGCCGAAGGACAACTCTGACGCTGCCCAACGGGATCGCGGTGGCGTATAGTTACGATACTGATTCGCGGATAAGCGGGATGACTTGGACGTTGGCTGGCAACCAGATTGGAGACCTCGAGTACGATTACGATGGTGATGGGCGCGTGATCGAGAAGACCGGGAGTTTCGCGCAGACCAACCTGCCGCAGCCGGTCACCGGGAACACCTTCAACGCGGACAACGAGATGACCGCGTTCAACGGTACCGTGTTAAGTTACGATGCGAACGGCAACCTCACGGCGGGCGCGAGTAACACCTACGCTTGGGATGCTCGCAATCATCTGAGCGCGATCAGCGGTGCGAATACAGCCAGTTTCGTCTATGACTCGTTAGGGCGGCGGATGAGCAAGACCATCGGCGCTACGGCGACGAGTTTTCTCTACGACGGGCTGAACCCAGTGCAGGAGCTGCAGTCAGGATCGCCGAGCGCCAACATGCTGACGGGTTTGGGGATCGACGAATACTTCCAGCGAACCGATGCGTCGGGCGCGAGTAGCTACCTGACCGACGCCCTCGGCAGCACACTCGCGCTGGCGAACCCGGCCGCCGGCCTCGCGACCAGCTACACCTACGATCCCTTCGGGAATACGACTATGGCGGGCTCAAGCTCGAATCCTTTCCAATTCAGCGGCCGCGAAAACGATGGCACCGGGCTGTATTACTACCGCGCAAGGTATTACAGCCCGACTTTCCAGAGGTTCGTGTCACAGGACCCGATCGGCTTCGCCGGGGGTGACTTCGATCTGTACGGCTACGTTGGAAATAGTCCTATTACGCTCACCGATCCGCTAGCAGGGTGTTGAGGAAGTGGTGTGATTAGTCAGTGTGATCGCCATTGCAGTGATAGAAGGGCTGGATTCAGTCGCTGGGCTTGGCGGTTTTGGCTGGCCGAGGGGAGCGCGGGTGTGTGGTGGA
>Ga0307372_10004768_pt1 | contig 20726 bp, 22 predicted proteins | sample OX1MG_FD_202533 | JGI IMG/M metagenome (GOLD analysis project Ga0307372, IMG submission 202533) | Soil microbial communities from Risofladan, Vaasa, Finland - OX-1 | ecosystem: Environmental > Terrestrial > Soil > Coastal area > Acid sulfate soil | place: Finland: Risofladan, Vaasa | collected...
TCTTCGGCGAGCCAGAGCTTCTCATGGACGTCCTCGCCAGGTGCCTTGGCGCGGTAGCCGAAACGTGCGTTCGAGAAGTCCGTGTGCGAGAAGAAAAACTCCACTCTTTGTCCATCGTCACTGATGGTGGCGTCCGCCGCCTGCAACTGCGATGCTCCAAGTTGGTGCGCGAAATGAGTGAAGTTCTCGAAACTCGCGAGTTGCTCGTTGGGCGTCACCTTCGAAAACTTAGTAGGTAGCATTTTCGGCATCGACGCACTCCGCTGAAATCAGGTGAACTGTCAAAAGGCGAGTCCGCCAGAGGTTGTACGTAGTGCGCGTGACAGGAATCCCTCTTTTGCCGTGTCTCCCACATACCCATTGTGGGAAAGTGGGCTATAGTTAGACGGCACCCGAAAGGACCTCATGACCCTCATAGAGACTGACGACCGCAGCCGAGTAGTCCTCCCTGGACATCCGAGCCAGCGCTTCATGGTGCGCGAGAATGAGGACGGCAGCATCCTGCTAGAGCCGGCTCGTGTCGTCACCGAGGCCCAACTTGAGTACGACGAAAGCCCCGGGTTGCAAGCCTTGCTCAGCCGTGCGGCCGCATCGAAGACCGTATCGAGGGCAAGTCGGCGTAAGTGAGCAGCCCTTCGGGCTACTCCGAAATTGCTAACGTCCAACTCGACGAAATCGAGCATGGCGACGACCCAGATCTCTACGATGCGTTGCTTGACGTCTGTGAGTTCGTGCTCGCCAACCCGGGTCGGGCCCAATCGCGTTCGAGCGCTCTTACGACGACGGAGGGCATTCGCTTTCGCTTGGCGGTGCCAGGTCACCATCCCTACAAAGTTTTCTGGTCAAGTGATGGCCCTCGCATCGAGGCCGTTTTCCCCTACCCCTGAGCGGCCAGGTAAACAAAACAGTTCAAAATTTTCGCGACTTTTGCTAGGTTCGTCAGTCGGCCTTGTCGTTGAGGAGAGGAAGTCTCCAATGACGGGTTGCACTTCTGTGGCGTCGGGTCCTCGAAAGTGACATGGATCCCTGATCCGATTCACCTTGTCGAAAGTTTGCGACACCAGGGTTTGGCGATTGAACAAAGAGGTTAAGCCTTGACCTCGCGGCACGGGCTAGGCGTGTGATGTTCCATGGTGCTCAAAGAGCATGGCGCGCTGGAGGGCTGCCTCACGGAGTTCTTTTGGAATCTCGACGGGGCCGCCTAGACCGCCGGAGTTGAGCCCCGCCTGTGCGGCCTCTTCTACGATTCCGCCAATCTGGATAGCCAACTCAGGCGTTCGGTGGAACACCAGCACCCCGTGGTTCGCCAACAACACCGCTGGAACCCCAGGTGTCATCGCGGCTCGGATGTTGGCCACCGCTTGGTCCGATCCCCGCGGACCGTATCTGGCCACCGGAACTCCGGTCGGCAATCCGAACATTGCCAAGGCTTCGACCCAACATCCGATCGGACGCTGGGCCACGGCGAAGGCGGTCGCGTATGGCGAATGCGTGTGCAAGACGCAGCCAACCTCAGAGTGGTCCGCGTACATCGCCGTGTGCATGGCCACGACGGCTCCCTGAATGGGCGGCAGCTCACCCTCTAGAAGGACTCCGTCCAGCCCCACTCGTACGACGGCCGATGGTGAATGGTTTCGTAGCGATGGGCCTGCGGTGAAGTACATCTCCTCCGCTCCTGGAACCCGCAGGCTCACGTTCCCGTGTCCGTTGGCGGAGATTGCCCCACTGGCCACCACCCGTTGAGCGACGTCGATGACTTGATTGACTAGGTCCTTGTCCATGACACCTCCGAGTCTTCGTCATCGACAAGGTATCGGAAAAGCGCCAGCTTCGCTGAGCCATTGAGGAACCTCCAAGCCTCACTGGCACCCGATCGAAAAGTCCCAATGCCGAGAGGGCTCGGCCATCCCTTGTCGCCCGGTTGAAGTCAAGCTGTTCGCTCTCAAGTGGGGCGCCACGACGATCGTGGTCCCTGGCGTCAGAACCGAACTCGGCTAGCACTTGAAATTCGAACCAAGCATTTTCTTAAGCAAGTTCTTCAACGCCACGCTTGAGTTCTCCAGTAGGTGATTCTTGACGTCAGCGCTCGGACGCAAACACACCCCAAGTTCGGGGCAAAGTAAGCAGCGAATTCTTGAGCCTTATCCTTGTACGGGTCAGACCTTGAGCGGCGATGCAGTTTCGGTGGTGGGCGTGGGCTTGCCCGCGGCACCGAGCGAACGAGTCTCCCCTAGAACTTGGTGGCCTGCAGGGTGTACGTAAGGGGCAGGCGTTCGGGTCGATCACGCAAGCGAAACTCTCCTCCACCGACGTCTTCCATGTCATCCCCCAAGGGATTCCATGGAGCCGACTGATGCTCTTCGAGCGAGGTGAGACGCATCCCCGCTTCGGCCAGGGCGGTGACGATCTCGCCCAGGCCATGGCTGAACTCAAGCGTTTCGGGTGAAGCCAGAGGCTCATCGTGCTCGACGTAACTATGCGTGTCCGAAAAGGGGATACCCACGGTCTCAAAATAGGGATACTTAACGACCAAGAGCCCATCGGCCCGAGGATCGTCGAGCGTCCCCAACATCGGATGTCCATCGCGGATGAACAGGCGTCCACCCGGTCGCAGCAGTGCGGCGACGACCTTCGCCCATCGCGCGATATCAGGCAACCAGCACAACGCCCCCACGCCGGTGTAGACGAGATCGAAGCGTCCTTCGCCCAGCGCCTCGGGGGCTGCGTAGAGCTCGCTGTCGACGTAGGTGATTTCGGCGTTGGCGCGACGCGCCAAGTCGCGCGCTGCCTCTAAGGCGGGTGCGGAGAAGTCCAGGCCCGTCACGCTCTGGGCCCCGAGTCTCGCGAGGGACAACGTGTCGGTGCCGATATGACACTGCAGGTGCACGACGTCGAGGCCCGCGAGCGAACCCAGGCGCGCCTGATCGAAGCGAACCACGTCCGAAAGGTGCTCGGGATTCGTGAGAAAGTCGTCGAGGCCGTACGCCTTGACGTGGTGCACGACGCGACTGTTCCAGTTCGCGAGGTTGACGGTGACGTAGTCGCTCACGGGACCATCATCGCACTGGCGCGCTCGAAAGCGAACCGCGCCGAGTTGGCCTCAACGCCGAGCGGGCGCCGCCACGGGGGTGGCTTCGCTCAGCGCTTCGCGGGCGTGGTAGCTCGAGCGCGTGAGCGGCGAGGACTGCACGTGGGCGAGTCCGAGGCTGCGTCCGCGCTCGGCGAGGTCGTCGAACTCCGCGGGCTCCCAGTAGCGCGCGACCGGCAGGTGCCGAGCGGTCGGGCGAAGGTACTGACCAATCGTGGCGATCTGCACCCCGACCGACGCCAGGTCGGCCAGGGTCTCTTCGACTTCGTCGGGCGTCTCGCCGAGACCGACCATGAGACCCGACTTCGTCGTGAAGCCCGCTTGGGCGCTTCGCGCCAGGACCGTGAGCGATCGTAGGTACCCCGCGCTCGGGCGAACGGCGCGTTGCAGGCGAGCGACCGTCTCCACGTTGTGGTTCAACACGTTCGGGCGCGACTCGAGCAAGATTTCGAGCGAGGCGAGGTCACCCTTCAAGTCCGAGGTCAAGACCTCGACGTCGGTGCCAGGCGAAACCGCGCGGATGGCCTTCACCGTGGCCGCCATCGCGCCCGCGCCGCCGTCGGGGAGATCGTCTCTCGCCACACAAGTGATGACCGCGTGGTGCAAGCCAAGTCGAACGACCGCTTCGGCGACGCGCTCGGGCTCGCTTGGATCGAGCGCCATTGGTTTGCGCGTGTCAATGAGGCAAAATCCACACGCGCGCGTGCAGCGCTCGCCGTTCACCATGAACGTCGCGGTGCCCTGGCTCCAGCACTCAAAGATGTTCGGACAGCCCGCCTCTTCACAGACCGTCACCAGTCGTAGGTCTTCGGTAAGCGTACGAAGCGACTGGAACTCGGTGCCCATGTGTGCCTCGATGCGCAGCCACTCGGGTTTACGCGTCGCGATCGGCAAAGCGTCGTCGGGATTCACGCCGGCCTTGCGAAGGCGACGTATGAGCGGACGCTCGTCTGAAGTGGTGGAGGTAGAGCGGTCCACTCGAGCCACGCCCGCGCTCGATCCGAATCGCGACTCGAGCTCATCGCCCAAGATCTCTTCGACCTCGAGGGAAGTCGCGCTCAACCCCAGTGACACCAACGAGGCCACGGGCTTATCGGGAATGCCACAGGGCACGATGGCCTTAAACGCGTCGAGATCGACCGTCACGTTGAGCGCGACGCCGTGCAAGCTGCGGCGCCGTCCGTGCTCGTCGCGCTCGGTGCGCACGCCCACGGCGGCGATCTTCGCCGGCACACTTTCGAGCCGCGCCCAGACCCCCGGGTAGCCCTCCAGGCGACCGACCTCTCCGAGCAGGCCGTCGGCATCGACACGCTTCACCGTCGCGATCACTGAGTCTTCGAGCTTGTTGACGTGGAGCCGTCCGGCCGCTGGATCGTCGCCGACCGTCACGACCGCCCAGGCGACGACCTGGCCTGGTCCGTGAAAGGTGACGTCGCCGCCGCGATCTGCGTCCACGACGACCGCGTTGAGTTGCTCGGGCGGCGTCAAGAAATGTTCGGCCTGAGTGCGAATGCCCTTGGTGTAGGTCGGCGGGTGCTCGAAGAGCAAGACGTAGTCGTCCCTCGATGAGACAAGCGCGCGCTGAAAATCGTTGGCCTCGAGAAAACTCACCCGACCGAGGTGGCGCCGGCGAAGCACCTAGAGCTCGCTGTCGAGATCGAGACCGGCGAGAAGTTCGCCCACGCGTTCGAGGTAGGCCGCCGCGGCGACCGGCTCACAGACGCGATGATCGAAGGAGAGGCCGAGCACCACGCGCGTTCCCACCTCGATGACGTCGCCGCTCTCGAGACGACGCACCACCGGTACCCTGCGCAGCGATCCAATCGAGAGCACTGCCACCTGGGGCGGAATGATGATCGGCGCGACCATCAACGTGTGCTCGCTCGGCGAGCGCATCACGCTAAAGGTGCCACCCATCAAATCGTCGGTCGTGAGGTCGCGCGACGCCAGACGCTCATCGAGGTCGTGAACACGACGCGAGAGCGCGCGCAGCGTCAGACCGGCCGAGGCGTGCACGACGGGAATCAACATCCCGTCGTCGCGCATCGCGCGCACGACGCCGACGTTGACACTGCGGTGCACGCTCAAGACGTCGCCTTCGAAGGTCGCGTTCAAGAACTCGAACTCACCAATGGCGCGCACCGCGGCGGCCATGATGACGATCTCTTCGCTGACGGGCACGTCGTCACGGGTCTTCGCGCCGTGGGCTTCGAGCCGGTCGAACACCGACGCATCGAACTCGCCCACAACGAACCCGTGAGGCACGCTGGCGTTCGAAAGCGACATGTGTGCGCCCATCCGGCGTTGGCCACTCGAAAGCGAGGTCACCAACTCCTCGGTCGGCCCGAGCGCCACGGCGCGCTCCGCGTCACGACGCGTGATCGAGCCCCCCGGGCCGGTGCCGCGCAGCGTCGAGGGTTCGACGCCGCCGTCACTGAGAATTCTTCGCACGACCGGCGAGACGACCACGCCGCTCGTGGTGCCCTCCACCGCGAGGCGAGCCGGCGGGGGCGGGGCCTTGGCCGACGCTAAGGGCGCACTCGCGGGGGCGTCAGGACTGCTGGTCGCCACGCTTTGGGACTCGTCAATCACCGCGACGCGAGCGCCGGTTTCGACAGTATCGCCCTCGCCCGCCAAGATCTCCACCAAGACGCCCGCCGCGGGCGACGGCATTTCGGAGTCGACCTTGTCGGTCGAGACCTCAAAGAGTGGCTCGTCGCGTGCGACGAGGTCACCGACCTTCTTAAACCACTGGGTGATGATGCCTTCGGTGACCGACTCACCCAGTGATGGAAGTGTGACGTCAGCCAACGTGGAGCCCACGTCCAGCGAGCGCGAGCAGCGTCTCGCCGAAGGTCTCAGAAAGCGACGGGTGCGGCTGGATGAGCGCGGCCGCCTCTTCGGCGGTGGCCTCCCAATTGACCGCGAAGTAGCCCGCCCCGAGCTGCTCGGTCACCCAGGGACCGGCCATGTGCACGCCGAGGATCTGCCCGGCGGTGCCGTCGGGGCGCTTCTCGGCGATGACCTTGACGACGCCCTCGGTCTCGCCGATAATCTGCGCGCGCGAGTTGCCGCCAAAGGGGTCCTTTTTCACCACGACGTCAATGCCGCGCTCCTTGGCCGCCGCCTCGGTGAGTCCACAGAAGGCGACCTCGGGATTCGAGTAAATGGCCCAGGGCACGCGGTCGTAGTCGACCGGAATGACCGGCTCGCCGAGAATCGTCTTGATGGCGACGATGGCCTCGGCAAAACCCACGTGGGCCAGCTGAGGCGTATTGGCGACGACGTCGCCCACCGCGAAGACGTTCGGGTTGGCCGTGCGCTGGTAGCCGTCGGTCACGACGAATCCTCGCTCGTCGATGACGACGTTGGTGCCCTCCGCCAAGAGCCCCTCGGTACGGGGGCGACGACCAACCGAAACGACGACCATATCGACGCTGACGCTCTCGGCGCCTTCCATCTCGATGGTCGTGCCCTTCTTTCCGGGCTGGTGGCCGGTGATCTTGACACCCGCACGTACCTCGATACCGCGCTTCTTAAAGGCGCGCTCGACGACCTTGGCGACTTCGGCGTCACAGCCAGCGAGGATCGAAGGCAGACCTTCGAGGACGGTGGTCTTGACGCCCATGTCGGCCAGCATCGAGGCGAACTCACAGCCAATCGCTCCGCCGCCGATGACCGCGGCGCTGCTCGGCAGCGCCGAGAGGGTGAGGAACTCATCTGACGTGACGACGAGCGACCCGTCGACGTCGAATCCGGGCAGCGTTCTTGGCACCGATCCAGCCGCGAGGATCACGTTGGCGCCCTTGGCGACCACGCCCGCGTCGGCGCCCTCGAGCACGCTGACGGTGTTGTCGGCGTTGAGTTGTGCGGTGCCTTCAAAGACCGTGACCTTGCGGCCCTTCAGAAGTCCCGACAGGCCCTTATAGAGGCGCTCAACGATTTCGTTCTTGCGGTTCTGGCTGACCGAGAAGTCCACGCTCACCTTGCCCGGCGTGATGCCGAACTCGCTGGCGTGCTCCAGGGTACGACGCACGTGGGCGGTCTCGAGGAACTCCTTGGCGGGAACGCATCCTCGGTGCAGGCATGTGCCGCCGACCTTGTCGCGCTCGATCAGCGCCACGTTCATGCCGGCGGACGCACCGTAGAGAGCGGCGGCGTAGCCGCCGGGCCCTCCTCCGATGATTACTACATCGAACTGCTGGACCTCGTTGGCCACCGTCATTTCCTTCCGTCGCGAAGCGCTGTTCCCCGAAGGGAAATCCTAATGTTTTCTGCTCGGCGCGAGTCTCGCTTACGCGGCCTCGCCGCGTTGGCTGTCGGCGGCGCGCGTGGCGAGCAGATCGACGAAATCGTTCAGTTGGTCGCCGGAGTGACCCTTCACCCAGGTAAAGGTGATTACTCGCTTACCGGGCAGTACCAGGGCGAAGAGCTCTTCCCACAGGTCGCGATTGGCGACCGGCTGGCCCTGGGAGTTCTTCCAGCCGCGCCTCAGCCATCCCACGTGCCACGAGTCGTTGAAGCACTTCACCACGTAGGTCGAGTCGCTCACGATCTCAACGGGGCCCTCCGGGTAGGCCCGCAGCGCCTCAATGACCGCGCGCACTTCCATGCGTTGATTCGTGGTGTGGGCCTCGGGTCCGCTGGCGTAATGCTCCTTGCCCTCGGCCCACGCCCATCCCCCAGGTCCAGGGTTGCCGCGGCAGGCGCCGTCGGTGTGAATTCTTCTCATATGACCCGGGTGATCCACGTGTCGGGGTCGTCGGTGAAGCGCGTGACGGCCAGGGGCAGCTCGCCGCGCAGCACTTGGCCCAGGGTCACGTGCTCGAGCACCTCGCGCAGCGCGCCGCGCACCGCCACCCACACGTCACGTAGGTGCGTCGAGTCGCCCTCGTAGTTGAGCGTCTCGGGGCGCATGCCGCGCACGCCAGCCATGGGTCCTGACACCACACGCAAGATGTCCGCGATCACGATCTGGTCGGGGTCCTTGGCCAAGCGAAAGCCGCCTTCGGGCCCGCGTTGGCTCGTCACGACGCCCCCGCGTCGAAGGTCCGAGAGGATGGCCCCGAGGAACTTGGCGGGCAGGTCCTGTTCCTGAGCGAGGTGCTCGGCGCTGACCGAACCCCCGCTGGCGGCCAACGTCAAGAGCGCGCGAATCGCGTACTCGGCCTTGGCGGGAATCTGCATGTGCCCATTCTGCCCCACCGAAGGTCGTCGCCACCCCATGCGCGACAACTCCTACACTGCCCTCTGTGCTCTCGCTGCTCGACCGTCGCTTGTATCTGTGCGTTCCCGTACGAGACGACCTCGCCTCGTTCGTGCCCGCCGTGCTCGAAGGGGGCGTCGACGTCGTGCAGTTGCGAGAAAAAAACCGGCCCCGCGAAGAGCAAGTGGCCCCGGGGCGACTCCTCGCCGAGATATGTCGCGACTACGGGGTGCCCTTCGTGATGAACGATGACCCCACCCTGGCCGCCGAGGTGAACGCCGACGGCGTGCACGTTGGCCAAGACGACGTCAGCGTCGAGTACTGCCGTGAGCTCTTAGGCAGCGCAGCGATCGTGGGACTCTCGACGCACTCGAGTGAGGAGTTCGACCGCGCGCTCGCGCATCCGGCCACGTATTTCAGTGCCGGCCCGATCGAAGTGACCCCGACGAAAGAGGGACGACCCGCCACGGGACTTGGCTACGCGCTCGCCTGCCAGACGCGCAGCGAACGGCCGGTCTTTGTCACCGGGGGTGTCAACGAGGGCAACGTCGCGCGCCTCGTGAGCGAGGGTCTGCGCCACTTCGTGGTCGTTCGCGCGCTCACCCAGTCGAGCAACCCGCTCGCGAGCGCGCGGGGTCTTCGACGCGCCCTCGACGAGGCGCTTTCAGCGGTGGCGATCCAGCCAACCCAGTAGCGTCGCGACCATGCGCGGATCGGCGCGCAGCTGGTGGCCGGCGCCTTGAATGAGACGCAGTTCCGCGCGGCCGTCGGCGGCGGCCACGAGATCGCGCGCTTCGCTGGCGGGCACCTCGACGTCGTCGGTGCCGTGGCCGATCAAGAGCCGGCGCGGAGGGATTTTCGCGATGGCCGTGATCGGATCGATGGCGAGCACGTCGTCGCGTAGTTCCTCGGGTGACAAGAGATTGCCCGCATCACCGGCCACGCCGGCCACCTGGACGCTGCGCTGGAACTCGATGGCCGGACCGCACCAGGGCTCGAGGTAGGCGGGCGTGGCGAAGGTCGCCACGCCGCGCACTCGCTCGTCTTCGGCCGCCATCGCGATGGCGAGCGCCCCGCCAAAGCCAAAACCGGCCAGCGAGATCTTGCGATCGCCCTCATCGACGCGGTCGAGAATCGTGGCCAGGTCGGCGCGCCACTGCGTGGCCGAAAAGCAACCGGTCGAACCACCCACGCCCGAAAGCGTGCCCGTCGCCACAACCCAGCCCGACTCCGTCGCCAGGTGCTCGGCCAGTTCCGGCAACAGGCCCGCCGCTTGGCGTCCCATGCCCGTCGCGCGCGGCAGTCCGTGCACGAGCACCAAGAGGTGATCGGCGATTGGTCGCGTGCTCGAGGTCGCGACGCGCAGGTCCAACAGTGACGTGCCGCTTTCGAGTTGCTCGTGGGCGAGCACCGACTTAGATGCCCAGGCGCTGGGCCAAGAGCTCACGGTGATAGCTGGGGTCACCGAGGAACAACTCTGAACTCTTGGCACGCTTGAAGTACAGGTGCGCGTGGTGCTCCCAGGTGAAGCCGATGCCACCGTGAATCTGGATGTTCTCCGCCGCGCAGTGAAAGTAGGCCTCGGAGCAGAAGGACTTGGCGAGACTGGCCGCGATGGGCAACTCGTCGTTTCGCTCCTGAGCGCTCCAGGCCGCGTAGTACGCGGCCGACTTGGCGGACTCAACGTCGAGCAGCATGTCGGCGCACTTGTGCTTGATGGCTTGGAACGAACCGATCGGCCGACCGAACTGGACGCGCTCTTTGGCGTAGGCGACGGCGTTGTTCAAGACTCGCTGCGCACCACCGACCTGCTCGGCCGCGAGCGCGGCCGCGGCGATCTGCAGCGTCGTCTCGAGACCCGCCAACGCGGCGCCGTCGACACCGATCAAGCGCGCGGCGACGTCCTTTAGCTCCAGGCGGCTCTGCTTTCGGGTCTGGTCCATCGTCGCCTGGCGCACTCGGGTCAGGCCCGGCGCGTCGCCGGCGACCGCGAAGAGTGAGAGTCCCGCGCTCGTCATGGCGGGCACTAAGATCAACGAGGCGAGCGAACCATCCGTGACGTAGTTACGCACGCCGCTGATCTTCCAGTTGTCGGCGTCCTTCGTGGCCGTCGTCGAGGTCGTCGAGAGGTCCCACTGCCCGGCGTCGTCGGTCAGGGCCAACGTCGCGATGGTCTCGCCCGACGCGATGCCCGCCAGGTAGGTCGCCTTGTCTTCGTCGCTGCCAACGTTCAAGATCGCGTTGGCGGCGAGGGCCACGGTTGAGAAGTACGGCGAGCACAGCAGCGCCGCGCCCATTTCTTCAAAGACCACGTAGAGCTCCACCGGGCCAAAGCCCTGTCCGCCGTACTCCTCGGGGATCCCGAGGGCCTGGAGCGCGAGTTCATTGGCCATCTGCTGCCACACCGCGGGGTCGTAGCCATCCTCGCTCGCCATGAGTCGGCGAACCTCGGACTCGGGGGACTTCTCTTCGAGGAAACGTCGAACCATCTTACGAAGCTCTTCTTGTTCTTCGCTAAAGCCAAAGTTCATGTCGCGACCTCTTCCTACTGCCCAGTACGGGCTCAGGACGACATTACTCAAAGTGACATCGAGCCCGATTCGTGCCAGGCTGAAGGGGTGGACGACGTCGAATTGGTCTGGTCAGACGCCCTCGCTGAGGTGCATCGCTTCGTGGTGGGACCCTTTGAGAACAACGTGTACGTCGTGCGCTGCAAACGAAGCGGCGAGGCCGCCTTGCTCGACGCCGCCAACGAACACGACCGGCTACTACGCGTCGCCCAGCACCTCGGCGTCACGTCAGTCCTAGAGACCCACGGCCACTGGGACCACATTCAAGCCGTCGAACAGGTTCGAGCGGCCGGCATCGACGTGTGGGTGCGCGAAGAGGACGCGGGCATGTTGCCGAGTTACGACCACCTTTTGGACGACGACGTTCTCCACCAGGTCGGCGAACTTCGCCTACGTACGATTCATACCCCGGGCCACACCCCCGGCAGCATCTGTTTCGCCCTCGAAAACACCCCGCTGGTCTTCACCGGCGACACGCTCTTTCCCGGCGGGCCGGGCAACACGTCCCTCGAGGGCGGAAACTTCTCGACGATTATCACCTCAATTGAGGACCGGCTCTTTCGGACCTTCGAGGCTGACGTGATGATCTGGCCCGGCCACGGGGCTCCCTCCACCATCGGTGCTGAACGCCCCCACCTCGACGAGTGGGTCACTCGGGGCTGGTGAGTTCGGTACTTCCTCGAGGCGACCGCCGATTCGCGTCGCGACCGCGTGCAAGGAACCAGACAGGCGTGCGCGCCAGCCGCGACTGAGCGGCGCGCTCGGCGCGGCGACGCGACTGGCGTGGGAGAAATACGGCAGCAGCAGGTCTTCCATCCGGTACAGGCCCTTGGGCATCGCGACGAGGCGTCCGGCGGCGAAGAGCGCGCCGTTGCCGAAGGCCTCGCGAGAGATCGTCTCGTGGCGCAGTCGCACGGTCTGGGCGGGGAAGCCAAAGAGCATTTCGTGCACGCCGATGATGCCCCCGGCTCGAATCGAGTGGATCTGACTCTCGTCGAGGTTGAGCGACTCAGCCAGGCGCATCGCCGTACCCGAGACACCCGACTTTTCTCGAAAGTGCTCTTCGAGCAGCTCCACGTCGGTGTCGGGAGCGATCTTTCGTAGCGCCATCGCCGCGAGCATCATGAAGTTGATGCCCACGCTGATGTTGGGCGACCACAGCACGCGCGTGCGCAGGGAAAGCTCCTCTAATTGACGCTGCTTGGCCTCGGAGTAGTGCGACACGGCCGACACGATCGCCACCCCGCGCTCGGCCGCCGCGTCGCCGTAGTAGTCAATCCCCTGTTCTGAGGAGAAGTCGATGATGGCGTCAACGGGCATCGTGGCCAGCAGTTCTTCGGCCCGGAACGCCGACTTCGCGTAGATCAGCCCCGGCGCGTCAGCGTCTTCGCCCAAGACCTCGAAGGCGGGTCGGTGATCCAAACGCTCGGAGCGTCGTATGGCCCACTCGAGGGAAAAATCGGGGTTTCGGAGGACGACCGACGCCACCGAGCGTCCGGTACGACCAAATCCAATGAGTCCAATTCGCATCTCTCCTACCTTCTCTTCAACGAAAGGCCGCCACGGGGGGGGCGAACACGACGATCACGACTGGTCGTGCACTGCGTCAACAAGGATGGGTCCTCGCGCAGCAGAAATAACCTAGTAACGCGCCTCCTTTCAAATCCTTAGAGTGGCCTGTGAGTTTGAAATCGCCTTTATTCCGGCCTTTTCACCCCCAAAATCGGTGGGGCGGCGCTCGAAACGGCTTCGCGAAGACCTCTCGAGCGGAGTCAGTGTCGCCAAAAATGCCCTCGTCGCTGCGAACGATTTCGCCCCTCGCCGACGGGCTCGTTCGAGACGAATTATTCACTCGCCAGTATGATTAACTCCGTGTCAGAACCAGTTCTCGAGCTACGAAATCTCCACGTGACCGCCGAAGGAAACCCCATTTTGCGCGGCGTCGACCTGGTGGTGGGCGAAGGCGAAGTCCACGCCCTGATGGGACCCAACGGAGCGGGAAAGTCAACGCTGGCCAACGTCGTGATGGGGCACCCGGGCTACGTCGTCACCGAAGGTTCCATCCACTTTCGCGGCGAGGACGTCGCGACCTGGTCCCCCGACGCGCGCGCTCGCGCGGGCATCTTTCTCGCCTTTCAGTACCCCGAATCCATCAGCGGGGTCTCCGTTATCCAGTTCCTGCGCCAAGCGATCGCGGCGCGCAAGAACCTCGCGGAACTGAGCGTGCTCGAAGTACGCCTCGACCTGGCCGAATGGATGGACCGACTCGGCATGGACGCCGCCTTCGCCGAGCGTCACTTGAACGAAGGCTTCTCGGGAGGCGAACGAAAGCGCAACGAGGTGCTCCAGATGGCCCTGCTCGAACCGGCGCTCGCCCTGCTCGACGAGACCGATTCGGGCCTCGACATCGACGCGCTGCGCGTCGTGGCCAACGGCGTGCGCACCGTGCGTTCGGAACTGCCCGCGATGGGGGTGCTCGTCGTGACCCACTACGTCAAACTCCTCGAAGAGATCGCTCCCGACCAGGTCCACGTGCTGATCGACGGGCGCATCGTGACTTCGGGGGGACCCGAGATCGCCGAGCGCATCGAGCACGAAGGTTACGACGCGCTTCGCCCGGCACTCGCGTGAGCACGTTTTCGGCCCAGCGCGTTCGCGCCGATACGCCCGAGTTCCTGCGGGTGATCAACGGCCGTGAAATCACCTACCTCGACTCGGCGTCGACGTCGCTGCCGCCGCGCGCGGTCATCGAAGCGATGAGCCGCTACTACGAACTACGCCACGCGAACGTTCATCGTGGCGTCTACCAGACCGCCAACGAGGCGACCGACGCCTACGAGGGTGCCCGCGGCGCCATCGCGCGATTCATCAACGCCCCCGGCGCCGATGAGGAGATCGTTTTCACCAAGAACACGACCGAGTCCTTCAACCTCCTCGCCAAGTCCTGGGGTGCGGCCAATCTGGGAGCTGGCGACGTCGTCTTGGTGAGTGAGATGGAACACCACGCGAACATCGTTCCGTGGTTCCAGTTGCGTGAAGCGACCGGCGTCGAGGTTCGCTTCCTCAAGGTCACCGACGACTTTCGCCTCGACCTCTCGACGCTCGACGAGGACTTGGCCGGCGTCAAACTCCTCTCGGTGACGGGCATGTCCAACGTGCTCGGCACGATCAACCCGCTTCGTGAACTCGCCGACGCCGCGCACCGTCACGGCGCGCTGATCGCCGTCGACGCGGCGCAGTCCGTCGCGCACGCCGGCCTCGACGTCGCGGCGCTCGACCTCGACTTCGTGGCGTTCTCGGCGCACAAGATGCTCGGCCCGACCGGCCTGGGCATCTTTTGGACTCGAAAAGAGATTCTTGCCTCGATGCCCCCCTTCCTCGGCGGCGGCGGCATGATCGCTGACGTGACGACCAGCGGTTTCAAGCCGGCGAGCGGACCGGCGAAGTTCGAAGCCGGCACTCCACCGATCGCCGAAGCCGTCGGACTGACCGCGGCCGTGCGCTACCTCGAGGGGCTCGGCCTCGAACACGTGCTCGCGCACGAGAAGGAGCTGACAAGCGACGCGCTGACGCGTCTCGAGGCCAACTTCTCGGGACGCGTGCGCGTCATTGGACCTTCGACGAGCGAGTCGCGCGGCGGGGTCTTAAGTCTCGACGTCGAAGGGGTCCACGCCCACGACGTCGCCCAGGTCCTCGACGAATTTGGCGTCTGCGTGCGGCCGGGGCACCACTGCGCCAAGCCGCTCATGCGACGCTTCGGACTCGCCGCCACGGCGCGCGCTTCGTTCGGGCCCTACTCACTCGCTTCGGATACCGACGTCTTGATCGAAGCGCTCGAACACGCCCTCAAGCTCTTTGGATAACCATGTCGAACCTCGATGACCTCTACCGCGAAATCATTCTCGACCACTACCGCTCGCCGCGCAATCGCGGAGAGTTAGCCTCGCCACCCGCGCACCGGGTCGAAGGCTTCAATCCCCTCTGCGGTGACGAAATCACGATCGACCTGCTGGTCAAAGACGGCGCCTTGGTCGACCTCAAACTCTCGGGACACGGCTGTTCGATTTCGCAGGCCTCGTCGTCGCTGATGAGTGTCGCCGTCAAGGGCAAAGCGCTCGACGAGGTGCGCCACGCCATTACGAATTTCAAAGAGATGATGCTTCGCCACGAATCGGGCCTGAGTGACGAAGAGTCGAAGAGTCAGATCGTTCGACTTCGCGAACTCGGCGAAATCGCGGCCCTCCAGGGCGTCGTCAAGTTCCCGGTGCGCATCAAGTGCGCGACGCTCGCCTGGAATACCTTGAGCCAGGGGCTCGACGAGCTCTAATTACGGCGTACAGGGCACCGGGTCGAAGAACGGCACGGCGAGTGAGGCGTTGGGCTTTGCCGGGGGTTTCGTGACGTGCTTCTTGGCCGCCCCCGAAGTGGTCGTGGTCGGCAACGTCGTCGTGGTGGTGGTCGTGGTCGTCGTCGTGACCACCGGTGGCGGCGGGGTCTGCAGCGCGGCGTTGGGCGGCGGGTTCGTCGGGTTCGTGAGTTCGTTGCCAAAGACGTTGGCGAAGAGCTGCTGGGCCTCGGGCTGTTGCACGTAGAGCACGTCGCCGTCGATCGGGTTCACGCCGCTGATCGTCGGCAGCGTGTAGGTCTGGATCGTGTTGGGCCCGATGCTGTGGAAGCGAACCGCCAAACCGAGCAGCTCACGGAAGGTGAACTTCGAGTCGAGCGTGATGCCCTGGGGGATCTTGGAGAGGAACGAGTTGATGGTCAAGGGGTTGTAGAGATTCTTCGCGCGGCTGAGCATCGCTCGCAGGAACGCGTTTTGACGGTCGATGCGCCCAAAGTCGCTGGTCCCGTCGTACTGCCACCCGTGGGCCAGCAGCGTCGAATACGAGGCGGTGTCGCCGGGCCAGATGCCGTTGCCGCTCGTGGCGTAGTAGAAGTGACGGCTGCGCGTGACCGCCAGCGCTTCGAAGCCCGAAATCAGCTGACACCCGGCGTGACTGATGCGCAGCCCCGAGTAGGGGTCGGCCGAGGGGTAGGGGAAGTCCAGGTAGACCCCGCCGATGGCGTCGGCCACGTTGATCATGCCCGCGAAGCTGACCACGACGGTGTCGTGGATGGGAATGCCGAAGTTCGCCTGAATGGTCTGGACGAGCAGCGACGGACCGTTGCCGAAGTTGACGTTGATGCGATTGAACTTTCCGTAGAGCGACTGGTTCGCGAGGAGGGTCACCATGGTGTCGCGCGGAATCGAAATGACCGAGATGGAGTTATTCAGAGGATCCACGTGGACGATTTTGACGACGTCACTGCGTTGACCCGAGACCGAGCCCGAGGTGGCGCCGGTTTGAGCGGCCACCGCGCCCGTCAGGCCGACTCGCGAGTCCGAGCCAATCACGAGGATGTTAAAGGGCTGACCCGAAATGGGCTGGAGCGTCTCGCCCGGCACGGTGATCTTATGAATCTGTCCGTAGCGCCAGTTCGCGTAGAGGTACCCTCCGCCGAGCAGCGCCGCGACGAGGCCTACGACGATCACTCCCGTTATGGCGACTCGCCGGCCCCAGCGCTTTTGGCCCCGCGCGCGGCGCTTTCGCGTCACGCCTTGACGTTGATCGACCGCTTCACCCAGGGCCAAAAGTCGTTGCTCGTTGGCGACGCGACGACGCGCGTGTCCCGCGCTTTCGGGACGCTCAGTACCGCCGTTGCGTCCGTCTGCCATTGAATAATCCTACCGTTACGAGAATCGCGGTTTGGTCAGTCCTGGTGCGCGACGCGGAAGGGCTCGTAGCCTTCGCGCTCCAGCGTTTCGGCCATTTCGGGGCCGCCGGTCGCCACGACGCGTCCCTCACTCACCACGTGAATCACGTCCGGGGCGAGCTCGACGAGCAGTCGGCGAAAGTGCGTGATCGCGAGCACGCCACAACCCCACTCGCTCGTGGACGCGCTGAGGCGTCGAGCGACCGCGCCGAGCGCGTCGACGTCGAGTCCCGAGTCGATCTCGTCGAGCACCGCGAACTTCGGGCGAAGGACCCCGAACTGAACCATCTCGGCGCGCTTGCGCTCGCCGCCCGAGAGGTCGACGTTGACGAAGCGCTCGAGGACCGCCGTCGCGAGTCCCACGCGATCCGCTTCTTCATGCATTCGCGCCTGCACGCTCGTTGGATCGGCCCCCGCCGCGATTAAGAGATCGACGGGACGTACGCCGGGGATCTCGAAGGGCTGCTGGAGCGCGAGGAGAAGTCCTTTGCGGGCCCGCTCGCTGGGTGCGAGGCCGAGGAGTTCCTCGCCGTCGAGACGCACCGAGCCTTCTAAGACGTGATAGCCCGGGTGCCCGGTGATCGCGTGGGCCAAGGTGGACTTGCCCGATCCGTTGGGGCCCATGATGGCGTGCACCTCGCCGCCGCGCATCCTTAGGTCAAAGCCCTTCAAGACCTCTTTGCCCGCGACGCTGACGCGAAGACCCTCGATGACCAGTTCGCTCACGGCAACTCCACTTCGACGCGCCCGTCGCGAACGAACGCCTCGTAACGATGCACGGGCTTGGTCGCGGGCAGGGTCATTGGCTCGCCGTCGCTGAGTCGAAACATCGCGCCGTGTCGCGCGCACTCGATCTCGCAGGTCTCTACGTCGACTTCGCCTTCGCTGAGCGAGAAGTCCTCGTGACTGCAGCGATCGTCGAGCACGAAGACTTCGTCGCCGACGCGCACCCCCATCAACACCAGTTCACCGACCTGGAGCTGGCGAGGCTTGGCGACCTCGAATTCGTCGAGTGCGCCCACGTCCACGCTCACGGCGCCACCACCGCGACGCGCGAAAGGGTCTCGGTGACGTCGGCTTCGACCACGGCCGCCAGGTCGCTCGGCAGCGCCGAAAGCATCTCGTAAAAGAAGCCTTGAATGAGCAGACGCTCGGCGTCGCCGCGACGCACCCCGCGGCTCTCTAAGTACCAGCGCTGGAGTTCGTCGAGTGGCCCGACCGACGAAGCGTGCGCGCACATCACGTCGTTCTCTCGAATGTCGAGGTTGGGCACGCTGTCGGCGTGCGCGGCCGGTGAGAGCAAGAGATTGTGGTTCGTCTGGCGCGCGTCGGTGCGTTTCGCGCCCTTTTCGATTTCGATGAGCCCGGTGTAGACGGACCTCGACGAATCGGCGACCGCACCCTTTGACAGCAACGTCGAGGTCGTGCGTGGCGCGACGTGCAACTGGTGCGTACGAAAGTCATGCACCTGATCGCCCGACCCGAGGAAGGTGGTGCGCAGTTCATTCGATGAGTTGGCCCCGCGAAGTTCGGCGTCGTTGCGCGAGCGGTCGTAGTGGGCTCCGAAGCCGACGACGCCTTGGACGAGGCGCGAATCGCGCGCGAGGAATCCAGTCGTGCGCGAGACGTGCCAGGCGGTGTCGTCGAGACGCTGATAGTTCACCAGCTGCAGCGAAGCATTGTCGCCCAGCTGGTACTCCTCGAGGGGCACCACGAGTCCGTCGCGACCACCTTCGAAAAGTTCTATGATGGTGGCTTGGGCGCCGCGACCGAGCACGATCTGGGTTCGGGGAAACGACGCGCCCGACGTGGCCGAGTGCACCACCAAGATCGGCGCCGCGACGTGGACGCCGGCGCCGACGCGAATCGAGACGCCCGTGGGGGCGAGCGCGCAGTTCAAGAGGGAAAAAGAGTCGCGCTGGTAGTGCTCGAGCAACGAGGTGCCGCTCAGGGAGTCGGCCGAATCGTCGCTGGTCACCTCGACACCGTCAAGTGACGTGCCCGCGTCCACCAAGAAGCCGTCGACCACGCGTACCACCTGGGCGCTCAGGGCGCTGAGCGACGTGGCCAGGGTCGACCACTCGGTCTGGCCCGGCGTCTCGGGGACGGCGAAACGATCGAGCGAGAAGTCCTTTAACGGCGCGTAGCGCCATACTTCGTCGCTCGTCTCGGGCAGGCCGCCCTCGACGAAGGCCGTCCAGGCTTCGCGGCGAGCGCCGCTTGGAGCGTGCTCGTGGAGAAAGGTCGTGGCCGAAGAAGTGAAGTTTTCCATAAAAGTAGAACTATGGAAGTGTAATGGGGCGCCCGCTGCGCTCGGTCGCTGGCGGGCTAGTTCGCCGAGAAAGGAATCACCATGGAGTACACCTCTGAGGTCATCACCCTCGAGATCAACGAACACGTCGCCACGATCTGGTTAGATCGGCCCGAAGCGCGAAACGCCCTCGGCCGAGCCTTCTGGAGCGACTTACCGCGAGCGACTCGAGCGATTGAAGAAGACCCTCGCGTGCGCGTCGTCGTCGTCGCGGCCAAGGGCCGTGACTTCACGGTGGGGCTGGACCTCAAGGAGATGGGGGGCTCCCTCGGCGGCGAAGGTGCCAACGCCGCTTCGAGGGCCGCCAGCGCGAGGGTCACCTTCAATGCGGTGCGCGACATGCAAGACGCGGTGACCTCGCTCGCGAAATTGCGCGTACCCGTGATCGCCGCCGTGCACGGTTACTGCATCGGCGGCGGCATTGACTTGATCAGCGCGTGCGACATTCGCCTGGGCACCACGAACTCGTTGTATTCAGTGCGCGAGACGAAAGTGGCGATCGTGGCGGACCTGGGGACCCTCCAGCGCCTGCCGCGAATCATCAGCGCGGGCTACGTCGCCGAGCTCGCCTACACCGGTAAGGACGTCTCGGCGGGACGCGCCGCGCAGATGGGGCTCTTGAATCACGCGGTGGGCGAGAACGCCAGCGAAGTCCTCGACGCGGCCTACGAACTGGCTCGCGAGATCGCGGCGAACTCGCCCCTGGCCGTCGAGGGCACCAAGGCGGTCTTGGCCGCGAACGACGGGGCCACGATTGACGAGGGTCTCGAATTCGTCGCGCGTTGGAACACCATGTATCTCCAGAGCAACGACCTGCGCGAAGCGATGAGCGCCTTCCTCGAGCGCCGCGCGCCCAAGTTCACCGGCGACTAGCGCCGCCAGAACTTCCAGCCGCGCTTTTGACGCTCTTGCTCATCGAGTTCGCGCAGCCGCTCGGCGAAGAGCTCGGGCGCGACGGCGTTCACAATCTCGTCGGCCGACCCCAGGAGTTCGCGCCGATCGTCGAGGGGCACCGAGGTTTCGGGCTCGTGCTCGACGGGCCGATCGACCAGCGAGCCGTGCGCCCAGCCCACGTCAGCCAAGCGCGGCTCGTAGGTGACGCAGTTCTCGGGGCAGCTCCAGGGCTGGTCGGGTGCGCGACCAATCACGCAGAAGCGAGCGACTTCGCCCGAAGCGTAGGTCCGACTTTGAAAGTGCTTGCACTCCTCGCGCATGGCCATGGTCGTTAGTTTCTCACGTCCACGAGCGGCGCGAAACTCGCCGCGCCATCAGCCGATAGAGCCTTCCATCTGGAGTTCAATGAGGCGAGACCACTCGACCGCGTACTCCATGGGCAGCGTGCGCGTGATCGGCTCGATGAAGCCGTTGACGATCATGCCCATGGCCTGAGATTCGGTCAGGCCGCGACTCATGAGATAGAAGAGTTGGTCGTCGCCGATCTTCGACACGGTGGCCTCGTGGCCAATCGAAGCGTCCTGCTCGCCAATCTCCATGTAGGGCCGCGTCTCTGAGGTCGACATCTCGTCCAAGATCAACGCGTCACAGCGCACGAAACTCTTCGCACCCGTGGCGCCCTCTTCGACCTTCACGAGACCGCGATAGGCCGTCAGGCCGCCGTCTTTGGAGATGGACTTCGAGATGATCGTCGAGGTCGTCTCGGGGGCGAAGTGCACCATCTTCGCTCCGGCGTCTTGGACCTGGCCGGGACCGGCGTAGGCGACCGAGAGCACTTCGCCCGAGGCCTTGGGGCCCATCAGGTAGACCGAGGGGTACTTCATCGTGAGGCGCGATCCA
>Ga0307372_10004773_pt1 | contig 20707 bp, 20 predicted proteins | sample OX1MG_FD_202533 | JGI IMG/M metagenome (GOLD analysis project Ga0307372, IMG submission 202533) | Soil microbial communities from Risofladan, Vaasa, Finland - OX-1 | ecosystem: Environmental > Terrestrial > Soil > Coastal area > Acid sulfate soil | place: Finland: Risofladan, Vaasa | collected...
AAATTGGTACGATGTCAGCGCTGTCACGCGGACGTGGCTCAGTGGTAGAGCATCACCTTGCCAAGGTGAGGGTCGCGGGTTCGAATCCCGTCGTCCGCTCAACGGGTTGTTTGCGACTTAGGTTCACGACTTTCAGAGCCTCGATAGTTGCCAAGACACCTAGAATTCCATCAAACACAGGCGATTAGGTCCTGTATTTCTAGCTGTCGGTGGCCAGAGGCTTTCGCTCGCGTGGGAGATTAGGTCTTAGCGCGTGGGACCTCCTAACTCGTAGCGATACTCATACGCATCGATGATTCGCTTGTTCGCCCAAGCGATCATGAAGCCGAGATAGACACTTGGCATGGCGCGTCCTGGGTTTCTGTAGACGCCACGGCGAAGAGCACCGAAGTGGACTCTCAGCCCGGCGAACGCCGCTTCAACTTTCGGGCGAAGACGCCATGCACTGAGCCAAGTGGAGCAGCCGTAGCGAAAAAGCTGCCGCGGCTGGGGAGAGACCATCTTCGTCCTGCTCTTTACCTTCGGCATAATGCGTGGAACCGAGATCGTCGCCTGGCTACAACACGGCCGCGACTCAAAATCGTCCGGCGGGGTAACCGTGACGAAATCAGCGGGGCTGAGTCTCATCGAGGCAGGTACGAGAGGGCACCGGCAGCTTCCACGACGTGCGGGACATTCCTTCCGGTCGCTTCCGTCTGGCTTTGTGGCCGCCTGGCGAAGGCCGAACATATATGGCTCGCGCTCGTCATAGCGTTTCGCGAGTTCCCAAGCCTCCTCGTCGGGCATTGCCGGCTTAAAAGACGGAAGCCTGATCAGCCCAGAGGGGATGCCGGGGCAAGCAAGGTCGCCGTCTAGCCACATCGCGCCCTGTAGGTCTGGCCGGTGGAACCGCTGCTGCCACTTCATATCAAAAGTGACGGTGACACATCTATGAGCAAGCGGATCGAGCATCCTGCTTCCTAGCTGCGAATATCCCTTATCCATAGCGATGTGATCCACCTCATGGCCACAGTCACGTAGAAAATCAATCATCCACAGAACCGCGGTGTCCCGCTCGCTATTGGGCAAAGACAATCTCGCCGCAGAAATTACGCCAGGAACCTCAGGGCCTCCAAGTTCCCCGGTAGCCACAATGACAGCGAGCTCAAAGCCGGATCCGGTGGATGATTTTTTTCCGTTCTTGGCAGCAAGGTGGACTGCAAGGGCCTCTGGGTCTTTAGAGCTGAACCGTCGCGGATCTCCTACTGGAAATGAATCATCGACTTCAACTCGCGAGGGCGTCTCGTTTTCGGTGGTGTCGACCGCAAACCACGATCCGAGCTCGACATCTCGAATACTGGATTGGATAATGCTTGACGCAATGAATCCAAAGACATCTCCAATATCGAGTCCTTGTGCTGCCGCCTGACTTCTTATCAGCGACATCAACCTTTCAATCTGTCCCGTTATTTGCCGGTAGGTAAGAGTGTGACCATGAGAGACAATCCCCAGGTTGCTCAGAAATGGATCTGGGAGTTCGCGCAATACTCTGTGCACATTCGTGAGGGTCATGTTGAGATTCAGACCCGGCAATAACGCAATCCCGATCAAAATCGTGCGCAATTGTGCCTGAGACGAGAATCCGACCTCGGTGGTGTCTAAGAGATTCTGTAAAACCATGACGAGGTCGTGAGCGCCATCGACAAGGTCAATAGCCCAATCAATCAACTCGCGCTTAGGTAGATAGGCGAGGCCAAAATGTCCAGGCGGAACTCGCTTATGCACCGGAAAAAAGGAACGAGGGGTCAACGAGTGTCCTGGTGCTGGAACGATGGTCACGATTTGACTCCTCTCAGGTACTCGATCTCCTCGTTTTCATCAATCTGAGGCAGCAATTTGAACAAGTGGTCAATTGAGTGAGCGCTCTTAATACCGGCTGCTTGAAGCACTGATTGCATGGGTGCTGCCCACTTCAACACTTCGAAAAGCCAAGTCATTCGAAGACGCGCAAAGCTGATTGATTCGCCAAGATCAGGGTCTACGAGTCGGTAGAGCGTGGAATTGACGCTGTTGGGTTTTCCTACCAGAAGGGAATCACCACAGCGACTTGCCAAATCCCATAAGCGGTCCTCATAAATGGCCAAACACGGAATCGATCTGCCATTTACGGAGACAAAAACTCCGCGATCGTCACGTGTGACATGAGTGCCCTTGACCGTTGAGGCAGGAGCGCCTTTGAGTCCCACCCCGGTACCAAGCAAAATCGACGCCTCAAGCAGCTGAGACATCTGCTTGGTTGGTTGACTTTTCACAAGACGCAACCAGTTTTTCATCTGGGCGTTGGAATAGCGCTCGGCCGGGTCTGAACGTTCGTACTCGTCTTCGGGAGGCGGCCACGGCGCTTTCCTTGTGAGGGTTGTGCCCCACCTTGTTAGGTTGGCTCTGATTGTCCGGCGAGAGCCCTTTGCCAGGCTTTTGGCGTATCGGGCGACCAGATCTGGCTGAAAGGCGGCCTCAAGATTCGGCTCGATGCCGCCTCGCCAACACCACGCGAGAAACGCGCTGATCATGCTGCACATCTTCCCGGCACGTTCTGGGCTCGGCGGCGAAAGCCGGCTTACGGCGTCTTTTGTGGGTTGTTCAATCGTCTCCCAGATGCCTGGGTGCGACTTTGCCCATTCAGGTTTGTATTTCAAAACCCTCGCATCGATGGCGGCTTGTTGTTCCGGGGTGCGGGATGGGGTTTGTTTGGCTATCTTTGTATTTGACACTTTGAATCCTTTCGAGGGGTTATGAGGTGGTCGTTTTGAAGTGCGTATTTCGTACTTCGGGCTTGCAGGGCGGCCTGGGTGCAACCAGGCCGCCCTCTTCCTTTCCGATCCGTTTGCTAGATCGGGGCTCTTGGCACATCACGGTGTTGAGAAATAGGCCTCCTTCCTTCTTGGCTTTTCATGGAGTTGATCGATCCTTCAGTCGATTGGAGAACAACGGGCAAGCTGCGAACGGTGACTTTTGTCAGTGCCGGGCAGAGCAATGCACTGAAGTCTGAGCTACCTTCGACGTTCTCTTTGAAAGGCGAGTTGGATGGCCTCATGGGCGAGGGTGTCGTGGGAGCCGGCATATTGCACTTTCTAATGCCATTCTCCCTGTTTGCCAAGGCGTTCTCGAAAGACAGTCGATTGACGGTGCCACCACGTATGGTTGAACCGTGACTCGACCTGATCGCATGACTCCGCGAGAGATCGTTGGACTGGACAAAGTCAGAGTCCTCAAGGGTGACTTTGTCGCATCTCGTTCCGAAGATCCTGATGTTCGCGTCGCGCTTGAATTTGCCAGGCGTCTCGAGGAGATTACGTTGGGACTGAGTCGCCGCCAAGTCGAAAGCGACACTGGAGTAAGCCGAGAAACCATTCGGAGACTTCTCGACGGAAGATCCTGGGCAGACGGACTCACTATCGCTCGTCTGGAGCGTGCGCTGGATTCGGACCTGTGGCCCAGACGTTCTGAAATCTGAGCTTGGCTGACTGATTTGCGCCGTAGGTGCACGCATGATGCACGGCCGTATTTCTGGTTCCGTCGAAGATATTTCGGAGATCGCCGGTTGGGCCTTTGACCTGAATCTCGTTCCGTAAGTTCTCATACTTATACCTAAGCATGGTTGGGTAATGAGCTCGTGTTAGGGCGTTGGCACCTATTTCTGCTCAAAAAACCCTATTTTGCTAGAAAATGATTAAAATGGAGTCACATGTCGGATCCAAAGTATTTTCCTCGCGATTACCTTTCGGATGGATCAAGTGCTCCGAGGTTCGGGCACCCAGGCGCGAAAGTATTTCGATGGAAAGACAAAACGCCAGATAAGCCAGAGTTCCTCTCCGCTGCGATTATTCAGGACCAACTTGCAGCAAGTTTCCGCAGTGCTATTCGTAGCTCTTTCCCTAGTGTTCAAAGTTTCGCCGCAGCAGCGGGGCTGTCCGAAGACCTGTTATACAAGTTGTTAGGCGGGCGTTACCTATGGCGTCTCGAAGATCTCGCGATCACAATGCGAACGTTCGGCCCAGAAGCATTCCCGTCGTGGACGTCGATCGCCAGGGAAATGGAGCGCACTGCGGAAGTGCAGCGCAATGGGAAAATGAAGCGCACTGGTCTAATCGTCGGAAAGTTCGCACCCGCGAAATCCACAAGCGAAGAGGACGAAGGCTAACGCTTGCCTTACCCATTCGCTAAAGAGGTCCGCTGCTTGATCTGTTGACACATCCATATGCCACGCTTTTCGTCATGTCAGGAATCACTCATGCCAACCAAGAGATCACCCCACAACATGTTCTTCGAAGCGTCACAAGATGATGGTGATCGCGGTCGAAATCTGGGGTAACGGTTATCGCGAGCGACGGAAAGAGATCGCCCAACTCGCAATCTGGAACATCTCTGATCTCGCCGAAACGAGCGATTATCGCTACGCGTTGTTCGAACCAGAAAGCGATTTTCGCGTTGAGAGACCATCGGCTGATCTCGATAATGCGTTTCTCGAAATCCCGGATGTCGCTGAGCGCCTCAGTATTCCGTTCGAATCCACGATCGCATGGGGAACCGTGCGTCACCGTCGAGAAGACGGGTGGGGACCTCTCGTCCGCGATGTGCTCGCGTCGGTCACTATCTCTCGAACCTCAGGTGGCGAGGTACCCATCGGAGAAGACGGAGATGTTTGAGTATGACTCCGGTCTATTCATCGATGAGGCGCTCCAATAAGCGGAGAAATATCATTCCTCTACATCGAGCGTGCGAGTTCAGCGAAGGTACAACGCCTGAATTCGGCCTTCGCTTCGGCGGCTCAGAGACGACGTTCGCGTCAATGACGATTACGAGTCGAGCTCGGCGGCGCGAGGCTCGCCGCTTCGCACCGGCAGCTCAAGGTCTGGAAAACCGATGTCGGCGAACCGCTCCTGCAGACGAGTCCCGAGCCCCCTCTTCCCTGCTCCTCGCAGGGTTCCGGCGACGAGGATGTCGAGAGCTTCTTTTTGAGTCGAGTGACCGTGGCGAGCAGCGCGGACCTCGATCTCACGCTTCACTTCTGGAGGAACATTGCGGATCAGCATCTCCGTCATCGGCTCCTTTCCAATCATCCACGATATCGGGGATCCACTTCAGCCTCGATCCACCGAAATACCCCGGTGAGCTTTTGAAATGATGAGTTCGGCCACTGTTTGATGTCGCCGACGCGGTTTCGTGCGCTCTCCGTGAATCTGGGCGTGGCGAAAGAGAGCTTTCCGTTTCTCTTTGGGCTGTGAGCGACCGGGCTGTTGCGGGTCGCCCATAATGCGCGTTGTCAGGTACGAAGTGGCAATGCGAGCAGCCGATCAAAACAGTCCAGCCATTCAGTCGCCCATGGCCAGTGTGTCGGCAGATGGAGTTGTGCGCGACGCGACCTCGTGGTGAGACGTCCGGGCACCGAGATGAACCTTGCCCGGATGGTCTTTGTCACCACGGTGCCGGTGATCGAAAGACCGAGGGAGCAGACCCAGCGCACCATGTTGTGAGCGATGCTTGCGAACACCACCCAGGCTGCGTTGGCATTGAACCCCCCGGAGGGACAGTGTGAGAGTCCCGCCCCCTCTTTCAAATCCCGTATCGCGAGCTCGACGACCGCGTGGCGACGGTGATCTTCGTCGAGCACAACAGCTGTTCCCTCCCGATCGGTGATGAACGCGTGGTATCGCCACGAGGGGAACAGCTCCGCCTGTCTGCCAGTCAGCCGCGTGCGGCGAACGACGAGACGGTGACGATCGCCATAGGAACATTCGCCAACCTCTGCTCTGCCACCGAGGGTGTAGTCAATCGGGGTCCAGCTCTCCTCTGCGATTGTTTCGATGGCCGTTGTCACCGCGCGGTCCTGGCGCACGGTGATGGAATAGGCAACCTGGTGGTCCCGACAGGCCTTGACGACGTGTTTTGAGTAGAACCCAGCATCGGCTCGCAGCGTCAATGGACCAGATGCACCAGACCTTCGCACCCGCCCGAATACCTCGCGCACAAAACGCTGTGCTCCTCTCCCGGTGTGGGCCGATTCTTTGCGGTGACGGATATGGAGCACCTCTCCGGTGTCCGCCCTCGTCGCGACGAGGGGATGTTGACCGAGCACCTTGGTGTAGCCATAACCCGATCCCTGCTTCTGTTTGCCATAGACCTCACAGATCGTCGAATCGATGTCGATCGTCATCGGCGTCTCACCAGGACCCGCACCAAATGACCATGCACGTCCGAGGAGTGCCTCGGCAAGCGAATCAAGTTGGCGGATGTGACCGAAGGTGAATGCACGCAAGAAGGTGCCGAGTGTCGAGGGTGCCATCACGCCGTGTCCAAGGACGCGCTCTGTCGCCCCCGAACGCAAAACGTCACAGTCATCGATGCACTCGGCTCCGGCAACCATCGCGTGGACGAGCGTGAGCACCTTGCGCCCTGGGGTCGCGTGACCGGGTACACCACCGAGATCAATCAGCTCGTTGGCGAGTCCAAAGGTGTCGAGCTTTGCTGACAGGGTGGCCATGAGGGCAAGACCAGCACCTGCGACCGCGTGATCGTCATCAAAAACCATCTTCAGCCGTGCTGGATTGTACGATTGTGTCTGCACCGGAATGATGCCTTTCTGTTGTTGGTCGATGTGTACTTTGGTCAGTTACATCTTCCCAACACAGGGGGCATTTTCCGCGCATGGTCACGATTCAGAGAGACAGATCACCGGGGTATTTCGGTGGATGCAGGTTCAGATCCCGGCTACAACACCCCGCTCATTTCTCAGGGAGGCTGTCAGGTTGTCTAAAGGTCAGGGTCCACTTCAGTTTCCCGTTGCCTGGGGTGACCAGTCTTCGCACATGGAAGCCTCAAACCGCGCAGCACGAGAGGCGCGACACGTCACGGGTGAAGCTCTGGGCAGTCAGCTTGAGCGCCTCGGCCATTGTCAAATAAGGCGCCCAGGTTTCGGCGAGCTGGGTAACGGTCATGTTGGCCTTGATGGCGTAGGTGGCAGCGAGGATCACCTCCCCGGCACCTTTCGCGAGCAAGTGGACGCCAAGAATCTTGCCGTTGCCCTCCTCGGCGACGATCTTGCAAAGTCCCGCAGTGTCTCGTTCGACAAGCGCCCGGGGCACGGCATCGAGAGTACGAACCCTCATTTCGACGCGATACCCGTTCCGGCTTGCCTCTTCCTCGGTGAGTCCGACCGAGGCGATCTGGGGAGTCGTGAAGGTGACTTTCGGGAGTCCTGACCAGTCGATCGTCCTGCCGAGTTTGCCGATGGCGTTGTCTGCGGCGAGCGCACCCTGGGCGGCAGCCACGTAGACGAACTGCGGCGCGCCGGTCGCATCCCCTGCGGCCCAGATTCTGGGGTTCGACGTCGCGCAGAACTCGTCGATGACTACCGCTCCCCGTACATCGAGCTCGACCCCGGCGACTTCGAGCCCGAAACCAGCCGTATTCGGACGACGGCCAGTGGCGACGAGCACCTGTTCGGCCTCGACCTGCAACTCCGAACCACCAACGGAGAAGGTGACTACCCGGTGCGTCCCTCGCCGCTCGACACCGGTAACGGAGGCCGACGTGTGCACCACGGCGCCCTGGGTGCGCAGTACCTCGGTGAGCACAGCGGATATCTCCGGTTCATCGAGCGGCGCGATACGACTGGCAGCCTCGACAAAGGTGACGCTCGTACCCAACCCCAAGAAGAGCTGGCCCACTTCAAGGCCGATGGCGTTGGCGCCGATCACGACGAGCGACGAGGGTAGCTCGCGTAGCTCGAAGGCGGATGTGGAGGTGAGATAGCCAGCCTCGGCGAGGCCGGGGATCGGCGGAACTGCCGGCGACGCTCCAGTGGCGATAAGGAACTGCCCGGCAGCCACGTCTTCGCCGTTGCACATGAAGCGGTCGGGTGCGCTGAAGCTGCCCCGTCCGCGGAGCAAGGTGAAACCGTAGTCCTCGGCGAGGTGCTCGTACTTTCCGTAACGAAGTTGATTGACGAGCTCGTCCTTGCCAGCGATGAGCGCTGCAAAATCGACAGGACCGGCCGTCGTTGTGATCCCGGGAAATGGCTGGTGCGCGGCAACCTGTCGGGCGTGTGCCGCGGCGAGCAGCGCCTTCGAGGGCACGCAGCCGATGTTGACGCACGTTCCACCGATCGTTGCCACTTCACACATCGCCACCTCCGCACCAAGATCCCGAGCACGGATTGCCGCCGCGAACGCCGCGCTGCCGGAGCCGATGACGACGAGGTCGGGCGCCGCCGGCCGGCTCGGGCCGCGCCGGTGCACCGGGCCGTCGTCGGGCGTCGGGATGTCTTCGATGTCGACGACCCGGTAGCCAACCGCCTCTACAACCGCACTTAGCGCCTCGGTGGAGACTCCTGGCGCGTCGAAGCGCGCTTCGCCCGTTTCGAAATCGACTCGCAGCTTTACCGCGCCGGCTCCGGCTAGGGCGTTGGCAACACTTCCCGCGCACTCCTCACAGGTCATTCCCTCGATCTGCATCCGTATCATTTGTTTGCTCCTTGTTCGATATTCGCTGAGCCCATCGCGAACATGACGCAGCTTGGACTAGTGCCGCTCACATCCAGTCCGGTCCAATCCGCTCGCAGGACTCAAGGTGTTCGGCTCGGGCCGCGGCAAGGCGGCGGGTCGCCGCTAGGAGTTCAGAGACGCCGGAGTCCGCCAGCTCGTAGAACACCTGACGGCCGCGGCGCTCCGCGACCACAAATTCACACCACCGTAAACACGCGAGGTGGTTCGACACTCGGCTCTGTGGCGCGGAGACGCTCCTCGCCAACTCAGAGGCGCTGCGCGCGCCCGCTGCGAGAGCGTCAAGGATCGCAAGGCGCGTCGGGTCGCTGAGCACTCGAAAGTACCGTGCCGTCGCCCGCGTCCCCGCCTGTTCTACCTGACTCTTCGTCGTTGTCTTCGCCATATATAACAGGTTATCCTGTTATATTGATGGACCAGACGCGAAGCGTCACCCTCCTGGAGGAGGTTTTCCGTCCATGATTAGAACCACGTGTGATAGCCGAGTTCTCCGTTTCAGGACCGACGCGGGACCGGGCAAGACGCAACTGGTAAGCGCCTCCCGCCGAGTCCGTGGAGTCCGTAACGACTTGCCGACGTGCAGCACGGGGCTCGGAGCGCGGCTGGTGTGGACATTGCTCGAATTGGCCGGACTGTTGCGCCGGCGCAAGAGCGGCCACGACGCACGCTAATGAGCTCGCCGTCGCTCGCATCTTCGAGGGGACCTTCGAGTGCCCCGTGACGACAATCTTGGCGAATCGCTTCGCTACTGGTCGACAGAAAAGAGTCTGGACATATGAATGCCAACTTCTGTCAGACCGCTCGGAGAATCATCTTCCGAAGCGGAATTCCGATATCTGTCCCAACCCATGTCTTGCTGACCTCGGATAACTTCATGAAGTGTTCCCTCGAAATCCACGGCAGATAGAGCGAGTCGGCAAATAACTGCGCGGAACTGTCATCTGGTATAGGGAAAGCAAATCGCACTCGCCGATCATTGACAATCTCAAATCCAGACTGGCGAAAGAGGTTGAAAATGAATCTCAGTTGATGGTCATTCGGATAGACAAGGTTGGATCTCCGAGCCTTGATCATAAGATGTCCATACCGAAAAACGTCACGGACGTTGAGAGGCAATGACCCAGGAAGCATGAATACTGCCTGCCCATCATCTTTCAGCACCCTTCGGATCTCAAAAAGGACCGATGCAAGGGGCTGAAGCACCATGATCGCCATCGAACAGACGACAGCGTCAAAAACCCCTGAAGCAAATGGCAGATGTGATGCGTCAGCACATAAAAGTGGACTCGCTCCGCGCGAAAGCGCACGCTCAAGTTCGGCATGAGAGACATCAAGTCCAAACCAAGTTGTGCCAATATGCCCGTAGGTTGGCGCGCTTCCGCAGGCGAGGTCAAGCACGGCGCCAGTCTTCGGAAGCGCATCTGTGAGCCACTCGTAGGGGTTGATGCCGTTGGCGCGAGTTCTTCGGAGCACATCTTCGGTGATCCCTGGATGGAGACGGTGAAACTCATCAAGATATTCCCTCCACTCCTCGGCTGACGGGTGAGAAAAAGAAAGGAAATGTTGAGAGGACGTTCGATGAACCATTCGAACTCTCATCCTCTGAGTCTGCCCTGATTCATCAAACGCGCCAAATGGTTACCCAGATAGCACCATGCGACAACCAGACCGTCCGAAGGTCTCAATCCATTTTGAGATCCTGGTTGCTCTTTGAGTTCACTCAAACGAGATTTCCGATCTCAGGGGAGCGGTATCCGCTTGTAAATCTCAAACTGCTCATCATCGCGGCGAGGTTGTCTGTGCGTCAGCGAGGTTTGATACCTCAAGTTCCGGTCGAGGATGAAGCACGTGAACACCGTGGACAATTCGCTGGATCGCGGTGATGAAAACAGCGACCGAAAATCCCCACGCGATCGGAATGATCTGGCTAGGCAAAAGGCAAAAGAGAATATAAACAACGATCGTCTCACTGCCCTCGGCAAGTCCTCCAGAAAATCGCAGCGAACGCTCGTCATCGGCTGGTGACCCACGGCGTTCAAGGAGTGAGGAGAGCGCCAGGAACGCTGCACCAGACACGTAGTACGCGAGGAGCAATACTGTACAGGCGAGTCGGGCGGAAGGATCAGCGATCGCCAGCCCGACAATAAAACCTCCATAGACGATGAAGTCTGCGGTGATATCGAGGAGCGCTCCCGATTCACTTGTGCCCCACGCGCGAGCCACCGCGCCGTCGAGGCCATCGAAGATGCGATTCACAACCCACAAGATGAGTGCAACCATCCACAACCGTCTGGCGACACTTACACAGGCTCCGACACCTACAACAAAACCTACCGCGGTCAATGCCATCGGCCGAAGACCAAGACGAGCAAGATTGCGTCCCGCGAGATTGCATCCCGGTGCCATGACAGAACGAAGCTTCGCGTCAAACATTCCGAGATCCACTCAATTCTTGATATCCAAGCGGCGTGATTCGGTAATGCAACATTAGGAGACGAACATTTGCGTCATCTAGTTCGCGCGTTAAAGCCAATGGATGGTGCGAGACGCGACCAAGAGTTGGCTGGACAACTTCGCTCAACTTGATCTGGTCGCGTTTCATGGAACTAATCAGATGATCCGAGTGAACTTGCAAACCTACGCAATCGCTCTAGAGCAAATTGGTCCTCAGGGTGCACCTCGCCGTGTTCACCGATGTGAACAAGCGCTCTCTTGATGTTCTCGTACGTCTCAACCTTCATGCCGCAGCGCAGGCAGTGCTCCAGATGCGTACTCACCCTGACGGCCATGGCATCATTGAGTTCACCGTCAAGATAGCTCTGCAGGATCTTGCCGACGCTTCGACATTCGTGCATCTCGACCGCACTCTTTTGCATTTGACGCAATGGATTCATTACAAACCTCTTCTCGGGGCGAGACCGACAGCGGTCAAGCGCACTTGAATCTTCTTTCGAGCTCTATGTAGGCGACTCATGACGGTTCCCACCGGTACGCCAAGAGCAGCTGCAGCCTCTGAATACGAAAGACCATCGATATCGACGAGTTCGATAACTTGTGACATTCGTAGCGGTAATGCCGCAAGCGCCTTTGCAACGACGACGTTAAAGGCCCGGGATTCGGCAATCTCTTCTGGAGTCGGCGCAGAGAGCGGGTCAGCTACCCTCTCAGAACTCATTGGATCACTGAGCAGCTCCGGACGCTGTTTTCGGTTTCGGTTGATGTTCGTGTTCCGCATGATGGTGAACAGCCACGCACGCGGATAGGCGCCATCAAACCGTTCAATACTTCGATACGCACGAAGCAGCGTGTCCTGTACGAGATCCTCCGCGTCGTGTTCTCTTGCCACCATCGTTCGCGCGACGTGAAGCAATACACCAAGCTCTGGAACAACGTAGAGATCGAACGCCGCCTGACGATCTCTGTCTCCCTGGGCCTGTGCAATGTCCATCAGTCAGGTATCCAGTTCACGAACGCGAGCGGACGAACTTTTGCGTGCCCTGATGGACTTTGAAGAGAAAATATCCGGCTAGGAGACCAACGGTCGGACAACGTGCATTGTGTGGGCGTTGGCACGAAGCGACACTTAAGATCATGAACAAGTGTCTTCAGCGGATTCAAAGGGAGCAACTCTCTGAGCTGTCGAGGAGCCTTCTGACTCGTCGCCCTCCGCGACCATGTGAATCCTGATTCATACCATCCTCAACCTCGCGCGAGTCTTCTTGACCGAATGTTCTTACTGCCTTTATCACCCTACGGGGCGGCGGGTTGACCAACTTCATATCCCCAATCACGACCGTCGGAACAGTCTCGTTCCCACCCGTGATCGCTTTCAGAGCCTCCGCACCCTCGTTGTCTTCCCAGATGTTGATCGCCATAAAGTCAATATCGTCACGCACAAGGACTCGAAGCATCCTGTTGCAATATGGACATCCTGGCCGCCAATAGACAGTTACAGGGATTTGGGCGGTTGGCTGAAGAGTCGGCATGATATTGAAACTCCTCCACTCCAGTCCCTATTCCCACAAAATACATTTGATACCCAGATTCGCCCTGTCCCTGTGGCCCAGAGATTCGAAGGACTACCGTTCATGAACTCCGCTCGATGCTTTTTGGGTCCTCTCACTCACCTCTCAACAGAGGGAATATAAGACGTGGAACCCGGGTTTATCAATACGGTCGAGAGCCCCGCGCGGGTGTGACCGCGATCGAGCTCCACATGAAACAAACGACTAGCGCTCCGAATTCAAGCTGAACGTTCAACCACAAGGAGAGAAAATGTTCCGACCTCAGGCCGCAGCTCCCGTACTCGAAATACCTCTCGCTGGCGGCGGAGTTTGGTCTCTCGCTGAACAAAAGCCTGAGCGATTTACGTTGATCGTCTTTTATCGAGGTTTCCACTGCCCGATCTGCAAACGATACCTGCAACAACTTGAGAGCCTTCTTGACCGGTATGCAGAGGTGGGCGTGACCTCCGTGATTGCGATCAGCGGTGACGAAAAGGAGCCTGCCACGCGAACAGTCGAAGAGTGGGACCTCGCACGTCTTCTGATTGGTTATGGCCAGTCCATTGAATCGATGCGCGAGTGGGGTCTTTTCGTATCGAGAAAGATCAAGGAGAGCGAACCGGATCTCTTCGGTGAGCCTGGCTTGTTTCTCATCCGTCCCGACGGCACCGTCTTTGCGGCAATCCTCAACACGATGCCCTTTGGCAGACCCCATCTCGACGAGCTCATTGGTTCAATCAAGTCAATCAACGAGCGCGACTACCCAGCGCGCGGGGAATCTTGACATAGGCGTGTCGCACGGAGCACAGCACTTCCTGTTGGGATTGTGCTTGGTTATGAAATGACAGGTCCTCACGAGAACTTGGATTCATATTCTCCAGATCTCGCGTGAACGATCCTTCTCCCAATTGATGAATCACTACAGACTCAGAATCTTCTCGTGGGTGATATTCCCGACCACCTAGACAACATTTCCTCCTGCAGCGACTTGAACTGTCGGCGCTGCTCTTTTGGTCGCGCGAAGAAGTTCTGAATGGGCCAGGCGACCGCGAATTTGTGGAGTGCGAGCAATCAGCACTCCAAGCAGCGCGCTCGTCAGCGCGACCAACACGACCCAGTCAAAGGGTGCAGCTGGGAACGGGTAGAACGTGACGTACAGCACGTACCCAAGTACCGCGACGCCGATACTCAGCACGGCGAGAGGAAAGACGTTGCGGCTGTGGCGCCAAACCCAGGCAACTGCCGCGATTACCGTCAAAAGGTAGGCGATGACGATCAGATAGGCACCGAACTCAACGATAAGGATCAGGGCGCGAATGGCCGTCGCCTCAAAACCAAAGGCGAGCAACGCAGCGATACTCGCTCCTCCCGTTACGACAAGTGCTCCGATCGGAGAGGAAGTCTTCTGGCTTGTGCTCGTGAGAAATCCACTGAGGCGACCGGTGCTGCCGCCGACCTCACGACCGAGAGCAAACACCAGCCGGTTTGCGGCATTGATGCACGCGAGCTGTGCGCCAAAGGCGCTGATTACCCCAGCAATGTTCACTGCCTTTCCCATCCAGGCGCCGATATTCGCTGTCGCGAGATGGACAAAGGGTGCCGGATCTGCTGCGAGGGCCGCCGGACTTGCATAGGCGTTGTCTGCGATCCAGGTGAAGACGATGTACACCGCCGCGGAGCCAATAAGGGACAGTGCGATCGCCAGAGGAATTGTGCGAGTTGAACGCCGCGATTCTTCTCCAAGAGTTGCAGCACCTTCAAAACCGCTGAATGCCCCAAAGGCGTTCACCACTCCTAGGCCAAGCACACCAAGCGCTACGCCGTGGGTAGTGAAGGGCGAGCCTGAGAATGCATGGTGGTGATACCCGCCCTTGGCGAGTACAGCAATCCCCACAACGGCAATCAGAAGAACGGCGACTCCCTCGCAGATGAAAATGACGATCGATGAGTAGGCGATCGAAAAGTAGGCAAACAACATTGTCAACACAAATCCGGCCAGCGCCAGCCAGACCCACCAGACATGTACGCCGAAGGAGTCGAGAAGTGACTGTGAAATATCAGCCGTACTCGCATACACGGCACCAGCGAAGGAGACGTAGACGAGCATCAAAATCCATGCAGAGGCGAATCCGAATGTGGGTCCAAGAGCAGAGCCATTGAACGCGTAGACCGATCCCGCAGAGTTGAATTCCCGGGAAAATATCACAAAGGCATAGGCCACGAACGCCATTGCGATAAAGCCAAACAGATAGGCGAGTGCCCCTCCACCGCCGACAATGCTTGCAAGAACCGCCGGGCCGACAATCACTCCCGCCACTGGACCCTGGATACCAACAGATAACGCGATCGTGCGGATAAAGCTCAGCTGGTTTCGAACGAGCGAATGACCAGTCGGTCGAACCGCGAGTAACTCATCGACTCGCTCCGAAAGCCCTTCTTCCACCTCCAGCACATCCGTCATATCCAGTGGCTCAGCATTCGCGGTTCGTACCCGATAGTCGAACAGATTTGACATCGCGACACCGCCAGGACAACGAAGGCTGTCAACCTCTGAAGACCTTTATCACGATTCATGTTCTCCTCCTCAGGTCCACATCGGCGGGTAGGGGATCATCACCCAATACATACGGGCTACTCCGTGTTGCGAGCGAGAGCCGACGGGATTCATTCGACAGATACGCATTGGTCAATTGAGATGCAAAGATGATTCGATGCCCCGTCGCGGGCGAACCTTCGGGAGCGGAAGCTCGACGGCAAGCTTCGCATTCTCGGCGACATCGAGGACACTGTGTTGCACACAGGCAGGAACCAAACGGCCGGTTTCAGGGTGCGCCATTGAGTAAAAGCACGATTGGAGCCGTTCCTGGGTTTCGCGCACCTTCGGGTCCTCGCTCATCTCGCCCTTTTCAAGGAGCTCCCACGCGGGGCTGACGTCGTCTGCGTGCATGAAACGGTGCATTACAAAGGTCATCAGCACAAATTCGTGATCGACAAACGCTCGCAACACCCTAAAGGTCCCACCAGCTCTATGCAGTCGACGGCGGAACCAGAAGAGAGACGTCAGCAGGAGCTTCGGATGGCAAAGCGCGATTCCAACAATCCTCAACATCAGAAGATGTCCCGGAGCACCCCAGTTAAACCCGCCAAAGTAGTTGAAGAACGTGTCCCGAGCCTCAAGGTCGGCGGCGTCTCCCTCGTCAAGGACCGAAAACCAGCGCGAGCCTACAAAGTAGCCATACGCAGTTCGGTTGCAGCGCTCATCGCCGGTTTGGATAATTTCATAGGGAAGTTTGGTGCCCGCGCCCTCTTCTATGCGATCCCAGATCTCGTCGGCGCCGAGCGCGGAGTAGTCCTCTTTCCATCGCCGCTCATCTCCTACAAATGCGGCAGGTTGGAACGACAGCATATTGAAACCCATGAGGCGACAGTCACGCACTATCTGCGGTATCGCCCCCACGTTCTTAGGCGTTACCGTGACATTATGGGCAAGGAAGAATCGGATGCCATGTTCCTTGCGGAGTCTGCGAAACATGTCGCAGAATTCCTGGCGGTAGGGGTTGAGTTCCGACTCGTCCGTCGCGCGAGCCAGTCCCTTGCGACCGCGCATTGTCGTGTCGAAATGGCCGGCAAAGGAGAGCCGCTTGAATCTCGGGAGCCCATCGGGACCAAGCGCGAGACGCTTCAGATATGAATAGTCAAAATCTCCATGTGTCATGCTCATCGGTTCACGGCCGTATCGGCGCATGATGGCAAGAGCCTCTGCATGATCATCTGGATCGAGCAGACTCACCTCTCCTCCAATGAGTTGTGTGTGCGCGTGTGGTCCACGAACAGAACGGGCAAAGGCCATCTGACTCTCAACTTCTCGAACAGTATGGAGTCCATCGATGCGAACCCTGTTTGCCTCGCGCGAGTGATAACACGGGGTGCAGGTGAAATTGCAGCGTGGAAACACTCCGTGAGTTCCCTCGCAGCCAACGGCAATGCGTCCGAGTGTCTGTGAATCTGTCTGTGCTCGTGTAGGGAGCGCGGACCACCGAGCAGTGAGCACCTGCCTCGTCTCTGGATCGACCGGCGCAATCGCGCGAAGAAACGCGGAGGTCCGTTGCCTCGCTCGTCGGATGCAATCGAATCTCATCGACACCGTAATGTTGCTCCGTTTCATTCTCGAATGACCGATTTGCCAGCCACCCAACTCTCCAAGAAGCATCCAAGCATCGCTTCTCGCTTGCAGGGATAACCCTGGTCGAAGCGAGTTCATTCCAAAAATTGTCATTCGTGGTTTCCAACTGCACTTTCTGTGCACTTGGGGATCGTTTCGTGAGGACATCCAAGTCCCTTGGAATGTCTCTTCATCAAAGAGGGTTCCTTTCGTGTCTCTACCGAGATGCTGGTTCACCACACGTTTCACACAGCGGCGCGGCACGAGTTGCGCATTGCGTCGAAATTCTGTCAAATACGAGAGGAAGAAATGAATTGCGTACAACAGAACGATATATACCAAACGAGGATCCCGGTACTCTCATAAAGAGATTCGCCGTGCCAGCTGTACTTGCTGGTCTACTCGGTGGCTTTTTTATGATCATTGTGATGATTCTGGTCATGGGAGCATCGGGAGCGGGATATGCAAGCCCTCTCAACCTTGGAATGCCAGCATTTGTGACGACCATTTCACCACCGCTTTCGATGCTTCCAAGTCTCATAGGAGCAATGGGCATTACGTTGCCGCCGGCGGCGATGAATCAACTTGCAGCCGCGATTTCCCATGGACCGTTGAGTGCTCCGATGGCTCAGCACTTTGGAACGATGCTCGTATCAATGCACATTCCAGTAGCAAAGGTACAGATGATGGGTTTGTTGATGACCGGGCATGCAACCAACAACACGGTTGCAACTCTGCTGTCCCAGTTGACCCCAGCTGCTCGTAACGCAGTAATGGCCGCCATGCCAGTAAGTGCAGGCAACGTTGTTATTGGAACGATCTTGCATTTCGCCTTTTCCGCATTTTTAGGCGTTGCGTTTTTTGTACTTATCGGAGCGGCGGCATGGTTCGGATTCCCCGGAATGCGTAATCGAGCCGGCATCATCTCGGCAGGAATGCTCGGTGGTGCGATTGTCTATGCCATCAATCGCTGGGCACTGCTGCCACCGACAAACCCGATGATGGGATTGGTGCCCCAAATCGCATTCTTCCTTGCACACCTGCTCTTTGGCCTCGTAGTTGGCGCTGTAATCGCAATGGTTCTTGAGAGGTCATCCCTTCCAACGCCAACGCTCTTGCGACGTTGAGCTCTAGAAAGGGTTCGTCGAGTCGCACGTGAAGTCTGGCGAATTCGAGAAAGAGTCTTTGAACCCGAGCCGCTCAGGGACTCTAAACAATGGTCAGTCTGGCGCTTTGATAGCGAACCCGAGTGAGCGACGCCAGCCGATCACTCGGGTTCATCTCGACGAATCTGTGTCTTTAGGGCGTGCGCGACGACCATCGATCTCAAAGAAAAACTGCGCAGCAGCTTGGCGTATCGCCGTGGACCAGGTGGGATAGGCGTGGACCATCTGGGCAAGACGTCCGACAAACGCCTTTGTTCGCATCGCAAGGACGATTTCATGAATCATCTCTCCAGCTCGGGAACTCACTATCGTTGCGCCGATGATCTTCCCTCCGCCTATGGAACGCAGCACTGGTTTTGGTCCAGCAATGAGCTTCACGAACCCGTCGGTCTCACCGGTAATGACCGCGCGATCAACAGATGCCATTGGGAGATAGGCGATCCGAGTTCCAGATTGAGGTGCATCGGATTCTCGAAGCCCCACGCGCGCAACTTCAGGATCGGTAAATGTTACCCATGGGATAGACGAGACATCGAATCGAGTACGTCCATATCGACTGAACGCGTTCCGCACTGCGATGCGACCCATTTCATCTGCTGCATGTGTGAACGGCAACAACCCAGTAATGTCACCTACCGCGTAAACACCAGATGCACTCGTACGCAAGAATTGGTCAGTTCGAATAAAGCCGCGCTCGTCGAGTTCGACATTTCCTGAAGTCGGATCGAGACCTTCAACCACGGGCCTTCGACCAACTCCAACGAGTAACTTTTCGGTGACAACCGAACCCTCGTCCGTGAACGTTTGGACACCATGCCCATCTGACGAGGGTACAAAAGCATTGACGCTGACTCCGAGATGCAAAATGACTCCATCAGCAATCAGGGCCCCAGCGATCACTTCGCTCGCTTCGGGCTCCTCGCGCAAAAGGAGCCGACCCGCCGCTTCAAATAGGTGGACAGTCGCACCCATCCGGCGAAACATCTGCGCAAGCTCACATCCGATTGGACCTCCACCAAGGACAGAGATCGAGTCCGGAAGGGTCGAGAGCTCAAAGACGTTCTCATTCGTTAGATAGTCAATTTCTGCGAGGCCAGATATCGGTGGGATGACGGGTCGAGATCCAGTCGCAAGAATGATCTTTCGGGCGTGAATCGTATGGTCACGAGCTGAGAGGGTGAGCGGGCTGACAAAATGGGCACGCGCTTCAATGACTTCGATGCCCTCTCGTTCGAGAACTTCCGAGCTCTCAGTTGAGGCAATCTTTTCCACGACATTGTGCAACTGCGACATAGCGTCTTTGAACGGCCGCCCCTTGGCGGCAGCCTCAATGAGAACTTTCGAAGGCACACATCCGGTGAACGTACAGTCACCGCCTACGCGGCCATCTTGGATAAGCACTGTCTGGAGTCCTCGGCGCAGTCCGGCGCGGGCGGCCGATATTCCTCCAGCCCCACCTCCGACAACCACAAGGTCCCGATTAGATGATGTCATATCTCCACTTTCCGTAACTTTAGAAAGTCCGACTCGCCTCAATGATCGATAAGGCGACTTCATTTGCACCAATCAATTCCTTTTCCCGGTGGGGTCAGGAGTCAGTGACCTCGTCGATGGCCGACGTATTGTGGTCACCCCGAACCCGCTCTTTATCGAATAGATTCGGCCATGAAAAGAGTACGCATGCTTCGTGGAGACGCGATCAGGTCATCACCCCTCGTTAGCGGGAAAACCCGCCTCCGCAACGTTTTATTCCCAGGAAGATGAGCTGACCGGGAGATCTAAAGGGGCTGCTGAATGTTTGGTTGTCACTTTGACCTACCCACTCAATCGACAGCAGACCCCTCCTCACGGGTGTCAAGTATCAGAGTTGTTGTGCTGTCGTCGATTGTTGACGTCGTTTGGACTCGAAGTAGCTAAGCAATGACCTCACGGTGTTGATGACTAGGCGGGCCTCGGGCTCTCCGATGAGGGTGTCATTGGGATGGGCGACCGACGCGTTGTTCCGAACAGGATTGAGGGCATCCAGAATCGTCGCCAAAGAACCGACGATCCTCGACACCTCCTCGGATCGGACTCCGAGATCAGCCAGGATTGGACTATTAGTGCGAAGACTCTTGAAGAGCTGCGTCATGGTCGGACGCTCACTAGCGACGGTGATTCTCGCCTCGTCGCAGAGGCGATGGAGGTAGCCGTGCATTGCCGTATGCACGCGATCAACGGCGCTCTGCGGGCCTGAGGACCTCATCAGCGTGTCCGCGTCGTCAAGGGCTCGTTTCACAATCTCGGAGGCCGATTCGAGTTCAACGCTGACGGGGATTTCTCCGAGTTCGAGGCGTGACGCCCATCCAATAATCTGGTCGCGAAGTGCGGGCGTGCGGAATCTGCGCCGCGCTGGATCAACATCACTGGGTAGAGAGTATTCGTCGAGAATCGCGCGCAATGCGGCAGCTTGTTCCAGTGCCGATGCCTCGAACAAGGTGTTCTCGAAACACATGCGGGTCGTCCCCGGGAAAGCCGAGGTGTTGACTTCGCGCTCACACATATCCATCCAGAACCTGTCATGCGTCCTGTAGCTGAAGTCTCCGAGGTAGCCACCATTAACGCCGATCCAGTCGTTGACGAGCCGATCGATTTCCTTGCGCGTGAGGCGCCCATCGGTCGGAGATTGGAAGACCATCGCCCGCTCAGATGCCTGCCACGGGTAACGCCGACGTGCTTGGCGTATAGAGATGCCGAACGGCGTCTTCGAAATTGGGGAAGTCACTGCAGAGAACGCGGAAAGTCGCGTTAGCAAGGCGGTAGGCGTCGCCGGATAGTACAGAGAAAGCCAAGCGC
>Ga0307372_10004777_pt1 | contig 20698 bp, 9 predicted proteins | sample OX1MG_FD_202533 | JGI IMG/M metagenome (GOLD analysis project Ga0307372, IMG submission 202533) | Soil microbial communities from Risofladan, Vaasa, Finland - OX-1 | ecosystem: Environmental > Terrestrial > Soil > Coastal area > Acid sulfate soil | place: Finland: Risofladan, Vaasa | collected...
TGAGTCCCCGGCTGCTGGCCTCTGGACTGCTGAGTTCCGCAGCCAACGCGAGCGGTGTGAGCATGATGGGAGTCATCCCCAAAGAGGAGCGGACCGTATCCCTGATCCCCCAAAGGATCGTCGAGGGGAGCTATCTCCACGATGACCAACAATCAGGCGTTGTCATCGGCACGGAGTTGGCCAGCAAGCTCGGAGTGAAAACAGGGTCCAAGGTCGTGCTTATGATTCAGGCGGTGCAACCGCCCGGCACAGAAGCGACGGACGCCAGCGGAGGAGAAACGCAGAGCGCTCTGCTGCGGGTGACCGGAATTTTCCGCACGGGTATCCAAGAGATCGATGCCCATATCATCCAAGTGCCGTTGCCCGAGGCCCAAGCACTGCTCGGGGTGCCCGGCCGGGTCACTCAGGTTGCGGTCCTCCTCGACCGTAAAGACGACTCGCCGATGGTGGCCGGGGACTTGCGGAAGCAGTTGACGAGGGCTCGGGTGGAAGTTCTGACTTGGCGGGAATCCATGCCGGCGCTGGTTCAGCTGATCTTGTTGGACCAGTCGTTTAATTATGTCATGAACGGTGTGGTACTCGCGATGGTCGGGTTGGGGATACTCAACACGATTCTCATGCGAGTACTCGAGCGCCGTTATGAATTCGGCCTCTGTTTGGCTCTGGGTCTACGACCTAGGCAGCTTGCCGTCATGATCGTTGGTGAGTCGTTGGCGCTGACAGTGATGAGTCTCGCTCTGGGTCTGGTTTTGGGGTTGAGCGCGCAGCATTATTTCGCCTCCGCGGGGTTGGATCTGCGTTGGTTCTTCAAAAGCAGCCTCCCCACCGCTCTTGTTTTTGACCCGATCATTTACTCGCGCCTGAGCGCGGCGCGAATCGCTTCGTCGGTCGGCATTGTGTTTCTGACTGCAACCGTAATCTCCTTTTATCCGGCGTTCAAGGCCGCGCGAACCGCGCTGCCCGGCGCATTGAAGGTGTTTTAGCGCCAGGCCTTCCCCAACCCCGTCTGGTACCTGACTGTTGGGGCAGTACGTCATGGTGCTGTTACCGGGAGGTGCACGATGCAGGGTCGCACCCGATGGTCACCGAGATTCGGGGATGGGCTTTCGTGCAACCGATGCGCCCAAGCAACCTGGGCAAGGCCATCGACGACAGACTGCGCCTATAGAATGGCCTGACATATTTCCCCGATGACACCCGAATCTCGACGAAAACAATCAGCCGGCGCGCGGAGTGCGGCCCATTCGTTGTTGGTCGCCAGGATCACCACGGCTCCCGCTCCCGGCGGGGAACGGCAGATGCGGTGCTGCCAAGCTCCCTCACGATCTCTTCAACTGACTGATTCGGTGCCATGGCCGCCGGGGCACGAAACGACGGGGTTCGGCGAGGAGTTATCTTTTATCATGAGGGTGAGGCCGATATGACTGAGTGGGCAGTGGAACTGAAGGACGTGAAGAAGACCTACCGCACGGGACCAATCGAGGTTCCTGCACTGCGCGGGATCAGTCTGCGGGTTGCCGCCGGAGAATTTCTCGCGATTGCCGGCCCGTCCGGTTCCGGCAAGACAACGTTGCTTAACATCATCGGCGGACTCGACCGAGCCGATGCCGGAGAGGTGTTGGTGGAAGGGAAGAACATTCAACTCTTATCCTCAGGGGAACTGGCTCGTCTGCGGCTGCAGCGCCTCGGCTTCGTCTTCCAAGCCTACAACCTTCTGCCGGTGCTGACCGCCATGGAAAACGCTGAATTTACCTTGCTCCTGCAGGGTGTTCCGGTGGAGCAGCGTAAAGAAAGAGTGCGAAAGCTGTTCTCGGAAATCGGGCTTGCCGGTCTTGGAGATCGTCGTCCCGGAGAGTTATCCGGCGGGCAACAGCAGCGCGTCGCTGTGGCGCGAGCCATGGTCACCGAGCCGGCGCTGATCCTGGCGGACGAGCCGACGGCGAATCTCGACTCGGCGACGGCGACCTCTCTGCTGGAAGTGATGGAACAACTCAATCGTGCTCACGGCACGACGTTCGTTTATGCCACCCATGATCCTCAAGTGATGGAACGGGCGCGGCGATTGATTCGCATGCGTGATGGCCAGATCTTCAGTGATGTGGCGCTTGCCGGCCAGTCGCTCTGAGCCATGACCAGAATTCCCCTGAAACAACGCGTTCGAGCGGTTTGGCAGAAGCTGTCGCACCTTGATGCCCGACCGGACCAAATAGCGGCTGGCTTCTCCATCGGCGTCTTTGCCGGTCTCCTTCCGCTGAATCCATCTCCAATCATCGTGGCGACAGTGGTGGCGTGGCTGCTGAAGAGGAACGTGACAGCCGCCGTCGCAGCAGCCGTGATTTCGATTCTCTATATTCCGCTATTGCCTTTGATCTGGCTGGCCGAATATCGATTGGGGAAGCTGATTCTCCCGGTGCGGCATCCGCTGGCGTTGGATCACGCACGACTGTGGGACGTTTTGCAAAGGGGTTGGGATGTTTACGCCGCCATGTTGCTTGGCTCGATCATCATCGCTGCCCCCGTTGCGCTGGTTACCTATTGGATCGTCAAACGGCTCGCCCAAAGGTGGGCTCGAAAAACAAATGCATCGTAACTTTCACTTTGATTCCTGTTCCGCGTCGGGCCATTGCCAACTGGTAAGACGCCAGCCGTGTCCTTCGACGGCTAGAGCGGCGACATAGCCGGGGCCGGGGGCAAGTTCCTGGAGAGACCAACGGGAGGCTTCGGATGGATCTGGTTGAGTGGCGAGCACTGCGGCCGGTTCCCCTGAAGCGAGCGACACGTCAAACTGGTCCAAGGGCAGTGAAAGTCCTTGGCCCCGGGCCTTGATGTGAGCCTCCTTGCACGTCCAGCAGCGAAAGAACGCCTGACGCTGCACCTCGGTTGGGAGTGTCCGGAGCATCGCAACCTCCCGTCGTGAGAAGAACCGCTCGGCGATCTCCGCGAGTGCCAGATCGAAACGGATGCGCTCGAGATCGATGCCCACCTCCCGACCACGAGCGACCGCGTAAACGGCGACTCCGTGAGAGTGGGCCACGTTAAAGCGGATCGCATCCCAGTCAGATTCTCCAGCGAGTGCAGGCTTTCCGTAAGAGCTATAGCAAAAGGACAGGGATGCGGGCACTCGATTCAAGTAGCCGCTGAGGATGGCCCGAAGCACTCCCCGAGCGACGATAAAATGCTCGCGGTCTCTCTCAAAATACAACTGCTCAGCCCGCGCCCGTTCATCGGCCGCAAGATTGGAGAGAAAGCTCTGAATCCTTGACGGGGTCTTGTCCAAGGTCGCTCGCCAAACATGAACCTCATCGCAACCCAACGTTAACGTTTCTGGTGGAGAGCGCCACGGAGGAACAGGAGAGGGGATGGGTATTGCTTTCATGAGGTGGTTCTCACCCGTTTCCGCGCAGTTCCTGGGAGAGCGCCTGAAGAAGGAGCGGCTGAGTGGCGTTCAAAAAAAAATGGTCACCGGGAAACATCATCAGCGAAGAGGAAACACTCGTTTGATCACGCCACGCTTCGAGATCGCCACGACTCACCCGGCGATCCTGCAAGCCGCCAAAGATGGAGATGGGACAGCTGAGAGGAGGCTCGGTTGAGTACACGTAGGTCTCGTAAACGGCGAAATCCGCCCGCAGGACGGGAAGCATGATCTGCATGAGCTCTGCCTCCTCCCATACTTTTCCGGGAATGCCATGCAGGCGGCGCAATTCGACCAGAAATTCCCTGTCGGACAAGGCATGGATCGGCTGGGCTCGAGGAGGGATCTGCGGAGCGCGATCCGCCGAGACAAACAGGCGCACGGGCTGAAGACCGGACTGTCTCCGTAGCTGACGGGCGAGTTCAAAACCAATCAATGCTCCCAGGCTGTGACCGAAGAGGGCAAACGGCATGTCCAAGAGTGGAACGAGGGCTTGGACGGTGGCCTGGACAAGCGGTGAGAACTGAGTGAACGGAATCTCCATCAGCCGAGTTCCCCGACCGGGGAGCTGAACCGGGCAGACCTCAACATCCGCTGGCAAGCCGTCCGACCACGTGCGAAAAATCGAGGCACCGGTTCCCGCGTACGGGAAGCAGAACAGACGGAGGCGGGCGTGTGGGTTCGGTTTGCGGCAGGCAATCCAGGAGTCAAGGGCGGTGGCAGTGGTCATGGAACGACCTTTCGTGCTGCGCCATTTTCTACCGCCTCCGCGGATTGGGCCTGGTTGAGGCAGGCCGTCAATTTCTCAGCCAGGACTTCAACGTGAGGCGCGTACATCAGGGTGGCGTGATTGCCCGGAACGGCGTGGACCTCCACTCCGCCACTGGCCCATTTGCTCCAGCCCAACGTAGGGTCCGGAGACGTGGCCGCCAGCGATTCGCCTGCCTTGAAGAAGGTGATTCGACCCGGGTAGAGATGCAATCGGTAGTTCTGCGTGGCGCGCAGGTCGCTCCTGAGGAGGTTCACAAAACGGCGAGCCTGGGAAACATCAAGCTCTGCGGGTACCAAGCCGACCCTCTTCGCCTGTTCCAGAAAAAAAGCCACCTGTTCGTCCTTGGAAAGTTCCGCTAGGGATGCCATCGGACCAAACGAAACACCGAAGTAGCGCTCGACCAACACGATCGCTTCAGAATCTTTTTTCGGGAACGTCTCATCGGGAGTGGGAATCCGACCATCGATTAAGGCGAGGAGCGCTACCCGCTGACCTTGCGCATGAAGCTGCTGCGCCATTTCAAAGGCGACCACGCCCCCCATGGACCATCCTCCAAGAAGGTACGGCCCCGTCGGCTGCACGGTCTGCAGGGCTTGGATGTAATAAGCCGCCATGTCCTGGATCCGGAGGTGGGGGTCTTGTCCGTCGTCCAGCCCCCTAGCTTGTAACCCATAGCAGGGTTGTTCGGGGCCCAGAAGCTGCGCCAGATGAACATAAGGGAAAACGTGTCCGCCTGCCGGATGAACCAGGAAGAGCGGACGTTTCCTGCCACCGGGTTGAATGGCCACCAACGAGGACTGCGAGCCGGCTGTGGCCTGTTGACGGAGAACCTTGGCGAGAAGTTCAACGGTGGCCCCCTGAAAGACGGTTGTCAACGGAAGTTTCTTACCCAGCCGTTTCTCGATGAGGGCGAATAGACGCACCGCCAGCAGCGAGTGTCCTCCCAGCTCAAAGAAATTATCTCTCATTCCGACCGGACGGACGCCGAGAACCTCCTCCCAAATGTGCGCAAGTTGGAATTCCAAGTCATCGCGGGGCGCGAGGAAAGCCTTGTCGAGTTCGGGTCGTGTTCGGTCGGGCGCCGGCAGTGCCCGCCGGTCTATCTTCCCGTTGGACAGCAACGGCAAGGTATCGAGCAGCACGAAAACCGCCGGCACCATAGGATCGGGCAGCTTGTCTTTGAGAAAACGACGCAGCTCGTCAGCGGCGGCTTCAGCGACCACATAGGCCACCAACCGCTTCTCGCCCGGGGCATCTTCCCGAGCCAGGACGACCGCTTCCCGCACGGCAGGATGCTGGCCCAAGGCGGCCTCGATTTCCCCCAGTTCGATGCGGAACCCGCGGATTTTCACCTGGTGGTCGACCCGGCCGAGAAACTCGATGTTCCCGTCGGGCAGATAACGGGCCAGATCCCCTGTCTTGTACATTCGTGCCCCAGGCTCGGCGCTGAAGGGGTCGGGAATAAATTTCTCAGCGGTCAACTCCGGCCGATTCAAATAACCGCGGGCCAAGCTGGCACCACCAATGTACAACTCGCCCGGCACGCCAATCGGAACGGGGTTGCCGTGCTGATCCAGAATGTAGATCGCCCGGCCAACGAGAGGACGGCCAATGGGTACCCGCTGATGCGTCGTGTTCTCACCGGCACGGCCCGAGATTTTGAAGACCGTTGCCGTGATCGTCGTCTCGGTCGGACCGTAAGCATTGAGGAGTCGGCTTGAATTTATCGGTGTTCGCTTCCAGAGGTTGAGAACATCGGGCAACATTGTATCGCCGCCGACAATGAAGAGTCTGGGCTGAATGTTCGGGACCAACTCCGTGACGCCCGCCCATTCTCGAGCCAGTTCCTGCCAGTAGGCGGTTGGAAGATTGAGGACCGTCAGTCCGAATTCTGAAATCTTTTCATGAAATTCTGCCGGATGCCAGACTTTTTTCCCCATGATCACCAACCGGGCCCCAACAATCAGTGTCGGCAGGATTTCCTCCAATGACACATCGAAATTCAACGAAGCAAACTGGAGTACTACATCGCGGGAGTCCAGTTCGTAGCACTGCTGCGCATTTCTGCAGTGATTGGTGATCGATCCATGCGAAACGAGAACTCCCTTAGGCTGCCCCGTCGATCCCGAAGTGTAGATGACATAGGCTAGGTTTTCCGGGAGGGTTGATCCGCCGGGGTTCTCCCCGCTTTCACGGGCAATGGTCTCCCAGCCAGAATCCAGACAGATGATTTTGGCAGCCTGTTCCGGCAATCCCGCGACTAACTGGTCCCGGGTCAACAGCACGGGCACCTGAGCATCTTTCAGCATGAAGGCCAGGCGCTCCTTCGGATAGGTCGGGTCCAAGGGCAGGTACGCGCCGCCGGCCTTGAGAATGCCCAACAATCCAATGACCATCTCCAATGAGCGCTCCAAACAGATGGCCACCGGTACCTCGGGTCCGACTCCCAACGCCCGCAAATGATGCGCGAGTTGATTGGCACGGCGGTTCAACTCCTCATAGGTCAACTGCTCCGCTTCAAACACGACGGCGATGGTGCCTGGCGTCCGCTCCACCTGCGCCTCAAAGAGCTGATGAACACACAAATCCGGTCGACAATGGCTCTTGGTACCGTTCCACTCCACCAGTAGTTGCTGCCGCTCGGTTTCGGTCAAGAGCGGAAAATCCGAGAGGCGCTGCTCGGGATCAGCAACGATGGCCTCCAACAGGACGTGAAAATTCCCAAGCATCCCGGCAATCGTACCCGCCTCAAACAAATCGGTGTTGTATACGAGTGCGGCGGTCAGTTCTTGCCCGGTGTCCACCATCTGCAGGGTCAAATCAAAGTGAGCTGTCTCGCTGTCCCCCTCAACAGGGCTCAGGGTCAAGCCCGGCAACTCCAGCGCTCGCTGCGGAGCATTTTGCAGCGCGAACATGACCTGAAAGAGCGGATTGCGGCTCAAGTTCCGCTTCAGGTGCAATTCCTCCACCAGCCGGTCAAAGGGCATATCCTGATGGCTATACGCCCCCAAGCACACTTCCCGCACCCGCCGCAAAAGCTCCCGAAAACTGGGATTGCCGGAAAGGTCCGTCCGCAAAACCAGCGCGTTGACGAAGAATCCGATCAGCCCTTCGGTTTCCAGCCGGTTACGGTTGGCGATTGGCGTTCCCACCATGAGGTCGTCTTGAGTCGTGTAGCGATACAACAAAACATTGAACGCCGCCAGCATTGTCATAAACAGGGTAACGTCTTCCTGGCGACCAAGCGCTTTGAACCCATCCTTCAGCCGCTTGGGCAACACCAACGATTGATGCGCACCCCGGAAAGTCTGCAGCGCCGGCCTAGGACGGTCCGTGGGCAGCTCGATCCGAGCGGGGGCACCAGCCAGTCGCTCCTTCCAATAGGCGATCTGGGATTCCAGGACTTCACCCTGCAACCACTGCCTCTGCCATTGGGCGAAGTCCGCATATTGAATGGGCAGTGCCAGTAGCGGTGAGGACCCGCCGGTGCAGAAGTCAACATAGAGCGTCCCCAGCTCTCGAACTAGTATTCCCGTTGACCAACCGTCGGAGACAATATGGTGCATGGTCAGCAGCCCAACGTGCTCCTCGTCGCCCAGCCGTAATACGGCACCGCGTATGAGTGGGCCTTTGGACAAATCGAAGGGCCGCTGGGCTTCGGCGGTGACCAATCGCCGGACCTCGATCTCCCGCTCGTTCGCCGGTAGTTTCCCCAGGTCAACAACCGGCAGTTTAATCGTCAAGGTCGGAGCGATCACTTGCGTGGGTCGTCCCTCCACCGTCCCAATGGTAGTGCGCAAGGATTCTTGGCGCTTGACGACTTCATTGAGACTCTGCTCCAGCGCCGCCAAGTTGAGTGGTCCCTTGAGGCGGACAGCGGCTGGAATATTGTAGGCCGAGAGGCCCGGTTCCAACTGATCGAAGAACCAGAGTCGCTGCTGGGCAAATGAGAGAGCCAGATCTCCGTTCCGTGGAACCGGCAAGATGGGTGGTGCCAACCGGTTCTGCCCGGCGTGGCGGGCGGCGTCAATGCTTTCAGCCAGACCAGCCACGGTCGGTATCTCGAACAAAAGGCGCAACGGAATTTCCATCTGGAAGGCTTCGCGCATACGGGAAACGGCCTGGGTCGCTAAAAGGGAATGGCCGCCAAGGTCGAAGAAATTGTCGTGAACACCTACCCGTTCAAGGTCGAGGAGCTGGGCCCAGATCTCCGCCAGTAGCTCTTCTACCGGAGTGCGGGGCGCGAGGAAAGCCTTGTCGAGTTCGGGTCGTGTTCGGTCGGGCGCCGGCAGTGCCCGCCGGTCTATCTTCCCGTTGGACAGCAACGGCAAGGTATCGAGCAGCACGAAAACCGCCGGCACCATAGGATCGGGCAGCTTGTCTTTGAGAAAACGACGCAGCTCGTCAGCGGCGGCTTCAGCGACCACATAGGCCACCAACCGCTTCTCGCCCGGGGCATCTTCCCGAGCCAGGACGACCGCTTCCCGCACGGCAGGATGCTGGCCCAAGGCGGCCTCGATTTCCCCCAGTTCGATGCGGAACCCGCGGATTTTCACCTGGTGGTCGACCCGGCCGAGAAACTCGATGTTCCCGTCGGGCAGATAACGGGCCAGATCCCCTGTCTTGTACATTCGTGCCCCAGGCTCGGCGCTGAAGGGGTCGGGAATAAATTTCTCAGCGGTCAACTCCGGCCGATTCAAATAACCGCGGGCCAAGCTCACCCCGCCGATATGCAAGTGGCCTGCAACTCCGATCGGCAGAGGACGAAGTGCGTTGTTCAGAATATATATGCGCGCGTTCGGTATCGGTCGTCCGATCGGACACGAAGAACGGTCATCGGCCCGTTCGCATAACCAATATGTCGAGTCGATGATCGTCTCCGTCGGGCCGTACACGTTGTACAGCTTGGCCTTTGAGCGGCATTGGAATCGCTCGATCACTTGTGCCGGCAAAGCTTCGCCGCCGCACATAACGGCGCGCAACACGAGGGAGTCGTCGAAAGCGGGCTCTTCGACGAGGAACTGCAAAAGGGACGGAACGCAGTGGAAAATGGAGATCTGCGCGCCACGGATCGTTTCCGCCAAGTAACGGCTATCACGATGACCGTCAGTTTCGGCAATGACAAGTCTTCCACCGGTTAGTAAGGTTGGAAAAAGTTCGCGTCCAGCAGCATCGAAAGTGATCGGGGTCTTTAGGAGACAGCGGTCTTCGCCTGACAGATTGAGCGTGTGAGTTATCCAGTTGATGGTATTGCACAGCCCACGATGTTCAACCATGACGCCCTTGGGCTGTCCCGTTGAGCCGGAGGTGTACAGTATGTAGGCAAGGTTTTTGGCTGTTGCCCCAGTTACCGGGTTCTTTTCGCTCTTCGCAGCGATGGTTTCCCAGCCTGAATCCAGACACACGGCGTGGACGCCGTGCTCGGGCACGCGCTCCACCATGTGCCCTCGCGTCAGCAGCACCGCAGCGTGGGCATCTTCCATCATGAAGGACAGGCGCTCCTCGGGATAGGCCGGATCCAACGGCACATAAGCTCCGCCTGCCTTCAGAATGCCCAGAAGCCCGACGACCATCTCCGAGCAGCGCTCCATGCATATGGCCACCGGCACCTCCGGCCCGACGCCCAGTGTTTGCAGGTGATGGGCCAGTTGATTGGCACGAGCATTGAGTTGAGCGTAGGTTAGTTGCTGTCCCTCAAACACGACGGCCACGCTGTCCGGCGTCCGCTGGACTTGTTCCTCAAACAGTTGGTGGATGCATTTGTCTTTGGGGTAATCGGTCTTGGTATCGTTGAACTCGACCAACAGTTGCTGGCGTTCAGCATCGGTCAGAATTTCCAAGTCATCGATCGCGGCAGCTGGATCGCGGACGACACTTTCCAGTAGCGCGCGAAAATGTCCCGCCATCCGGACGATGGTGGCTTCATCAAAAAGGTCGGTATTGAAGCGGATGGAGGCGGAAAGCGATCCGGTCGCCTCGATGATCAACAGGACCAAATCCAGAGTCGCGGCCCGGCGCTCTAGGGGGATCGTCTCCATCACAATCCCGCCAAGATCCATCCGCAGCCCGGTCTCGCCCCGCGCCAATGCCGGTACGGCCTGTTCGGTGACCCGGTGCGGTTTATCGAGGACGAACATGGTCTGGCAGAGCGGTGATCGGCTGAGATCCCGGGGCGGTCGGAGCCGTTCGACCAAGCGCAGAGTGGGGTAATCCTGATGTTCGAGAGCCGCCAACACCGTCTGACGCACCTGATCCAGAAATGTCCGAAAAGTTGGATTCCCGGAAAGATTGGCTCGTAAGACAACCGGATTGGCGAAAAAGCCCACCACCCCTTCAAACTCCGCCCGGCTCCGTCCGGCCATCGGAGAAGCCACGAGGATGTCTTCCTGGTTAGTATAGTAGTAAAGCATCAGTTCAAAGGCCGCCAGCAGGACCATGTACAGCGTCGCCCCCTCGGCTTTGGCGAGCGCCCTGAGCCGCTGGGCCAGCTCATCGTTCAGAGGGAAAGAATGTTGCGCGCCGCGTAACGTCTGAATCGGCGGTCGCGGCCGATCGGTCGGTAGAGAGAGTACGGGTAACGGGCCGGCTAATTGTTTCTTCCAGTAGTCCCAGTGTAGTTCGCCGGCCGGACCCGCCAGCATTTCGGACTGCCAACGAACGAAATCAGTATATTGCAGATCAAGAGATGGGAGCGCGGCCGGTCGACAGGTCTTTTCCGCGGCATACAGCACCCCGAGTTCATTCAAGATCACCGCCAGAGACCAGAAATCAACCACGATATGATGAATGGTCAGCAACAGGATGTGCTCCTGTGCCGATCGAGTGAACAGATTCACCCGCATGACCGGCCTCCGCTCCAGATCAAAGCGGCGCTGAGTTTCCTCGACCAGCCGGGTCTGCAGCTCATCCTCGCGCCAAGTAGAGACGTTGATTTCCTCAAAGTGGACCGGCTGATGCTGGTGGATCTGTTGAACAGGCTGGCCGGAGCGCACAGCAATCGTGGTCCGCAGGGACGGATGGCGATCCACCAGCGCCTGAAACGCGCGCCGGAAAGCGGGGATGTCCACATCGGAGCGGATGCGCGCCGCAAAACTGACATTGTAAATGGAATTTCCCGGCGCGAATTGGGACAGAAACCAGATCCCCTGCTGATTATCGGAGAGAGGATAAATTAATTTGGACCCACTCACCTTTTTCCGCAAGAGTTGTGCAAGAAGGGTGCGCTTTTCGCTGGGGGAAAGATCGACTGATCGCTGGGGGATATCACTCATTGATAGTATTCCTCATCAGCCAGCATATCGGTCAGCAAGGAATGCACTTTCTCATCGGAAAGCTGATCCAAGTTTGCCAGCAGCCGTTCCGCATTCCCCCGGTCGATGCGCTCGTTCTGCTGTGTAACTGGCGGGGCCAGAGGCGTTGCGAGCTCGGCTGCCAGTTGATCAAGTATCTGGGTCACCGCCTGGTCAACGCTAAAGCCCTGAAGGAATTTCACCACCGGCACGTTCACCTTCAGGTCAACCGCAATCCGGTTTTTCAGCTCGACGGCCATCAAGGAGTCCAGTCCGAGATGGCTCAGGGGCTGATGAGTGTCGAGCTTGGAGGGACTGAGTCCGAGCACCCGGGCCACTTGCTCGCTCAGGTAGGAGTGCAGCAACTGCCGCCGTTGAGGTGGTTCGGCCGCAAGAAGGGCATCCCTCTTTTCGCTCTTGCTGCCCGCCGGCCGGGTGACTTCGGTTTCCTCACGCACCAGTTCAGAGAGCAGCGGCGATGCGCTGCCAGCCGGATAGAACTCTCGATACTGCTTCCAGTTGACCGGCACCACCACGACCTGGGATGCGGTTTGCCCGAGCAATTGTCCCAGCACATCCAGTGCTTGTTTGGGTGCGATGCTGCTGATTCCCAAAAGCGCGAGGCGCGCAGCGAGACGCTTACCTCCAACCGAATCCGCGAATCCCTCACCTGCCCAGGCGCCCCAGTTGATACTCAGAGCCGACTGGCCCTGGGCCTGTCGGTGATGCGCCAGCGCATCCAGGAAAGCGTTTGCCGCGGCATAGTTCCCCTGACCAGGCTGGCCCAGCACGGAACCTGCGGAGGAGAAGAGTATGAAGAAGTCCAAGAAATCGTCTTGGAGCAGGCGATGCAGCAGCCAGCCGCCCATCACTTTGGGCCGCATAACCGTATTCAGTGCCGACGCGTCGAGTTGCACCAGCAGTCCGTCCTCCAGCACTCCCGCAGCATGCACGATACCCCGGATTGGCGGCCAACCCTCTGCTCGAAACTCGTCCAGGAAGCCGCTCAACTCCCCTTCATCCGCCACATCGACTGACGCCAGATGCACGCAAGCTCCCAAAGATTCCAGTTCTCGAATCGCGGCGATTTTACGGGTCAAGCTGTTTCCTGTATCCACCGAACTCCAGTTCGAGCGCGGCGGGAGCTTGGTGCGTCCCAAAAGGATCAACCGTCGCGCCCCTTGCTCGACCATCCAACGCGCGACCAAGAGGCCGAGATCTCCCAGTCCTCCGCTGATCAGATAGCTGCCGTCCGCCCGCCACTGGAGGGGAGGTGCTTGCGTGACCGATGGGCGCTGGCGGACCAAACGGCCCACGTACCGCCCCGCTTGACGAAATGCAAGCTGATCCTCTCCATCCGCAGTGGAGATTTCCTCCCACAACTGATGAGCGGCAGCATCACGCAGCGATGCCCCGGGTTCCAGGTCCACCAGGCCGCCCCAAAACGTCGGGTGTTCCTGCGCAATGACGCGACCCAATCCCCAAAGCGGTGACTGAGCAACGGACAACGGTGCGGGCTTTTCTCCGATCGCTTGAGCACCCTGCGTGACCAGCCACAGTCGCGGGAGGTCAGGCGATTCCGTTCGAGCCAGTTCTTGCACCAGCAGCAGGACACTGCCGCAGCCCAGAGTCTGGGCGGCATTGAGCGACGCCACGGTGGTCTCCTCTGGATGAGCAACATCAAGACTCCAGAGGTGGACAATTCCACGACAGCCAGACCGATCCGATACCAGAGCCGCCTCGAGGAGCTGGCGGATGTCCTCCGGTCGTTCGGGCCGGATGCGATAATGTTCGCCGTCCGTTTGCTCGTACGATTCCCCGTAAGAAACCAGAATACTCCGCTCGCCCCGGGCTTCCAACAGCGCGGACAGCGCATCTCCGACGCCACTGCTGTCGGTAAAGATCAGCCAGCTTGCCCGACCGGCTGGCGCGGAAGGTTTTCCTGGCGAGCGAGCTTTGGCCTGCCACTGGAACTCATAGAGCCAGTCGTCGAGATTATCGACAGCCGCCCGCTTTATGGCCTCGCCCAGGTATTCAAAGCGAAGTCCCTGAATCTCGACCGCCAGGTGTCCCGCTTCATCGAAAAGCTGTACCTCTCCCGTTATGGCATCCGCCTCCCGATGCTGCGCCCGGGCGTGACCCCATAAATGACGGTTCGGACGACCGTGAACCCGGAACTGGTCGATGCGGGTCGGCAGGTAGATTCCTTGGCGGCCGTTTTCAGTCGCTTCCGCTGCAACCGCAGCCCCGAAAACCTGTAATGCGGCATCGAGAATTGCTGGGTGAACATGAAAGCCATTAAGCTCTGCCTCCGGCCCATTGGGCACCTGCACTTCACCCAACACATCTCCGTTGTTCCGCCACAACTGGGCAACGGTCTGAAAGAAAGGACCATAGTGGATGCCGCTTTCGCGGAGCCTCCGGTAATAATCCTGGCCGGAGATCTTCTCTGCGCATCGAGCTTGCATTTCCGTGAGCGTCTCCTGCCCGGCATTCGCAGGGATGAGGCTGTTGTCCTCTTGAGAACAGATCTTGCCGGTCGCATGCAGCATCCATGATTTACCGGAGTGCACCGCGGCTCCCGGGCAACTGTAGATGTGAAAGGTTGCCGCTCCATCTGCGCCCTGGGAGAGGATCACCTGAATGCTGTGGGCTCCGCCCTCGGACAAAAAAAGCGTCTTGTGGAATGCGATATCCTTCAGAGCAACGGATTGCGCTCCGAAGACTTCAACCGCAGCGGCCAAGGCAATCTCCACATAGACCGAGGCGGGCAGCACGGCACCGCCTTGGATGCGATGGTCATCCAGATAAGGACGGGAATTCTTGTCCAGCGTGGTTTCCCAGAAGTGGGTTCCTGCAGGATGCGCCGATTTGAAATGCCGACCCAGCAGAGGATGCCTCCCTATCCCGCTCCGAGAGACTTGGTCCCGGTGAGAGTCGGTGTCCCCAGCTGAGGGCTCAAGCCAACAGCGCTCCCGTTGCCATGGGTAGAACGGGAGTCGAACGCACCGGCCTGCGGTCGGATAGATCCGATTCCAGTCAACCGGGTATCCAAAAGTATAAAGCGCACCCAGCGATCCGAGCAGGACCGTGTGTTCATCTACCTCACGCTGCAGAGAAGGAAGCACGGCACCTTCTTGGCCGAAGTGATGAAACCCCTGCTGCATGGCGTTGAGCAGGATGGGGTGCGGGCTGATTTCCAGGAAGATGTCATGCCCATCTTCCACCAGGCGCTGAACCGCAGCGGAGAAGAGCACCGGCTCTCTCATGTTCCTGGCCCAATAGAGCGGATCGAATTCAAGCTCGGGGCTGGCTTGCCCGGTCACCGTCGAGTAGATCGGCACAGATTCAGCCTGCGGCTGTAGCCCTTCCAAAGCCTGTAGTAATTCGGCGCACAACGGCTCCATCTGGGGGCTGTGCGAGGCAAAATCGACCTTCACCATGCAACAGAAGATGTCGCGATGCTGCAACGGTTCCAGAATGGCGGCGAGCGCGGCCGGATCGCCGGACAACACCGTCGAGGTGGGACCGTTGCTGGCCGCGATCGACACGCGACCTTCGAAGCCGACCAGGACGCGTCGAGCTTCCTCGATGGAAAGTTCCACCGCCGCCATGGCCCCTTGCCCAACGGTGCGCTTGAACAACCGGCTGCGATGACAAATGACACGGACGGCATCGTCAAATCTCAGGGCGCCGGCGACGTATGCAGCCGCGACCTCTCCCATACTATGGCCGACCACGGCCTGCGGCTCGATACCCCACGAGCGCCACAGGGCCGCCAGAGCGATTTGCATCGCAAAGAGGGCCGGCTGGATGATATCGATTTCGTTCAACCGGGACTGAGCGGCATCAGTGGCCGTGAGTTCGGCGAGCAACGACCAATCTCCATACACTCGCATCGCTCGGTCGCAGCGTTCGATGGCCTCCCGGAACACGGCTTCCTGCTCCAACAGCCGGCGCCCCATGCCAAACCATTGGCCTCCCTGCCCCGGAAACACAAAAACAAGTTTTCGCCGGCGAGAGGAAAACTCGCGGCCAGACGACAGTCCTGGACGAGCCTCGCCCCGCCCAAACGCTTCCAGGCTGTCCATCAGTTGCGCTGGCGAATTGCCGGTAACGGCGAGTCGGTGCTCGTGGTGACTGAGCCGCATGCTGACTGTGTAACAGATATCCGGCAACGACGCTGCGGACTCCGGGGTGGCAAGGAAGTCTTGGTAGGCGCGCGCGAGAGACCGGAGGGCTTCCGGACTGCGTGCCGACAGGGGGAGCAGGTGTGCGCCGTTTTTCCGCTCTGCCTGCGGCATTCCGAGAATTTCCGGAGGAGCCTCTTCTAGAACCACATGAGCATTGGTACCCCCGAAGCCAAAGGAACTGACTCCAGCCAATGCTGGACCGGAATCCGGAGGCCATGGGCTCAGCGTCGTTTGCACGCGGAGAGGCATCTCGTCAAATGGAATATGTGGATTTGGTTTTTCAAAGTGCAGGCTCGGCGGGATCTCCCGGTGCCGGAGCGCCAGCGCCACCTTGATCAAGCCTGCGATACCGGCGGCGGCCTCGAGGTGGCCTAAGTTGGTCTTGACCGACCCTAGGGCGCAAGGCCGTCCCGGTGGGCGTTCGACGCTAAGCACTGCGCCCAGCGCTTTTGCCTCGATCGGGTCGCCCAACAATGTGCCTGTGCCGTGGGCCTCGACGTATTGAACCTTGCCAGGCGAGACGCCGGCTTGGCGGTAGGCTTCTCGAAGGACCGCCTCTTGGGCCAGCGGATTCGGTGCCATGAGGCCGTTGCTCCGTCCGTCCTGGTTCACCGCGCTGCCGCGAACGACGGCATAAATTGGATCGCCATCAGCCAAAGCTTTCGAGAGAGGCTTCAGCACGACGACACCGGCACCCTCACTGCGAACATAGCCGTTGGCCCGGGCATCGAACGTTTTGCAGCGTCCATCCGGTGCCATGGCGCCGGCTTTGGTGAAATTGATCGCAATCGCCGGCGAACAAATCAGGTTCACGCCGCCGGCCAGAGCCAGCGTGGACTCGTCGTTCCGCAGGCTGCTGCAGGCCAGATGGACGGCAACGAGCGAGGAGGAACAGGCCGTGTCGATGGAGAGACTCGGCCCGCGGAAATCGAAGAGGTACGAGATCCGGTTGGCGGCGATGCTCAGGGCATTGCCGGTGCCGGCGTAGGCATCAATTCGCTCGAGATCGTTCCACTGCAGCCGACCGTAATCGTTCGTCGCGATGCCGATGAATACGCCGACGCGGGTGCCGCCCAGACGCTCGGGCACCTGCCCCGCGTCCTGTAATGCTTCCCAAGTCACCTCCAGTAAGAGGCGTTGCTGGGGATCCATACGCAACGCCTCCCGAAAGGAGATGCCAAAGAAATTTGGATCGAACTGATCCACTTGTCCCAGAAAGCCACCCCAGCGGGTGTTCATTTTGCCTGGCGTCGCCGGGTCCGGATCGTAAAACGCATGCTGGTCGAAGCGATCGGCGGGAACTTCGCCGATGGCATCCACTCCATCGTGCAGCAACTGCCAGAAAGCCGCCGGATCGTTCGCGCCCGGAAACCGGCAGCCGATGCCGATGATGGCGATCGGTTCGTTTTTCGTCTTCTCATCTTGGCCAGTCCTGGTCACTGCCTCCGACACCTCCGGTGATCCTGCCAAATGCCGAGCGAGAGCCTCGATGGTGGGGTACTCATAGACCAAAGCCGGAGAAAGTTTGCGTCCCAGCCATTCGGCGAGTTCACCGGCCAGGCTGACCGCCTCCGTTGACCCGAGTCCGTAGCTGGCGAGGGGCTCCCGGATATCGATCTCCCTAGACTCGATTCCCAGCCGCTCGGAAAGTTTGGAAACCAACCACGTCTGGATGAGTTCTGCGCTGGAAGAATTCTCAGCCATTGGTCACTCCTCAGCGAGTGTTCCGAGCGTCCCCTTCAGGAAAGCGGCCTGGCAAACATGGCGTTGCACCTTGCCGCTGGTGGTCTTGGGAACTCGTCCAGCCTTGAGTAGGATCACCGTGTGGACTCGCACATCATGTTCTTCCGCCGCCGCCCTCCGAATGGCCCGAACCACCGCCCCAGCATCCAGCGGCAAACGCCCGTTGGGATGAGCGCGCGCTTCGCCGTCTGGCGCGTTTGGAATCGCCGGTTGGTACCGGGGTTCGACTTCAGCGGCAATGATCAGATGTTCTTCGCCGGACCCATCGACCGAAAACGCCGCGCAGCAAGCCGGCCGTAAAGCAGGGTGACTCCGCTCCACCGTCAATTCAATATCGTGGGGGTAAAGCTTGCGACCACTGATGATGATCAGATCCTTCAGGCGACCGGTGACAAACAGCTCGCCATTTTTGATGAATCCCAAATCCCCGGTGCGGAGATACGGTCCCTCGCCGGTATCCTTCACGTAGGCCCGACAGGTGTGCTCCGTTTCCTCGGGTCGGTTCCAATACCCCTGCGTTACGCTCGGGCCAGACACCCAGATTTCGCCCACTTCATGCGGTGCGCAAGCGGTCAACGATTCCGGATGAACGATGACAATCTTGGTATCGAGCATGGCGTGTCCGCTGCTGACAACAGTCCGCACATTCTGGTGTTGCTCGGAGGCCTCCACCACGCGGTTTTGTTCCAGCGCTGCCACTTGAATCCTGCGGAAAATCTCATCTCGTAAAGAACCCCCGGAAACCAGCAGCGTGGCTTCGGCGAGTCCATAACATGGATGGAAGGCGCTGGGCCGGAAACCGCACGAGGCAAAGGCCGCCGCAAACCGTTTCATAGTGTCGGCCCGGACTGGCTCTGCGCCGTTGTAAGCCACATCCCAACTCCTGAGGTCGAGCGTTTCGCGTTGTTCGGGGGTAATTCTGCGGGTGCACAATTCATACGCAAAATTGGGGCCTCCGCTTATCGTGGCTTTGTAGCGGGAAATGGCCTGGAGCCACCGTATCGGCCGCATCAGAAAGGATATCGGCGGCATCAGGAAACACGGACGTCCCTTGTACACCGGTTGAATAATCCCATTGGTCAGTCCCATGTCGTGGAAGGCCGGCAGCCAAGTGACGGTGACACTGTCCGGGATTAGCGCGAAGACGCGGTTAATATAAGCCGAATTGTGGAGGAGGTTCCCATGACTGATCATGACGCCCTTGGGTTCCGCAGTGGAGCCGGAGGTGTATTGGACCAACGCCAGGGAATTGCCGGTCACCGCCGGGTCTCGCCATTCTTGCGCCAGGCTGCCGACAACCCGGTCGCTGGCCAGCCAGCGCAACCTCTGCCACTCGGGAGCCTGCGTGAACAGACCCTTAGTATTCGAGAGAATCGCTGCCGTGGTGAGCACCACCGAAGGCTGCGCATCACTGATAATGGCCCGAAGCCTGGGCAGCAGCCGCTGTGGCTGAGCTGGATTGGGCGGAGGGAGGGGGACGGCAATCACTCCTGCATATAAGCAACCAAAAAACGCGGCGATGAACTCCAGACCTGCTGGATAAAGCAACAGCGCACGTTCCCCACTTGCTCGGCAGGTTTGCAGCAGCGCCGCAATACTCCGGGCTTGGCAGTCCAACCCCGCATAGGTCAGAGTTTCCCCTTCTGTTTCTCCATCGACCAGATAGGTGTAGGTCCGCTGTTCAGGCTGGTGAATCGCGCGCCAGCGAAGTATTTCGACGAGCGTGGGAAATTCCACGATTGGATCAGGAAGGTCTTTCTTCATCCGGGCCTTTCTTCCCCGGGTTCTGTCCCGGTCGTTGTGGAAATCGGTCTGGTGCGGCCTCCACTCCAGCGTGAATTTCATTTTACACCGTCAAGCAGCCTGAGCATATATGTTCGCGGTCAGGTGTGGTGCACAAAAATTCCGCCCACGCTCCATTGGACACAAATGGATGCACTTTTCACGATTGCTGCCCTCCGCCGGAAATCCACAAAGGCGACAGAAAAGCACTTCTCAACTCACGTTGCTTGGCTATTGGCCCTCCGTCTGGATGGAATTGACCAGCTGCTTCCGTTTCTCGCGCTGATCCTCGTTCAATTTCATGAACGCAATTCCCATCCCAAACGGAGTATCCGAGTTTCGGACAACCCCTCGACAGTGAGTTTCCGTCCCTGCGGCGGCAAGAACCAGTTCAACAGGTGCGTCTACCGGCAGCGGAGAAATCATTTCCACATGACAACCGCCGACACTAATGTCGCTCGCAGTTCCACGCAGCCAATTCTCTGAACCTGCGATACACGCTTTCGCTTCAATCCAACAAGGAACACGAGGGAACCGCCGCTGTTTCTCTGCCTTCTTGGGTGCTGATGCCCCTGTCGGCATCAAAGAGACCGGAGATACCGGCGTTTCCCTCGGCAATTCGTAGGCATCGGGCGTCGACCCGGGCACAGCAACCGGACAGATGTTCTTGCTTGTATCGGCGAGAGCTCTTACGGGCCTAGTCTCGTTCCGGCGCCGAGCATCACCTACGCCTCCGGCTTGATGTTCGCGTTGAGGTGGAAGGAGTTCTCCGCGACCGGCGCCTTGGCGTGCCGCTGCGTTCACCAGGAGCGCGACAGTCAACGCACTGGCCAAGACAGCCTATTGCTTTATTTTCTTCACGTTCCTCACCTTCCTTTCCTCCAAGTTATCTGTTCCGCGACCGAATTGAGCCGCAATGTAGAGCGCCTACGAAACTCAGTACGTACATCCCCGCATGCGTATCGCTGCGGAGACGGCCCTGCGTTTGGCGCGGTATTTTCATACGGATGCTGAGTTCGGGCTTAATTTGCAGAACTTTTACGACTTGGAAATATCTCGGTGGTCAGGGAAAGTTTCCGAGATTGAGAGTCCGGTGCATCCTGCCCGCGCTTTAGCATCCTGATTGCCGCATGCGCCGCGCAGCCTCTGACGAACGTGAGCTTCTGCGCCTTTGCGCATGAGTTCAAAACTCCTGAGGCCCTGTGTTCGCGGACTCCTGAATTCAAAGAGGAGAAAGCCTGGCGCGCCCAAAGGGACGCAGTATAAAGGGCGCCCGTTTTGGAGTAGGGTTGGGTGCTTGTCTCAATCCCCTACGGAAAGGAGCGCCCTCAATGGATAGCGCAAAGTATATCGGCATGGATGTGCACAAGAAAAGCATTTCCATCGCAGTCAGAAATGCGGCCGGCAAGGTGGTAATGGAATGCGTTATCGAGACGAAAGCGAGCATGATCCTCGAGTTTATCGATGGGCTACGCGGAGACGTGCTTGTGACCTTTGAAGAAGG
>Ga0307372_10004779_pt1 | contig 20694 bp, 25 predicted proteins | sample OX1MG_FD_202533 | JGI IMG/M metagenome (GOLD analysis project Ga0307372, IMG submission 202533) | Soil microbial communities from Risofladan, Vaasa, Finland - OX-1 | ecosystem: Environmental > Terrestrial > Soil > Coastal area > Acid sulfate soil | place: Finland: Risofladan, Vaasa | collected...
AGACGCTGTGTCCCGACGCACGAACCGATTCGATGAGGGCGAAGAGCGGGCTGTCCGCGGGCACGAATTCAACCAGCGTGGACGCCAGCAGTGTCGCCGCGCCGGTATCGAAGAACTGCTCGGCCGCGGCATTGGCATAACGCATCCGGTCGGCGCGATCGATCACCAGCACCGGATCGGGCAGCGCCGCCAGCACCGATCCCGCCTCGATCGCGGTCTCGCCAGGGGCGCGCTTCGGCAGGCTCGTGGCCGGCGGCGTCATGGTCACGCCGCCTGCGCCAGAAGAGGTTCGTAGAAAGCGCAGATCATCGCCGTCACCGCTTGCGGATCGTCGGCCCGGTTGACGGCGGCACGAAATTCCGCCGCGCCGGGCAGACCCTTGCAGTACCAACCGAGATGCTTGCGCGCCATGCGTGTCCCGACCGCCGTGCCGTAATGCGACAACATGTCGTGGTAGTGGCGCAGCACGGTGTCGCGCTGCTGGCCGAGCGGCGGCGCGGCCATGCGCTCGCCGGTGCGCAGGAAGCGGATGACCTGGGCGACGAACCACGGCCGGCCATAGGCGCCGCGGCCGATCATCACCCCGTCGGCACCGGACTGGCGCTGCGCCTCGCGCGCGTCCTCGAGGGTCTCGATGTCGCCGTTGACGATTACCGGGATGCGCACTGCTTCCTTGATGCGGCGGACGAACGCCCAATCGGCACGGCCGTCGTAGAACTGGCAGCGCGTGCGGCCGTGAACCGTGACCATGCGGATGCCGCAATCCTCGGCGATGCGCGCAAGACGCGGCGCGTTGCGGTTCTGTTCGTCCCAGCCGGTACGCATCTTGAGCGTGACCGGCAGATCGACCGCCGCGACCACGGCGGCGAGAATGCGCGCCGCATGCGCCTCGTCGCGCATCAGCGCCGAGCCCGCATGACCGTTCACCACCTTCTTCACCGGGCAGCCGAAATTGATGTCGATGACGGCCGCGCCGCGATCGGCGTTGAGGCGCGCGGCCTCAGCCATGGATGCCGGCTCGCAGCCAGCGAGTTGCACCGCCATAGGAAACTCCTCGGGTACGTTCGCGGCCATGGTCAGGGATTGGCGGGTGTGGCGGATCATCGCCTCGCTGGCGATCATCTCGGAAACCACGAGCCCCGCCCCGTGCCGCTTGACCAGGCGCCGGAACGGCAAATCTGTAACGCCGGACATCGGTGCCAAGAAGACCGGGTCGGCGATCGGCAATGTTGCGATATTAATGCCCATAAATTGCGCAGCGCCTGATGATGCCTATTAATTAGGCATATAATACGCTCGCCCTTCGCACATGCAACAGAAATCGAAAAATCCGGCGGCGTCTCAGGCCAAAAGCACGTCCGTCACGAATTTGACGCCGGGATAGGCCAAGGTCAGCAGGAGATAGGCGATGAGGGCCCATCGCGCCACGCGGCGTCCGCGAAGCCCATGGTATCGGCGCGCCAGCAAGAGACCGCCGATGACGATAAAGGCGGCGACGGAGAACACGGTCTTGTGGTCGATCGCCAGGAGCGAGCCGCGCAGGAAATGCTCCGCGGCCAAACCGGTGGCGAGACCCAGAGCCAGCACCGCCTCGGCGGCGACCAGCAGCTCGAGTTCGAGCGCCTCGCTGTCGGCGACCGCGGGCAGGAGCCGGGTGAGCGCCGTCGGCTGTTTGCTCTTGAGCGCCCGCTCCAGCAGAAACACCGCCGCCCCGGCCACCGCCGCGATGGTAAGAAGCCCATAGGTCACGAGCGCGAAGAGGATGTGGGCGTCGAGCCACGCCGGCGGCACCGCGCCCACGATCCGGCGGTCCGGCGCGTTCTGGGCAAGGGTGGCGATGAGCGCAAGCAGCAGCAGCAGCGGCGCGAGCAACGTTGTCAGCCGCCACGCATGTCGGGTCCAAGCCGCCAGCACGAGGAACAGCGCCATGGTGACGGCGATGCTAACCCACAGCGACAAGGCGAATCCGGTCCGCCACGCGCCGCCGAGCTGCGCCGCGGCCCAAGCGCCCGGCCCGATGACGGCCAGCGCCAATACGGCATAGAACAGCGCATCGCGCCCATCATCGCGCCGCCAGCGCACGAACGAGGCCGGCAATAGCGTCGCTACCGCCGCATAGCCGAGAAAGGCGTGCATGCCGGTCAATCTAACCGCCGGTGCGGCCTTGGCAAGAAGCCGCGGCCTGTTCTAGCCTGCGGTCATGGAAGCCTGCATCGCACTCGTGGTCGCGGCCGGGCGCGGCACGCGATTCGGCGGCGCGCAGCCGAAGCAATATCAGTCGCTCGGCGGCAAGCCGCTGTTGCGTTATTCGCTCGAGGCGCTCGTCCGCCACGGCGGCGTTGCTGCCGTTTGCGTCGTCTACCAGCCGGAGGACGAGGCGCTTTACCGGCAGGCGGTGGCCGGGCTCGACCTGCTGCCGCCGGTGGCGGGCGGTGCATTGCGGCAGGACTCGGTGCGCCTGGGGCTCGACAGCCTCGGCAGCCATGCGCCGGGACGCGTGCTCATTCATGATGCCGCGCGACCGTTTCTCGATGCCGTCACGATTGACCGCGTGCTCGCGGCGCTTGAGGATGCGCCAGGCGCCATCCCTGCCCTGCCGCTCAGCGACACGGTGAAGCGCGGCGCCAACGGGTTGGTCGCCGCGACGCTCGACCGCGCTTCGCTGTGGCGCGCGCAGACGCCGCAGGGTTTCCGCTATGACGCGATCCGCGTCGCGCACCGCGCCTGCGCCGGCAGCGATCTCCCCGACGACGCCGCGGTGGCCGAGCGCGCCGGGCTCGCCGTCCGGCTGGTCGCAGGGAGCGAAGACAATTTCAAGGTGACGACTGCCGATGATCTGCAACGCGCCGAGCGCCTCCTCGCCGCGCGCCAGGGCGATGTCCGCACCGGCCAGGGCTTCGATGCGCACGGCTTCGGACCCGGCGATCACGTCTGGCTGTGCGGCGTTCGCATTCCGCATGAGCAAGCGCTGGTCGGGCATTCCGATGCCGATGTCGGGCTCCATGCGCTCACCGACGCCATTCTCGGGGCGCTCGGCGCCGGCGATATCGGCGGGCATTTCCCGCCGAGCGATCCGCGTTGGCGCGGCGCGCCTTCGTATCTCTTCCTGAGTCATGCTGCCGGGCTGGTGGCGGCCGCCGGCGGCAGCATCGCCCATGTCGACGTGACGGTGGTGTGCGAGCGGCCGCGCGTCGCCCCGCATCGCGACGCGATGGTGCGGCGCATCGCCGAGATACTGGCGCTCCATCCCCGCCGCGTCAGCGTCAAGGCCACCACCACCGATGGTCTCGGCTTCACCGGGCGCGGCGAAGGCATCGCCGCGGGCGCGGTCGCGACCCTGCGCCTGCCTTTTTGAACGCGGCGATGGAAGCCGCCGCGGCGCCGCCGCTCCGTCGCTCGCATCCGGCGATGCTGGCCGCAACGCTATGCGGCGTCGGATTCATGCCGCGCGCGCCCGGCACATGGGGCACGCTCGTGGCGCTGCCGTTCGCGTGGCTGGTCGCGCGCGCATGGGGTGCCGGCGGGCTGGTAGCGGGTGCGTTCGTGCTGTTCGTCCTCGGGTGGTGGGCGGCGGCCGCGGTCACGCGCGTTTGCGGCAAGGACCCGCAATTCATTGTCATCGACGAGGCGGCGGGCCAGTTTCTCGCGCTGGCGGCGGCGCCGCCGCTCGATCCATGGTTCTACGTCGCCGCGTTCGGGCTCTTTCGCATCTTCGACATCGCGAAGCCGTTTCCGGTGGGCTGGGCCGACCGGCGCATTGGCGGCGGTTTCGGCGTCATGTTCGACGACGCGCTTGCGGCGGTCTATGCCGCTCTCGTGCTCATGATCGCGAGGCTCCTCCTTGGCCGATGATCCACTTCGCCATCTTGCCGCAACGGTGCTCGACCGCTGCCGTGCGCGGGGATGGAAACTCGCCACCGCCGAGTCCTGCACCGGCGGCATGATCGCCGCGGCGCTCACCGACATCGCCGGTTCGTCCGATGTCGTCGAGCGCGGCTTCGTCACCTATTCGAACGCGGCGAAGAGCGAATTGCTCGGCGTGAAGCCGCCGGACATTGCAGCGCACGGTGCCGTCAGCGCCGAAGTCGCCGCCGCAATGGCCGCGGGCGCGCTCACCCATGCGCCGGTCGATCTTGCCGTCGCCGTCACCGGCATTGCCGGTCCCGGTGGCGCAACCCCGGGAAAGCCGGTGGGACTGGTTTGGTTCGGCCTCGCCCGGCGCGGCGCGGCGGTGCGGACCGAGCGCCATGTCTTCCCCGGCGACCGCGGCGCGGTGCGCCGGGCCGCGCTCGAGCGCGCGCTCGCGCTCTTGGCCGAGGCGGCGCAATAGATCAGGGCGAGCGCCGTCGACGCCGAAACTGCGATTCGCGCCGCCGCCCGGCGCGGGTCAATGAACCATCTCTCCGCGCGCGATGGCGAGATGATGCGGCTGGTGGTGGCTCCCGCTCACCATGATGCCGATGAAGCCGAGGCCGCGAATATGACTCACCTCCTTCGGATCGCGCGACGTCACCGTAAGCTGCACCCCATTCTCCAGGGGTTCGGTCCGGGCGCTCCAGCCGTTGAGGTGCGTTTCCTCGATCTCATGGGCCTGCGCCGGCACCATGCGGCGGATCGCCGCAACCGTTCGCCCGGTGCCGGTCACCGCCACCTGGAGCCCGCCCGCGACCGGCTTCGCCTCGGCATCGGCCTTGAGCGTCACGTCGTTCATGTCGATGAGGTGCTGGCGAAGCGCCTCGAGGTTCACCTTCGACCAGTCGGTGGAGGGATCGGCCTCCAGAATGCGAACGATCTCCTGGATGGCGCCGAAGGCGTCCTGCCCGGGCATGGTCGGGACCGAGCCCGTGTGAACGGTGGTGCGATCGGGCTGCATCGGCGCGCTGCCGCCGGCATCGCGTTGCATGCCATGCCTCGTGGCATGCGCATCACGGTCCATCTGCGCATGCGCGGTGGACACGACGAGCAGGCCGAACGTCGCGATGACGATCGCGGCGGCCACGCCGACGCCCCGCCGGCCGAGAGAACGGTTCATGATCCTTCGACCCATCAGTAAAGAGAGATTTCGACCAATCTAGCGCCGCGCCAGCCGGCCTCATATGATCGCAGTCATAGGCCCCGCTTTTTCCGAAGCACCAGCCCTTCCGGCGTGCGCGCGATTGCGCCCTCCCTTTGCAGCGCGGCGAGGGTTCGGTAGAGCGCCTCGTGCGAAAGGCCGATTTCGGCGGCAAGGTCCATCAAGCTCCCGCTCAGGCGCACGGTTCGGCCATCCGAGCCGGCCGCGAGGGCGAGATGGTGAAGGATGCGTTCCCGTGCGGACCGGATATTGCGCTGCTCGAGGCGCGATCGCAGCGCTTGAACCTCCCGCGCGAGAACGGCCATCAATTGTTCGGCAAACGGCGGGTCCGAGCGGACGGCGGCAAGGACCCGGCGCTTGGAAAACACCCGGACCCGCGACGCGATGTCGGCGACGGCATCGCAGTGATAGGACGTGGCGAATAAGGCCGCCTCCGCGAACAGATCGCCGGCGCGGGCGGTATGGATCACCACCTTTCGATGATCGACCGTGTGCCGGACCAGGCGCAGGCGGCCGCGCTCGAGGACAAAGATCGCGCTGGCCGGATCACCCTGGCGGAACAGCGCCTCGCGCGCTCTCAACTCGCGAACGGTGCTGCCCCGTAGGATCGCCGACGGCATCCATTCGGGCGTGCGTTCAGCCATCACCCCCATGCCGTTCCGGGCTCATCGGGACGCCTTGCCGCATCGTGACCGCGCCGTTCCGTCGATCCATCATCGCCAGCGCGGCCCGAAGGCACGGGCATCCACGGTTTTGCGGCGGCTTGTCGCGCCCACCGCCCTATGAAAGATTGTAACGGAGCCGCAAAGGAGGCGCACGATGTTCCTGCAGAACGCGTGGTACGTGGCCGCATGGAACCGCGAAGTCGGCCGCGCCCCGCTCGCGCGGACGATCCTCGGCGAGTCCGTGGTGCTCTACCGCAAGCACGACGGTACCGCGGTGGCGCTCGAGGATCGCTGCTGCCATCGCCAGTTGCCGCTGTCGATGGGCGTCGTCATCGACGATGATCTGCGCTGCGGCTATCACGGCCTGCGCTATGCCGCGGACGGCGCCTGCATCGACGTTCCGGGCCAATCATCGATCCCCGCCGAATTGCGCGTGCGCAGTTTCCCCGTGCTCGAGCGCTGGAATTGGATCTGGATCTGGATGGGCGATCCCGTGCGCGCCGATCCGGGCCTCATACCGAACTGGTGGTGGTGCGATCATCCGCAATGGCGCTGCAGCCAGCCCGACATGATTCACGTCAAATGCCATTATCAGCTCATTGCCGACAACGTGCTCGACGGGACCCATCTCGCCTATGTCCACAGCACCACGATCGGCGCCGATTCGATTGCGGCGGCGCCACCCAAGACGGAGCGCAAGGACCATCTCGTGCGCGTCACGCGCTGGATTGCCGACCGGCCGCCGCCGCCGCTCTACCAGCTCGCCGGAAACTTCACCGGCAATGTCGACCGCTGGGCCAATGTGGAGCACGCGCCGCCATGCTATTCGGTCAATTTCGCCGGCTGCGTCGAGGCCGGCAAAAGCAACGGCAAGCGGGTCGAACTGGTCGCGCTGAGTGCGCCCACGCCCGAAACCTTGTCCACGACGCACTATTTTTTCGCCTTCTCGCGCGCCTTCGCGCATGACGATCCCGTGGTCGAGGACATCTTCACGCGGCGCTTCGTCGATGTCTTCCGCGAAGACGTGGCCGTGCTCGAGGCACAACAGCGGATGATGACGCTGAAGCCCGGTGCGCGCCAGGTCAACATCGCCGTCGATGTCGCCTCACTGGCCGCCCGCCGCCTGCTCGAGGGCATGATCGCCGCCGAGCAACAGCGTCGCGACGTCCCGCCGACCGCGTGATCGCGGGCAACGGCGCGTTCCGTCGCAACCGTTCAGTCGGTCTGATCGAGACTCGCGCCGGCGGCGCGGGGAAAGGGATCGAGGACGAGCGAGAGCTGCTGCGCCACGGCTTCGCCGATGTCGATCCTGCCGCCGGCCAGCGGCTCGACCGTCTCGGCCTCGCCGTCGAGGACGATTTCGCGGGTATCGCTCGAGGCGCCGTAAAGCAGGGTGAAGCTCTCCTCGATCCGGCTCGGCACCGGCTCGAGCGTGACGACGCAGGTCTGCACCACATCGGCCGCGAGCGTGGCGGTGAGCCGCACCAGCCCGCCCTCGAGGCAGCTCAGCCGTACCTCCGCCTCGAGACGGTCGAGCGCGAGCAGCGCAAAGCGCGTCGCAAGCGCCTCGCGCTCCGCGGCGCCGGCGGCGATGGCATGCACCGCCCCCCGGCCCGTTTGCTGCGGCGCCTCGACCGAGCGGGCGAATTCGGGCCGCGGCTCGTCAGCCCTCATTGCGCCGCCTCTTCGTCCTCGACCGGCGCGAACCGCACCTCGCCGGCCATGAGCGCCGCGACCGGGACCGGCGCCAGGGCCTCGGCCTGGCGCCTGAGATAGCGGCACGCGCGCGCGAGTTGCGGCGCCTCCGGAGCGGCGGTGCCGAACAGATTGCGCCGCAACGCGTCGGCGAGCATCGCGTCGCCTTCGGCCAATCCTCGTTCATAGGCGACGACCCGGCCGTAGAAGCCGCGCGCCATCGCCTTCACATGGCGGCCGACGCCGACATCGGTCGCGCCCATCTCGCGCACCGCGCGGTCGAGGTCCGCGAACATGGTATCGAACAGGTCCTGGGCGAATTCGGCCGTCTCGGCACGGTCGGCCTTGAGCCGGTTGAGCACGAGAAAGGCATGCAGCGCCAGCAGCTCGAATCGGCCGTCAAGGGTATCGGGCACCTCCCACGCGGCGAACAGCACCGGCTCGCGCGCGCGCGCGACGATGATGTGATAGGCGGCAAGAACGGCTTGGCGCCGCCGGCCGCGGCGAAACAGCGAGGCGAGCGGCATCGCGATCGGTCCATCTGCAAATTCGGCGCGGTTGACAGAGGGTCTCGCCGCGGTGCAATTTCACCGCCGAAATGGCTCCGAACGCAGACATTGTCAATCGCCCGCGTGCCGGGCGCGTCATGCTGGTTGCGGCATTGCTCGTCCTGGCGAGCTGCACCAACCCGATTGATCAGCGCGGCAACCTGCCCAAGCCGGACAAGCTTGTGCAGATCAAGCCAGGCAGCACCGACAAGGCCACGGTCACAAGGCTTCTGGGCTCGCCCTCGAGCGTCGCCGCGTTCGATGCGAATACCTGGTACTACATCAGCCAGAAGACACAGCCCTTCGCCTTCTTCACCCCGTCCCGCCTCGATCAGGAAGTGGTCGCGATCGATTTCAACAACAAGGGCATCGTCAGCGACGTGCGCCGCAAGACCATGGCCGATGCGGAGGCGGTCAAGCCCGATCCCAACGCCACGCCAGCGTCCGGCCGCACGTTCACGCTGCTCGAGCAGCTCATCGGCAATTTAGGCCGCTTCAGCGGCCAGCCCACCACGAACGGCCGGCCGGGAGGACCCTGACGGCGGTGATCGCGGCGTGCCGGCGCGGCCGTCGCGTCAGTGCAGGCTGGCGAGGATCGCGAGCAGCAGGATCGCGACGATATTGGTGATCTTGATCATCGGATTGACTGCCGGCCCGGCCGTGTCCTTGTAGGGATCGCCGACGGTGTCGCCGGTGACGGCCGCCTTGTGCGCGTCCGAGCCCTTGCCGCCGTGGTGGCCTTCCTCGATGTATTTCTTGGCGTTGTCCCAGGCGCCGCCGCCCGAGGTCATCGAGATGGCGACGAAGATCCCGGTGACGATCGTGCCCAGCAGCATGGCGCCGAGCGCACTGAACCCGGCGGCGCTGCCGGCGATCGCCCACACCACGACATAGAGAACGATCGGCGCCAGCACCGGCAACAGCGACGGCACGATCATCTCGCGGATCGCCGCCTTGGTGAGCAGGTCGACGGCGCGGCCATAATCGGGCTTGCCGCGGCCTTCCATGATGCCGGGGATTTCCTTGAACTGGCGGCGAACCTCGAGCACCACCGATCCGGCCGCCCGACCGACCGCCGTCATGCCGAGCGAGGCGAACAGATAGGGCAGCAATCCGCCGATGAAGAGCCCGATCACCACATAGGGATTCTGCAGCTCGAAATTCACCTTGAGATTGGGAAAATAGTGGTGCAGGTCCTCGGTATAGGCCGCGAACAGCACCAGCGATGCGAGCCCGGCCGAGCCGATCGCATAGCCCTTGGTGACGGCCTTGGTCGTGTTGCCGACCGCGTCGAGCGCGTCCGTCGTGCGGCGTACGTCCTTGGGGAGATCCGCCATTTCGGCGATGCCGCCGGCATTGTCCGTGACCGGGCCGTAGGCATCGAGCGCGACGATCATGCCGGCAAGCGCCAGCATCGTTGTCGCCGCAACCGCGATGCCGAACAGCCCCGAAAGGAGATAGGAGACGATGATGCCCCCGCAGATGACGATGACCGGCAACGCCGTCGCCTCCATCGACACGGCGAGGCCCTGGATCACGTTGGTGCCGTGCCCGGTGATGGAACTGGTGGCGATGCTCCGCACCGGCCGATAGGCGGTCGAGGTGTAGTATTCGGTGATCCAGACGATGAGTCCGGTGACGGCGAGGCCGGTGAGAGCGCAGCCGAACAGGTGGCGGCCATCGGTCACGCCGCCGCCCGCGAGCGGCAGCGTCGTGCCGAAACCGATCATCGTCGCGATCACCCCGGCAATCGCCAGCGCCGACAGTGCGCCCGCCGCGACGAGCCCCTTATAGAGCGCTGCCATGATGTTGCCGCTCGGTCCGAGGTGGACGAAGAACGTGCCGATGACCGAAGCGACGATGCAGACCGCGCCGATCACCATCGGCAGCAGCATCATCGTGTCGCGCATGGCGTCGGTGAAGAAGATTGCCGCGAGCAGCATGGTCGCGACCACGGTGACGGCATAAGTCTCGAACAAGTCCGCCGCCATCCCGGCGCAATCGCCGACATTGTCGCCGACATTGTCGGCGATCACCGCCGGATTGCGCGGATCGTCCTCGGGAATCCCGGCCTCGACCTTGCCGACGAGATCGGCACCGACATCGGCGCCCTTGGTGAAGATGCCGCCGCCCAATCGCGCGAAGATCGAAATGAGCGAGGCGCCGAAGCTGAGCGCGACGAGCGCTTCGAGAATCGGCCGCGGATCATCTGTCGGCAGCGTCGCGCGCAGGAAGAAATAATAGAGCGACACGCCCAAGAGGCCGAGCCCCACCACCAGCATGCCGGTGACCGCGCCGGAGCGGAAAGCGAGCGCGAGGCCCGCCGCGAGGCCGCTGCGCGCCGCCTGGGCCGTGCGCACGTTGGCGCGCACCGAGACGTTCATGCCGATATAGCCGGCCGCGCCGCTGAGGATCGAGCCGACCAGATAGCCGACGCCAGCGCGCCAACCCAGCGTCCCGGTCAGGATGATGAAAATGACGACGCCGACAATGGCGATGGTGCGGTACTGGCGGTTGAGATAGGCACGAGCGCCCACCTGAATCGCGCTGGCGATTTCCTGCATGCGCTGCGTGCCGGCGTCGGCAGCAAGCACCTGACGGCTAGTGACGATGCCGTAGAGTATGGCGAGCAATCCCGCAGCGGTGATCACCCAAGCGGCAATGTTCATTCGTTCTGACCCTTTGTTGGAAATCGACCCCGTGGGCAAAGCGAGCGGAAGATAGAAGAGAAGCGCCGGTCAGGCAACCCGCCGGCGCGTCAGCGCCGCCGCTCGAAGAACTCCTCGATATCGACCGCCTTGACCGCCACGGGATCGAGGACGCGCGTCGCGGTCTGGAGCAGCCGCTGCTTCAGCGCGTTCTCGCTTTCGGGCGTGCCGATGCCGCCGCGCTGCTGCACGAAGGAATAGATGTCACTCAGGAAGGCGTCGTTGAGGGCGGGGCGCTTGTTCTCGACGTCCTTCGCCTTGCCGCCGTCGGCGATCTCGACCGCGACGGCGATGCTGACCTGATGCGTGATGTTGTCGTGCCGGTCGATCACCGGCACGAAGATCGGGGAGAGCTGGACGAAGAACGGCTTTCCCGGCACCGGCATCACGACCGCCGAGCGGTCGGCCGCCCCGGCGGGATCGGAGGCCGCCAGGAGCGCGACCAGCGCTGCCGCGGCGATACGCTCAGAAATGCTCATACCCCGCCACCTCGACCGTGACCGTGCTGCCATCACGCGCCAGCACCCTCACACCCTGCCCTGCTTCGATCCGGCCAATCATCGTGATCGGCACCCCGACCTCGCGCGCCAGGACGGCGAGGCGCGACTCGGTGTCAGGCACCGCGGTGAACAGCAGCTCGTAATCGTCGCCGCCGCCGAGCACGGCGGCAAGGCGCCGGGGCTCGCGCCGGAGCGCCGCGCGCGCCGCCGGTGACAGCGGCAGGCGCTCCACCTCGATCACGGCGGCGACGCCCGCCACCGTGCAGATATGTCCCAGATCGGCGACGAGCCCGTCCGAGATGTCCATCATCGCGGCGGCGAGGCCGACGAGTCGCGGTCCGAGCGCGAGCCGCGGCTGCGGCAGGCGGAATCGGTCGACAAGGAAATCGCGCTCGGCGGCGGCGACGCCGAGGTCCTCGCCCTTGGCCGCCATCACCCCAAGCGCCGCATCGCCGAGCGTCCCCGTTACATAGACGCGATGCCCCGGCAGCGCCCCGCGCCGCAGCACCGCGCGACCGGCGGCAACGCGACCGATGGCGGCAACCGAAAGCGTCACCGGTCCGGGCGTCGCCACCGTGTCGCCGCCCAGGAGGCCGATGCCATAGCGCGCCTGATCCTCCGCCAGCCCGGCGGCAAACGCCTCGAGCCAGGTGTCGTCGCGCGAGGAAGGCAACGCGGTCACGAGAAGATAGCCGACCGGCACCGCGCCCTTGGCCGCGAGGTCGGAGAGATTGACGCGCAGCAGCTTTTGCGCCACCTGCGCGGGCGGATCATCCGGCAGGAAATGCACGCCCTCGACGATGGCGTCGGTCTTGAGCACGTATTGCTCGCCGGGCGGGCCATCGATCAACGCCACGTCGTCGAGAAGGCCGAGCGCTCCCGGCGCTGCCAGCGGCGCGAAGAAGCGGGCGATGCGCGCGAACTCACCGAGATGCGGCGCCGCCATCGTACTCCCCCTCCGCCGCCGCATTCGACCGCAGCGTGCGCGCCAGCCGGTCGAGCACGCCGTTGACGAGCCCCGGCTCGCGGCCGCCGAAAAAGGCGTGGCCGATGTCGAGATATTCCGAGATGACGACCGGCACCGGCACGTCGGGGCAAGCAAGCAGCTCGTAGGCGCCGGCGCGAAGAATGGCGCGCAGCACGGATTCGAGTCGCTCGAGCGGCCATTCGGGCGTCAGCGCCGCGGCGATCAGGCGGTCGAGTTCGTCGTGGCGCGCCGCGGCGCCGCGGACGAGGGCCGCGAAGAAACCCGGATCGGCATCGCCGAAGCCGTCGCCCTCGCCATCGCGGCCGAGCCGGTGATGGACGAATTCGCTGATGACGCTATCGACGGAGGCACCGGCAAGCTCGAGTTGATAGAGCGCCTGCACGGCGGCGAGGCGCGCGGCCGTGCGGCGGCGGCCGGCCGGAATTGGACGCGAGGTGCCCACCACCGCGGTCATGGCGTGGCGAGGCCGAACCGGCGCTGGAGCGCGATCATGGCCAGGCACGCGCGCGTCGCCTCACCGCCCTTGTCGCGGCGGTCGACGAGCGCCCGCGCCAGCGCCTGGGCCTCGTTCTCGACCGTGAGAATGCCGAAGCCGATCGCAAGCGCATGGCGGATCGCGAGATCCTGCAAGCCGTGCGCGCTCTCCTGGCAGACATGCTCGTAATGCGAGGTCTCGCCGCGGATGACGCAGCCGAGCGCGACATAGCCGTCGAAGCGCGGACCCGTGCCGCGCTCGGCAGCGAGCGCAGCGAAGCGGATTGCGGCGGGAATCTCGAACGCGCCCGGCACGCCGAACCGCTCACAGGTCGCGCCCGCCGCCTCGATCGCGGCTACCGCGCCCTTGAGCAACGCGTCCGAGATGTGCTCGTAATAGCGCGCCTCGACGATCATGAGATGCGGCGCCGGCATCGTCTCATGCTCCCGAAGGGATGGGCTTGCGCCCGACGACGTGGAGGCCATACCCGTCGAGCCCGACGATGGTGCGCGGCACGTTCGACAGCAGCACCATGTCGCGGACCCCGAGATCGATCAGGATCTGCGCACCGATACCGTAGTCGCGCAATTCGCGTTGCGGCAGGCCAGTCTCGAGGAAGCCGCGCACCCGTTCCGACACGGCCGACGAGGCCACCTCGCGCAGGAGCACGACGACGCCACGGCCTTCGCCCGCGATCATGGTCATCGCCCGGCGCAGCAGATCGCCGCGCCCGCTTTTCGCATTCGCCAGCGCATCGTCGAGGACATTGACCGCGTGCATGCGCACCAGCACCGCCTCGGGAGTGGAAATGTCGCCTTTGACGAGCGCGATGTGCTCGGCATAGGCGACGCGGTTGGCGAAGACGAACATCCGCCATTCGCCGCCGAAGTCACTCCAGAACGGCGCCTCGATGATGCGCTCGACGATACGGTCGTGGCGCCGGCGATAGGCGATGAGATCGGCGATGGTGGCGATCTTGATCCCGTGGAGCTGGGCGAAGGCGACGAGTTCGGGCCGGCGCGCCATAGTGCCGTCGTCGTTCATGATCTCGCAGATCACGCCGGAGGGATTGAGGCCGGCGAGCCGGGCAAGGTCGACCGCCGCCTCGGTATGTCCCGTCCGCACCAGCACCCCACCATCGCGCGCCATCAGCGGGAAGACGTGGCCGGGCGTGACGATGTGCTCGAAATTCTTGGTCGGATCGATCGCGACCGCGACGGTGCGGGCGCGGTCCGGCGCCGAAATGCCGGTGGTGATGCCGTCGCGCGCCTCGATCGACACGGTGAATGCGGTCTGGTGGCGCGAGGCGTTGTGCTGCGTCATCATCGGCAGATGCAATTCGTCGCAGCGCTGGCGCGTGAGCGCGAGGCAGATGAGGCCGCGGCCGTATTTCGCCATGAAGTTGATCGCCGCCGGCGTCGCCATCTGCGCCGGGATGACGAGGTCGCCTTCGTTCTCGCGGTCCTCGTCGTCGACCAGGATGAACATCCGACCGTTGCGCGCCTCGTCGATGATCTCCTCGATCGGCGACGTGACCTCCATGAAGCTCATGCCAACGTCCTTCCCAAGATGCGCGCAATGTAGCGGGCGATGACGTCGATCTCGAGATTGACTCGATCGCCGACCGCGGCCGTGCCAAACGTCGTCTTCGCCTGGGTGTGGGGAATGATGTTGACACCGAAGCGCCGGCCGACGACCTCGTTGACGGTCAGCGAGACGCCGTCGAGCGCGACCGAGCCCTTGCTCGCGAGAGCAACCTCGTACCCCGGCGGTACCTCGAACATGAAGCGCGCGGAATCCCCCTCCGCGCGGCGTTCGACGATCTGCGCCACGGCATCGACATGGCCAGTGACGATATGTCCGCCCATCTCATCGCCGCTCTTGATGGCGCGTTCGAGATTGACCCGGGTCCCGACCCGCCAGTCGCCGAGCGTGGTGCGCGCCAACGTCTCGGCGGACGCGGTGACGCCGAACCAGCCTTCGCCCTTCTCCACGACGCTGAGGCAGACGCCGGCGCACGCGACCGAGGCGCCGAGCGCAATCTCCGCGGTGTCGTAGGCGGTGGCGAAGTGGAAGCCTGTGTCGCCGCCAGGGACGACCGCGCGAACCACGCCGATATCGGTGACAATGCCTGTGAACATGATGGGCTGTAACCTAGGCCGCGCGCCCCAATGTTTCCAGCACATCCTCGCCGACCGCCTCGATCGACAGGCGCTCGAAACGGGGAGCGGCGGCAAGAGCGGCGACGCCGAAGGCCGCCACCGCCGCCGTTCCGTCGCCGCCGATGATCGAGGGCGCGCGGAACCAGGCGATGCGATCGACCAGGTCGGCGGCAAGGAGCGCCGCTGCCAGGCGGCCGCCGCCCTCGACCAAGAGCCGCGTCAGTCCGCGCTGCCCGAGCGCCGCGAGCGCGCCGCCGAGATCGATTTCGCCAGCGTCGTCCGCTGCCACCTCGATCAACTCGACGCCCTGGTCGGCAAAGGCGCGGCGCCGCGCGGCGTCGGCGCTTGCGCGCACGATGAACCAGGTCGGCACGTCCTGTGCCGTGACGACGAGCCGTGCGGTCAAGGGCGCGCGCAATCCGCCATCGATGACGACCCGCACCGGCGAGCGATCCTCGAGCCCCTCGAGCCGGCAGGTGAGCTCCGGATCGTCGGCCCGCAGCGTGTTGGCGCCCACCATGACCGCGTCGTGGGTGGCGCGCAGCAGATGGGCGCGGGCCCGGGAAGCGGGACCGGTGATCCAACGGCTTTCGCCGCCGACGGTGGCGATCCGGCCGTCGAGCGTGGTGGCGAGCTTCAATGTGACGAGCGGCCGCCCCGCGCGCAGACGCAACAGGAAGCCGGCATTGACCGCGGACGCCTCCGCGGCGCAGAGACCGATCTCGACCGCGATCCCGGCGGCACGGAGCGCGGCCACGCCCTTGCCGGAGACACGCGGATCGGGATCGGCGATCGCCACGACGACGCGGGCGACGCCCGCAGCGGCGAGCGCTTCGGTACAGGGCGGCGTGCGTCCCCAATGGCAGCACGGTTCGAGGGTGACGAAGGCAGCCGCCCCCCGGGCGCCGGCGCCAGCGCGGCTCAACGCCTCGGTCTCGCCATGCGGCCGCCCGCCGGGCTGAGTCCAGCCGCGCCCGACGATCGCGCCCTCACGCACGAGGACGCAGCCGACGGCAGGATTGGGCCAGACCGTGCCGAGCCCGCGCCGCGCCAACCCCAGCGCCACCCGCATATGTGCGAGATCGTTCACCGGATGCTCAGTCGCTCTCGACGTTGGCGCCGATCCGCCCGATGAACTCGCCGAAATCCTTGGCCTCGCGGAAATTGCGATAGACCGAGGCGAAGCGGACATAGGCGACCTGATCGAGCGTCGCCAGCGACTCCATCACCAACTCGCCGATCATGTCGCTCGGGATGTCGGTCTCGCCCGAGCTCTCGAGCTGGCGCACGATCGAGTTGATGACGCGTTCGATCCGCTCCGGCTCGACCGGGCGCTTGCGCAGCGAGATGCGAATGGAGCGCGCCAGCTTGTCGCGGTCGAAGGGCTCGCGCTGGCCGTTCTTCTTGATGACCGTCAGCTCGCGCAACTGAACCCGCTCGAAGGTGGTGAATCGCGCGGCGCAATTGGGACACTGCCGGCGGCGGCGAATCGCACCGCGATCGTCGGTCGGCCGCGAGTCCTTGACCTGGGTATCTTCGCAGCCGCAGAACGGACAGCGCATCGGCTCCCTCCCCTCCCCGCGATGATCAGGCCCGGTCGGGCATCATGGATAGACCGGGAAACGGGCGCAGAGCTGTGCCGCCTTGCCCCGCACCTCGGCTTCGACCGTGCCATTGCCCGCGGCGCCGTTGCGCGCCAACCCCTCGAGCGTCTCGGCGATCATGTCGCCGAGCTGGCAGAATTCGCCCTGGCCGAAGCCGCGGGTCGTCGCCGCCGGGCTGCCGAGACGAATGCCCGAGGTGACGGTCGGCCTTTCCGGGTCGAACGGAACGCCGTTCTTGTTGCAGGTGATGCCGGCACGTTCGAGCGACGCCTCCGCATCCTTGCCGGTGAGCTTGTGCGACCGCAGATCGACGAGCAGGAGATGGGTGTCGGTACCCCCCGAGACGATGTCGAAGCCGCGCTCGCCGAGCCGCGTCGCCAGCGTCTTGGCATTGTCGACGACTTGCCGCGAATAGTTGCGGAATTCCGGTTGCAAGGCTTCGCGGAGCATGACCGCCTTGGCGGCGATGACATGCATCAGCGGACCGCCCTGGAGCCCGGGAAACACGGCGCTGTTGATGCGTTTGCCGATGTCCTCGTCGTTCGCGAGGATCATGCCGCCGCGGGGTCCGCGCATGGTCTTGTGCGTCGTCGTGGTGACGACATGGGCATGCGGCAGTGGGCTCGGATGCACGCCGGCGGCCACGAGCCCGGCGAAATGCGCCATGTCCACCATGAGAAAGGCGCCGACCGCGTCGGCAATGCGGCGGAAGCGGGCGAAGTCGATGATGCGCGGATAGGCCGAGCCGCCGGCGATGATGAGTTTGGGCCGCTCGGCATGGGCGAGCCGCTCGACCTCGTCCTCGTCGATGCGCCCGTCCCCACGCCGCACGCCGTATTGTACCGCGCGGAACCACTTGCCGGACAGGTTCGGCGCGGCGCCGTGGGTGAGATGGCCGCCCGCGGCGAGCGACATGCCGAGAACGGTGTCGCGCGGCTGCAGCAGCGCCAGCATCACCGCCTGGTTCGCCTGCGAGCCCGAATGCGGCTGAACATTGGCGAAGGCGCAGTCGAACAGGCGCTTCGCCCGGTCGATCGCGAGTAGCTCGGCCACGTCGACATGCTCGCAGCCACCGTAATAGCGCCGTCCCGGATAGCCCTCGGCGTATTTGTTGGTAAGCACCGAGCCTTGCGCCTCAAGCACGGCGCGCGAGGCGTAGTTCTCGGAGGCGATCAGCTCGATCTGATCCTGCTGGCGCTTCAGTTCACCGGTGATGGCAGCGGCGATCTCGGGATCGCTCTCGCTCAGCCCGGCGGTAAAGAAGCTGTTGGGCGGAAGCGCGGCGGCGCGGGGGGAGGGCATGGTGAAAAGCCTTGCGATCAGGACAATTTGGCAATGCGGCGGGCGTGGCGCCCGCCCTCGAATTCGGTCGAGAGGAAAATTCTGAGACAATCCTTGGCGAGCTCGGGACCCACGAGCCGCCCGCCCAGCACCAGCACATTGGCGTCGTTATGCTGCCGCGCCAGCCGGGCGGTCAAGCCGTCGTGGCAAAGCGCGGCGCGAATGGCGGGGTGGCGGTTGGCGGCAATCGACATGCCGATGCCGCTGCCGCAGACCAGGATGCCGCGCCGCGCCGCGCCCCCGGCAACGGCGCCCGCCAGCGCCCGGGCGAGATCGGGATAATCGACCGCCGCGGGTCCCTCGGTGCCGAGATCCAAGACCTCGTAGCCCAAAGCATCGAGTTCGCCGACGAGGGTGACCTTGAGGTCATAGCCGCCATGATCCGCGGCGACGGCAATACATTCGGGCATGGACCGAGCTTCGGCAGGATCGCACCGCGAGTCTACCGGATTTCGATGGCCGTCGCCAGCCGCCTACCATCCATCGCGTCGCGCCCGGCTGCATTTCGCTGCCACGTCGATCGCCCGCAATGAAAGGCGACACCAAATCCTGCACCCCCCTGGCCTTAGACTTGGTTAATCTAGATATTCATTTACCAAGTTCGGTCGACTTTTATCGAATATTATGATTCGCGCCGGTTTTGATTGACACAACTCGCGCTGCTTGCGACTATATCGCGCCTATCACAGGAGAAAGCAAGCGCCGCCATGACCGAGCCTGTACCAAACAAGGCGGCCGCGCCGGCCTTTTTGCGCCTCACCACCGACGTGGTCGCGGCCTATCTCCGCAACAACGCGCTGCCGAACGCGCAGATCGCGGAAATCATCAATTCGGTCTACCGCTCGCTGCGTACCCTCGACCATGGAGGCGGCGTGAGCCTCGGGGCGACATCGAAGCCCGCCGTACCGGTGCGCAAATCGATCCAGCCCGAATTCCTCGTCTGCCTCGAGGACGGCAAGCGGCTCAAGATGCTGAAGCGGCATTTGCGCTCGACCTACAACCTTACTCCCGACCAGTACCGGCAGAAATGGGGCCTTCCGGCTGACTATCCCATGGTCGCCCCGAATTACGCCGAGGAGCGCTCGAGCTTCGCCAAGAAGATCGGATTGGGCCGCAGCGCCGGCCGCAAGGACCTCAAACGCGGATCGAATGGCGCCAGGAAATAGCCGCGCCTCGGCACCCTACCCCTTGATTTCGCGGTACTTGCCGGCGCTCCAGACATAGACGACGTAATCGGGGCCCTCGACGTCGCCTTTCCGGTCGAAGCCGATCGAGCCGATGACAGTGTCGAACCGGTTGCCCCGCATGGTCCTGGCGAGATCGTCGACCTTGGTCGATTTGGCCATGTTGGCCGCGTCGGCGAAGACCTGCAACGCGGCATAGGTGTAGAGCGTATAGCCTTCGGGATCGAAGCCCTGCGCCTTGAATTCGGCGACCGCCTTTTGCGCACTCGGCAGTTTCCGGGGATCGGGCGCAAAGGTCATCAGCGTCTTCTCGCCGGTGTCGCCGGTAATCTTCCAGTATTCCTCGCTGGCGAGCGCGTCGCCGCCCATCAGGACCGCCTTCAACCCCTGCTCCTTGGCCTGACGGATCAGCAGCCCGGCCTCGGTGAAATAGCCGCCGTAATAGATGGCGACGATATGCTTCTCCTTCATCTTGCTGATGAGCGCCGAAAAATCCTTGTCGCCCTGGTTGACGGATTCGTACATCGCCTCGTGCATGCCGGCCGCATTCATCGCCTTCTTGGTCTCGTCGGCGAGGCCCTGGCCGTAGGCAGTCTTGTCCTGGACGATGGCGACCGGCTGACCCTTGAAGTGCTTGACGATATAAGCGCCGGCGACGCGGCCTTGCGCGTCGTCGCGCCCGCAGGTGCGGAAGATGTTGTTCCAGCCGTTCTTGGCCGCGCCATCGGTCAGGAGCGGGTTGGTCGAGGCCGGCGTGATCTCCAGGATGCCATTCTCGGCATAGACTGCCGAAGCCGGGATCGACGCGCCCGAACAGAAATGCCCGATCACCGCGACGACGTTATCGTTCACCATCTCGTTGGCGACGGCGACGGCCTGCTTGGGATCGCAGGCATCGTCGCCGACGAGAAGGTGGATTTTCTTGCCGAGAACGCCGCCCTGGGCGTTGATGTCCTTCACTGCCATGTCGGCGCCACGTTTCATCTGCTCGCCGAAGGCGGCGTCCTGGCCGGTGATCGGCCCGACCACGCCGACCGGGATGTCCTGCGCCACGGCGAGCGCGGTCGAGGCGAAAACAAGGAGGGCAGCGGCGAACGCGGTTCTCAGCGTTGTCATGGCGGTTTTGCTCCGGGATGGCAAAGCGGGACGAAGTCTATCATCGGCAATACCCGACGTCAGGCACGATCGTCACGGCCGCGGTCGCGCCACCCGAACCAGCCGGCGCGCTCGTAGAGCCAAGGATATTGCTGCACCATGCGCCGCGCCTGGGTCAACCGATAGGCGCAGGCACCGGCGCCGACCAGGACCACGGCGGCGACCGCCAAGCCGTTCGCCGAGAGCAGCGTGGCACCGAACAGCGCGTAGAGCAGAAAGCGGTCGCCCACCGCCAGCAACAGTGCATAGGGCAGAACCTGCCACGCCGGCCGCCAATTGCGCGCCAGCGCTTGGCCCGTCAGCGCCGCCGCGGCGCCGAACAGCACGGCCAGGACCAAAAAACTCGGCGCCGGCCCGCCCAGAAGCGCCGGCAGCTTCATCATGCGCCCTCGAGATAGGCGGCCCGCACGTCGTCATTGGCGAGCAACGCCGCGCCCGGGCCCGACAGCGCGATGGTGCCGTTCTGCATGACATAGCCGCGATCGGCGAGCCGCAGCGCCTGATGCGCATTCTGCTCGACCAGGAACACCGTCACCTTCTGCTGCTTATTGAGTTCGCGGATGACCTCGAAGATCTGCTTGACCATGAGCGGCGC
>Ga0307372_10004781_pt1 | contig 20686 bp, 21 predicted proteins | sample OX1MG_FD_202533 | JGI IMG/M metagenome (GOLD analysis project Ga0307372, IMG submission 202533) | Soil microbial communities from Risofladan, Vaasa, Finland - OX-1 | ecosystem: Environmental > Terrestrial > Soil > Coastal area > Acid sulfate soil | place: Finland: Risofladan, Vaasa | collected...
GGAACGGAATAGCTCCAATTCAGCGCGTCGGTCAAGGCGTTCAATGAAAGAACCTGGTTTCCCGGATTGCCGACGCCGGTAAAGACAGCGCCGGTGCTTGTGTCGGCTGCAACAGCACCCCAGACACCACCGTTCGTAGCGTGTTGCCAGAGGAGGTGTCCACTCAGCTCGTCGATAGCATTTAGCATGCCGGTCGATCCTTCATGCGAGGCACCGATATAGATGGTATTGAATGCCAGGGTGGGGAATCCAAAATTGTTCCATGGTAGTATCTCGCTCCATACAAGCTGCCCCGTCTGTGCATTGAGCGCGTAGAACGGAGAGGGAATACCGGAGTCTTCATAGCCCATAGTTCCGAAGAATACCAGGTTGTTGGTGGGATCGACCAACGGCGCAGATGGGACTTCAAAACCTGTATTTGAATTGAACTGCCACTTTACTGTGCCTGTATTCGCGTTATAGGCTATTAACTGGCCATCATGCGTCCCCATGTAGACAATGCCGTTCGCATAGACCGGTGAACTGCGCAGGTTTATAGCCGTCGAAACTGTCCATTTTGACACCAACTGACTGACGTTGCTGATTCCCACGCTATATTCATTGGCATTATAACGATGATGAGCTGTATCCAGACCAAAATCGCCCCAACTGGTATCGATGGTCAGGGGTGTGCTGAACGAATGTCCGCTTGTTTGCCCTGCACCGATCAAAGTATTCGCTCCGGGAATAATAGAAATCGGTAACTGGACTGAGGTATTGATATTTCCATTGCTGTCAGCCGTTGGAGCGGCCAGTTGAACGCCTGAGATGGTATTGAGGTGTATTTGTACTATTTCACCAGCCTGGAAGCCACCGCCAGTGATTGTAATTGAAACGCCGGGTGACGTAGTTGCCGGGTCTACAGCCAGGCTATTGCTCAGCGTAAAGGTCTGATGAGTCACAATCTGGCTACTCGCGCCGACTGCTGCCACTGTGTGGTTGCCAGGAGTATTCGTAGGCACTAAAAAGCTGGCAGTAAATGTTCCGGCGAAGCCAGCTGTCGCTGTAGCAACAGTGGTTCCAGTACCCGGCGTTGTGTAGTTCCACTGAATGTTCACAGTTTCACCGGGCGCGTATCCGTTCCCCGTAATCGTCACTTTCGCGCCGACCGGCCCGGATATGGCGCTAATGTTCGATGATGGAGCTACGACTGAAAAGGTATTAGTGATGATAGTCAGGCTTTTTGTGCCTTTGACCTTGACCGTGTAATTGCCTGGAACTGTCCCGACTGGAACTGTAATCGTTAATGGAGCGATATAGCCATTTTGAGTAGTAGAGGCGCTCGTGACAGGTGTTAAGCCATTATTCCAGTACACATTCACCTTTTCAAATGCCGCGAAGCCATATGCGCTCACTGTAAGCGGCGTGCCGGGAGCGCCTGAGAGCGGAGCCAGGGTCAGTAAAGATGGGTAGAGGATGAATCCAAAACTGCCAGAAGCATGGCTCGTCTGACCAATAGCGACGACAGGAATCGTTCCGGCTGGTGTCCCAGTAGGAATATTGGCCGTGACCTTAAAAGAGCCTATAGTGTCCGTTGTAGCCGTCGCAAGCGGCGTACCCGTACCAGGGCCAGTATAGTTCCAGTAAACGATTACCTGCTCATTTGCTCCAAACGCGTTACCAAAGAAATAGACTTTTGTTAACGCGCCTGAGGCCCGCGGGCTGAAATACATTTGCGGCAAAATCTGCGCGGTGCCCGTCGCGACCGAACCGGACGTTTGCCCGACAGCAGCGATAGTATAGGTACCAGTAGTGACTAAGGGTATTTTGAAGCGAGCGGTGAACGAACCGCTGGCGCTGGCAGTCACTTGCGTTTCCAGCGTGCCGGTACCAACGCCATTGTAATTCCAATAAATTTTGACGATTTCATTTGCCGTGTAGTTTATACCATTAACTGTAATAGATCTCTGATTAGAATAAGCGACTGATTTCGGCGTGACAGTGATACTGGCCGTGGTGCTTGCGCGTGCTATGAGATTGCCAGGGATAATGACTGCCGCACTCCCCAAAATGAAAGCGAGCATCACAATGATCAATACCAGGCGTTTTTGTTGTGAAGACAATTTTGTCACATCGTGGACGCGTGACTTTATTTGCATCTGTTCGGTACCTCTTATTTGAATTATCCCACGCTACCCAATCACAGCCACTGTACACAGAATACTATCAAAAAAAGGGAATTTGATTGAAGAATGGTAGTAGAACGGTTTGAATTATCGTCTACTGGTTGCAAAACGATAACCAGCATGCTGAAATCACTGATTGAAGAATCATTTCAATCTTGTATTACCCAGGAATGCCCTTCAGTCTGTTATTTTCCATTGTTACATTTGACTCTATCTATCGTTCTACTTGTGAAACAATAGATAAATCAACATTTTTAAGATATATCTGTTGCGCGGTATTACCACTATGATGCAATTTACAAGTATTGCATATAAATTGGCTTCACTTTTACGTTACGAGTCTGCCTTAGTAGTAAGATGGCGATGCGGCACGCGACAGTACTGTGCCATCGGATACCTTACTGAGCAAGGCTAATGCCAATACCCTGGCGCTTGATCCGACCAATGGAGCTTTGCTTGCCGACTACCCGGTGTTTAACCACGCGGCTGGCACGCTGTCATCTCCCGTCGTATACAATGGTCGTGTTTTTGTCACCGAGGGTTATACTTCTTATGCTAACCCTCACCCAACCGTAGGTGGCCTGGCTGCTTTCGGATGTGCAGGTTGCTAATGATTGTTGAGTTATCATTGTAGACCTGCACCAGTGCTAGTTACGAAGTAATGAAAGCTTAACCAGATTGATTCGTTTGTAATCATCTCTTTACCGGTACGCAATCCCCTTGCAACCTCTGTATGGTTCAATAGAATTGGACATTCAGTGCGATGTACAGAAGGTTCAGGGATGTGGTATAGGCTCAGCATTGTGTTCTATCTGCTGGGGCTGCCGATATTTGATAAATGAGGGCAAATCGCAAATCTATTATGGTATGGAAAAAGCTTGGTTAATTCTCAGGTAAACTCAGGAGGATGCATGCAAGAGGAAGAGAATACGCTCCGCGAAGAAACTTCTACCATTCCTGAAATGGTCGATGACGTTCGCGATGGAAAGATGGACCGCCGCACTCTGATTAAAAGGCTCACCATTATGGGAATTTCCGCGGCGGGCGCGGGCGCAGTCGCGGCTTTCGCGGCGCGCCAGATCAGTACGCGTCTTGCTGCCCCCGCGCCTGGGGACAATAACGCGCAGCAGCACATGCAGCAGCACGAGCAGCATCTTGCTCACCAGTCAACTGGCGATGTGCAGCAATTGCAGCATGATTACCACGTGGATGCGGTTGTCGAAGATAGCATGTATCCTCACCCATTTATAGGACGCGAGGCGATCTTGACGCGTAAGAGCGCGGGATTTGCCGCCATGCCGGATATGCAAATCAACGTGACCAACCGCGTAGTACATGGCGACCAGTTGACGGTGGAATGGACTGCAAGCGGCACGCACCAGCACGATTATCCTGGCTTACCCGCTACTGGCCGCTCGTTCTCCATTCCCGGCGTCACGGTGGTGGTGCGGCGCGAGGGCAAGATTGTGCGCGAGTCACTCTACTATGATATGGCCGAAGTGCAGCGCCAGCTAGGCGCGCGTTAAGATAACTTTTCAATTGCAGCCTGATCGTCGACGATCAGGCTGCAATTGAAATGCCAACCGTCGTTAAAGCCGGTACATTGATTGTTGCGATATACCCACCTCCGCCCGACACGGGAACAAGATTAACCTGGCTGGTAGTAATGGAACTGCTGGGATTGCTCAAACTGAATTTGAGTGTATAGGCATTGGCCTGCGTACCAGTTGTTTTCCCTGGATTCTGTAGGAAAACATGCAGTGTCGTATATGCCTGGGCAGTGGTATTGACAATTGCAACGCTATCACGGGTCCCTGTAAAGAAGCCACTGACATAGAGGCCCGCTGGTTTTATCAATGTGGGTGTTGCGACATAACCTCCATCGGTCAAATCGAGATAATTCGATGCGCCAAACAGATTGTATGCGTAGTATGCAGGATAGGGAATATCAGTAGCGGTTTGTCCTCCACAATCCATTTTTGCGTCAAATGCTCCAAACATACACAGATTTTGCGTAGGAATGTTCCACGTGAAGTAAGCCAGTCCTGCAGGAACAGCTGACGCCGCACCATAAGCTGAGTGTGTGTCGTTGACGACGTTCAGTGAATCTACCAGAAGCAGGGCATTCATGAGTGGGGAGTAGGTCGGGTCATTACGACAAGTGTTAGGGTAACAGGGAGTCATGGTGTATTCGTCAAGGTAAATGGGTGTGCTGGCGGCATTAGGCTGCTTGCCGCTATGCACCAGTTTAGCGATCTGTTCGTATTGAGCTTCCACTCCGAGCATGGGGTCTTGTTGGCTGGCAACAAGCGAAGCACTGCCTGTGTTGAAGGTGGAGCTAGATGTATAGCGGTGGTATGTAATGAAATCGAAGTAAGGGTAGATGGCAGGATCATTTAACAGGGTGGGAAACCACCAGGTGAGATGATTTTTTAGCGCGTAAACCAGTCCTGGCCCCCCTATATTTACCTGTACGCCATCTTTGGTGCCCTGCTGTTTCATCAGGGGCGCTGCCGCGGCATAGATAGACCGGTAAGCTGTTACCCTGTCCAGGTCGGCATTCGTATCGCTCGCAGGCTCACAGAGGAATTGAGCCCCATCTGGTTGATTCCAAATTTCATACATTGCATGCAATTGAGGGAACTTCGCATCCAGGTGGGCCACAACTATCGCCGCTAATTTTCCCCACATCTGTGGTCCCTGATCCTGGCCGTTTACCATATATGTAGGCCTGGCCGAGTGATCATCGATAGGTGGCCTGTATGTCAGGCAGGGGTTGGGCTGTGGCTCTAGCCATGTTGGTGTAGACGCCAGAGAGATGAGGGGCTGCAAGTTGTATTGAGCGGCCAGCGTCAGTTGATTATCGAACTGTACCCAGTTCTGTTGAGATGCATTTGTTAAGCTGGCTGCTGTCGGGAAGATTTCCGCCATGTCGTCGTAGTCGCCCAGTTTCATCAGGTGAATATTGGCCGAGAGAACAGCATTTCCATTGCTGGGTAATGCTCTTCCTATATTAATACCTGCGACGCCAAGAAATCTGTATGGTATTGGATAAGCGGTGTTCTGCCGGTTGCCAAAATTTATGGTAATGTCTGCTGCAGAGGCGAGAAAGGTTGTTGGTGGCATGTTAGTAGGAGTGGCAGCGGTGTTGGCAGTTGGGGAAACACGGAATCGTTGGGAGCTAGAGTCAGCGCTATCGCCTACAATAGTATTTTTACTTGCATTGGAATACAAAGCGTGAGCTGATTGCTGGATGTGATCGGCGATCAAAAAAATGGTTAACGCTAGCACGAGCAGCAGAGAAACAAGCCCAGATATACGGGTGATGAGACCTCTTTTTGATTTTCCCCAAAAACGCACAACTCTTTTCGGCTTGTGCTCTTGCATAGTAAACTGCACCTCCTCGTAAAGCGGTAAATTCTGTCTCTATCAAGAGACGCTGCGTGATGCAAGTAGTAACAGGAGGTAGTATCAATGTCGCGCAAGGCTGTTATGCTTGTCGTTGGTGTCGTCAAGCACTGCGCCATCTATCATCCAGAAACCCTCATGCAGATGCCAGGGGCGGCGCGACATCCATTGAAAAGTGAATATGAACAAACGCGCGAGAGGGAGGGAACAGATGAGCGCTGGTTGGCTGTACCAGGAGCTATTCTTCCTGCGCTTATCCTGGTTGCCACTGCCAGCAACTGAGACTCCAATTATTCCCCTCTACAGCGAGAGCACCAGCATAGTCGTCCCCAGGAGCGAGTTCCCGAAGCGACCAGCGACTGATTTCACAAGGACCCCCTCGGTTCTGGAGTAACGCTGCTGGTTCTCTCGCCAGGAAAGAAACGTCGAATTGATCGAGAGGAATGGACATACCCTTGCCTTTCGCCTTGATATATGCTTCTTTACGAGTCCAACAATTATAAAAGGCCGCCAGCTTTACCTCACCGGGCAAAGAGCGCAATACTACTTGCTCATTTGGTGAGAAGCTCACTCGAGCTAGCGCCTCGAAATCAAGATCGACCCGTTTGTACTCAACGTCAATACCAACCTGCCTGGTATAAGTAAAAGCATACAACGCAAGATCGCGAGAATGAGAAAGGTTGAACTGTAGTGGAGTACTCAGTACCGGAAACGCCAGGAATGGTTTACCATAGGTATGAAATCCAAAATGGATTAGACGTGGATCCATACGCAAATAGCAACTGAGGAGAAGCCTCAAAACTCCTCGTGCTACAATCCAACGCCGACGATCTTCTGGAAAGCGTAACGACACAGCTTTTGTAGCCTCGTTCTCTGCAAGAATACTGCTCAGTTGCACTAGAATGGAATCGGGTACTACTAAAGACGCTCGCCAAACATGCACCTCGTCTGATTGCAATCGCAAATCGAGAGGAGGTGTGCGCCACTGCTGATAGCACTTCGTTGCATGCATGACCTCTTAAACCTCCACATTGTTTTCATACCAGGGCAAGTGATCAGGGAAACGGACGGTTGCGCCTAGCAGGAAAACCAGGCTTAAGAATATCACCATTGATGATGCTAGCACTATTAACACGCTTAACCAGGCTGATAAGCTAAACAAGGAAATACATATATAACCTATGCCTATTGGAAATATTACCAGTAGAACTAGAAGGGCTACTTTGCCAACTGTATCATGAACCCTCGCATATGAGGAACTTTCATGATTTTGCATAGCTCATCTCTGACTTCCTGTCTTTCATAGCGAATTGACAAGTTTTCAGACTGATCTTTTTGTTGGAAAACGAGTCAACCTTCTTCGTTTCTCCTCGTTTCTCCTCATGTATTATCATCTTCAAATGAAGTGTAGCATCAGGAGTTCTTCCCTCACAACCACAAAAACCTGTACGTATTTTTACCCCCTTAGCGTTCGGACCGTACCATCCGATTCTGATTCCAGCAACGATTTCTTCTAGAAGGTATCAGGGGATCGATATCAGGAGAGTGAAAGAAGGAGTCAGCAGTTGTCCAGACAGTTTACGAAGTTCCACAGCCGTAGCCTAAGTAGCCTAAATCTTATCTATCTCGTCAGGGTCATGTATCAAAATACTACGAGTACTGTCTAATAGGCTTTGCCTATCGCTGGCTAACATCCTATCAATGGAGCTACGGTCATCTAACGGAACATGTTTTTTGACAAATGTTGCAAGGCGCCGATATGCTGCATCTTCCGAGCATTGACGATTCAGCATGATGTATCGAACTAATGCTTCCCCAGACTGGTGGTATCTTTCTAGTATTTGCTCAAGAGCTTTTCTCCGTTGTATGCTCCTTACTTTAGAGACAACAATCGCGACAAGCATAAGAACTGCGATACTCGCGCCCAGGAGATAAACATTATTCACTTGTTTTCCTCGCCTGCTGCAATACAAACAATTACAGCAATTTGTGTATTCATAGAAGTATAGCAGACAAGCGATGATTTTACAATAATGAACCAGGAGAGGGGAGTATATATTTGCTTTGCCCTTCGTTTTTCCGACAATCAAAAGAACCTGTTGAAGCCTGGTGTCTCTCTTAGAGAGAGAAGGGGCTGGAAAATGCATTTGAGGCATGGGCATTCCTTGCAGGCGCTATTTTTCTATGGTGCGACCTTACAAATACATTCTGGAAGAGAAGACGCGCCAGGTCAAGGCAAGATTGTAGACACGAAGGATTAGTGTATCGAACAGAATCAGTGCGACGGCCAAGATATGCTAGGCGCGCCACAGATTGAAGAGCGGGCAGGAAAGCCATTCCTGCTTCCAAGCCCACTCGTACCAGATCGCTAACAGGTGCAGCATGTCTGCTGTTCCTAATAGGAGGAAAGGCCGATTTTTATAGGAGATGCTTTGATGTCAACCAATCTATGGTTGATACGTAGCGAAGACGCAAACGAGGCGATTCGTACTCCATGAGTAGCAATCGTGGCAGATATAATAGCCTCCACCTGCGGGATGACCACAATGCCATGTGTAGGTTATTCTGCTGCCCTGAGGACAATTCCAATGAGCGCACGCACCGCTGCTTCCAGCTGTGCAGCAGCGTAGTGGCGTTGCCGCTTCTGCTACCTGGGTGAAAATGCCCTGGCCTGTAATAATCGCCACTGCCCCGAACGCCGCCTTCCCCATTTTTGAAATGAAGCCGCGACGCGAGGATTGGTCAGCCAGCCGCTCGCTCATCCGTTTGATGATCTTATCCATGGATTCAATCCTTTCTTTTTAAGAACACTTAGGGGGTCCAACTAGAAGAGTAGACGCGGCCCCGTCAAGACAAGACCGTAGACACGAGGATCAGCGTACCGAATATAACCAGCACAACGGCCAAAATCCACTGTGCGCGCCACAGATTGAAGAGTGGGCCAGAAAGCCATGCAGCGATGGCTGAGCGGTGGCAGTATAGTCCCCAGCTTGCCGGAAAAATCATCAGTGCGCGCGCCGCACCGTAAGTACCCATCAGAACAGCACCATAGGCCGCATCTCCTTTCACAACACACCAGGCACAGAGTACATAAAAGGCACCGAAAGGAATTCGCGTCATCACACCAATGCCGAGTGCCGCACCGTAGACCAGGGCTGCGCCATATGGTTTCCACCATCGCCACCATGTGATGGGAACAGCCTGCCTCAGCGTCGGACGCGGTAATCGGAGTAAACCAATGTCGCTAACTGCATAGGCCACAGCAAGTAAACCAATGAGCGCCAGCTCCGCATGTGGTAACGCCGCGTAAACGAAAATCGTGTGGTCAAACCAACCTTGTAAAAAGTATCCAAGCGTACCCAGGACAAAACCTAGCAGCATCGCCGTACTCAGACAGGCGATGGTATACAGGCTGGCTGACAGCAGCCAACGCCAGAGGTTAGAGGTGTCCTGCACGAGGAACCCGATCGTCCCGATCATTGAGCGCCCTCAAGCGGTCGTGGTCTTAGCCACGCCCGTCAAGATTGCGAGTAAAAATGGCAGAATAGTTACCAGCACAACCTCGATGAATTTAGTCTCGTTGCTTATACGAGTACTCAGCGCAAGCAATAATCCTACGCTTATGCCACCAAAAAGAAGTGGGAGACACTGCAAGCGCTGACGGAGCGATATCATCGTATAATCCTCCAAACTCGGTTCGCTAGCCAGATTTAATCCGCATGTTAGCTCACATTTGCACTAAGTGATGTCACTACCTTTGGGAATATATGAAGCTGTGTATTGTCAGGAGCCGACTCGTCACCAAGTAAAGCCAACAAATCGTCCTGTCCCGCAACGAATCCTTTTCTGATGAGGGTGCGTCTCTCGTCGTACAGCAAGGCGAAAGGGGTGCGATGAATGTCAAGTCCCATCGTGATGGTGCGCTCGCTATCACATACGACAGGCATATGCAGAGGGAAGAGGCTCAAAAACGCCTGGCTGGTCTGCTCATCACCGCGTATGATCACAGCCGTGCGTATGACGCGCCCGGCGTCTGCCACTAAAGCATTCAGCGGTTCGACAATGTGCTGGCAGGTTTCACACAAAGGGGACATGAACGCAAGTAGTAAAGGACCACATTCATTCAGTGATGCCAGGGCTATGGTTCCATAGCCGTTGATCGTACCAATTTCCAGGTTCGCTAGAGGCGAGCCGATAGTCGGTCCATCATGCTCCAGGTCGGGGATGGAGTCCTCTTTCTGCGACTCTGATGGGCGCGACTCCAGTTGTCGTTGCATCAAGCCAAGTTGACGCAGGGTGCCAATCAGCAAGAGACACACAAACACGACAAGACCCCACAGAACAAGATAGCTTGCAAGCCACAGACCAGTCATACAGATTCTCCTTTCAAAGGCGATGCTGCTATACCCGATGCATACCTATTTCCTGCTTCCTTGCGCACTCCAGGCTCGCCTCTTGCCGTATGTCGACCTGCCGAGGAGCACCACAATACACGCGGTTACTGCCGCACAACTCAGCAGTGGCCCGATACTTCCGGTTTGTACCAGACCGGAAAGACGAAACACCGACCAGGACTCCGGCGCTACCCACTCACTTGTGAAGACAGCGAGAGCAATGGCCGCGCCAAGTTGAATACCATCCTCGAACAGGAGCCTCCATCCGATCGTTCGTCTTGTGCCCTTGCCGAAACAATGGCAGTCGAGATCCCGACCTCGAGCCAGATTGATACCCACAGCTATGATAAAGCTGATCAGGAGCAGCGACAGGATAACGGCGTCCAGGCGCACCGCCGTCCCGCTGAGCAAGAGGAGAGCCAGCAGGCATTCGAGCGGAGGAAGTAGACGAGCATAGAACCAACTCAGTCGTGGTGGCAGTACGCGGTACTCTAAGACAGCCAGGATAAAGCTCCTGGGATGGTGTAGCTTGGGAGCCGCAGCTGCAAGAAATCTAATACCCAGCGCGATGCTCAGGAGAATCTGTATGCCTATGACATTCATCGCTCTGCCCTTTCCAGTGGAGGCTGCGGCACAAGGTGCCACGGGTAGACAGAGTGCGGGACCAGATCAGGCCATTGCCCCTGCCCTGACCCCTGCCACTGACGAGCATATTTACTGACCGCGTCAATGCGCCAATACGCGGACCAGATGTCCCGGCACCATCTTTTGGCTCGACGCACCGCATATACATGGTTAGGGACATTGGAGAAGCTGACGAGCGCCGATTCAGACTCCCAGATCGAGAGCGTGCAACAGGCCACCGGATTCTGTATCAAGAAGGCATAACGTATCAGCCCGGGGAACTGGTTGAGATCTCGTCGCAACCGGCGATAGGTCAGGTACATCGGCAGGAGCATCCAGAAGTGCCTGAGGCGGAAACGTGTGGTAATGCACATCATGCAGTCACCTCCTTCATGCCGAGAGGCAAGGAAATCAAGATGATAGACACCTGCTTTAAGCCCCGGAAGGTCATGCCAGTGGTTAAATTCATCACTGCGCTCCTCTCCGATGTTGGAGATTACATGAGCTATTTAGCAATGACTGCTAATTTCCTCATCTTCGCCTACAAACTGTTGATAACTCGAAATAGTGTAGCATCACATCCAGCTTTCCTACAACGAAAAATCAGGTACATATTTTCACTGCTTCCACCTGGCTCACTTCCAGATCTGCATGATTAAGGAAGGGACAATACAAGTCCTTCTATAGTTACGCTTCTTTTTGTTGAGCTTACGAGAGCTAACTCACATGCTAGAAACCCCATAATTAGCGACAGTGCAAAGATAAGACCATTGAAGATTAACTCAGCAAACAGAATGAGAGGAAGACAGGCGAGAAACAGCGTAATTAGCAGCCCAAGAACCAGAATATACACTTTAAGTGTACGAGAGAGAGAAAAACGAGGAAACACAAAGAATGAACATCCACCACCAGTAAATAGACCAATCCAAAGCGTCATGAGCGCCGCGTCTGCATAGTGTTGCAAAACGCTTTCGTAGCCCTGCCTCTGATAATAGGCGATGCAGTTGGTCAGGTGATAGCCTGAAAAACCCCTGCAACCCTCATTTGTTATTTGTGCAACAGGAAGCGAGAGGATGTACACGCTGAGGGGAATAGCCATGATGATGAAGACGCTCAAAATCAAAGCAGGGATGAACTTTTTATGTTTTCCCATCTCCTTTCTCCTTCAATCTTCATATGCTAAATTATGGTAAGCCAGGGCAACTTTGCAGGTGCGAGGTCGCAAAATGAGCGGTGCTTGTGGCTTCTGTGTAAAGTCGAAAGCGTTAAACATATCGTTGGCCCCCTTGTCGCGCTTTGTCAATGGAGCAAGCCCCAGGATGTCTTCTGAGAAGCGGAGCATCGAAGAAAATTCGTATGAAGTATGGTCGATATACCCCTTTTTTGCATATGGCGAAATAACTAGAAGAGGAACACGGAAGCCGAGACCAAAACCATCTACCGTCTCAGGCGCGACATGGTCGTAGAAACCACCAAAGTCATCCCAGGTGAGAAACAAAGCTGTTGAAGACCAATCTGGTCCTCGCATCAACGCATTCAGCATTTGAACCGTCCAGTTCTCTCCTTCACATACACTGGCAGACGGATGCTCACTCGCCCAGGATGGAGTCACAACCCAGGAGACAGTAGGAAGCTTTCCACTTGTAGCATCATCCATAAATTGTTGTGTTGGCACAACATACTGCCAGTCCTTTCCATAGCGGATATGTTGGATTGCATCAAAGGAAGACCAATGGTAGCCAAATCCTCCTGCCAACGGAGGCGCGTAGTAGCGCCAGCTATAACCTTTCGCATCCAGTTCATCGGCCAGCGTCTGAAAGTTGAAGCAGGTATTTTGTAAGTGAGTCGATCCATTATCGCTCAATACCGCGACCTGCTGTTTGGGAACATCGCATCCCCACCCTGGCGTGTCATTAGGCGGATTGTCGATGACCCCACCCGACTGAGCTGCAATGATATAGAGATGATTTGGGAAACTGGGTCCCCTCAAGGAGGAAAACATATTGTCACCGAGGACAAAGTTTTGCGCATAAAGCCAGTAGTTGGGAATATCAGACTGGTACATTTGAGTGAGGCTGTTATTGGCGTAAGGATTGTTCCGGCGACTTTTATAGGTGGTTGTCGCGCTACTTAATAGATCAAACTGATCCATTTTTCCGTTGTCATATGCCTGGCTAGCGCCTTCGAAGGAGTGGTCTATATCCGGTACCTGGTCTTGCTCATGCTGTAAAGGTATGGTCTCGCCCACCGAATCCAGCGCAGTTGTCGCACCGTTGGCCCCCGGATATGTGCCAAAGTAGTTATCAAAAGTTCGGTTCTCCTTGATAAAAAAGACGATGTGCTTGATATGCTGAGCTGCAACACTTGAAAGGGATAGCGTGGTATTGTTTAGTGAGCAGGAGCTCAGCATCAACAACAGCCCGATCAGCACCAAACGGATAAGGCGAGAAAGATGGAATCTCCAATCTTCTCTCGTTGTCCGAGGAAACAAAGCATGCTTCACTCCATTTCTCCTTCCGCTAGCTGAACAAGCACACCACGTTGTTCTGTAAGAAAGATGAGGTTACTGCGCTACTCTTCGGCGCATGGCTTCGACCAGGACTTTCGCGACCTCCGGGCGTGAAAACTCGCGCGGTGGTATTTCACCTGCCTGAAGCATCTGGCGCACCCTGGTGCCGCTCAGAGTCACATGCAACTCGTTACCATGCGGGCAGGTTTTCGATGAGGCCATCGCATCACAGGCTCGACAGAAGAAGGTGTGTTCGAAGAACATGGGCGTGATAGCGAGCTTCGCCGGATCGAACTCTGCGAAGATGTGGTGCGCATCATAAGTGCCATAGTAATTACCCACTCCAGCATGATCGCGTCCTACGACGAAATGCGAACAACCATAGTTCTTGCGCATTAAGGCATGGAAAACGGCCTCGCGCGGCCCCGCATAACGCATGGCAGCCGGAAGAATGCCGAGCAGCACTCGATCGACAGGGTAGTAGTGTTCTAATAGGACTTCGTAGCAGCGCATACGCACATCTGCCGGGATATCATCCTCTTTGGTGTCCCCAACTAAGGGATGCAGAAACAGGCCATCGACGGTCTCCAGGGCGCACTTCTGGATGTATTCATGCGCTCTATGCACAGGATTGCGCGTCTGGAAACCAACCACGCGCTTCCAACCGCGCTCTGCAAAAATTTTACGTGATTGGGCCGGAGTATAACGATACTGAGCAAAGGGCTGATCGCGCAGAGCTACCACGCGCACAGGTCCTCCCAAAAGTATGTCACCTTGCTGGTACAGTACCTTCACGCCCGGGTGTACCTCTTCGAGGGTACCATAGACCTTGCGAGCCTCGAGTTGTTTGTCATAGTCGAACTTCTCATCAACCGTCATGACGGCCTGTAGCAATCCTTGAGCATTGACAAGTGCAACTTGCGCGCCTTCTTTCAGCGTTGCTGCCTGTTCAGTGCTTACCGAAAGAGTAATCGGTATCGACCAGGGGAGACCATTGCTGAGGTGCATAGTATTGACAACGCTCAGGTAATCGGCCCGGTTCATAAACCCGCCCAATGGACTATAAGCCCCGCTAGCCAGCATCTCCAGGTCAGCCATCTGACGCGAACCGACCGGGACCTGGAGCAGGCTTTTCGAGAGTTCTTGCCATTCTGCTCCTTCCAGCTCACTTGCCATGTTGATGACCAACTCCCCTCCATGTGGCGCAATCAATCCGTCTGCCATGATTTTGTAACCCCATTTCTCTCATCTTACAAATGTATGCCACATAAATATGTGAGACGTGACCAGGCGAAATCAAGCGCTTAGACCTAGAGGTAACCCCAGGCGGCTAGCTGATTCGTCAGAACGCCAGCGTCTTCGTATACCTCTCCCGGTGCAAGATAGCCCAGCTCTTCCAGCTTCGCAAAGATGTGCGTGATGCTCTCTGCGACTGTCTCTTTATCCGTTTCAATCACCAGTTCGGGATGCTCCGGCTCCTCATAGGGATCATCCACACCGGTCAGTCCCTTGAGTTTGCCTTCATCAGCAAGCTTGTACAGGCCCTTAACGTCGCGCTGGCGGCAGACCTCAATGGGACACTTGATATACACTTCAACGAAGTTTCCAATTTCTTTGCGTGCCCACTCGCGTGTCTCGCGATAGGGAGAAATAGCAGCAGCGATGCTCACAACACCATTGCGTGTCAGTAAGCTACAGACAAAAGCGATGCGCTTGATGTTGGTATCGCGATCCTCGCGACTGAATCCCAGACCCTTGCTAAGGTGAGTGCGTACAATATCGCCGTCCAGTACCTCAACATTGAGGTCACATGCTCTCAAGCGCTGCTCAATGATCCCGGAAAGAGTGCTTTTACCCGCGCCAGAGAGTCCGGTAAACCAGATAGTAAAGCCTTTGTTCGCCAAGTGTTACCTCCTTAAATTTCTGCATGTCATCTTTGAGTTGGCAGCAGCCCTAGATCAATCAGATTCTGCGAGCTTCCCCAATAATCCCAGTGAGCTAGATTTTTGTGAATGGGCGCTTCCAACATAGCCACACAACGCTTATAAACCGTTGCAGTATCGCTGTCCAGTGGCATCAGCGGTGAGATTTCCAGAACCTGGTGCCACCAGTCCCCCAGGCGACGCACTACCATCACCAACACTGGCGAGCCGGTTAACTGAGCAACGCTTATGCTACCTGGTAATAGCTGGATCTGCTGACCAAGAAAATCTACCGTCACCGCTCGTACTCGATCCTCCACTGCTGGCGGAGTCTCAATAGCGATGGTGATCAATTCATTGGAACGCAGGACTTCTGCCATCCGCATGGCTGCGCCAGTCCGGTCTCTCGCAGGTTCTATATTTGGTCTATGACGATGACGCGCTACCGGCTTCTCCTGCATGAGTCGCCATAAGAGGCGCTGAAGCGGCGACATACCGCTATCATACGTGGATCTCCAATCGCCGACAGCAGTGACAGGAAAACCACATGCTCCAATTAAAGAGAAACAACTATTAAAGGAGCCGAAGTGCGCGCTACAGATAATAGCCCCCTTGCCAGCAGCCAGCGCAGACTCGATGTGCTCCAGGCCGCGTATCTCTACCAGACGTGCCAGCGACCGGCCCCTGCCAGCCAGTCGCATCACATCAACTGGCTCACAAGAACGCCGCCGGAAGTAGTCGCGTGTCACCCGCGCACGTTCTAGCGGACTCAGACGATCGCCCAGAACTCCGTGAAGATTGCTCATGATCTGTTCGCGCATCAACGTATTGTGCCGGTAGCACCAATCGCCACGCAGGCAGGCCACTCCGTAGGCTAAGGGCGCTGGAAGGAATGCAACCAGTGGCACTAGAATGAAGCGGTAGCAGAGTTCTCCGAGGCCGCGCATAATCCGCTCAGGTATAAATATACCTCCTTGTTGGTCTAACGGGTAAGTCCTCATCACTTCTCCTCGTGTCTGTTCAACCAGTATAGGAGTGTAGCACCACCTGCTCTTTCCTCACAACCACAAAAACAGGTACGCAATTCCCCTTCCCTATTCTGCGCCACTCGAAGCTGTAAGTTAATTCGTTATCATTTATGATCGTGCGCCGCACCATACCTGGCACGGGTTAGCGCTCCAACAGTACACCGATGCCCAGGTCGCGTGCGGCTTGATAGACGTAAGCGCCAAGTGCGACATCTTCAATGGAAAGTCCAAAGGGATTGACCAGGATGATCTCGTCCGGGCTGCTCCGCCCAACTCTGGTCCCCGCGACGATTTCACCTAGCTGGGCGTCGATGCGTCGGCAGCCGTCGCCAACTGCCTCCCCTGGATCATCTGGGCCAATGACCTTTCCCTCGCGGTACATCCTCCCAATGAGCCGCCTGGAGTCGTTTTTGACGAGGTTCCAGTCATCAACAATGACTTTATCCGCTTTCAACACGACCTCTGGCAAGGGATCATCCAGTGAGATGTTCACCAGCAGCGAACCGGGTTGCAGCCAATCATAGGGGATGTAGCCGACGGTAGTAGTTGTCGCAGGAATGATGAGTTGTGCTGGCCTGATAGCCTCTTCAGCCGTCGCAGCCGGTTGTATCTCTATCCGTCTTGCTTCTAGTTTAGGAGCGAGATCACGTTGCAGGGCCGTTATTCTTTCCATTTCTACGTCAAATATCCGTATCTGATGCAGGTGAGAGAGCCGCTTCGCCAGAAGCTCGACATGGGCACGGGCCAGAACGCCTGCGCCAATGATGGCCAGGCATTCGATTTCCGCTCCCTTCAGTAGATCGGCAGCGAGCGCTGAAATGCTGGCGGTACGCAAGCTCGACAGGTAGGCTCCTTCCATGATGCAGACGATTTGTACCGTAATATTATCGTAGAGCAAGGTTAGCCCACTTGCGCGCGGCAGCCCTCGTTGAGGATTACAAATATTGCCGTTAATTACCTTGGTGCCAGCGATCCTCAAGGAGCCGCCTAAATAGCCAGGCATATTCAGGCTGCGCACGCTCTCTCCTTGATCGTTGGTCCAGGCGAGGTATGCTTCATCGGGCAGGAGGGTTTGACCGGCGCTATGCAAGCGGAAGACTTCGCGTATAACCTTAACGCTATCAATTGCCTGACATACCCGTTCTACATCTTTTTGACATAGATAGAGCAAACGGTCATCAGTCTGAAAAGTCATAAGTATCTCCATTGCTACGAACGAAATCGATCACCAGTTGCGAGACAAGGTATGCAGGATATCTTGCACTGGACCCAGGTGATGCCGGGAAAGAAATATTTCATGTTGTTGCAACCACTGATCGCTGTAGATAGAAGATAAGTAGTTGTCTCCACTATCGGGACAGATACATACTGCGTGCTCCAGTTCTGGATGAGTTTGCAGGTAGCCGGCACAGGCTGCCAGGACAGCTCCACTGGAACCACCCACCTTAATACCTGTAGCTGCGTGCAAGGCATGGCAGAAGGCGAAAGCCTCTTCATCGCCAACGAGCAGATGCGTATCGTACAAATCATTTGAAATAAAGCTCGAGCGGCAAGAAGATCCAATGCCTGTCAACTTACGCGGACCAGGCTGTGTTCCGAAGATTACCGAGCCACGCGCATCAACTCCAATGACGCGCGTGGCTGGGCTTACTTCGCGAAAAAAACGACCAATGCCAGCCAGAGTTCCTCCGGTCGAGACTGCCGAGAAGACAGCATCCACCTTCCCGTTCAGTTGATGATAGATTTCTGGCCCCGTAGAGGTATAGTGGATGGAAGGATTGGCAGCATTAGAGTACTGATCAGTCCAGACGTATTTGTCGGAAAGCTGGCATAACTCTCGCACATGTGCCAGACGAGAGAGGAGGTAGCCGCCGTTGGCATCCGGCTGATCGACCAGTTCAATTATGGCACCAAGCGCCCGCATTTTGGCAAGGTTTTCCTGCGTCGTCTTGGGATCGATGATGGCGAGGAACGAGTAGCCCCTGGCCCGGCAAATGAATGCAAGGGCTACTCCCAGATTGCCCGAAGTAGATTCGATCACGATCGATCCCTTACGCAAGAGGCCGCGATGTTCCAGGTCTTGTATCAAGGCATACCCTGTTCGATCTTTCACAGAGCCAGCCGGATTAGCTCCTTCGAGCTTGAGATGTACCTTTCTGATCTTGCCATCAATCACTAAGTAAATCAGCTCTACAGGCGTGTTGCCAATCTGATTGACAAGTCCGCGTATCTGGACAGGAGTTAACTCGGCGATGCTCATGGCATTCATCAATAGAGACTCCATGTATATCTCCTCACCATCCTGGCTGCTGGAAGGTCTCTCTATCTATTGTTTTTTCATTCCTTTGATACTCGGAGAGAGTATAGCATTGCCAGTTCTTTCCTTACAACCTCAAATTCAGGTAAATAATTCACTCTAAGTGCTTCATATCTTGATCCGCAAAAGCCTGTACACCTATGCAGTGCGGTACGCAGAATACTTCCCTACGTCCTTTCCCGCCCCTGAAGAAAGTGATATGCGTAACATTGCTCGGAGTTCATACGGAGAGGTACCCGGTAAAAATTTTCGCACTTTTCCGAATGCCCACCGTCAAAGCGCTATGCTATAGTCTTGTATAGTTTGAATTCATCGGATAGTGGTGTCCCAAACATCCCAGGCCAACAGCTAACATAAGAGCGGAGAATGAAACTCATGGAATCTGCATCTCAGTTGGCACAGCGCGGAGATCCGCAGACGAGCGCCCTGATTGCCGCCTATAACGATACTAACTCGCAGCTTGTGTTGCCACGAGTTAGCATCGTAATTCCAGCCTATAATGAGGCAAAGAACCTGCAACACGTGCTTCCACTCCTCCCCCTCTGGGTTCATGAGGTAATTCTCGTGAATAACCATTCGACCGATGATACTGTGGAGATAGCATATAAGCTGCTACCAACCATTCGTGTCATCAATACAGAACACGTGCATGGCAAAGGGATAGCATTGCAAGTCGGTTTTGCGGCAGCCACCGGTGATATCATCGTGATGATGGATGCAGATGGCTCAAGCGATCCACGAGAATTGCCACGCTTTATCCAGGCACTGCTGGCCGGCGCTTATCTCGCGAAAGGATCGCGTTTTATCGGTGATGGTGGGAGTTCCGACATCACCTACCTGCGTCGGCTGGGTAGTCAGGTGCTGATCTGGATAACGAACAGGCTTTTCGGGATTCACTTCACTGATATGTTCTGTGGCCTCAATGCTTTCTGGAAAGATTGCCTCGATTTCTTCGAGATTGACTGCAAAGGCTTTGAGATTGAAGCACAGATTCATTTGCGTATCTGCAAGGCCAACCTTGAGATCGTCGAAGTGCCCAGCTTTGAGCATGCGCGTATACACGGCACCAGCAACTTCCGCACTTTTCAAGATGGTTGGCGCGTGCTCAAGATGATCGTGAAGGAGCGGACGAATGGCCGCTCAGTGATTCGAAGAGTCAGAATGGATCGCTCCTTTCAACGAGAAATTAGTGCCTGGGATGGGCTACCCGTAACAGAGCAGATTGGGGCAATGCAATGATCTTTTCCGCGCTGTTGGTCAGATCATGACCTTGGAGAGTAACTCTGATGTATCAACTGAAGCGCTACTGGCAGTGCTGGAGGTAATGGTGGTTACATCTATCGAAAAGCAAAACATACCGATCCTCATGTATCACAGCATTTCAACCCCGGCTAGCTCTGGATTTCAGGCCTGCACTGTATCCCAGGAGGTGTTTGATGAACACCTCTCCTACCTGAAGCAGCGCCACTACACTTCTGTGACAGTCACGCAATTGGCGAAAGCGATGGCAAAAGGAGGAAGTGGGCTTCCCCCTCGCCCCGTGATACTGACCTTCGATGATGGCTACGCGGATTTCTATACTGTTGCCCTTCCAGCGCTCCAGCGTCACGGCTTTACAGCAACTCTCTACGTCACTACAGCATTCATAGGGAGCACGAGCCGCTGGCTACGGTACGTAAATGAGCGCTCGCGCCCCATGCTCACAACTTCCCAACTGACCGAGATCAACGCATGCGGAATAGAGTGCGGCGCGCACAGTCACACGCACCCGCCACTGGATATGCTACCTCCTCGCATAGCGCGTGACGAAATTATGCATTCCAAAGAGTTGCTGGAGGATTGTCTCGGCCACCAAGTTTTAAGTTTTGCCTACCCGTATGGATATCACAGTACTCGCTTGCAGCAGATCGTGCGGACATGTGGTTTTACTTCTGCCTGTGCAATTAAACGCGCGGTGAGTTCTCTGCATGACAATCCTTACGCGTTAGCACGCCTCGCGATCATACCCGATACCAGTGTGGATGAATTAGACACTGCACTCGTTACAGGTCGCGGGCCGCTGGTTGCATCCCCAATAAAGCGAACGCGTACCCGTGTTCGCCAATTTCTCAGGAGCGCTTTCAGAACATTGTGGCCTGGCTGGAGTGCAATTGATATGAACGCAAGGATGGAGATGAGACAGATGTGAACAGGATGCCGAACTTTTTCATTGTTGGTGCGGCACGGTCTGGCACAACCTCTCTTGACCGCTATCTCAGTCAGCACCCCGAAATCTACATCACGCAGAGGAAAGAAGGACATTTCTTTGCGGCAGACCAC
>Ga0307372_10004782_pt1 | contig 20685 bp, 16 predicted proteins | sample OX1MG_FD_202533 | JGI IMG/M metagenome (GOLD analysis project Ga0307372, IMG submission 202533) | Soil microbial communities from Risofladan, Vaasa, Finland - OX-1 | ecosystem: Environmental > Terrestrial > Soil > Coastal area > Acid sulfate soil | place: Finland: Risofladan, Vaasa | collected...
AAGCCACGATGATGAAGGTGTCCGATCCGATCATGTTCGGCCACGCGGTCAGCGTCTATTTCAAGGATGTATTTGCCCGACATGCGGCCGCGTTCAAGCAGCTCGGCGTCGATCCGGATCACGGCATCGGCGACGTCTACGCCAAGATCCAGGCTCTGCCGCCGGCGCAGCGCGCTGCGATCGAGGCGGACCTTGCAGCCGCGTACACCAGTCGCGCTGCGCTGGCGATGGTCGACTCCGACAAGGGCATCACCAACCTGCACGTACCGAGCGATGTGATCATCGACGCGTCGATGCCGGCAGCGATCCGCGCCTCCGGACGCATGTGGGGGGCGGACGGCAAGATGCACGACACCCTCGCCATGATCCCCGATCGCTGTTACGCCGGCGTCTACCAGGCGGTGATCGAGGACTGCAAGGCCCATGGTGCATTCGACGTCGCGACCATGGGCAGCGTCAGCAACGTGGGGTTGATGGCGCAGGCCGCCGAGGAATACGGCTCGCACGACAAGACGTTCGAAATGGCCGCCGACGGCGTGGTGCGGGTCGTGGACGCCGAGGACAAGGTGCTGATGCAGCACGAGGTCGGCCAGGGCGATATCTGGCGCATGTGCCAGACACGCGACCTACCGGTCCGGGATTGGGTCAGGCTCGCCGTCGAGCGAGCGCGCGTAACCGGCGTCCCCGCGATCTTCTGGCTCGACCCGCAGCGCGCCTACGACCGCAACGTCATTACCCGCACGCGCCTTTACCTGAAGGATCACGACACCGCGGGCTTGGATATCCGCATCCTTGCCCCGATCGATGCAACCCGCGCCACGCTCGAGCGGCTGCGGGCCGGTCAGGACACCATTTCCGTGACCGGCAACGTCCTGCGTGACTATCTCACCGATCTGTTTCCGATCCTCGAACTCGGCACCAGCGCCAAAATGCTCTCGATCGTGCCGCTGCTGGCCGGCGGCGGCCTGTACGAGACCGGTGCGGGCGGGTCGGCGCCCAAGCACGTGCAGCAGTTCCTGGAGCAGGGCCACCTGCGCTGGGATTCCCTGGGTGAATTCCTGGCGCTGCAGGTATCAATCGAGGACCTGGCGCGCACGAGCGGCAACGCCAGCGGGCAGTGCCTGGCGCGCGCCTTGGATACGGCCAACGGCAAGATCCTGGAAAACGACCGGTCACCGTCGCGCAAGGTCGGCGCGCTCGACAACCGCGGCAGTCATTTCTATCTGGCGCTTTATTGGGCGCAGGCACTGGCGGCGCAAAGCGAGGACAGCATACTGCAGGCGCGCTTCCGCCCCGTGGCCGCGCAGCTGGCACAGGCGCAAGAGCGGATCGTCAACGAATTGAACGCTGCGCAGGGGTCGGCGGTCGATATGGGTGGCTACTATCACCCCGATGCTGTCCGGTGCGCGGCCGCGATGCGGCCGAGCGCAACGTTCAACGCGATCCTGCAGACACTGGGCTGAACGGCGGCGGCCGTACTCTCAGCGCGGGCCGAACACCGCCACGCCATCGGGGGTGGCGATGAAGACCTTGCCGTTGGCAATCACCGGAGTGACGAACTTGTTGCCATTGCCGAAATCATCGCGGCCGCCGGCGGCCTGCGAGCTGCTGTAGTACTGCTGGCCCAGATCGGCCGGATTGAACGCATCCAGCACCGCGGGGGCGCCCTGCGCGCTCCGCACGGCCCACAGAATCGCATTGGAGCTGCCTTGCGCGGAAATGGCCGGCGCGGTGCCCGGATAGGCAAAGGTCTGCGCGCTCTGCGAGCTGGGCGTCGCCGGCAGCTTCGCGTTGGAAAACGCGTAAGCCTTGAGCGTGCCGCCGGCGTCGCCGACGTACACGCTGCCGTCGTAGTAAATCGGCGCGGAATACAGCGCCCCGCCCACCGCGATGCGCTGGTAGACCGCATCACCGGCCGCGCTGTAATGGCCCATATCGTCGCGATCGAGCAGGTACAGGTTACCGTCCTTGCCGCCAGCGACCAACAGGTGATGCACCGTACCGGCCGCGTCAAGCTGGTCCACCAGTAGCAGCATCGAGCCTGAGCCGAAATCGATGTCGTTGGCGGATTCCGACACGGTGTTCGCGGGGGTGAAGTAATCGGCGATCGCCAGCGTTGCGCCGCTGGTGCTGATCTTCAGCGCGGCATTGCCAAAATCCTGCTGGCCGGGCATGCCCGCACCGTCGAGCGTCGTATCGAAGGTGCCGTTGCCCACCGGCGCATAGATATTGGCGGCGCTGTCAGCCGCCATGCCGCCCGTGTCCCAGATGGCCCCGTCGATGCCGTTCGGAGTGATCTGCAACACGTGCGTCTGCGCGAGCGAGGTCTCGTCATAGGCCATGATCCAGCCGTTGTAGGGCGCGATGTCGCAGTGGGATGCGAACGCCAGGTAGATCCGGCCGCCAGCGAGCAGCAGCGCCGCGCGCTCCTTATACTGCTTGGGATCGAATTGCAGCATGCCGCCATCGCTGTTGGGGCCATTTCCGGGCGCACGTGCCTGGATTTCCTGTGGCGGCAGGCGATCGGCCAGCGTCAACAGATCGAGTGCGTGCAGGCGTTGGTGATAGGTGCCGCCGGCGTCCCGGGACATCGCCACGACATAGAGCGTGCCGTTCGGCCCGCTGGCGCGGTCGATCACCGGGGTCGAGGTGATGCCGATCTGCGGCGACACCTGGTCGCAGCCGCGCGTATCACTGGTGCTCTCGGCGCTGCCCAGCAGCGACACCTGCGCCAGCAGCGCCCCGGTGTCGGCGTCGTAGGCGTAGACGCTGTCGTGCTCGGAGGCGACGTAGACAACGTTGCGCTTGCTGCCGGCGATCGTGAGACCCGAGACGATCAGCGGCGTCGCGTCCACCACACCATCGGCGGCCAGGATGCGCAGCTTGCCGAACGAGGCGGTGGCCACGTTCTGGGGCGTCAGCACCGACTCCGACAGGTCCTGGCCACTGCGCATCGCGTCGTCGTGGTACGTCAGGACATCGGTGCCGAAAGTCGTCGCCGGCGCGGTATTGCCGGAGCTGGCGCTACCGCCGGTGTTGCTGTTGCCGTGGCCGCTGCCTCCCCCGCACGAGCCCAGCAACACGAGCATTGGCACGAGCAGCACGGCCTTGGGCAGGCAGCTGCGATGGCGGCGGCATTGCAATGTTGCTCTCGTGGCGCGTGCGTGGTTGCGACCTGCCGCCGTCATAGCATCGCGGGTGCCCTCTCGCCGAGAGTGCCACGCTCATCCTGCCGGTCGGCCTGTGCCGCCAACGCTGTTGCGGAACGTCCTACCGCGACAGTGCGCCCGGCAGCATACGCGGGCTACGGCGCTGCGGCTGTCCGCTGCGCAGGGCGCACGCACAGGGCAAAGCCCTGAAAGGGATTTCTCCGGTGCTCCCCGGGCAGGGCAGCGCCGACCTTCGAATCATCCTTGACACTGTAGCGCCGGCCGAAATACAGCGCCGCGTGCGCCCCACTTGCCTCGCTCGGGGTGCTGGTCCACACCAGCAGCCGCCTACCGTCGAAAGTATCGCCATCGGCCTTGATGTGAGGCAGCTTCCAGCCGCCTCGTCCGCCTCGTTTCAGCACATCAGTGAGCCCGTAATCCGGATCGAACTGCGGGGTGGACCATTGCCAGCGCTTCGACGAGACTTGGTAGATGTGCTGCGCCTCCGCCACACTCGGAAGACGCCAGTCCGAGTACCCGACCATTTTCAGCGCTGAACAAAACGATTCCGCGCCGTGGAAATCCCACGGTCCGCGCGCGCCGGCCGGGTAGTCCCACGGCCTGGCCCACATCAGCCCGGTGGAAGCGTCCACCCATACGGCATCGGTCACCACGCGGGCCCTCGCCTGCACCACGGGTGCGGCTGCCTGCGCCGCCGGCGCGGCTGCAGGCACCGTCGCAGCCGCCACGGCCGCTGCCGCAGGCACGGCGCTTGGCCTGACAGGCCCCGCCACGCCCGATTCCTGCAGCAGGGTCTCGCGGCGCAGCTCGCGCAGCGCTGGCTGCTGCGAAGGCGGCGCCCGCTCGATCGCCTGGCTCAACGCATCGGCCGCCTCCTCGTAACGCTTCAGCTTCAGCAGTGCACGGCCCGCCAACGCGTAGCCATCCCAGCGCTCGGGAGCGATCCGGATGGCCGCGTCGCCGGACGCGAGCGCGCCATCGGCATCGCCGGAGTGCAGCTGTGCTGTTCCCTGCTGAAGCTGAACATCATGGGCCGACTGGCCTTGCGCGAGTGCATTCGCAGCATACAGCGCCGCCACGATGGCCAGCGCGCGGATTGGATGAACGAGAAGCTTCATTCTGGCGTTACCCGTATCAGACTTTTGTCGAGGCGTTGTAGATAGATCGGCAAATAGCTTACTCAAAGACGGCCGGGGTCCGCCAGCTTCACCTGATAGGCCACCCCGCACGCATGATCCGGGCAATACCCGTCCGGATTCTTCGCCAGGTACTGCTGGTGGTAATCCTCAGCGTAGTAGAACGGCGGCGCCTCGTGGATCTGCGTCGTGATGTCGCCGTAGCCGGCTTCGCTGAGCGCGCGCTGATATTGCCGGCGCGATTGCTCCGCCGCCGCGCGCTGCGCATCCGAGAAGGTGAGGATCAGCGAGCGGTACTGCGAGCCGACATCATTGCCCTGGCGCATGCCCTGGGTCGGGTCGTGGGACTCCCAGAATACACGCAGCAACTGCTCGTAGCTGACGCGAGCGGGATCGAACAGTACCAGCACGACCTCGGCATGGCCGCTCGAGCCTCCGCAGACCTGCCGGTAGCTCGGATCGGCGGTATGGCCGCCCGCATAGCCCACCGCGGTCGAGTACACCCCGGGCGATTGCCAGAAAGTCTTCTCCGCGCCCCAAAAGCAGCCCATGCCGAATAACGCCCGCTCCAACCCTGCCGGAAACGGAGGCTGGATACGATGGCCATTGACAAAATGTGTCTCGGGAATCTGCATGAACCCTCCTCGTGCCCGAGCTCTTCGCACTCGAGGCAGCGTTGCCGCTACAATCGCGGCGCTCGAGGGCGGATGCGCTCCGCCCGTTTGAGTACCCAGCCGAATACGAGCCGACATGAACGCCATTTGCCAGCCACACAATCTTAGCCGACCGAGCAGTCATGGTCCCAAACCCTACGGGGTACGCGTCAGTCTTCGCTCCGGGGACCCTTTTCGCAAGATCATGGGCGCGGAGTGGCACCGCAGCCACTGGTTCGCGACCGCTGCCGAGCGCGACGTCGCGCTGGCCGAGATGAGCCGCAAGCACGAGTACTCGCGCATCGGTGACAAGCCGGCGCTGCTGTTCGAGAAGATCGAGGACCTGGCGGCCAGCCACGGGGTGTAGATGGCCGCCGCTGCGTTGGCAGCGGCATTCCGGCACCCCGGTGGGCTAAAAACTGTGCCCCAGGTACAGGTAGAACGCGGTCGAGCCGCTCTGATCGTAGCCGCCGGCCAGATATACGGGGCCGAGATAGGTGTCGGCGGCGACGAACACCGACGCATCGGTGCGCGCCGACGTCAGGCTCATCTGGCTGCGCAGCATCCAGACGTTGCCGACCTCGAGTGACGCGCCGACGTATGCGGGCACATCGAGAATGCCCTCGCCGCCATTGCCGACCTGGTGCAGATAGATCAGCCGCCCGATTGCATATTGCGGTCCGGCCAGCGTATCCCCGCGCACACCGGACAGATCCAGGAAGCCGCCGAGCGGAAAGAAGGTGCGCACATTGGTCTGGCTGCCGCCGACGGTGCTGCCGCCCGACAGCCACGCCACCAGTGAATTGCGCGCCCAGGAATGCACCCCGCGCCAGTCGATCGTGAACAGATCCGTCCCCGGATGCCCGCTGCGGCTGTCCTCGAGCGTCACCTTCGTAGTCAGCGCCTGCCCGGCGCGCGGAAAGCTCGGGCTGTCGAGCTGGTCATAGCCGAAGCTCAGCGAGAATTCATCGACGTCGAAGTTCTCCCCGCGCGCGCTGAAGTCCCCCAGGCGCACACGCTCGCTGCCTCTGGTGTTCTGCGCGCCCAATCGCAGCTCCCCCCAATTGCCCAGTCCGCGGCCGAAGTCCAGGCCATAGTCGGCGCTGCGCACCAGGTATTCGCCGACCTGGCGGCCCCCCTCGACCTGTGCGACGTCGTGCTGCTCGACCAGAGCGTGCGGATCGATGAAATATTGCGCAGCATTCGACAGCGGCTGATAGAACTCGGTGCTTACCAGCGGGGAACTGCCGACCTGTACGTTCCAGTCCGATTCCCCGCCGAGGGAGTTCAGTTCGGTGATGTCCAGGCGCGCCGCGGCGTCAAAGGTCGTATTGCCCTCGAAGTCGTCCTGCATCTGCATCCCGAGGCGCAGGTAATTGGGGCCCCAGGAGTTGCGTAGCGCGGTGAAATCCAGGCCGTACTGTCCGGATGAGTTCTGCTGCAGACGGTAGTCGAGTGTCTCGAGGTATCCGCGGCCGTAGAGCAGCCTGATCTGCTGCTGCAGGGCCTGCGGGTCGGCCGTCTTGCCGCTGAAGCGGTCGAACATGTCGTGGATCTGGCGCTGGTAGGCGGTCGAGTCCGGATCGACTCGCACGAACTGGATCTTCGGCAGCGCCGATCGCCTGGCCGCGCGCGCCGCCAGATACTGCGCGTACTGCGCATCGGGCAACGCCAGGCGCTGCAGGCGGCTCTCCACCGCCTCGACGGCCCTTTTTCCGGCGCTGACGACTTTTAGCTCATCGGCGAAATCATAAGAGGAGTAGTTGCGCAGCTGCGGGGTGATGAGCACATCTTTGGGTCCGAGGCTTCCCAGTTCCTTTCCAACGCTCCGCCGCACCAGGATCGAGAGCACCTGCTTGGTGATGCCCGGAAGCGAGATCAGGCTCTTGCGCGGCTGCAGCGTGTAGCCCGCGTCGACCACGATCAACACGTCGACACCCATCGCACGCGCCACGTCGATCGGCAGATTGTCGACCAGACCGCCGTCGGCCAGGATCTGTCCGCGGTACGTCACCGGCGCGAAAACTCCGGGCACCGACATGCTGGCGCGCATCGCCGTGGCCAGATCCCCGGAGCCGAGCACGGTCGCGGTACCGGTTGCCAGGTTGGTCGCCACCGCGCGAAAGCGCGTCGGCAGGCGATCGAAATTCGTGATCCGCGCCACCGGCTGCGTCAGCTGACGCAGCGTCTCGGTGAGCTTCTGGCTCTGGATGAGCCCTCGGGGTATCACCAGCTTCCTGCCCTGCAGACCCAGCGGCAGGTTGACCAGGTAGTGCTCCTCCTCCTGCTTGCGGCGGTAGTCGAGAGCACTGAGCGGGGGGTGATCGCGGAATGCGACCTCCCAGTCGACCGAAGACAGCGCCTGCGCAATCTGGCTACCCGAAAGGCCGCTCGCGTACAGGCCACCGACCACGGCGCCCATGCTGGTTCCGGCGATGGCGTCGATCGGTACGTGCAGCCGATCGAGCATTTCCAGCACGCCGATATGGGCCGCGCCGCGTGCGCCGCCGCCGGAGAGCACCAGGCCGATCCGCGGCCGCCGGCGAGCCGATTGCGCCGGCACCCGTGCGGCCGATGCCGCGCTCGCGGAAAGCGCAGGCGGTTGCGCCCAGGCCGTCATGCACATCAGCAGCGACGCCGTCAGCGTAATAATTCTCGATATGGGCATGCACGCAATACGGCCGCAAGGCTGCTGCAGCGATCTTAGCATGCACATCCGCGGCGCTACCGCCATCGCGACCGAAGCCATTAAGCTTGCGGTCATGAGCTACGCCCTGATCATTTCAATCGTCATCCAGGTGGCGCTGATCGTCCATTGTGTGCGCACCGGCCGCAATATGCTGTGGATCCTCGCCATCGCACTGCTGCCCGCGGCCGGCTCGCTCGCGTACGTGCTGGTCGAAATAGTGCCGGGTATATTTCGCGGCAGCGGCACGCGCAGCGCCGTGCGCGGCGTGCGCCGTGCACTCGATCCAGGCCAGAACCTGCGTCGCTACGAGGCCGAGGCGCAGCGCATCGGTGATGTCGCCAGCCGCCAGCACTATGCCGATGAGCTGATTCGTCACGGCCGGCCGCAACAGGCGGTCGAGGTGTATCGCCAGGCGCTCACCGGACTGTACGAGAGCGATCCCAATCTGATGCTGGGGCTCTCGCGCGCGCAGTTCGACGCCGGCTCCTTCAGCGACTCGCGCGCCACGCTCGAGAGCCTGGTCGCGCGCAACCCCAAGTTCCAGTCTCCCGATGGGCACCTGCTGTACGCGCGCGCGTTGCAGGCGGAGGGCAATGTGGCGCGCGCGCTCGAGGAGTACGCCGGTGTGTCACGCTATTACGCCGGCGCCGAGGCCCCGCTGCGCTATGCCCAGCTGCTGCACGCCACCGGCCATGCCGACCAGGCGCGGCGCGTACTGAAGGAGCTGCTGGACAACGCACGCTCGGCGCCGCGCTACTACCGCCGGATGCAGCGCCAGTGGCTGCTGCTCGCCGAACGCGAGCTCAGCAGCCTGTCATAAGCGCTCGCGGCCATGGGCGCGGCCGCGCGGCTGCTGCTGCGTAATACAGTGCACGTTGCCGCCGCCGAGCAGGATCTCGCGCGATGGGATCCCGATGATACGTCGTTGGGGAAACACGCGGCGCAGCGCCGAGCGGGCGGCACCATCGGTATGCGCATCCAGTAGCGGCATGATCAGTGCGCCATTGGCGAGGTAGAAGTTGACGTAGCTGCCTGCGAGCCGCTGCCCGGCTCGCAGCGGCCGGATACCGGGGCGCGCGACGATGCCCCCGGCCTCGCGCCGCGTCAGGTACAGCGGTCCGGGCGATGGGATCTTGTGGACCTTCAGGCGCCGGCCGCGCGCATCGCGCGCGGCCATCAGCCGCTCCAGCGCCGCGGCCGAGACCTGCTGCTGCGGGTCGCGTGCGTCATCACTCCAGGTCAGGCACACCTCTGCCGGCCGTGCAAAGCAGGCAAGGTTGTCGATGTGCCCGCCGGTCTCGTCATCGACGACGCCGCATTGCAGCCAGATCACGTGGCTCGCGCCCAGGTAGCGCTTCAACACGGCCTCGACGCGCGCACGCCCCATGTCCGGGTTGCGGCGCGGGTCCAGCAGACATTGCTCGGTCAGCATCACCGTGCCCTGCCCGTCGACGTGGATGGCGCCGCCTTCGTTCACCAGCGGCGCGCAATAGCGCTCGCAGCCGGCCAGCTCCAGCACCTTCTGCGCCACGGCCTGGTCACGCGCGCAGTCGCGGTACAGGCCGCCCCAGGCGTTGAAGCGCCAGTGCACACCACGCAGCGCACCGCCGGCATTGACCACGAAGGTCGGCCCCACGTCGCGCATCCAGGCATCATCGCTGCTCAGCTCCACCACCCGCACCGCCGCCGGCAGCCGCGCGCGCGCCTGCGCGTACTGTGCCGCCGATGCACCCACGCTCACCGGCTCGAAGCGCACGATAGCGGCGGCCACCGCGGCAAAAGCCCGCTGGGCGGGCAATGCGCCGCGGCGCCAGTTGTCCGGCCGCTGCGGCCAGAGCATCCAGCAGCCCGCATGCGGCTCGTACTCGGCCGGCATCCGAAAGCCGTCGTGCGCCGGGGTCGTGGAGAGCGTGGGTGGCATGGCGCGTCCATTTTGCTGCACATCTTCCGGCGGTGATGCAGCATCCGCTGTGCGGCCCGGCCGCGACCGTCACAGCTGTCGTTGCGACGGCGGCGGCGGGGTGTACTGGTAGATCCAGGTCTCGGTGAGCGGCTGGCCGTCCAGGTCCAGAAACAGCCGCAGGTTGATCGGCTCGACGCTGTCATCGGTCAGCCGCAGATCGAACATCGCCCGCCAGCCGTGGATTGGCGCCAGCGGCCGCGCCGACACCAGCTCGATCTTTCCGCGCGTGGCGCTGACGATCGACTCGACCGGCGCGTCAGCGCCCATCAGCGCAAAATCTCCGCCGACGAAATCCACCACGAAGCGCCAGGAAAAATATCGGCGCGGCTGCCCGACGACGCCGCCGATGCCATCGCGGGTGGCCTGCACCTGTGCCAGTTTGCACACCACCGGATTGTAGCGGCACCAGTACAGGCGGTAGGCGAACAGCAACTCCTGGCCGGGCTGCGGCTTGTCGGCGGGATTCCAGAACGCGACGATGTTGTCGGAGGTCTCGTCCGCTGCGGGGATCTCCACCAGCATCACGGCGCCGCGGCCCCAGTTGCTCTTCGGTTGTACCCATACGCTCGGACGCCGGTTGTAGAACACCCCGTCATCCTCGTAATCGGCGAAGTTGCGGTCGCGCTGCATCAGCCCGAAACCACGCGGCCCGTCATCCAGATACGAATTCGCCCGCAGCGTCGGCGGGTTGACCAGCGGGCGCCACAGCCACTCGCCGCTGCCGGTGTGCAGCTGCAATCCGTCGGAATCATGAATGGCCGGCCGCCAGTCCTGCGACAGGTGATGCTGGCTCTCGTCGTAGTAGAACATGCTGGTACCGGGCGCAATGCCGACCCGCTCGATGACCTTGCGCGGGTACAGCGCCGCGTCGATATCCATCACCACGGTATCGGCCACGCCGATGATGAACCGATAGGCCCCGGTGGTGCTGGGCGAATCCAGCAGGCCATAGACCGTCACCGTGCTGGCATCCGCGGCCGGTCGCTCGAGGTAGTAGGCGACGAAATCCGGGAACTCCTCGGGCCACGACATGCCGGTGTCGATCGCCAGACCCCGCTGCGACATGCCGTACTGCATGTCGCCGTCGACCGCGCGAAAGTAGGATGCGCCCTGGAAGGCGGCAAAATCGCGTTGCCAGTCGGTATGGAACAGCAGCCGGAAGCCGGCGAACCCCAGCTGCGGCGGCAGCTTGCGCGCATCGATGCCGGCGCGACTGTAGTCGAACAGCGCCGGATCGAACGCCAGTTGCTGCGCCCGGCCGCTCTCGACGGTGTAGAGGCGCACCGGCTTCTTGATGGTAAAGCCCAGGTGGAAGAAGCGCGCCTGGAAGCGCAGCCCCTGCCCGGCCCACAGCGAACGCTGCTCGCGAAAACGGATCGCCTGCCATTGATCCCAGCTCAGCGCGGCGATCTGTGGCGGCAACACCGTGGTGGGCTCGCGGTACGCCGACGCCGACATCGAGCGGGCGAGACCCTTGAGCCCGGCGTAGTCGAAAGCGTGAGCCGCGCCGAGCCGCTTGAGCGGTGGCGAGTCCTTCGCCGGTGTCGCCACGGCCGCGGGCCAGTGCGACGCCGCGCTTGCGGCGACCAATGCGGCACCGGACTGCAGGAATCCACGTCGGTACATGAGTTGTACGCAGCTGTGTTGTACGGTGCGGCCGCCACGCGGCCGCCGGCCATTGTAGCGCGATCCGTGCCGCTGTCCGCGCACACTGCGCGCTGCCGTCCGCCCATCCGGCAGCAATACGAGCCGGGGCGGTGCGCTGATTGACGCGCAGTATCTGCGACCGGTAGTGTTGATGTTTCGCGCGCGCGCGAGCCTGGGCGCTGGCGCGGCAGGAGCGAATATAATGGCCTCATGCGCCGACCGCTACGCTGATGCGCCTCTGCGCGGCGTCCAACATCGCCCCCCATTACGAGGAACCGCAGCATGACCCCTGCCATCCGTCTGGTACGCGCCATGGAAATTCTCGACTCGCGCGGCTCGCCGACCCTGCGCGTGTCGGTCCATCTGCAGGATGGCATCATCGGGACGGCCTCGGTGCCCTCCGGCGCATCCACCGGCGAGAACGAGGCGGTCGAGCTGCGCGACGGCGACAAGGCGCGCTATGGGGGCAAGGGGGTGCGGCGCGCAGTCGCCAACGTCAACGATATCATTGCCCCGGCGCTGGTCGGCCGTGATCCAAGGCAGCAGTGCGCCCTCGATCAGCTGATGATCGATCTCGACGGCACGCCCAACAAATCCAAGCTCGGCGCCAATGCCATCCTCGGCGTGTCGCAGGCGCTCGCACGCGCCGCCGCGATCGCCTGCGGGTTGCCGCTGTATGCCTATCTCGGCGGCCCCGGGGCGCGGCGGCTGCCGGTACCGCAAATGAATGTCATCAACGGCGGCAAGCACGCGGATTCGAGTCTCGACTTTCAGGAATTCATGATCGTTCCGCGCGGCGCGGCCAGCTTCGCCGAAGCCCTGCGCTACGGCGCCGAAACCTTTCAGACGCTCAAGCGCCTGCTGCACCAGCGCGGCCTGAGCACCGCCGTCGGCGACGAGGGCGGCTTCGCGCCGCAGCTCGACAGTAACGAGCAGGCCTGCGAGCTGATCGTGGCGGCGATCGAGCAGGCCGGCTTGCAGCCCGGCAAGGACGTCGCCATTGCGCTCGATCCGGCGGCCACTTCTTTCTTCGAGGACGGCAAATATCGGCTCACGCGCAGCGGCCAGGGCGACAAGAGCGCGGCGCAGATGACGGCACTGTACCGCGGCTGGCTGGATCGATACCCCATCATTTCGTTGGAGGACGGTCTCGCCGAAGGTGATTGGGACGGGTTCCGGGCGCAGACCGCGGCACTGGGCGGGCGGATCCAGATCGTCGGCGACGACATATTGGTGACTAACTCCATCTACATCCGGCGCGGGATCGCTGAGAAGACCTGTAACGCCGCGCTGATCAAGCTCAACCAGATCGGCACGGTCACGCAGACCATCGATGCCATTGACTTGTGCCGCAGCGCCGGCTGGGGCTTCGTGATCTCGCATCGCTCGGGTGAGACCGAGGACAGCTTCATCGCCGATTTCGCGGTAGCAATGGGCGGCGGGCAGATCAAGACCGGCTCACTGTGCCGCTCCGAGCGCATCGCCAAGTACAATCGGCTGCTCGAGATCGAGCAGGAGCTGGGGCCGGCGGCGCTGTTCCAGGCTTGAGCGTTCACTCCCATCACGATCCTGTTGTGTCGCGGTCATTTCTCTGAAACACTATCGTGTGCGGAGATGGCATGCCTCCGCGAACCGCCGGTAGCGCGGCTGATGATGCCTACGTTTCCCGGTGCGGGATGGCGCCTGTTGGTGATGACCGGCTTCTGCGGTGGCTTGGCCACCTTTTCAACGTGATCCTTGCCGGCATCGGAACGGTGGCGTGGATACGCGGGTAGCGGCGGCTTCCGCGGCGGTTGTCATGAGGAAATGCTCGGGGAAACCCACATGAACGGTGCATTTCTGCGCTTCTATGTCCACGAAGGACATCGCCATCACGGCACGCTGGTGTGGGAATGGCTGCTGAAGAAGGCCAGCGCACTGGGGGTGCGCGGCGGCTCGGCATTTCGCGCCGTGGCCGGCTTCGGCCGGCATCACGTGCTGCATGAGCAGACCTTTTTCGAGCTCGCCGGCAGCATCGCGGTAGAGGTCGAATTCATCGTGACCGACCACGAAGCCGAAGAATTACTCAAACTGATCCATCAGGAGCGTATCCGTCTGTTCTATACGCACGTCCCGGCGCACTTCGGCGTCATCAATCCTGACTCCGAAGATCCGCCGACGCTGCGCTGAGAGCCTGGGCGATGTCTGCGAGCAGATCGTCGATATCCTCCAGGCCGATCGACAGCCGCACGGTCCCCGGACCGATGCCGGCCGAGCGCTGCTGCTCCTCGGTCAGGTCACGGCTGGCAAGCAATTGCGGCGGCATCACCAGCGATTCGGTGGCCCCCAGGCTCGCCGTCAGCGCGAACAGCTGCAGCGCCTCGGCAAAGAGCCGCCCCGCCTCCAGCCCGCCGCGCAGATCGAAACTGACGATCGCGCCGAACTCGCTCATCTGCGAACACGCCAGCGCGTGCTGCGGATCGCCCGGCAGGCCCGGGTAGCGGACGCGCTCGGCCGCCGGATGCGTGGATAGATATTCGGCTACGCGCAGTGCGTTGGAGCTCTGGGCGCTGTAGCGCAGGAAGTACGTCTTCAGGCCGCGCTGGATCAGGAATGCGGCGTGCGGGTCCAGCACCGCACCGAACACGGTAAAGTCCGCCCGCAACGGCCGCAGCAATGCCCGGTTGGCAATGACCGCGCCGCCCATCACATCGCCGTGCCCGCTGACGTACTTGGTCAGGCTGTGCAGGTAGAAGTCCACGTCGTAGCGGCCGTGCTGGTGCACACCGGCGAAGGTGTTGTCCAGCACCGTCAACGCGCCGTGCTCGCGCGCCAGGCGGGTGATCGCGCCGATGTCGGCGATCCTGTTGACCGGATTGGTCGGACTTTCGAACACGATCAGCCGCGTGGGATGCCCGGAGAGCTCCTGCTCGATGGCCGGCAGATCCCCGATCGAAAGCAGCGTGTGCGTCACTCCGAACTTTCCGAGGGTGCGTCGGATCAGCCCGCGGGTCGGCCCGTAGGTCTCGGCGAAACACAGCACGTGATCGCCCTGCTGGGTCAGCGACAGCAGCGTCTGGGCCACGACGCCCACGCCCGAAGCACACACCAGGCAATCCTCGCGGCCCTGCAGCTCGGCCAGCGTCAATTCGAGCTGCCGCGTGGTGGGATTGGCGCTGCGGGAATAAAAATAGCCGGCACGCTCGCCACGCAGTGCCGCGAGCGTCTCCTCGACGGTGTCGAACTCGAACTTGACCGTCTGGTAGATCGGCGCCACCACCGGATGATTGTCGGCCGGCAGGTCCGCTGCCGCCGGATGATTGACACGTGTGGAGCGCTTCAAGAGGCCGATCCCACGCGGCGCGCGCCCGGCTGCGCTGATGCGAACGAGCGCAGCCGCCCGGCTCCATCCGCGAGTGTTTCATCGCGTTTGGCGATGCACACACGTAGCAGCGTCATCGGCGGCGGGTGCTGATAGAACACCGACAGGGGAATGGTCGCGACCCCTGCGTGCGTCAGCAGCGTGTCGGCGAACTGCATATCCGCTGCCGTGCTGAGGGCGCCGTAATCGATCAGCTGGAAGTAGGAGCCTTCGGCGCGCGTGAGCGACCAGGCGCTGCCGTCCAGCGCTGCAATGAAGCGGTCACGCTTGGCGGCAAAAAAAGTCGCCAGCTGCGCACCCATCTGTGGCCGCTCCGTAAGGTAGCGCGCGATCGCCCACTGCAGCGCGGTGGCAATGGCGAAGGTGTTGAACTGATGCACCTTGCGCAGCTCCGCGGTCAGCGCGGGTGGCGCGACCGCGTATCCCACCCGCAACCCGGTCGCATGCAGTGTCTTGCCGAACGAGTAGACCGCGATGCTGCGCTCACGCAGCTCGGCCGATGCGAGCACGCTGTGGTGTGTGCGGCCATCGAATACCAGGTGCTCGTAGACCTCGTCGGCGATCACATAGAGGTCGCGGTCGCGCACCAACGCGGCCAGTGCAGCCAGATCCGCCGCCGCAAGGCAGGTGCAGGCCGGATTGTGCGGCGAATTCACGATCAGCAGCCGCGTGCGCGGGCTCAGCGCCGCGGCCACGCGCTCCCAGTCGTAGCGAAAGTGTGGCGGCACCAACGGGATGTGCACGCAGGTGCCGCCGGCCAGCTCGATCGCCGGCCCATACGAGTCATACGCGGGGTCGAACACCACCGCCTCGTCGCCCGCGCCCACGAGCGCCTGCACAGCCGAATAGATCGCCTCGGTCGCCCCGAGCGTCACTGTAATCTGTCGCTCCGGATCGAAGCGCACCGCGTGGCTACGCTCGAGCTTGGCGGCGATTGCCTCGCACAGCTGCGGCAGTCCCGGCATCGGCGCGTACTGATTGTGGCCGTCGCACATGGCCTCGTGCACCAGCTCAGCGAGACGCGGATCGATGTCGTAATCGGGAAACCCCTGGCCGAGATTGATTGCCCCGAGCTGCTGCGCGCGCCGTGACATCACGGTGAAGATCGTCGTGCCGACGAGCGGCAGCTTGCTGCGAATGCTCACGCCGGGCGGCCCGGTGGCGACGCTGCCGCTGGACCCGCAGCGTCGCGTCGTTGCCGGCGCACGGCCGCGAACGCCGCGCCGACGACACCGGACTGGGCACCGTAGGTGGCACGCCGGATCTCGGTCGGACTGTGCAACAGGTGGCGGTACTGGTCGAAGTCCTCACTGATGCTGCCGCCGATGATGAACAGATCCGGCCAGAACAGCGCATGCAGCCGCCCGAGGTAGTCGTTGACGCGCTCGCACCACCTCGCGTAGTCCAGCCGCTCGGCGGTGCGCTCGCGTGCCGAGGCGATCGTCTCGGCGTCCACGCCATGGAATTCCATGTGGCCGAACTCCGTGTTCGGAACCAGCTCTCCGTCGAGGAACAGCGCCGAGCCGATGCCGGTGCCGAATGTCAGCAGCATCACCACACCGGCCACGCCCTTGCCGGCGCCGGCCGCGACCTCGGCCAATCCGGCCGCATCCGCGTCGTTGACGAACTCCACCGGCCGGCCGATCAGCTGCGAGAGCTGCTCGCCGCCGCGGCAGCCGATCCAGGATTTATCGACATTGGCCGCGGTGCGCGCCACGCCGTGCTGGATCACCGAAGGAAACGCCAGCCCGACCGTGCCGCCGGCGCCCAGTTCCCGATCCACGCGCGCACAGATTTGCAGCACCGACTCGGGGGTCGACGGCGCCGGGGTCGGTATCGCCTGCATCGGCGTGACCGTGCGACCGGCCTCGACATCCACGAGCGCCGCCTTGATCGAGGAGCCGCCGACGTCCAGTCCCAGCAACACCGTATTCTTCATGCTCGAGTCTCCACCGCGCCGGCCGCAATGCTATACATTGAGCAGCAGGTGCTCACGCTCCCACGAGCTGATCACCTGCAGGAAAACTTCGTACTCGGACTGCTTGACGATCGTGTAAGCCGCGACGAACGGCTCGCCGAGGATCTGTAGCAGCGGCTCGCAGTCGCGCAGCCGCGCCAGCGCCTCGTCCAGCGAGCGCGGCAACGAATACGGCAGCTCGTGCGCACTGCCGCTGATCGGCTCGGTCGGCTGCAGATCCTCGATCATGCCCAGATAGCCGCAGGCGAGCGAGGCCGCCATGGCGATATAGGGATTGGCATCGGCCCCGCCCACACGGTTCTCGACGCGGCGCGCTTCCGGCGCGGATACCGGCACGCGCAGCCCGGCGGTGCGGTTGTCATAGCCCCACTGCACGTTGATCGGCGCCACGTGGGTGCGCGTCATGCGCCGGTAGGAGTTCACGTTGGGTGCGAACAGCGACATCGCCGGCGGCACGTAGCGCTGCAGGCCGGCAATATGCGAGAAGAACAGCGCCGAGGGCGTGCCATCGGCGTTGCTGAAGATGTTCCGGCGCGTCTTGGTGTCGACCACGCTCTGATGGATGTGCATCGCGCTGCCGGGTTCGCGCGCGTGCGGCTTGGCCATGAAGGTGGCGTACATCTTGTGACGCATCGCCGCCTCGCGCGCGGTGCGCTTGAACAGGAACGCCTGGTCGGCCAGATCCATCGCCGAGCCGTGCAGCAGGTTGATCTCCATCTGCGCCGGGCCATCCTCGTGGATCAGCGTGTCGATCTCGATGTCCTGCGCCTCGCAGAACGCGTAGATGTCGTCGAACAGTGGATCGAACTCGTTGACCGCCGCGATGCTGTAGGACTGGCGGCCCGGCTCGGAGCGCCCCGAGCGGCCGATCGGCGGCTTGAGCGGATAGTCGGCGTCGATGTTGGGCTCGATCAGGTAGAACTCCAGCTCGGGCGCCACCACCGGTTCCCAGCCGCGCTGCGCATACAGCTCGAGCACGTGCCGCAGCACATGCCGCGGCGCCATCATCACGCGCCGGCCGTCCGAGTAGAAACAATCATGGATCACCTGCGCGGTCGGCTCGGCGGTCCACGGCACCACCCGCACCGTCTTGGGATCGGCGCGCAACACGATGTCGATCTCCGCCGGGCTCATCGCCGCGCTGGTGTCGGGCGGATAATCCCCGGTCACCGTCTGCAGGAACACGCTCTCGGGCAACCGCATGCCCTCGTCCTCGGCGAACTTCTCCGCCGGCATGATCTTGCCGCGCGCAATACCGGCCATGTCGGGAATGATCGCCTCCACCTCGGCGATGCCGTGATCGCGGAAGAACTGCTGGATTTCGCTTGCCATCAGCATTCCTTTATTCCTTGGTTGTGGGTCGACCCGGAGTGGTTGACCCGCGCGCGGCAGCTCGGGCGCGGCAGGCCGCGCCGAACTCGGCAAAGATCGCGCGCGATAGTGGGTCGGCGGTGGCATGCCATTCCGGATGCCACTGCAGCGCCAGCGCGAAGCGGCGCGCAGCGCCGACGCGGAATGCCTCGATGACGCCGTCGGGCGCGCGGGCCTCGACGATCAGTCCGGGCCCGAGGGTGCGCACCCCCTGGCCGTGCAGAGAGTTTACCCGCACCCGTTCGGCGCCGGCCAGACGGCGCAGCATCCCACCGGGCTCCAGCACGACCTCGTGCGCCGGTCCGTACTGCTCCTCGAGCGTCGGCTGTCCGTGGTCGCGGTGATCCAGGTAGCCCGGCACCTCGTGCAGTTGCTGCCACAGTGACCCGCCGAACGCCACGTTCATTTCCTGAAAGCCCCGGCAGATGCCCAGCACCGGCAATCCCGCCGCGACCGCCCGGGGGATCAGCGGCAGCGTGGTCTGGTCGCGCTGCGGATCCTGCAGCGTCCCGGCCACGCTCGGCTCCCCGCCATAATGCTGCGGCTCGACATTCGACGGACTGCCGGTGAACAGCAGGCCATCGAGCGGCTCGATCAGCTCATCGAGCAGCTCATGCTGCTCGAACTCGCGGCCCATGGCGGGGATGACGAGCGCAATCGCGCCCGCCGCCTCGAATACGGCCGTGAGATATTTCTCACCGGCGAGGTGATAGGGGTGCAAACCGAGTACACGCCGGTCCGCCGGCACGCCGATGATTGGACGCTTCAAGCTCATGATGATGATGATTGGGCGCCGGCTCGCGAAAGCTGTATGAATATCCAGCCTCCAACCGGCGCCACCGCCGGGGTACGACCCTCATTAGAACATAGGGCAGCCCAGCACGAACGCCGCACACTGCCCACAATTCGCCTGATCGCGCACCATCGGGCGATCAACCTATTGATGCGGCGCAAATTCTCTGGCAAGAGATCCCTATGGCCGACCGCCTCGCTGACCACGCCGCTGACCGCTCCATTGAGCGCTGCGTCCACCGCGCCGCTCCCGATTATGTCGCAACCTACTACACCGCCTCCACCAAGTTGCCGCCACCATCGCGGCCGCTGCAGGGGACCTCGAGCGCCGACGTCTGCGTGATCGGCGCCGGCATCGCCGGCTGCTCGGCCGCGCTGGCGCTGGCCGAGCGCGGCTACCGGGTCGTTTTGCTGGAAGCCCGGCGAATCGGCTGGGGCGCCTCCGGGCGCAGCGGTGGGCAGGCCCTCTACGGGATCGCAGTCGAGCAGGCCGACCTCGAGCAACTGGTCGGGGCCGCCGATGCGCGCCGAATCTGGGAGGTGTCGCTCGCGGGGCTGGCGCTGCTCAAGCAGCGCATTGCCGAGCATCACATCGAGTGCGACTGGGTCGACGGCCAGATGTATGCGGCTATCAAGCCGCGCCAGTGGCGAGCGCTGCAGAGATGCCAGGCCTCGCTGTCCGCCCGCTACGGGTACGCCAGCACCCTGCTGCTCGGGCCGGACGATCTGCGCGGTGTGCTGGGCACCCGGCGCTACAACGGCGCCCTCTACGACAGCAACAGCGGACACCTGCATCCGCTGCGCTATACGCTGGGACTGGCACGCGCAGCGATCCGGGCCGGCGTCGAACTACACGAAGCCAGCGACGTCACCGGGCTGATCCACGCCCACGGCAAGATTCAGGTGCATACCCAGGACGGCACGGTCGACTGCGCGCAGCTGCTGCTGACCGGCGGCGCCTGGCTCGGCCGGCTCGCACCAAAGCTGGCACGCAAGCTGATGACCATTGCCAGTTACGTCATCGCGACCGAGCCGCTCGGCGAGCATCGCGCCCGCCAGTTGATCGCCAACAATGCCGCCGTCTGCGACACCAACTGGGTACTGGACTATTTCCGGCGCACGGGCGATCACCGCCTGCTGTTCGGCGGCCGGATCAACTACTCGGGCATCAACGTGCGCGCCGTCGCCCCCGCCACGATCCGGCACATGCTCGAGGTGTTCCCGCAGCTGCGCGGTTCCCGCATCGACTATGCCTGGGGCTGCCTGCTCGACATCACGGCAAACCGCGGCCCGGATTTCGGGCGCCTCGAGCCGAACGTCTACTTTCTGCAGGGGTTCTGCGGACACGGCATCGCACTGGCCGGCATCGCCGGCTCGTTGGTTGCAGAGGCCATCGCCGGCACCACCGAGCGCTTCGATGTGTTCGGGCGCATCCCTCACCGTGACTTTCCGGGCGGCGCGCTGCTGCGCCGTCCCGTGCTCGCGCTCGCGATGCTGTGGTACCGGCTGCGGGACTTGTTGTAAAACGGAGCCGATGGCCGAGGCCGCCCGGCCAGTCACGTTCCGTCGTTGGACATCGCCAGCAAGGCAAGCTTGGCGACAGCCACGGCACGCACCGCACAGGGTTTGAGGTCACTTCTCCGACAGGCAGTGATGCTCGCAGAGAGGTAATGGCCTGAGGGCGAGGTAACAATTACGACCGTGCCAACCATGACACTGCCTGCGCTTTCAAAGCGTAGCAGGTTACCCGGAACGTGAAGCTGCAAGTTACAGGAATCGATTGTCGGAGCGAGACTCAAGGTGCCCGACGCGGCGATCGCCTCCCTCAGGCGATCTGCAAATTCCTTGGTGAGCCTGTCACCCGTCTGAGCATCGAGACAGACCTTCGGTGGCCCCTGCGGTGCAGGCTCCGCAGCTGGCCGCGG
>Ga0307372_10004784_pt1 | contig 20676 bp, 18 predicted proteins | sample OX1MG_FD_202533 | JGI IMG/M metagenome (GOLD analysis project Ga0307372, IMG submission 202533) | Soil microbial communities from Risofladan, Vaasa, Finland - OX-1 | ecosystem: Environmental > Terrestrial > Soil > Coastal area > Acid sulfate soil | place: Finland: Risofladan, Vaasa | collected...
TGTGGCGAACGACGGCTCGAACCTCACGGCCCGTCAGGGCTCAACTCACTGAACCGCCGTATGCGGACCCGCATGTACGGTGGTGTGGCAGGGGAGGACGGGCAACCGTTCCCCCTATGCCGATTTCTAGGGCACTACGGTCATTTCCTTCTTCCAACAGATGAATTCCCGCATTTTTTTTATGTCATAAATGAATAAGCCTTTTGGCTGTAAGGCGTTCAGCTCGCTTGCTACCTTCCGAGCCGTTGCGAAGAGAAAAGCCTTCTTGCCGTTCGCAAGAAGCTGACCAAGTGGATCAGCGAAGTCGCTGTCGCCGCTCCAGAGAACGAAGCACTCCACCGCTTTTGTGCTGTAGTCCAAGAGGATATCCCGTCCAATCTCGACATCAAAGTTGCATTTGCGGTCCTCCAGGTAACGTATGCCCTGCTTGTTCAGTTCCCTCAGTTGGTTGTTCAGATATTCGACGGCTTCCAGCTTCAGATTCTTGAGGAACGGTGTTCGGATAAAGTTCTTCAAGATATCGGGTGAATTTGCGGGAATGCTCGACACGTTGATGGAGAGGGTCATGATCTTGACCGGCTTCGTTCTTACGTCATATCCAAATGCAGTCAGTTCGCTGATAAACGTTTCGGACTCAGCGTCGCCGACAAGCGTTCCCTGATAGAACTTGATGGATCGAATGGTATCGAAGGAATCTAGGAATTGCTTCAGGCGCTTAGCCTCGATGTGCCACCCAAGCTTTGTGGACCAAGGTCGAACATTGGCATAGTCGATGTAGACGTTCGTGGCCACGCTAAAAATGTTCTCCAATTCCGCAATGCGGTCGGGATACTTCTGCGCAAGCTTTTTCAAGCGGTCGGTTTTTGGCTGGAACATGGATTCTCCTCATTATTGAGCCTTGATCCAATTCCCGCAAGAGCGGAAAACTTTGCATCCCACGCCAAATCACCCACCTTTCCAAGCTGGGCTCAATTGTTACAATGGAATGACCGATTCAGGCAGCTTCGGCGGGATTTCCTTCAGCTTCGAAATGCGCGAGCAGTTTCCTTAGGATTCTGTTCCAAGTTCGAGCAATGCCCCGAGTCGGGCGACCATCTGACGAATTTGACCGTTCCGTGACCAACCGAACGAACAGTTTTGGCTCTACGACTACGTTTTTTCCGCTTGCCCGAAGGTTCGAGGTCAGCTCCCGGATCAAATCACGTTTTTCTTGCGTATTCGTCGTCTTGTACAGTGATGACGCGGTTTTTACGAGTTCGAGGAATTTTTCCAGCCGTGCCAACGCGCGCGGGCCGTTTTGCTCTAAGTCCCGGATTCGGTCCTTTATTTCTCGCTCTTCGAGGAGCAGTGAATTCTTGCGCCCGTCAAACAAGTCTTTGTCCAACAGCCCATCAATGAGCGCGTCGGCCAGGCGATTGAGCCGGGTGCGGACTGAGTCGGATCTGAGCCTCAAATTGGCGAGCTCCTGTTCTTGCATAGTCCCTTGTTGGAGGCGTGCCCGCTCTGCCCATGCTCGCAGGTACGCTACTTCCGCTTCGTTCAGTTCCAATCGGTCGAAGAGGTCAGCGAGCGGAGTCTCGATGCGCTCCTCGCGGACACTGGTCGTCGGACACGTTGTTGTGTGGCAACGGTAGTAGACGTGGCCCTTCTGCCCCTCGCCGATGAGGGAATGATTGCAACTCGCGCACCGGACGATCCGCCGGAAAGCGAAGTCATGCCGCGCGGTGCGCTCAACGGTTTTTCCTTGTAGGATTTTCTGCACTCGTTCAAAAACAGTTTTGCTGATAAGAGGCTGGTGTTTGCCGGGAAAGAATTCGCCGGTTGTCCTCACCCGCATCAGGCCAAAGTAGAAGGGGTTGTTGAGCACGGTCGAGAGACCATTGAGGGAGAGCTTCCCGCCCCGCCGGTTGGTGAGGCCGCGCCTGCCCATTTCTTCAAGTAGCCGAAGGAGTGAATACGTTCCAGTCGAATAGAGATTGAAGGCTTGTGCCACGAGCGGCCCCAGAATCGGATCGGGCTCTTTTGCCCTGCCCGTGCCGCAGTCGCGATACCCGACCGGAGCGGGAATGGGAAACAATCCTTGCTTCAAGCGTCCATAGAACCCTTTCTTTGTCTCCTCCCGAAGATTACGAATGTAATCCGCGGCGACGACGGCCTGGATGTCGGCAGACAGGCGGCCGCCGCGCGTATTGAGGTCAAGGCTCTCGTTGGCGAAGTGCACGTCGATGCCAGCGTCAATCATTTCGCCCAGATCGGCCCAGTCCTTGAGATTTCTCGCGCTGCGGTCGATCTTGTGAATGATGAGGCCCAGCGTGTTCTCTCCCCTCTGGAGCAATTTCAGCATCCGGGCGAACACTGGGCGGCCCCGCTTCGCCGCGCTCTCCCGCTCCTCGAACCACTCCTTGATCGTGAGCCCGAACCGCTGCGCATACCGGCGAATCGCGTCCTGTTGCTCTTGGAGCGACACGCCGCGTTCTCCCTGCCTTGCGGTGGAGACACGGGTGTAGGCGAAATACAGTTTTTCCATGAAATCTTTTGTTTGGTTGTTTTTCTTGGGAATCGACCTTTGCCCTAATCTTACGGACTGGTTCCGCCACCGTCAAAGGCTCCCGGTTTCTCGCGCTCAAGCCGCTCGCAAACACGCCATGCGATAGCGGCGTAGTTGTGAAGGGTTTCCTCCACCTCTTTCAACTGATCGTCGGAGAGATCCGGAAAGAGATTTCGAACAGTGACGTTCGCGTGCGATTGATTCGATTCCATAGCTTTGCAGACACCTTATCGAATCAAACGACTGAGGGAAAGGTGCGTCGTTTTGCATTTCGTGCAATCGCACCGCGTGCAAGAACTCGCGTCTTTCAACCACCCGCACCACCCGCACCATTATCCAATATGGTGCTGATCGAAATCCTCATTCAAACGGTGGTCGATTGGATCCGCGACATCTTCGTGGAGATACTGGGGCGGCGGGCCGAGGATTTCTTCATCGAACATTTCAAGCGAAAAGGCAGGCGGAAAAACCGGGTACCGAGACGTGGCCCGGCCAAGCGATCACGATTGGAACGCGAGCGGTAGCCCGCTTTTCCTTCAGGTTTTCCCACGTTTGGCAGAAGATTCCCACTGCATATCAACACCTTCTGCCCCGTCGAGCGCGGTTTTTCCAATGGGTGAGGTTCGTCACTTGTGAATTGGACCCCGGCCTACCATCGAAGAATTGCGCGCCAGGCAATTTTGAGAACCTAGCCCGCGTGCTATCACTTGTTAATTTTAGAGGGAAAGGTCGAAGAAAGATCCGTCCTTCGCACCATGAAAACCAAGGCACTCGGGAATTACTTGCGAATGTACCGGAAGAAATCGGGGCTCAGTCTGCGCGAACTGGGGTCGTTACTCGGGTACAAGGACCTAAGCCCAGTCTCAAAGCATGAGCGCTCCCTAAGCGTGCCTCCCCTGGCCATCGCCCTCTGTTACGAAGTGATTTTTCGGGTGCCTGTGTCCGATCTCTTTCCCGGAGTCCATGCGCGTGTCACGCGAGAGATCGAATCGAAGCTAGCCGCGCTTGAAGCAGAGTTGGGGCAGCGCAGCGGCAAGGGTCGCGGAGCAAATGTCACAGCCAAGAAACTAATATGGCTCACGGAGCGGAGAGAGCGTTAGCTGCGAACAAGAAGGCAGAGCCGCACACGAAGAATCGATTGCTCGCGCTGGAGGTTCGCCCGCAGAAGTTCGGGTTTGTAGTCTTCGAGGGGCCGACGAGGTTGCTTGATTGGGGCGTTTGCGGGTGTGGTGGGTCGGGACGTGATCTGGGACGCACGGCTGGGAACAAGATTGGTTCGTTGCTCGACCTCTACATGCCAGCGGCAGTTGTCATGCGGCGAAGGCGCGTCCTCACATCAAAGGCTGAGAGGAAGCTCGAAATCGTCGTGGGCACCATTCGTGCAGAAGCGAAACGACGCTCGGTGAACGTGCAGTTTCTCAATACGCAGGCGGTGCGGCGCTTCTTCGCACCATACGGCTCGACAACGAAGCACGCAATTGCGTCAGTCCTCGCGGAGTGGTTTGAGGATCTTCGCTGGAAACTGCCCAGGGAGCGTAATCCGTGGGAAAGCGAAGCCCGCACCATGGCGATCTTCGATGCCGTAGCTACGGGCATGGCGTTGTTCGCCGGAACTAAGAATTCCAAAGATCGCGTTTCCTCGTGAATTTAGCGTCGGCCACTTCGATGGCCTCTCACTGGCGTATAGACTCATTTAGGTCCGCCAGCCTACTTGAGAGGCCATCGAAGTGGCGGATTGGAGGATTCAAGGTGGGTGAATTTGCGTGGAGCGCATGTATCTCCCACAAGAAGGAAAGAATTGTCAGCACAGATCCAGCACGCCGCCCAAGGGTTCGGATCGTCAAAACTCATATTCTATCTAGGTTTTTGGGCACGCTGTAGCTCTCGATGGCTCTAAAACCCCGCTTGATGACAATGTTGCCCCCCTATCCTACAATATAAGAGTAACTCCTCAGGCCGCGATTTCGACGCAAATAGTCAAAGCAAGTTGATCCCGCCATCCTTAATTCCCGCAACCAATCCATGTTCCCTCTCCGTACCCCATCCTCCAAGCTCATCCTCGTCGCCTCGCTTGCGCTGTTCTTCTGCTTTGCCTTTACAGGGCAAGTGCATGCGGCCGTTTCCTTCGTCCAGGCAACCAGCTCTGCACCAAACTACTTGGGCGGCCCTGGTACGACGACTGTTACGTTCGGCTCAAGCACCACCGCAGGCGACTTGATCGTTGCGACCATAAACGGGTCAGGTATCAGTTCTTATCCCACGGGCACTATTTCCGATACTGCCGGAAATACCTTTACCTTCGTCACTTCAACTAATTGCGGTTGTCAGGGTGCCTATTTCGACTCTTATCTTTACTATGCCGCGAATATAAAGGGAGGAACCGACACAGTGTCGTTTTACTGGAATAACACAGACTGGAATATCTTCGAAATCAACGAATATTCCGGCATCAGTGCTACGAATCCCCTCGACCAGGTAAATCAGGGAGTCGTGTCCGGAGGGACTTCCGTCACTACGGGGAACGTCACAACAACTGCGGCGGACGAAATGCTCTATTCTTCTTTGGCTGGATACGGAAGTACCTCCACAGTTTCTTCCGGCTGGACATTGAGGGTTCAAAATAGCGTCAATGGATATGCGGGTATCAGTGCAGCCGATGATATCGTTTCCTCAACTGGCGATTACTCGAATACATTTTCCAATCTTCCCGCTAACTCCGTAGGCATCGCATATATCGCCACATTTATCTCGTCAAGTTCTCCTCCGGATATCTTTTCCTTTTCCGCTTCTCCTGGCTTCGTCGCCCCGAACGGCACCTCGACTCTGAGCTGGAGGGTTTCCGGCGCGCCCTCGCTCTCAATCACTCCCACGATCGGCACCGTGACGGGGACGAGCACTACAACTCCCGCGCTTGCGACCTCGACCGTCTTCACCCTCACGGCCACGAACGCGAACGGGACATCAACTGCAACGACGACGGTCACCGTGGACAATACCACCCCAACCACCCCCACAAGCGTGGTCGCGACCGCCCTCTCCTCATCGCGAATATCCCTTACGTGGGCATCGAGCACCGACTTGGGGGGATCGGGCATCGCTGGATACAACATCTTCCGATGCCAGGGTTCCTGCACCCCCACGACCACGGTCGCCACCTCATCAGGGGCGTCGTATATCGACACCGGCCTCACCGTAAGCACCACCTACACCTATACCGTCCAGGCAGTGAACGGCGTAGGCACGGTGTCTGCAACCTCATCTGATGTGAGTGCAACGACGGATGTCGCCGGTGTCATCACCCCTACATCGTGCAACGAAAGCGACGTACAAAATGCTATTAACGAGGCGTCGAGCGGTTACACGATATATATCCCAGCGGGAACATGTACGTGGACAACGGGCATATCAGTAACAAACACCTCATTGATTATTGAGGGAGCGGGAGAAAACTCAACGACGATTATCGACAGTATTCCACAGGCGAACGGACCCGCGTTTGCGGTCACGGTTCCCGGAGGATATTTCTTCCGGCTGACCGGCCTTACCGCGGAGGGGGGCGCAGCTGGCTATGAAGGATTCCTGACTGCCAACGGAAGTTCGACGCAGTTTCGTCTTGACCATATTCTTTTCACCGGCTGGACGAATGGCGGAGAAGGAAATTGGACGCTCGGCATCGACAACGTCTCTGGTGTTCTCGATCATCTGAGCTTTGTGAGCTCGACCATGGAATCTGTCAATATGGCTGACGATTCTTACGAAGGGGTAGGGGGCTATGGCGACAACTCATGGGCTCAGCCCGATTCGTTCGGAACTGCAAACACGCTCTATATCGAGAGCAGTACATTTATCACTAACGGCACGGGCCTTGCAGCGACGGATTGTGATCAAACAGCCGTCCCATCTGGTGGTTGCCGTTTTGTGTTCCGAGACAACACGTTGACCGGAGGCGCAACAGTTCAGACGCATGGGACGGAAACTTCGCAAAGGTTGAGAGGCGCACGACAAGCAGAAATCTATGACAATAATTTTACGTGTACTACTACTCAGGGTTGTGCAACGGCAGCTCTCATGCGAAGCGGGGTTGCTATGAATTATGGCAATACCTATACCACAGGAGCGGGATCATGGTTCGATGTTTTCCTTGAGTTGGATGCGTATCGTTCCTTTGCCGAGTTTCCGCCTTGGGGGTATGGAAGTGGGCAAGGACCATATGATGATAATGATGGGATAGTCTATGCCTCTGGAACTATCAGTGGTGTTTCAACTTCGACCGGAACGCTAACTGTTACGGACGGTTTAAAAAATTGGTCGGCCAAACAGTGGATAAATAATGGCGACCCATACAGCGTAATTGACGTCACGGTAACGGATGGCAATGGTAATAATCCGGGTTACGAAATAACCGGTAGCGCAACAACATCGGTGAGTGCCAGCAATTACGGTCAAGATTCTTGGAATGGACCACCCATCTTCAGTGTTGGCGACCATTATGAAATCTTGAGAGCGTCTGTTCTTATTGACCAGCCTTCGCGAAGCGGAGGGACTTTGCTTTCCGGCTTTACACCTAGCCCAGTCGGATGGGTTGGCGAAACACTCGATCCCTCTTATGAGTGGGGCGATACGGTTGCTGCGGGATCTTCGCTTGATCACGGAAATATTGGCTCAGACACGGCGCGGATAATTGCCAATCGTGATTATTATTACAGTAATGCATCTTTTAATGGCACCAGCGGTGTCGGCTCCGGTCTCCTCTCCGCTCGCCCCTCGACCTGTACCGCAGGCCCGGGAGGTGATACCCCGGGGGTGGGCTACTGGGCGACGGATGCCGATAACGGCAACGGCATCTTCTACGCCTGCGACCCCACGAACGCCTGGACCCCCCACTACGAGCCCGCCCCCTATCCCTATGCTCTCACCGCTTCAGGTCTCCCCAATGATCCCACCCTCACCGCAACGACGTCTCCTGCGAATGGAGGGTCCATCTCTCAGTTCCCCTATGGCGCGAACTTCGTCGCGGAGACGAACGTCACCCTGACCGCCACTGCCACCTCCGGCTACGTCTTCTCCGGCTGGACAGGAAGCGTGACGACAAGCACGAACCCCTTGACCATCGCCGTGAACAGCAACCTGACGCTCACGGCGAACTTCGCGAGCTCCTCCGAGGCCGCTTCCTCCGGCGGAGGCGCTTCCTCCGGCGGAGGCGGCACCCTCGTCCCCGTCTCGTCCTACGGCCTCACGATCGAAACCATAGGTCCCACGAGCGTCTCGATCACCTGGCGTTCCACCCTTCCCGCGACCTCCTCTCTTTCTTATGGAACGACGACGGGATATGGCATCACGCTTCCTGCCTCAGGGAGCGACAGCAACCTTATCCATGCGGTGACGCTTCAGAACCTCGTCCCCGGCACCCTCTACCACTTTGCGACCGAAGACACGGCTACAGGATCAGATGTCCGGAGCCAAGACCGTACCTTCATGGCAGGGAGCGGCCCCGTCATTTCTTCCACCTCTTCTCCCGCGTCTTCCTCCCTCACGGCCTCCCTCGAAGCGCAACTCTCCTCCCTTACCGCGCTCTTCCAGCATCTCCTCGCCCTTGCGTTAGCGCGTGGGATCGCGGTACCCCCGCCATCCCTCGCGACCCCCGCCGTCATATCTTCCTTCACTTTCACCCGCGACCTTCAGCTCTGGGACACGGGCAACGACGTGCGGGGACTCCAGATCTTCCTCAACACCCACGGCTATCTGGTATCCTCTTCGGGCAACGGCTCCCCAGGCCACGAGACCCTGACCTTCGGTCTCAAGACCTATGACGCCCTCATCCGCTTCCAGAAGGCCCATGGCCTCCCCGCGACCGGGTACTTCGGGGCGCTGACGAGGCGGGTGCTCAGAGGGCTGGAATAACCTGCCTACACGCGAGAGCTGCAACTTCGAGAAGGAGCCCGAGATCGCAATCGCGCCCATCGCTGATTGAGTTGTTCTTTTCAGTGTAAGCGAATTCTCCGCGCCGAAAATGTGGGAGATTTTGTGCGAGAGGCAGGAAATCCGCCTCAATGGCTGATCAGCCGCCCCTTGGGACAATTATTTCTCCTCAACGCGATTTGTGATCGGGTGATTAAGGTCGGTCTCTATTTTCAGAAGAACATAACGAAACTTATTCGGCCCCTTCTCGGAAAGCTCTGAATAATTGATCCATCGAATTTGATGAGAGCCACTCAGCATTAAAGGATTCTCCCGTCCCTTCATGGTCCCTTTTCCTGTGGCCTCGCTCCATTTGAGCTCGCCATTAAGAGTACGGGCGTCGTGGATACGGAAACTCGCATCCGCAGTAGAAAGGTTTCTGGTCGGCTGCCAATAATTGTTATCATTCGTTAGCATAATTGCATAACCGACGGTTTTCGGATGGCCAGCAACGAAACGCTCTAGTCTGACGATATCTTTTATAAAATCGTACCTGCCAATATCCTGAGCTCCTTGATCAAGAAGATGAAATTCTTCGCCGTTATAAATCACATCCAACTTTCGAGTCTTGTATTTAAGTTCTATCGCATACGTCACATTTTCATGTTGGACCAAGATATCGATGTATTCTCGTCGACCGATTCGTCCGGGATGGATCTCCAATCTCACAATGGCAGTTGGAAAATGACTGTGGATTTCCCACGCCAGAGCATGCTGGAAATCTGCCTCCGAATGAAAAATAGGCCGTATTTTCCGTAGTTCCTCGATAACATTTTCGACTGAAATCATATGCTTTTGAATCCTACCGCGTGCCGATGGAGAAATCAAAAACACCGACTTTTCGGTGTTTTGTTTAGGCGTGTGATTTGTCGCATATACATATTCTGGTTCGAAAAAACAAAGGGCCCAGCGGGATTCGGGATTGAGCCCGACCTCGCTGGGCCCTGGAAAGAGCCGTTCGTCAGTTAACAGGTGACTCTTCGAAGAAAAGTGTAACGGTCTGATTATGCACCCGATAGAGCGCCTGCATGTTGAGCCACAGAGTGTCCCGACCATCGTCCGGCAAGAGGCCGACGCCATCATCTTCAAAGAATAGCGTCCCTTCGCCGAGGACGACTTGCTCGTTCAACTCTGGTTTGGTGGGGAAAACACGATGAAAGAGATCGCCGATATGAGTGGCCTCCCGTGTTTTCCGAACCACTGCGACCAGTCGACCATGGGATCCTTCCTTGAATTGGCGCAGCCTTATTTCCTTCTTGGTCGGACCTGGCATGTCAAAGAGCTTGACCAATCCATAGCGATCCGAGATCCGCTCCCCACTGTCCCAATCAAAAACACCCGTCCCGAGTTCTTGCATTGTTTAATCTCCTCAACTCGCTGCGGCGATTGACTTGCTGGATAATGTGAAGTGAAATCTGGTACGTTGAGCCGCTATGCTCAATCGTAGCGGATGAACTCAAAACAGCAAGGTGGGTGAATTTGCGGTGCGTGCAAGAAAGTGTACCGATTGCCATCCACATGATGATGAAGGCTCTCCTGTTGATTTAACGGAAGGCGCGCTGTATCTTTCAAGTTAACCAGCCGTGCCAAAGACTACCAACAAATCCAAAAAGAAGCGCCCTCGGAACTCCGGGGCCAGTTACATTGTTTGCGAAAAATGTGGAAATCACTGCTCGCCTGGTTCGGGCGTATGTTCCTGTGGGAGTGAAAGATTCGCCCCCACTTTCGTGAGAGAGCTAAGAAGAGTTAATCGAGCACTGTCGGTGCAAGTCAAAGACCCTCATCCGGAAGCGGAGAACCGCGATCCGGTAATCTCGCTTTATAAGTGGTGGCCGGGGGGCAGGGCGAATTTCAACATCCTTACGCCTGGCCAGTGGGAGGCAATTAAGCAGATCGTTGATGAGCAGCTCGGCCCACTTTTGGGGTGGGTGCCTTCGCCCACCGCCAAAAAAAGAATGAAACAAACAGTTGCCACCGAAGATCTTGTTCAGCTGTCAAAACAATATCCTGAACGCTTTGCGAAACTTGTTGACGCTCTAAGAATTCACATCGAGATGCCCACAGGCGAAGAGAATGAGCAGCTCTATGCGGCGATTGCGGACCTCATTTCTCAATTCGACAAAGCTTCAATTGCAAGGGTTACTCGGATTGTGAAGGCGATGAAAGACGAGGGTACTGCGAATGTCAAAGCGCTGGATGATGTGCTTTCCGACTGGTCTCTGAGCCAGGCGACCTCCGTCTTGCGCGAGACGCGGAGGCGCCTCGCTATGATCGAACTTCTTCGCGAAAGTCTCGATAATGAGAAGACGTTTGAAATACAGGGCGACAATTCCATCCACTCAATTCTTGAGCAAGATCTGTGGTTGCTCGATGAGTCTTACTGGATGATTCAAAGCAACAGAACACTGAAAGCATTCATCGGAAGGAAACTGTCGGAGACGGACGCGGAGAGGTACGGAAAAAAGAGACCCGATTTTGTTTGCGGAACCTTGGGTGCCGAGCTGATTTTGGTTGAGTTGAAGAGGCCCAAGCACGGGCTCACCAAGGATGACCTACTAATCGGAGCATAATATAGATGACATATAACAGGTAATGTGTTAGTGTGGCGGGTATGGGAAAACAGGATGCTCGCTCACTGTCGGCAGAAGCCCAAGAAGACCTTCGCCGACGAGTCGTGGAGGCCGTTCAGAAAGGTCTTTGGCAAACCGAGGCGGCTCGGGTTTTCGGGGTAGCTCGAGGTACGGTGAGCCGCTGGATGGGGCTTGTGGAACGCGTAGGACGTCGGGCACTGAAAGCACGACGTCGAGGAAGGCCTCCCGTTTCGCGATTGGCACCGCATCAAGCAGCCACGACGGTGCGCTGCATTATCAGCGGTTGTCCGGACCAGTTGAGCTTGCCGTTTGCACTGTGGACGAGGGAAGCGGTGCAAGAGTTGCTATCGCGAAAATTCGATCTGCAGGTTTCGGTGTGGACGGTGGGACGCTATTTGCGAGCCTGGGGTCTGACTCCGCAGAAGCCGGTGCGACGAGCCTACGAACAAAATCCGGCAGCGGTACGGAAATGGCTGGAGGAAGAATACCCCGCGATTCGAGAACTGGCACGACAGTTTAAGGCCCAAATTCATTGGCTGGACGAGATGGGACTGCGCTCGGACCATCAAGCGGGACGATCCTGGGGACGTCGCGGGGAGACGCCGGTGGTGTTCGGTACCGGTCAGCGTTTCCGCTGCAACATGATCTCGTCGATCACCAATCGGGGGCGGTTGGCCTTCATGATTTTTCGTCAGCGTTTCACGGCGCGGGTGTTTCTGAATTTTCTCCGTCGTCTGCTGCGATTGACGCGGAAGACCAGAAGGAAAGTGTTTCTGATTGTGGACGGTCACCCCGTGCACAAGTCGCGGCCAGTGAGTCGATGGTTGGCAGAGCACAGTGAGCAAATCCGGATTTTCTGCCTGCCTTCGTACAGCCCGGAACTGAATCCAGACGAATTGCTGAACCAAGATGTGAAGACGAACGCGCTGGGCCGCGTCCGTCCGGTGAACGTGCACGAGATGATGGCCAACGTTCGTTCTTACCTTCGGATCACTCAGGCAAGGCCCAAGTTGGTGAAGAATTATTTTCGCGAACGCCACGTCCAATACGCCGCCCGCTGAAATGTGTCATCAATTTAGTGCTCGGAGTAATAAATCAGCTTGAGGAATATCTAGCCATATCGGAGAAATATTCGACCAAATTTAGAAGTTACAAAGCATATCTCATGGGATCAAGCATTTCAGAAGAGGTGAAAACTTATTTGCGGTATCGCCGGGGTTTCACTGTCCTAAACTATTGGGAAGTGCTCGATGCGACCGAGAAACGATATAAGGAATTCTTGAAGTACCGAGAAACAATCCGGCCACGGCCATGATTGTGCGAGGGCCAAACAAGATACAAATTCCCTGATTAGAGTAAGCCATGCTGTACTTCGCATACGGCTCAAACATGTGTACCGGACGCTTACAGCGCCGCGTTCCATCGGCTACGTACGTGCGCATTGCGAAACTCATGGGCCACTCATTCCGATTTCACAAACGAAGTGATGACGGATCGGTGAAGGGCGACGCCTTTGAGACCGACAATTGCTCAAAGCTTGTTTGGGGAGTGATTTTTGATATCGATGAGACAGAAAAGCCAGCGCTCGATGACGCCGAGGGTCTCGGCGCAGGTTATAAAGAGAAGTCGGCAACAGTTTTGGACGAAGGTGGTCAAGGACATCGTATTTTTCTGTACGTTGCGGAAACGAACAGCACCGACAACACCCTCCGCCCATATTCCTGGTATAAGCGCTTCGTGATTGACGGGGCACGGCAGCATGGTCTGCCCGACGAGTATGTGAACGCGATTGCTGCCATGCCAGACGTGGAAGATCACGACCGAGTTAGGGATCGGCGCAATCGTTCAATTACCTGCTAACCGATTTCCGGACAGCATCTGAGCTCAGCTCCCATCCTAAAGTTCTATTCCCCTCAGGGGTATGCGCGTTTTATGCGCGCCGTGCAAGATCACACAACCAACAAAAAACGCAAATGCTGCCTGCGTTTCTTGTGTCAAGGTAACTAAACTTGTCTGTTGTGCATGATTTGTAGCCCGTCTCGGGGCGTACATAGAACTTGGCAACGAATTTTGGAACAGCTCTTGAAGCATTTCGATAACGAGCCCGCGCCCGTGAATTAACGACTTTTCCTTCATTCTGTTCAGAGGGCTCAGCTTGAAAAGGTTGGAGATTCTGCGTGGGCGCAAGCACCGAAATGCCCTTGCATTTACTTTTGAGGATAGAGAGTTATAATGGAATTGAAGTTCAAGGAAGAATCGAAGAGTCATGGAACACGAAATCATAAAAGTTGAGGTGCACTACATCGCCGCCAAGAAGCCGTTTGTGACGGAGGCGAAGCGTACTGAGACGGTCGGGCAGCTTAAGGTCCAAGCGTTGAAAGCCTTCGGTCTCGTAGAAGAAGGCAACAAGACGTTTAAGCTATTCTTTCACAAAACTGAGTTGCAAAATCTCGACGAGACACTCGGGCAGGTAGCTGGCGACAAGAAAGAATTGAAACTGGACCTAGAAGAATTCATCATTCAGGGTAAGTAATGGCCGATGAGTTCTCCGAGCTCACTTTTAAGGAAGACCTTGCCGAAGTTTTGTTCTTACCCGAGGCTTCGCACTGGAAGATCGAGCACATCGGACCGTTAGAGGTTCACGTCGCCTTATCGTCCGTGAAGTTACCCGCGGACGTCTTCAATGTCCGTCTCTATTGGAACTCATATCCAATGGAGCCACCCTCACTGAAATTCCGCGATCCTGCTACGGGCCGGATTGATTTGCCAACCGCGTGGCCAGAAGTGAGAGGGTTTCGTCCGGCGAGTTTGGACGCGTGCGTGAACTGGTGCAGCGAGGGGTTTGTCACTCACCCCGAGTGGAAAAACGATCCCAAGACAAAATGGAATCCACAGGGAAATGCCCTGCTCCGTGTCTTGCGTTTGCTGCAACGCGAGTTGGATGAGTTTTTCGTCAAGAGATTTCAACAATGAACTATTTCCCTAAGGTCGACAGGTGGCATATACCGTTTGATGCTCTGCAAACATCTTTAGAAGAAATGGCATTGGACGGCGCTGAGGGTAATGAGGGTGTTTGTCTTTGGCTCGGGAACAAGGATGACGGAGGTGACGCAACAATCAGCCACGCAGTTCTTCTCAGGGGTCCCGGCATCGTAAAGAGTCCGGCCAATATACAAATAGCTCCTGAGCTGATGCGCCAAGTGCACGAAGTTGTGCGTGAACTCGACCTTACTCTGATAGGTCAAATACATTCTCACGGTTCCGATTACGGGGTCTCATTGTCTTTCGTAGACCGGCGATACGGAATCTCTGTGCCCCACTATCTGTCTGTTGTCGCTCCCGACTACGCGCTGCGCCTCGGGACGACCATCCAAGATTGCGGTGTGCATGTTTTTATGCCGGGCACCGGTTATGTTGGCCTGACACGCAAGCAGGTAAAGAAATGCATTCTCATCGAGTCACATCGTTCCATTGAGACCCTGACCATCGGCGATGACAATTGAAACCGATCAATTAGACCTTAGCCGATCAGTCGCGGCGGCCGATTCTCTTGGAGATCGGGCTCCTGAGCGGCACAGATTTACGACAAAGAGAGTGTTGCTCACAGGTGAACTGGAGATTCTGGAGACCCAGAATGGCAAAGACTGCCTGCTCGCTGCGGTCCGCATGCTATCGAAAATGGTCCGTGGAGTGTGCATTCTTCTGCCAGAGGCGTCACCCTTAGAGACGGATGTTTCTCGAGTTCTTAAGAGCATTTCCTTCGGCGCTCACCCTCCCGTAATCGTGAAAGATGCCGACCTCAAATCCTTCGATGCCATCCTTTCCGTAGGGTCCAACGTGCGGCCTGACCTGCCTTCGACAACGATCAATTCCAACGGATGGACGGCGAGGGTGTCTTCTGGGCCCACCCCACTTTCGCGGGATTGCACCCAGCCTAATCCTGTCGGAGCTCTTGCGGCCGCTTCGTTGGGTGCGGCAGAGGTCTTTAAGAGACTCATCAAACTGATTCCCGAACGTGGAGAGCTGTTTGATGCTCTTGCTTTTTCTCTTTACTCATACGACGCGAAAGATGAACCCGGACCGCCATTGCCAGACTCCATTCCGATAGATATCTTGCTTGTCGGCGTCGGTGCAATCGGAAACGGCGTTCTTTTTCTTCTTGACGCGCTGCCAATCTCAGGCAGAGCCGTGTTTGTCGACAATCAGTCGTTTGGCGAAGAAAATCTTGGCACGTGCATACTTATCGGGCCAAAGGACATTGGCAGTCCGAAAGCTCAATTTGCCGAAACACTCTTGAGTAAGAAGTTGATCTGCCTCGGATTCCCGCAGGATATAGTCGAATTCAATGCGATTACCGTCAAGAAGTTGCCATATCCAAAGATCGTCCTCAGCGCTTTAGACCAGATCGAGCCTAGACATGCAGTGCAAAGTCTATGGCCCAATCTGGTTATTGATGGAGCGATCGGGACTTTTGCATGTGAGGCGACGCTTCACCCGTGGGGTGAGGATCTATCTTGTCTCTTTTGTGATTTTGAACGTCCCCCTGAGCGCAGCGAGGAGCTCGAGAGCAAATTGACAGGATTGCGTGAAGAGCGCCTGGGAGACATTACCTCCCTTGTAACAGATGAAGACGTTCGGGCAGCTCCCATCGAAAAACGGGCGTGGTTGAGAACACAAATCGGCAAAGAGATTTGTTCAGTAGTATCAGAAGCGACGGTGGAGAAACTCTCCCGAGAGGCACAACAGAAGGGGTTCGAACCCTCTATCCCTTTCGTCGCGTGCCTGAGCGCTTGCATCATGATCACGGAGCTAGTGCGCCAAACTTTCCAATGGCCCCGAGTCATTGAAACGGGGTTCCAATTCGACGCCTTGATGGGTCCGCAATATGGAATTCGAAAAGCTCATTCCCGAAAGCCGAACTGCATTTGTGTACAGAGAAAACGTATAATCGATGCCCTTAGGACCAAACACGGCTTGGAACCAGCCGGGGCCACATCCACGAACTAGCCGACGCTTTGAGGGGGCCAACTTTGCTGTAATGACCAATCAGAACGGAATGTCCTCTTCCGACGGTTCGTCCGGTTCCACTGGTCCAGGTGACTCAAGCGCCGCGAGTTCGGACGGTTCCTCAGAGTGGGCTTCCAGAGATGGGATTGATTGCATGGAACCGCCAATCAAGCCTTGTAAGTCACCATACATCCCGCTAGTGTTTGCAATCACCCTCTCGATCTGCTTCTCTCTTTTGTTCCAGCGCCGGATGGCGATCCTTTTTTCTTCGTCAAGCTCGCTTCCCAGATCAACAAATGCGGTGACGATTGCCTCGACTCGCTGTCGGAACTCCGGGCCGGTTAAGTATTGGAAAACGGCCTCGACTGTTTCATTTTTGCTCGCCGAAGCTCGTTTCGCAAACGCCACCTCACTGAGGGTGACGCGGAGGGCTGTAGCCAATCCGAGCACAAATCGCGGGTGCGCAATCCAGATTCCGTCTCGAAGGCCAAAGCCATCCAGATCCTTAGGCAGCGCCTCAGTCACAATCACCGCAACATCGGCTCTGGCCATGCGCTGGTCATCCTTTAGCTTGGTAATCCAGCCATCACTCCAGGCTTTTGTTCGCTTCGATTCCCAAATGATCGAGCCGGAGAGTGCGCCGCTTTTCGCACGAACTGTTTGGATGACGTCTGCACCGCGCATGCCCTTGGGGACTGGTTCGATCTCGTCCATGGGATAGTTGGCCTTGAGTATTTCTTCGAGCTGAAGCTCTAGAACTTCACCTTGAGTCTGCTGTGATCCCTGTTCCAGTTTGCGCCGCAACTCTTCGTTCATCCGGAGGATGTCTTGTAGCTTTTTATCCTTCTCGGCGTCCTTCAGACGGTGCTCTTCTAGGGCGGCCTGAGAAGCTTCCTCACGAATTCGCTCCCTCTCCTGATCGAGGGTGCGCGTTACCTCTAGCTGTAGGTTCCGCTTCGCCTCTTCGAGGTCTCGCTTTTCCTTCCGGAGCTTTAACTCAGCTTCCTGCGCTTCCTTTAATTTCTTGGCCTTCTCTGCGGCATCGGCGCGGAGATCAGCCAATTCCACAGCGAGTTCTTCTCGCGCTTTGTCCAGAGCAGTCTGTCGCAGTTTCACCTTCTCGGCTTCGAGCCGTTTTTGGAGGCGTTTCTCGATGTCCTGTTCGGCGGATACCAGACTAGCCTCCCGCTTCTTGACCTGTTGCTCTTTCTCCGTAAGGGCTTTCCGTTCCTGTGCGATTTGTTGCCGAAGTTCAGCTTTCGCCTGCTCGGCGAGCTGGTGGTGGAGTGTTTCGGTAATCGGAATCACTGCACCACACTCTGGGCACTTGATGCTATCTGGCGGTGAACCTACATGTTTGGACATATTTCTCAACACGATACACCGAGCTCGCGCGCGCTGCAAATGTCTTGAAATACATGGCAGAGAGAAAAACAAGAGAAAGCGCAAGGCTGGGAAATCAAGAGAGTTCGATTCCGCTTCCCAGGAAACTTCGGAACGAAATTGTTATGAAACAACCGGACTTGAGAAATCTTATTCACAGGATAAAAGCCGCATAAGACCGGCAGTTGGCTATTTTTCCTTTTTTTTGAGGTTGAAATTTATCGATCCACAATCACAGCGGATGGCTTCTTGTGGACCTTTTGAGGGTGTCACATAGACGAAAGCCCCGCATGTCCGACAGATGAAGCAATCTATAAGTTGCTTGAAGGCTTCGGCGACGGGTATGAAGTCAGCTTTACGGAGCGTTACCCATTCGTTGTAGTGGATGCTCTTATTTATCGCCCATTGCTCCAAATGGGACTTGTTCAGGCGTTTTTTGAATTCCTCTTGACGTTCATTTAGTTGAGTCATCTCCGCTTTCTTTGCCCACGATTGCGCCGAGTCCTTAGCGCGGCTCAGCAAATCATTCCACGCGCTGGCCACTGCAGGAAATAGCTCACCCAATTCGTATTGTGCATCGCCGTGGAACTCAATGCGTGCGCGGAGCTTGTCTGAAAGATGAGCAGTAAGGTATTCAAGAAATCGACGAAGGGTCCCTGCAGCACCCGGAACATCATTATCATCCAGGTCCTTCGAGATCTCTTCCCATACCCCAGCGTCGTCCCATACCACGGGGCCCGAATCAATGGTCCATTTCCGGAACTGGACCGAGGACTTTGCTGTGATGAGTTGCTCAGATTTCATGTGTTGTAACCAAATTGGATCGTGGGTCGTGACTATGAATTGTGTGTGCTGAAATTCAGATTTCAGCAAGCCGCAAACCTCACGGCGATGTCCAGAATCGACCGACATCAAGACGTCATCGAGAATGGCAAAAGTGAAATTCTTGCCGAGCGTGTGTCTCATTAACGCGAGGTAAAGGCAAAGCCCCATACCGTCTTGGTGGCCCTCGCTGTGATAGGCACCTGGCGGGAAAAATCCTCGTCCGTAGAAATTGACATCAAAACCCAGCTTTCCCAATGAAGGCGTCAGCTTTCCTTCAAATGTTGCCTCATCCTCTCGGTTAATGAAGCGATAGAATCGGCTAAAGTCTTGCTCAACGTCTTTGTATATATTCGTGAGGACGGCATTACTCGTTGTGCTGTAGATGGCCTGCACTTTGGCGACGAGGTCGGCTCGGTTTCCTGCAAGTTCCCGGCTGCGCTTGGCAGTGCGGTAAACGTCCAGTCGTTCGTTGCATACCGTGAGATATTCTTTGGCCTCATCTTGCGTAGAGGAATCGGGAAGCGCCTCGATATGCGCTTTGAGTTCAGATATCAGTTGCGGTACGTCTTCAGGTGCGGAACACCATCGGTCGGAGATTTCGACCAACGTCTTCTTAATGTCGGATAAATCAGTTAGATGTTGTCGCTGCCCACTGATTACTTTTAACCAGTTTCTCGCCGCCAAGACATTGAGCGGCGGTGTTGGCCGAGTACCGTAAGTTGCTAGGGTTTCCAAGAGAGATTCAAGTTCAAGAAGGGCTTCATTAAGTGGCTTGGCAGATCGCTCAAGTTTGATTTTTAGGGTGGTCGCTTCTTTTGCCTCGGCAAGTTTATTTTGTAGGTGAGTCCTTAGTGCTTGAATGTCCCATGCCGTATCACACAGCGGACACGCATCATCCCCCAAGAGGTCTATGCCAGTCTGCAGGAAGTTCTCGCGCTTGAGATTACGTAGAAGGGTCGGACTATCCAGTAGGGTTTGCAAAAGCCCCATGGTGGTCGTTCGGCTTTCCTGAACCGCTTGCGATTCTTGACCCGAAAGCAGTTCGACAATCCTTTCAATATCTTTCAACGCCTGTTTCTTGGGGATTTGAACCCGAGCCATGGAGGTGGGGCCAACGGGAATGATACCCGCCTTCAACGACGTATCTTTTGTAAGCTCCGTGATTGGTTCGAGCCCTAGTATCACGCGCTGTTTATTAGCTGCGGTTAGAATGTCTTCTTTCCTGATCTGGGCAATTCCTAACGCGCGTAGCAGTTGTGATTGTGCTCGTACAACGTCATCGTCGAGCCGTTTTATGTCCGCCTTGCAGGAATTGACGATCGTCTGCAGCGACAGACGAACACGCTCTATCTCGTCCAGGCGAAGCAGGGCTTGGACCTCCTTAGAGCGTTCGCCGGGCGGCGTTATGACGTATTTGATTATCTCGCGACGAGAGAGCGCAAATTCAGGATGCATTCCCAATTCAGCGACAATCGCCAGCACGTCGGGATCAGCCGGAGTCACACTGGGTGTACTCGGATTGTTAACCCGCCTTTCGATTACCACCTGCTTTTTTAGAGACGCGATTGTTGCGGTCAGTATGACGCGTGATCTTTCAGGATGTTCACGTTGATCCACGTGCGGTGCATGCGTTTTTACGCTTATTCCGGATGTACCTTGCCCGGTTAGGCGCATGATGCTGCCCGTCAGTGCAAATTCAAGTGCATCAACGACTCCACTCTTGCCTGTTCCATTCGGACCACAAACAGCGAAATTCTTTCTTGCGAGATCAAGTTTCAGGTGACGGATTCCACGAAATTCTTCAATGAGGAGAGATTCAATCTGAATCATGGTAGCAGTTCTTCGAAAAACAGGGCATTCCGAAGGGCATCCACGGAGAAATCCCGCCCTTTCAGGAGCGCGGACTCGAGGCGGCTTACGATGGCTGGATCTACGGCTGAATCACTGCGTAGGGCAGCGATAAAGTCTTCAAATACTGTCATTACGACGCCCTGCGTGGGTTCGGGTTTGCTTTCCTTGTGTGGCATGAGTTCAAGATACAGCAGATTAACATCAATTGCGAGATTGATAACAATGTACCCGCGAGAAGAATTGGGACGCCTGTCCATTGCGTGAGGAAAATCGTTGGACTGGTCACCGGAGGTCGTTTCAGGCACGCCCTAGGAAGCAACCATATCTACAAAATTATCTACAGCGGTGTGGATGAAACACCAGGAGTCCGAGATAACTCCTTGAAAAGAATGGTCGGGGCGAAAGGATTTGAACCTTCGACCTCCTGGTCCCGAACCAGGCGCGCTAGCCAGGCTGCGCTACGCCCCGACCGTTTACGGCAAAAACGAAAACAACCGATAAAGTTCTTTAACG
>Ga0307372_10004785_pt1 | contig 20673 bp, 16 predicted proteins | sample OX1MG_FD_202533 | JGI IMG/M metagenome (GOLD analysis project Ga0307372, IMG submission 202533) | Soil microbial communities from Risofladan, Vaasa, Finland - OX-1 | ecosystem: Environmental > Terrestrial > Soil > Coastal area > Acid sulfate soil | place: Finland: Risofladan, Vaasa | collected...
CGCGTCGCTTCCTCCGCCTCTGCTGCGAGTTCGGCGGCGCGCCGCTGCTCGGTCCGCAGGCGCTCGGCCTCGGCGCGAACCTCCGCACGCTCGGCCTCGAGGAGGCCCAGCACGCGCTCGACTTCGGCCGCTCCGGCCGGCATCGCTTCGCGCGCGGCGGCGACGATCTCGACCGGCAATCCCAACCGCTCGGCGACGGCGAGGCCGTAGCTCTGGCCGATCGTGTGAGGTTTGAGGCGATAGAGCGGCTGAAGGTTCTCGGCGTCGAAATCGACGGCGGAGGCTTCGAAGCCCGCGCGCGAGTAGGCATGAAGCTTGATCGCGGCGGAGTGAGTCGCTATCGCGACCAGGCATCGCCGCCGCCCCAGATAGGTCATCAGGCCGATTGCCAGCGCGGCGCCCTCGACCGGGTCGGTGCCCTCGCCGGGCTCATCAAGAATGACCAGCGCCGGCTCCCGCAGCGCGGCCGCCATCTCGGTCAGGTTGGCGATATGCGCGGCGAAGCTGGAGAGGCTCGCTTCGATCGATTGCTCGTCGCCGATATCGGCGAAGATGCTGCGAAAGACGACGATGCGGCTGCCCTCGCGCGCCGGGATGAGCAGGCCGGTTTGCGCCATCAGGGCGAGCAGTCCGATGGTCTTGAGCGCGACGGTCTTGCCGCCCGTGTTGGGGCCGGAGATCACGATACCGTGCAGGCCGGCTCCGATCCGCACGTCGATTGGGACGACGTCGCGGGTGGCGCTCATCAGCAACGGATGGCGCGCCTCGACGAGTTCGAGGCCACTTTCGCCGAAATCGCCGAGGACGGGCTCGATGCAGCGCAGGCGCTCGGCGAAAATCGCCCGCGCGTTGAGCGCGTCGAGCGCGACCATCGCCTCGAACGTCAGCCGGAGCTCGGCGCCGTAGCCTCGGATCATTGCCGTCAGATGCGCCAGGATGCGCCGCTCCTCGGCCTCGACCTCGCGCTCGAGCATCATCAGGCGGTTGTTGAGCTCGACCGCCCACATCGGCTCGACGAACAGCGTCTCGCCCGAGACCGAGCGGTCCTGCACGATTCCTTCCAGCCGCTCGGAGTAGTTGAGCTTGAGCGGCAGGACGAAACGATGGTTGCGGACGGTGACGAGGTAGTCCGAGACGAACGGCTCCATCCCGGACGCGCTGAGCGAGCGCGCCAGACGCGCTTCGAGCTCGACCCGCTCGGCGCGCAGGCGATTGCGCAGGCGGGCAAGTTGCGGGCTCGCCTCGTCGAGCAGGCTGCCGTCGTCGGCCAGCGCGCCAAGCAGCGCGTCGGCCAGCTCCTTGGGCGCGGCCAGGCTCCGCGCCGCCGCCGTGAGATGCGGATACGGCTCGACGCGCGAGCGCATGAAAGCCGCGACATGGCGCGCCGCGAGCACGAAGTCGCGCACGCTCAGCAGCGAGACGCCGTCGAGCACGGCGCCCTCGCGCGCGGCGGCTAGCAGGACAGCGCGCTGGTCGGCGAACTCCTGCATCGGTAGCGCGCCGGCGTGCGCGCGCAGCGACACCATCTCGGCCGTGACGCGCAGCCGCGCGGCGACTTCGGCCGGGTCGCCCGAGGGGCGCAGCGCTTCCACGGCCCGGCGGCCGGGCTCGGAAGCCGCCAGGGCGGCCACCAGTCCGATCACCTTGTGGAACTCGAGCACCCGCAGGTCACGTTCACGCATCGCGCCGCCGTCTTATATCCTTCCAACCGCTTCGCGGGTTGGTCAACCGCTTCGCGGTCTGGTGTTTGGTCAAGCTAATATCTAGCCCAAGTGGACCCGGCAGGCATCAGGCCCGCGCCACGTCCGGATCGAACCGAGAGGACAGCCGATGGAACGAATCGAGAGTCGCATCAACACTTCGAGCCCGGAGTACCGGCAGAATTTCACGCTGATGAAGACGGCGGTCGAAAAACTGCGTGCCGAAGTCGAGCGCGCGCGCCAGGGCGGCCCCGAACAATCGCGCCGCCGCCATCTGGAGCGCGGCAAGCTGCTGGTGCGCGACCGGATAAGTAAGCTGCTCGATCCGCAAAGTCCGTTCATGGAACTTTCGTCGCTCGCCGCGTGGGGAATGTACGACGACGAGGCGCCGGGTGCCGGAATCGTCACCGGCGTGGGGCGTCTGCAGGGGCGCGAGGTAGTGGTGGTGGCCAACGACGCGACCGTCAAGGGCGGCACCTACTACCCGATGACGGTCAAGAAGCATCTGCGCGCGCAGGAGATCGCGCTGCAGAACCATCTTCCGTGCGTGTATCTGGTCGACTCGGGCGGCGCGTTCCTGCCGCTGCAATCGGAGGTCTTCCCCGACCGCGAGCACTTCGGCCGCATCTTCTACAACATGGCGCGGATGTCGGCGGCGGGAATTCCGCAGGTGGCGGCTGTGATGGGGTCGTGCACGGCGGGCGGCGCCTACGTGCCGGCGATGTGCGACGAGAACATCATCGTGCGCGAGCAGGGCACGATTTTCCTCGGCGGCCCGCCGCTGGTGCGCGCGGCCACCGGCGAGGAAGTCAGCGCCGAGGAACTGGGCGGCGGTGACGTCCACACGCGGCTTAGCGGCGTGAGCGACCATCTGGCCGACGACGACGAGCATGCGCTTTTGATCGCGCGCTCGATCTTCGAGAGCCTCGGCCCGCGCACCGCGCTCGAGTACGCGCTGCAGCAGGAGGAGCCCGAGGATCCCTACTACGACCCGCAGGAGATCTACGGCGTGGTCTCGGCCGACACGCGGCGGCCCTACGAGGTGCGCGAGCTAATCGCGCGGCTGGTCGACGGCAGCCGGATGCACGAGTTCAAGCCGCGTTACGGGGCCACGCTGGTGACCGGCTTCGCGCGCATCTACGGCTACCCGGTCGGCATCATCGCCAACAATGGCGTGCTGTTCAGCGAATCGGCGCTGAAGGCGACGCATTTCATCGCGCTGTGCTGCGCGCGCCGCGTCCCGCTGCTTTTTTTGCAGAACATCACCGGCTTCATGGTCGGCAAACGCTACGAGCAGGGCGGAATCGCCAAGGACGGGGCCAAGATGGTCAACGCGGTGGCCAATGCGCAGGTGCCCAAGTTCACGGTGATCATCGGCGCCTCGAACGGGGCCGGAAATTACGGGATGTGCGGGAGGGCGTACTCGCCGCGCCTCCTTTTCATGTGGCCCAACGCGCGCATCTCGGTGATGGGCGGAGAGCAGGCGGCCAACACGCTGCTCACGGTCAAGCTCGACCAGCTAAAGGCGCAGGGCCGGACGATGAGCGCCGAGGAGCAGGCCGAGTTCATGCGCCCGACGCTGGCCAAGTACGAGCACGAGTCGAGTTGCTACTTTTCGAGCGCGCGCCTTTGGGATGACGGTGTAATCGATCCGACCGAGACGCGTGCGATGCTGGCGCTGGGAATTGCGGCGTCGCTCAACGCGGGCATCCCGCCGGCGACGAGTTTCGGCGTGTTCAGGATGTGATCACGTCAGAAAATGCACGATCAAAATCGCGTTGATCGCGACGAAACTAACCGGCACCAGCCAGCGCGCGGTGCGGCGGATCCGCGTCGCCACCCTGCGCCGCTCGTTGCGATAGGCGACGTGCACGGCCGTCAGTTCGAGCATCGCCACGAAGGCGAAGATATAGCAGGTCAGGAAATAAGCATCGACGAAAGTCAGGTAGGGCACCCGCGGCAGGGTCAGTGAGATCGTGAGCGCAAACGCGATGATCGTCAGGATCGTGGTTACCGCGATCGTCACCTGGCTCGAGACCTCGGGCGGATCGAACCAGAAGACCGACCACGACACGACGACCATCAGCAGCAGCGGCAGAAATACTTTCCAGAGGTAAAATTGGTAGCGGCGCGCAACCGCGATCTCGAACCGCGCTTCGGCGATCGCATGCGCGCCGAACTGACTTGCCGCCCTGCCGAGATGGGAGGTGAGCGACTGGAAGCGCCACGACTCCAACGACGAGTAGGTGTTGAATTCGGTCGCGGTCCATACCGGCAGCAGGCTGGGAACGAAGGTTATGAACTGTTGCTGGTCCGTAAACGGATGGACGAGGACCTCGAGCTTTTGCGCGTCGAAGGGGAAAGGTGTGAGATTGAAAGTGGAGGTCACGACGGCGTCGAAACGCTCGACGAAGGACATCAGGCCATCCGGCGCGACGCGCAACGAGGTCTCGTAGGAATGACGCTGCTCGACCGCGTTGAGTATCACCAACTCCGGACGCCACACCGCGCGCGGCAAGAGCGTCCTGAACTTATCGTTGGGACCGGCGGCTGGATAGGCGAGGCGCGGATCGCGCCACTGCTCGACCAGGTAGCCGGTCAAGTGAAAGCGCTCGGTGACCTCGTCGATACTCGAGAGATTAAGAACGTGGAGGGCGACGGCCACCTTGACCTGACCGCTCGCGTCGAGCGGCGGCGACAAGATCGAACTTGCATCCAACCGGGTAGGAGGCGCCGCGGCCGAAGCCGCCGCCAGGCCCGCGATCAGAATCGCCGCCAGCGCGAGCGGCACGAGCGAAACGCGCGCGCGCCCGCGCCGGGTTCTCGCGCGCGCCGGTCTTTTCACCTCAGTAGTTGGCCTTGCCGAGCGGCGAATGCTCGCGCTTGTAGACTAGGAACGTACGGTCGAATTCGATCACCACGATTCCCGACTGTCCGTTCTGTCCGTCGGTTTTCATTCCGACCGTATGCACGGTGACCAGTCCCTGCGTGGGGCGGCTTTCGGACTCGCGCTTGGAGACCACGGTGGTCTCGGCGTAGAGCGTGTCGCCGGCGAAGACCGGATTGACCAGCCGCACCTTGTCCCATCCGAGATTGGCGACCGCGTTCTGGCTAGTGCTGTGGACACTCATCCCGGTGACTACCGAGATAGTGACGAGCGAATTCATCAGCGGGCGCTTCCACTGCGTCGCGTTGGCGTAGGCGGAGTCGAAGTGCAACGGATGCGTGTTCATCGCCAGCAGTGTCATATAGATGTTGTCGGTCTCGGTCAGCGTGCGGCCGGGGCGATGCTCGAAGACGTCGCCGGGGGTGAAGTCCTCGTAAAACAGCCCGTAAGTCTCGCGGTAGCGGTTGGGTCCGACCTGCTTGTAGGCGGACGGCAGCTTTTCCATCAACGATTCCTCCGATGCGATTGCGAATTGGTGGTGCTGGAGATCCTTCGGTGCTCAGGCTTCCGGCGCCAGCATCTTGTTCGCCTGCACGTAGCGGTCGAACTCCTCGGGCTTGAGGAATCCGAGCTCGACGCAGGCCTGGCGGAGCGTCGTGTTGTCCTCGTGCGCCTTCTTGGCGACCTTGGCCGCCTTGTCGTACCCGATATGGGGGCTGAGCGCGGTGACCAGCATCAGCGAGTTGGCGACGTAGCCGGCGATACGTTCGCGGTCGGGCTCGATACCGAGCACGCAGAACTCGGTGAACGAGACGCAGGCGTTGGCGAGCAGGGTTATCGAGTGCAGCAGGTTATGAATGATGAGCGGTTTGAAGACGTTGAGCTCGAAGTTGCCCTGCGTGCCCGCCGCCGCGATCGCGGTATCGTTGCCGACCACCTGCAGACAGACCATCGTCATCGCCTCGGATTGGGTCGGGTTGACCTTGCCCGGCATGATCGACGAGCCGGGCTCGTTCTCCGGCAGCCGTAATTCGCCCAGGCCGCAGCGTGGCCCCGAGCCCATCCAGCGAATGTCGTTGGCGATTTTCATCAGCGAGCACGCGAGCGTGCGCAGTGCGCCGCTCGCCATCACCAGCGCGTCGTGCGCGGCCAGCGCCGCGAACTTGTTGGGCGCGGCGACGAACGGCAGCCCGGTAAGCTCGGCGATTTTCGCCGCCGTGCGATCGGCGAACTCGGGATGGGTGTTCAAGCCGGTGCCGACCGCGGTGCCGCCGATCGCGAGTTCGTAGATATCGGGCAGCACCGCGTCGATACGTCGGAGGTCGGCGTCGAGCTGGGCGACATAGCCGGAGAATTCCTGGCCGAGCGTCAACGGTACCGCGTCCATCAGATGGGTGCGGCCGATTTTGACGATATTGGCGAATTCCTCGGCCTTGGCGTGCAGCGCGTCGCGCAGCTTTTGCACCGCCGGCATCAGCAGGTTGACGATCTCCTCGGCCGCCGCGACGTGCATCGCGGTCGGGAAGGTGTCGTTGGAGGACTGCGACATATTGACGTCGTCGTTGGGATGGATCGGCTTTTTGCTGCCCAGCTTGCCGCCGGCCAACTCGATCGCGCGGTTGGAGATGACCTCGTTGGCGTTCATGTTGGTCTGGGTGCCGCTGCCGGTCTGCCAGACGCGCAAGGGAAACTCGGCGTCGAGCTTGCCCGAGGCAACCTCCTCGGCCGCCTGTACGATCAGCCGCGCCTTGTCGGCGGCGAGCTTGCCCAAATCCTGGTTGACCTGGGCGGCGGCCTTCTTGAGCAGGCCGAAGGCGCGAATCATCGAACGCGACATCCGGTCGGGTCCGATGTTGAAATGATGCAGTGAGCGCTGGGTCTGCGCGCCCCAGTAGTGCTCGTTGGGCACCTCGATCGGGCCCATGCTGTCGGATTCAGTGCGGAATGCCTGTTTGTCTGTCTGTTTGTCCGGCATGGCGGGAACCTTCCTGAAAGATCTTTGCCTGAGGGGATTTTTTTGCCTGAGAGAATCTTGCCTGATGGATTTTAACCCGATGCGAGCGGCTTTGCCGACCGCGGCATCGAACGCTGGCGAAAGTTTGTAGGCTCACAGGCGGATTTGCAACCACGGTTGCGAAGGCCTCTTCCGTCGCCTGCACGAGCGGTCCGCCGCCGCTTGCCGACCGGCGCTTCATCGAAAGTTCAAGCACGATTCATATGCCCGGAACGATCGTCTCCTATGTTGCGTGCGACCTAACCCTCACGCACAAAGGAGTGAACAAAAGCGATGCGGTTACGCAAGCTGGGAAAAGCGACGAGAGCGGTGGCGATGGCCGCGGCGGTCAGCGTGGCTGTGGGCCCCGCCGGCGCGGGCATGGCACTCGCTCACGACCCCAACGCTGAAGCCACCACCCCGATCGAACACGTAGTGGTGATTTTTCAGGAGAATGTCTCGTTCGACCATTATTTCGCCACCTATCCTAGCGCGGCGAATCCGGCGGGCGAGCCCTTCTTCGAGGCGGATCCCGGCACGCCGACCGTCAACGGCCTGACCGGCGTTATGTTGAGCAACAATCCCAACGCCAACAATCCGGCCAACAGCCCGAACCAGACCGGTCCCTTCCGTCTCGATCGCACTGAAGCCTCGACCTGCGACCAGGATCATAATTACGGCGCCGAACAGTCGGCCTTCGACGAGGGATTGATGGATTTATTTCCCGCCAGCACGGGCAGCGGTGAAGGCAGCTACTGCGCCGCCACCTATGCCTATGGCAAAGACCTGGGCGTGGTCATGGGCTATTTCGACGGCAACACCGTCACGGCGCTGTGGAACTACGCGCAGAATTTTGCGATGAGCGACAATTCCTATGGGACGACCTTCGGCCCCTCCACCCCGGGCGCGCTGAATTTAGTCGCCGGCAACACGTATCCAGCGACGACCAGCGGTCCGACCCCGAAACTTGTCGCGGTTAGCGGTGGCGTGGGAACGCTGGTCGGCGACCTCGATCCTACGGGCGATATCTGTTCGACGGGTTCGCCGACGGTCGCGATGGGCGGCCAGAATATCGGCGACCTTCTGAACGCCAAGGGGATCAGCTGGGGATCGTTCATGGGCGGCTTCGACCTGACGATCACGAATCCCAACGGAACCACCGGATGCAACCGCTCCAGTCCGGCAACTCCCGCCAACAGTACGACGGTTCCTCCGCCCGCGAACAATTTTACCAACGACTACATTCCGCATCACGCCTGGTTCCAGTACTTCGCGTCGACCGCCAACCCGACCCACGCCCGCCCGACGGTGCCGCCCAGCGAGTACGGCACTGCCGCGGACACCGGGGCGAATCACGAGTACGACATCCATGATTTTTTCGACGCGCTGGCCGCCGGCAACCTGCCCGCGGTGAGCTTCCTCAAGGCGCCGGCCAACGGGGACGGCCATGCGGGTTACTCCGATCCACTGCTGGAGCAGAACTTCCTGGTGAAGACGAGCAACGCGATCCAGAAGTCGAAATTCTGGGCAAGCACCGCGATCATCGTGAACTGGGACGACTCGGACGGCTGGTACGACCATCAGATCGGCCCGATCGTCAATCCCTCGGCGGTGACTTCGTCCAATCAGTCGCAGTACGGCGACAACCTTAATGGCGTCGGCAAGTGCGGCAACGGCAGTCCGATCCTGAAGAGCGCGGACGGAAGTCCCATCGAAGGGCGATGCGGTTACGGCCCACGGATACCGCTGCTCGTGATTTCTCCATATGCCAAGGCGAACTTCGTCGATAACACGCTGATCGACCAGAGCTCGATTCTGCGCTTCATCGAGGACAACTGGGGCACCGGCCGGATCGGCGGCGGCTCCTTCGACGCAATTGCCGGGTCGCTCGACAATATGTTCGACTTCCATCACGGGCCGATACGCCGGCTCCTGCTCGATCCGAGCACCGGCCAGCCGTTGTAAGGACGTAAAATCTCCGATTTCGCACCTACCCACCACCGCGAGACGGGCGCGTAAGCCTTGGGGCTGCGCGTCCGTCTCTCTTTTCCGTTAGCGCTCGGCCGCGCTCGTCTTTCTGTTAGCGCTCAGCCGCGCGCGGCTACTCGGCCAGCAGCCCCTTGCCCGGGATGTGATTGACTTCGAGCCGGATGCCGTCGGGATCCTCGAACAGCACCGAGTAATAGCCGGCGGCCCAGGTGCCCTCGTCGGGCGGATGAATAATCGTGGCGCCGAGGCCGAGCAAAAACCGATAGACCGCGTCGACGTCTTCGCGCCCGCGCGCGCGCAGGCAGACGTGATGCAATCCGACGTGTCCTTGCGCAAAGCGCTCGCCGCGGTATTTCTCGGGCGCTTTGTGGATACCGATGCCGGTGCGGCCGCCGATGCAGTAGAACTGCGAGTCGGTCTTGCGCACCACGAACGTCAAGCCCAAAAACGGCAGCAGCCGCTCGTAAAACGGCAGGCAGGCCTCGTAGTTGCCGACCGTCAGCATCACGTGGGCGACCCCGTTGATTTCCATCGTGTTCCCTCCGTCACACGCCGCGGTGGCGCTTGCAGGCAGACGCGGTTTCTTTCTTGCCGCGGGCCAATCTATGCTATAGAAGTTGCGCCTGAACGAAAGCCAAGGCCGCGGGCGCGGCGGCTTTTCAGCCCGATCACCGGGCCGTTATAATTTCAGGAGACGCCGCTGCCCGACAGGAGAGGATGACGGAAATGCCCTGGACCATAACCCGATTGTGCATAGACTGCGTTGACACCGGATGCGTCAGCGTCTGTCCTGTCGACTGCATCTACGAGTATGTGGGCGAGGACAAACAGCGCTTCCCCAACATGCTGTATATCAATCCCGACGAATGTATCGATTGCGGCGCGTGCGAGCCCGAATGCCCGTGGCAAGCGATTTTCGAGGAGCCGGCGACTCCCGAGGTCTTCAAGGACGACATCGCGCTCAACCACGCCACATTGGATCTGGCCGACCAGTTCAAAGTGAAGACCTTCACCCAGACGGAGCATCCTACCTCCGACCAGATCGCGGAAAACAAACGCAAGTGGGGACTCGATCCCAACGCCTAGGCGGCGCGGCTCACTAACGCCAGCCGGCTAGCGCCCGAAATTCAACGACGGCGCCGGGCCCGCGATTATCGCGTGCCCGGCGCCGTCGTAACGTTCCCGTATAGGGTCGCGCGCCGCCGCCGCACTTCCGGAACAGTTGTGCTCTAATGATGCCGCCGCGGCTACTGTCCGTGCCGGCCCGGATTGCCGGGTTGGGGACAGGCTAGAACATTCGCTTCTGGCCGTGCTTGAAACCGCCCTGCTCGCCGACCGGCTGATCGCGCTCGGGCTGGGGCTCCGGCTCGCGTGGACGCTCGTGGACACGGCCACCACGGCCCTCGTTTGTGCCCGCGCCACGCGGTCGTCCGCGAGCGCCGCCGCCTTCGCGGCGCTCACCGACCGGGATTATCTCGACCACGCGCAAAAAGCCGTCGCCAGTCGAGCGGGTCGTGATCAGCGGGTCGTCCTTAAGCGCGAGATGCACGATACGGCGGTCGCGCGGCGGCATCGGATCCAGCGTCACCGGCGTGTGCTCGCGTTTGGTCTGCTCGGCCATCGACAGCGCCATCCGATGGAGCTGGCGGCGGCGGCGCTCGCGGTAGGATTCGGTGTCGACCGTAATTGGTACGGCGTCCTTGACCCGCCGGGCCAGAATCCGATTGACCAGGTACTCGAGCGCATCCAGGGTCTGGCCGTGACGTCCGATGAGCAGTCCCGAGCCGTCACCCTTGACCGCCAGCTCGATTCCCTCCGAGTCCTCCTCGGTGGTGGTGATTTCACCCCGCTCGCCCATCAGCTCCAGAATCTGCGACAGGATGGCCCTTGCCTCGCGGACCTGGTCGTCGAGCCCGGCCGTCTTGCGCCCGGCCTCGCCCTGGTCGTCACCGGTCGCGCGCTCCTCGTGGCGCGTCGAGGCCGGGGCCTCGACGCGGCGCTCCGTATGCCCACCCGACCGGCGCGGCGGCGGCCCGGGAGGCTCATGGCGTTGCGCTGAAGCTCGCGCGGGCGAAGATGGTTCAGGTGCGGGTTGTTCGGAAACCGGTCTTTGCGCAGTCGGCCGCGCGCCGCCGCCGGCCGCGCTTGCCGATGCGGGTTCCGATGGCGGGCGCGGGCGCGGAGGCGGTGCGGGCGGCGGCGACATCACGCCGCTTTGCGCGCCTTGAGGTGCGCGGCGTTCCACCCGCACGCGGGCCTGCCGGACGCCCAATCCAAGCACGCCGGCGCGCGGCGTGCTCAGCACTTGGATAATAACGTCGTCCTCGGAGGCGCCCAGCTTCTCGAGCGCCTGGCTGATCGCTTCGTCGACGCTGGGGGCGGTTACCTCGATCGCTTGGTTGGATTCGCTCATGCTGCGGCAACTGGGGTGTATTGTTTGAACTCCCGGTTCAGAACGAACTGCTGAATTATACCCAGTAGATTGGAGGCAAAGTAATAGAGCGACAGCCCGGCCGGCAGAGCTATGAACAGCACGGTGAAGAAGATGGGCATCCACATCATCATCTTCTGCTGGTTGGGGTCGCCCGCCTTGGGCATCATCCATTGCTGCAGGAACGTGCTGGCGCCCATCAGCAGGACCAGGATCGGGAGGCCGTGGCAGTCGATACCGGGGACTTTGGGCATCCACGCGATCGGCAGGCAGTCGGGCGCCGACAAATCCCTGATCCAGCCGATAAACGGGGCATGGCGCAACTCGACCGAATTCAGCAGCGCCTCGTAAAGCCCATAGAGGATGGGAAACTGGATCGCGGTGGGGAGGCATCCGCCGAGCGGATTGACGTGGTTGCGCTTGTACAGCTCCATCATCTCGCGGTTGAGCTGGGTCGAATCATCCTTGAATTTCGCGCGGATTTTCTCCACCTGCGGCGCAAGCCGCTGCATCCGCAAAGCCGAGCGCTGGGCCTTGATCGATGCCGGCAGGGTCGCCAGCCGCACCGCCAGCGTGAGCAATATAATGTCCCATCCGTAGTTGGGGGCGACCTTATGGAGTATCTGGAGTCCGCGCACGAAAACGATCGCCAGCATCCCGAACCAGCCGAAGTTGATCGCTTTGCTCAGGTTGGGGCTGGCGGCTTCCAGCAGGTTGAGCTGCTTGGGTCCCATGTAGACCGCCGACGAGACCTTGAGCGCGCCCGCAAATAGCATCTCGGCCCGCGCCTCACCCCCGCTGTACTCCATCCGCAGCTCGCCCTTGACTGGCGCCTTGGGTATGAAGGCGGTGAGAAAATAGCGGTCGCCGATGCCGGCGAAGGCGATCTCGCCCTGGATGGGCGCCAGTCCCTTCTGGAGTTCCTTTTGGTACTCGTTGAGGACTTTGCCGTTGATATCGGCCTCCAGCGCCGGGTAGTCGCGATAGCCCTGCTCGGGCGCGCGCTCGGTCAGCGGCTGGCTCGTGGTGAACCCGATGGCCCTGATCTCCGTCGTCGTGCCGCCCACCTCCGCGTCGATATCATAGAGGTAGCTGCCATCGCGGAAGGTGAAGCGCTTGGTCAGCTTAAGCCCCGCCTTGGTATCGGCGGTGAAAGTGACGGTGGTGCCGGCGCCCGGGCCGACTTCGACCCGCGCCGGTGCGTCAGTGATATAATCCACCCCTTGGTCGCCGAAGATTTTGTCGTCGCGGTTTACCACCAGCCCCATCGGCAGGCGCTCGCCCTGCACGACGACGTCGTATAGCGGACTGTCCTTGCGCACCGTCTCGCGATAGTGCTTGAGCCGAAAGCTCAGGAGGCGCGCGCCCTTGGCCGTGAAGGTGGCCTCATAAAGGTCCGTATCGACTTCGACCGTGCGCGGAGGACTCGGGCTCATCACCGCGGAGGTCAGCGATTCCGGTTCCGGCACGCCGCCCGCTTGTTCCGCCGCCGAGGCGGAGGCGGAAGACATCGGCGAAGACACCGGGGAGGACATCGTAGTTGCCCCCGGCGAAGCGGCCCTCGCCGAAGCCTGCATACCCGCCGCGCCCGTGGTGGCAGGGGCGGCTGGTGACGGCGTCAATCCGTGGTTAGCGCCGCCAGCCCGCTGTGCGGTCTGAGGTTCGGTCGGGGTCTTCGGCAGCGGACGAATCCAACGAATGATATCGGCGTAGAAGATGGCCGCGACGACCAGTAGGACGAAGATGACGATCTGGCGTGTGCTGTCCAAATTGCTCCTTCAGGGATGCTGCGGGCCGTGGGTCGGATGCGTTGGCACGGGGTCGTAACCCCATCCGCCCCTCGGGCGGCATCGCAAAAGCCGGCGCAGTGTAAGGTAGAGACCACGGCCGAGGCCATGGATGGCTAGGGCCTGCTGCGCGTACTCGGAACAGGTCGGCTCGAAACGGCAGGCGGGACCCGTCATCGCCGCCAGCAGCGGCGAGATCGACCATCGATAGGCCGCGACGGCTCCCAGTGCGGCCGCCAGCGCGGCTGCACGAAGGCGCTCGCTCACATCATGCAAGAACTCAGTCACGGCCGCGCTCTGTCGCGGATTGGTCTTTGAGCCTGGCGCCGAGCTTGTGACGAAGATTGACGACACTGGCGAGGAGCTCGGCGTCGATCGCCATCCACTCGAGTTCCCCGGCGCCCTTGCGCGCGATCACCACCATCGCCACTCCCGCCGGCAGCATCGCCCGCAGTTTCAGCCGGTAGCACTCGCGCACGCGACGCTTGAGCCGATTGCGCACCACCGCGTTGCCCACCCGGCGCGAAACCGTGATACCCAGCCGCGACCGCTCGTCGTTTGCGCCGCCCAGTCCGTAGAGCACGAAATGTCCGCTCTGGTGTCGCGCGCCGCGCCGCTGCAGCTTCAGGAATTCTCCGGACTTGCGCAGCCGGTCGGCTGCGCCGAACCCCGCCGAATTGGAGCTCAAGACGGCGAGCCGCCGCCGGTCTAGCCGGGCTGCTTGGGAGGAATGGTTATGGCTAGGCGCGTGCGCCCCTTGGCGCGGCGGCGCCTGAGAATGTTTCTCCCGCCCGGCGTGGCCATGCGGGCCATGAAGCCGTGCGTCCGTAAACGGCGGCGGTTGTGCGGTTGATAAGTCCTTTTCATCGCCTGCAGCCAAAAGCGGCTAAGTGTCGGCTCGTGCCGAGCCCACCATGTTTTGATTGTTCTTCGGAGAGGCGCCCGCCTCACGCCGAACAAGTCATGGAACCATACAGAGGCGGCGCGGGCAAGTCCATTGCGGAGCCCGCATGAATGCTTGAGTTCGAATAGCTTAGGACTTGAACGATTCCGGTCTAGACTATCCCACTCCAGTTTTCGAGCCTGAGGCTCGTTACCCGGCGAAATTCGGCCTGGTTACGCGTCACCAGCGCCGCCTGCCGGTGTATGGCGTGGGCTGCAATAAGCAGGTCCATCGCGCCGATTGGATTTCCGGAAGCTTCCAAGCGTGCCCTTATGCCGCCATATATTCGGCCTGCTTCGATCGGCCAATCAAGGACCTCGACGTAGGACAGGAATTCGCGCAGCGCATCTTCGGCGCGTTTCGGCTCGCGCGATTTCATAACGCCCGTCCAAAGCTCGGCTGCGACGATCGCCGATACCGCTACTTCTCCCGGCACTGTCCGTTCCAGGCGCGAGCGAACCGCGGGCGAGCGGCCCCGCATCACGTCCACGCAGATGTCGGTATCGAGCATCACACGAGCCATCAAAGCGGCTCCGCGTCCTCGGGCGGCGCGTCTTCAAGCCGGTCGGGAAAATCTTTCGGCAGCTGCGGCGCGCGGGCGAAGTAGTCCTTCCACGAACGGAGGCGCGGCGTCAGTATCACCCGTTCCCCATCGCGCTCGATAAAGACTTCATCACACGAGAATCGGTACGACTTGGGAATCCGCACTGCCTGACTGCGGCCAGTCTTGAAAACCTTGGCGGTGTCACGCTTCACGATTTGATATATACCACAGAGATATACCAACGTCGAGATCTACCAGAGACCTATCAAGGTAGTCCCGCTTCCATCCGAAGCGTCGGCGCTGGACAATACCCGGCGCGCACGGCAATCCGGAAAAAAGGACATTTGCGAGCCATCATTAGGCGGGAACCCGGGACAAGCTCCGATGTATGCCGAGGACACTATCGTCGCGCCGGCCACGCCGCCGGGCAAGGGCGCCGTTGCGATCGTGCGACTTTCCGGCACCCTCGCGATGCGAATTGCCGCGGCGTTGTGGCATCCGCCGGGCGCGGCGGCGTTGCGGCCACGCCATCTTAGCCTCGGAGAGCTTCGCGATCCGCAAACCGGCGCCGTCATCGACCGTGCGATGTGCGTCATGATGCCCGGCCCGGCGAGCCTCACGGGCGAGGATGTCGTGGAATTCCACTGTCATGGCGGCCCATATATTGTCCGCCGGGTGCTGGGGCTGGCGCTGGCCGCCGGGGCCAGGGTGGCTGAGCCGGGCGAGTTCAGCCGGCGTGCCTTCCTAAACGGCCGCATCGATTTGACTGAAGCCGAGGCGGTTGCGGATTTGATAAACGTGCGTAGCGAAAGCGCACTTCAGCAAGCTATAGCACAACTTGGCGGGGCATTGGCGCAACGCGTCGAGCAGTTGCGCAGCGCCGTGATCGCCATCCGGGCCCATCTGGAGGCCGAGATAGATTTTGCCGACGAAGGGTTAAACCTGCCAGAACGCAAGGAAATCGCCGCGGACATCGACCGCCTGGCCGCTGAGGTCGCGCTGTTGCATGACAGCTTCAGGCGCGGGCGCCTCGCGCGCGACGGTGCGCGTGCCGCTATCGTCGGAAAGCCCAACGCGGGCAAGTCCAGCGTGCTCAACCTGCTGCTCGGGTCCGACCGCGCGATCGTGACCGCCACTCCCGGCACCACGCGCGACGTTATCGAGGAATCCGTGACGCTGGGCCCTTGGCCGCTGGTGCTGCAGGATACGGCCGGTGTGCGGGAGGCGGGCGACGAGGTCGAGCGCATCGGGATCGGGCGCACGCTGCGAAGTGTCGCCGAGGCCGATCTGCTGATCGCGGTTTTCGACTCCGCGCGTCCGTTCGAGGACGAGGATGCCCGGGTGGTCGCGCTTTGCCAGGGGCGAGCCGGCGTCGCGCTGCTCAACAAGTCCGACCTGCGGCCGCCGGTGCTCTCGCCCGCCGACCTGTTGGAGCGGGGCCTGCGGATGCCGGTGCTGCGGTTCTCGGCGCTCGACGCCGGGGATACGCCGGGGCTGCGCGACGAGCTTGGGCGCGCGGTCGAGGCGCTGGCCGCGGCGGGTCCGGACGACGGCGTCGCGATTTCCCGCGAACGCCATCGTGAAGCGCTCGCGAGGGCTCTGGAAGCTCTCGGGAACGCTCGCGCCAGCGCGCTAACCGGGATGCCGCCGGAGATTGTCGCGATCGACGCGGCCGCCGCCGCGGAGGCGCTGGGCGCGCTCACCGGCGCGATCGGTACCGAGGACGTGCTCGACGCGGTGTTTCGCGAGTTTTGTATCGGTAAGTAGGCTTATTCTACATTTAGTAGGTAAAAACCGGTTCCGGAGCGCTTGGCCCGGCGCGCCATGCGCGCCATAATCCCGACCGCTATGAATTCGGGCGTAATCGTGGTCGGCGCCGGCCATGCAGGTATCGAAGCCTCCCTGGCCGCGGCCCGGATGGGGGTTCCGACCCTTATGCTGACGCTCAATCTCGACCATATCGGCCAGATGTCGTGCAATCCGGCGATCGGCGGGATCGGCAAGGGCCATCTGGTGCGCGAGATCGACGCCCTGGGCGGCGAGATGGCGCTCGCGATCGACGAAACCGGTATCCAGTTCCGTTTCCTCAACACCCGCAAGGGACCGGCCGTGCGCGCGCGCCGCGCCCAGGCCGACAAGGCCGCCTACCGAGCGCGGATGAAGCGCGTACTCGAGAACACGCCGAACCTGACGATTCGCCAGGCGAGCGTCGAGCGTCTACTGGTCGAGGGCGGCCGCGTGCGCGGCGTCGAGTCGCAAATCGGCGAGATTTTCGAGGCCGGGTGCGTGATTTTGACCACCGGCACGTTCCTCAAGGGCCTGGTGCATATCGGGCTCAAGAACTATTCGGCGGGCCGTGCGGGGGACTTTGCCGCGATGGGCCTGAGCGAGCATCTGGCGCAGCTCGGCTTTCGCGTCGGGCGGCTCAAGACCGGTACTTGTCCACGCTTGGACAGCCGAAGTATCGATTACTCCGAACTCGAGGTCCAGCCGGGCGACGAACCGCCGCCGCCCTTTTCCTTCCGCACCGCGCGGATCGAACAGGGCCAGGTCGCGTGCCATCTCACCTATACCAACGCGCTGACCCACGAGATTATCCGCGGCGGTATCGATCGCTCGCCGATGTACTCCGGGGTGATCCAGAGCCGCGGGCCGCGCTACTGCCCGTCGGTCGAGGACAAGGTGATGCGCTTTCGCGACAAGGAGCGGCATCAGATATTCCTCGAACCCGAGGGGCGTGACACGATGGAGGTGTACCCCAACGGGCTATCGACCAGTCTGCCGCTGGACGTGCAGCTCGCGATGGTGCGGTCGATAAAAGGGCTGGAGTGCGCGGAAATCATGCGCCCCGGCTACGCTATCGAGTACGATTTTTCGGATCCCACGCAGCTGCAGCCGTCGCTGGAGACCAAGCTGGTCGACGGGCTGTTCTTTGCCGGTCAGATCAACGGCACCACCGGATACGAAGAGGCTGGCGCGCAAGGTCTGATGGCGGGAATCAACGCCGCTTTGAAATTTCGGGAGGAGCCGCCGCTGATCCTGAGACGCGATGAGGCGTATATCGGTGTGATGATCGACGACCTGGTGACGCGCGGGATCGGCGGCGAGCCTTACCGCATGTTCACCTCGCGCGCCGAGTACCGCCTGTTGCTGCGCGAAGACAACGCCGACCGGCGACTCACGCCAATCGGAGAACGGGTGGGTTTGCTCGGCGCCGCGGCCGTGGAGCGTCTACGAAGCAAGGAAGAACGGGTGAAACGCGAGGTCGTGCGGCTCGGTGAGACGCTGGTCGCGGCAAGCGATGCGGTCAACGCGATGCTGGTGGACTGCGGATCGACGCCGATCGCGCATCCGGGCCGCGCTTTCGAGCTGCTCAAGCGGCCGGAAGTCTCATACGCCGCGGTGCTCGCGATGGCGGGTCTAACGGGGGGCCTCGACATCGATGAAGCGGCGCAACTCGAGATCGACGTCAAATACGAAGGCTACGTCAGGCGGCAGGCCGAGATGGTCGGCCGGTTCAAGCGCCTGGAAGATGCGGTTATTCCGGACTGGATCGACTATACCGCCGTGAGTGGCCTTTCAACCGAGGTTCGCGAGCGGCTTCTGAGCGTGCGGCCGCGATCGCTCGGACAGGCGGCGCGGATGCCCGGGGTGACGCCGGCGGCGATTTCGCTCATCGCATTTCACCTGAAGAGTCGTCGCGACCGCGCCGCGGGCGCATCGCGCGACTCCCGCGATTCTTGATTGACCTTGCGACGTTTCACGTGAAACACCTGAAGTCTCGTCAATCCTCGAGTGCCTCGAGTGCCTCACGTGCCTCGAGTGCCTCACGTGTTTCACGTGAAACCAAAAAATGAACAGGCACGCCGCCCGAAAGTCTCGCCATTGAATCCCGAAAAGATCGCCAGCGACGCGCTTGAGCGGGTTGCGCGATGGCTCCGCGAGACGACGCTCGGCCCGCGCGACGGCTTTCCTGAACGGATAGAAAAAATGGCCGCGACCTTGGCCGTGTGGGGTGCGCGAACGAACCTTACCGCCAATGCCGCAGACCCGGCCGAGATTGCTTTCCATGTAATCGATAGCCTGGCGCCGATGGCCTTCGCCGCGGGCGCCAATCGCAAGGCGCTGGAAGCGGCGCTGGCCCAGGGCGCGAATGTGCTCGACCTCGGCTCCGGCGCAGGCTTCCCTGGCCTCGTGCTCGCGGCCGCGTTCGCCGCGCGATTTACGCTGGCGGAATCCCGGCGCAAGCGTGCGAGCTATCTGCAGGTCGCGGCGCACGAGATGGGTCTTAGGAACGTCGCGATCGAGCAGCGCCGGGCGAGCGCCCGCAGCATCGGCGATGGTTTCGACCTCGTCACGGCGCGTGCCTTCGGCACTTCGGTGGAGCTTTATGAAATTGCGGCCGCCGCGCTCTCACCGGGAGGCATTCTTTTGCTCTACGCGAGCGCGGATCAGGCGCTGGATGCGAGTTCGGATCAGGTAGTGCTCGCCGAGGAAGACCGGGGCGAATCGCTTGACGATTCCCGAGCGCACTTGCCGCATTTTGCCGAGCGCGCCGCATGGACGTACCGGCTGCCGCATGGCGAGCGTGTCGTCACTCGCACGGCGGTGCTCTGGTCCAAACTTCGCGCCTTGTCAACGAGTCTCTGAAACGCCGTTAAAATCGCCGATTTAGCGTGCCGCCGCGATCTGGTTTTGCATTACGATCGTCACGGTGCAATCATCAAGTCGAGAGTGGCGCAGCCTGCGCCAATGTCTCAAAGGGTGGCTGGGCTGGCTGTGGGGCGCATCGTAGCGATCGCCAATCAGAAGGGTGGCGTCGGCAAGACGACCACCGCCGTGAATCTAGCTGTCGCGCTGGCCCAGGCGGGACAGCGTGTACTCCTCGTAGACCTCGACCCGCAAGGAAACGCCACCTCCGGTCTGACCCCCGAGCCGGTAAAATCCGGCACAATTTACGACTCCCTAGTCAACCGCACTCCGCTGGCGCAGATCGTCCGCGAGTCGCGCCCGGCGCTCTACCTCGCGCCGTCGAGCACGGATTTGGTTGGCGCGGAAATCGAACTTGCGACTATCGAGGGACGTGAGCGTCGATTAAGGGCTGAGTTACAAGAACATTCGACGAAATATAACCTTGTTCTAATTGATACACCACCGTCGCTCGGTCTCCTGACGCTCAACGCTCTGGTGGCCGCCGACTCCGTGCTGGTGCCGATGCAGTGTGAGTATTATGCCTTGGAGGGCTTGAGTTCTCTGCTCGCCACGATCCGCCGGGTAAAGGCCGTGCTCAATCCGCAGCTCGAGCTGATGGGCGTGGTGCTCACGATGTTCGACTCGCGCAATCGGCTGAGCCACGAGATCTCGCTCGAGGTCAACAAGCATTTTCCCGAGCGCGTCTTCCAAAGCGTGATTCCGCGTAACGTGCGGATTTCCGAGAGCCCGAGCCATGGCATGGCGGTAATCGAGTACGATCCGAAATCGGTCGGAGCCGAGGCCTACCGCCTGCTCGCGCTCGAATTGCTGGAGCGCCTCGGCTCGCCCCAGGCGCTCGCGCGGCCCGCAGGTGAGGGGGCGAGCGAAGATACGTCGGCCGGGGTTACGAACGGCGGCGCACCGCGGCGCACAATATGGAATCTGCGGAGCATTTTCGCGCGCGCGGCGGAGCGGGAGAGGAGAAACGGATGATACGCAGAGGGTTGGGGCGCGGACTCGACGCGCTTATCGAAAGCACCGATGGCGCATTGGCGGCCGATTTATCGCCGGCGCGGCCGGGTCTCGACGGCGGCGGGGCGTTAAGCCTCGCGCTTGACCAGATCATCCCGAGCCCGCTCCAGCCGCGACGCCATTTCGATTCCACGCGGCTCCAGGAGCTGGCGCAAGCGATCTCGAGCCAAGGAATCATCGAACCGCTGGTGGTCCGGCCGGCCCTATCGGCCGACGGTGCCGCCGCCCGCTACGAGCTGGTGGCCGGCGAGCGGCGCTGGCGCGCGGCGCGCCTGGCGGGCCTCAGTGTCGTGCCCGTGGTGGTGCGCGAGCTCGATGACCATGCGGCGCTCGAGATGTCGCTGGTCGAAAACCTGATGCGCGAGGACCTGAACCCCGTCGACGAGGCGCACGGCTTCGAGCGTCTGGTCAGCGGCTTCGCCCTGAGTCACGAGCAGGTCGCCGCGCGGATCGGCAAGAGCCGCCCTTACGTGAGCAACGCCATCCGGCTGCTCGACTTGCCGCCCACGGTGCTCGCGATGCTCGAGCGTGGCGAGCTGAGCACCGGTCAGGCGCGCCCGTTGCTTGCGATGGGCTCGGCGGAGGCGCAGACCCTTTCCGCGCGGCGGATCGCCGAGGGTCGGATTTCGGCGCGCGGCGCGGAAGAGCTGGCCGGGGCGGCGCGGCGCGCGCGCG
>Ga0307372_10004789_pt1 | contig 20662 bp, 18 predicted proteins | sample OX1MG_FD_202533 | JGI IMG/M metagenome (GOLD analysis project Ga0307372, IMG submission 202533) | Soil microbial communities from Risofladan, Vaasa, Finland - OX-1 | ecosystem: Environmental > Terrestrial > Soil > Coastal area > Acid sulfate soil | place: Finland: Risofladan, Vaasa | collected...
GAGGAGATCCGGGCACTCGGCGCGACCACGGTCGTCGTGAAGGGCGGCCACCTCGCCGCGGCACAAGCGGCCCGGGTCCCCGGGCCCGACGGGAGGGACCGCCGTGCGGCCGGGCCGGCCTCGCCCGACGTGATCGCCGGTCCCGACGGGGTGGTCGTGCTCGAGGGTGGTCGCGTGGCGACCGCCAACGACCACGGCACCGGCTGCTCGTTGTCGGCCGCCATCGCCGCCGGGCTCGCCCTCGGCGACGGGCACATCGCCGCCATCCGTGCCGCCAAGGACTACGTCGCGGCAGCCCTGGCCGGTGCCGCGGGCTGGCATCTCGGCTCGGGACACGGCCCCATCGACCACTTCGGCTGGTCGGCGGACCGATCCGGACCCGGTGCGGCCCGGCCCTAGGCTTGCAGCAGATGGACCTGGTCGACACGACAATTTCACCGCAGGAGGGACCGTCGGCCCGACCGGTCCCCCAGCCTCCGCCGCGATCGGGGCCGGGCCTGCGCCCCGCCATGGTGGTGCTCGGGCTCGGTGCCCTGATCCTGGTCCTGTTCGCCGTCATCGCGGTGGTCACCGGCAGCGGGAGCACCGCCCGGAAAGGTCCGGCCGTGTCGGCATCGCCGACCAGGGTGAAGGGGTCCTCGCTGCTTGCCGTCCCAGCCGGGCACCTGCTGGCCGGCATCGTGAGCCCGGGGTCGCCCCCCACCAACATCGTGCGATCCTTGTACGTTCCCGCCGGGACCGTCCTCGTTGCCTCCGGGCGCGGCGCGGCCGGGAGCGGCCAGTACGACGAGGAGGTCGTGCTGGCGGTCGACGCGTCCCAATCGGCGGTGATCGGTTTCTTCCGCGCCGAGCTGCCGGCGCAGAACTGGGGCGTGTTCAGCACGGGCCCGGCCGTCAACAAGCCCGGGACCGTGGAGGTGCTGGCCAAGCAGGCCGGCGACGACGGTTGGTACTGGGAGATCGGGGCCCTCGTCGCACCGACCACCTTCGGCACGGCAGGAACCACGTCGTCGGCGGGCCCGTCCGGGGCCGCGAACGCGACCCGGTTCACCATCCGCCTCTTTCAGATCTCCGACCAGCAGTGAGAACGGGACGAGGTCTCGGCACGCGCCGGTGATCGGATCGCGGGGCCCATGCCGTCGGGGCCCATGCCGTCGGGGCCCATGCCGTCGGGGCCCATGCCGTCGGGGCCCATGCCGTCGGGGCCCATGCCGTCGGGGCCCATGCCGTCGGGGCCCGACCGGCCGGGCTCAGGCCGACGGGGCCCGACCGGCCGGGCTCAGGCCGACGAGGTGACCGGAACGGCAACCGCTGCGAGCAGGGACCGCTCCGGCTCGGGCTCGCGCTCGGGCTCGCGCAGCAGGTGGCTCCAGACGAAGAAGTTGAGCGGGTAGAGCAGGTACCCGACCCGTGTGGCGGGGGCCAGCAAGAAGGCGACGAGCATCACCCAGCCGGCCAGCGCCGTCACCTGAGCCGCCGTGGACGGCGTCCGGCGCAGGAGGCGCGCGACGAGCACGGAACTGCCCACAACGCCCACGGCGACGGGCAGGATCCGGTGGAGGGACGGGAAGATGCCGACCAGGACGTGGCCCGGCAACGCGCTGGCGGCCGGAGAGCTCACCCCGGACAGACCGAGCGGGAACAGGATGACGTTCTCCACGAATGCCTGGGGGTTCCGCAGCACGAAGGGGGCCACCACGGGGCCGGCGACGACGAGCATTCCCAGGGCCATGCGTCCGGGGGCTCGCCGACCTTGGGCGTCGCGGGCGGCGAACAACGCCAGCGCGGCGAGCGGCCAGGCGGTGAACTTCATCGAGGAGGCAACGCCGAGCACGAACCCCGACCACCCCGGTCGTCGCCTCTGGGCGAGCACCATGGCCAGCAGGAGGAAGGCGACGACCGGCATGTCGTCGCCCCCGGTGGCGAGGGGCAGCGCCGCCGTCGGGAGCACCGTCAGCACTTGCAGGGTTCGCACCTTGGGCTCGTTCGGACCGCGGGACATGACCAGGGCCCCGACGACCACGAGCATCGTCACCATGCTGAAGAAGATGCGGGAGTCGGTGAGGGCGATCGGCTCCTTGGTGCTGCTCGGCAAGCCGAACAGGGTCATGAGCGGCAGGTACGGGAAGAAGCTCTCGGACGTCGGCTGACCGGGTGGGGTGGGAACCACCACCCGGCCGTGGCTGGTGATCAGCCGGTAGGGGTCGTGGCCGTTCGCGGCGCGATGGGCCGCCTGCTCGACGACGACGGCCTCGGGCTGCACGTGCGCCGTGGGGTTCCCCTGAGCCCGCCACGCCACCTCCAGCGAGAGCGGGAGGACGGTGGCCCCGACCAACGCGAAGACGAAGACCCAGATCCGGACGGGACCCCACTGGCGGGTTCCCGCGGTAGCGCCCGGAGTCCGGGGCGGAACGGGCTCCCCGGCGAGCCGGGCATCCCGTTCCGCCCCGGCACGGTTGCGGTGAGCCCGGGCCGACAGAGCGGAGATCAGGGCAGCCAGCAGGTACGGGCCGAGTGCCAGCTCGCCCCATTGCCGGTAGAGGGAGATGGAGGAGAACCGGGCGGTGAACTCGGCGAACAGGGCCGAACCGGCGTACAGCACCGCGTCACCCGCTTCGGGGCGCCAGAGGGAGACCCGGGTGACGATCCGGTCCCGGAGCCCCTGGACCCTGGTGCCCGAACCTCCCACCCTGCTGGTCAGCTCTCGCACCTCGCTGCTCTCCACGGCTTCTTCACGGTCGAGCCCGGCTGGCTGCAAGCGGACATCCTCGCCGCGGAGCATCCTACCGCCCACTCAACGAGCGGGACCGACCAATTCCTTCAGGTAGAACTCGTGCTCCGCCCGGAGGCACCGGGCAACCGTCTCCGCCCGCCGGAAACCGTGCCCCTCGCCGGCGAAGGTGAGCAGCTCGCAACGGGCCCCCCGGCGCCGGAGGGCCTCCGCCATGGACGCGGCCTGGTCGAGTGGGACGATCGGATCCTCCGTCCCCTGCAACAACAGGACGGCCCCGCTCATCCGCTCCACCTGATACCGCGGGGAGCGTTGGTCGTACTCCTCACCCGCTGCGGGCAGCGAGCCGACGAGCCAGTCGGTGTAGCGCGACTCGAAGTCATGGGTCGAGGCGGCCAGAGCCCGCAGATCGGTTACCCCGTACCAGCTCACCGCGGCGGCGAAGCAGTCCGAGCGCGCCAGGGCCATCAGGGCGGTCAGACCACCGGCGCTGCTCCCCCGGATTGCCATGCGCCGGCCGTCCACCAGGCCCTTCCCGGCCAGGTGGACCGCCGCGTCGGTGCAGTCGTCAACGTCGACCACGCCCCACCGGCGGTGCAGCCGCTCGCGGTAGGCGCGCCCGTAGCCGGTGCTTCCGCCGTAGTCCACGTCCGCGACGGCGAACCCCCGGGTGGTGAGGAACTGCACCACCACGTCGAACCCCGCCTCGGCGGACCCGGTCGGGCCTCCGTGGCACCGCACGACGAGGGGCGGGAGCTCTCCCTCCGGTCCCTCCACCCCGTGCAGGAGCGGCGGGTGGAAGAGCCCGTGCACGAGCTCACCGGAGCGGTTGCGGAAGGAGAACGGCTCCCCCACCGAGACGTCCCGCCGTTCCAAGGGTGCGGCGGGAGCCGCCGTCACCCTGGCGACGGCCACAGGCGAGTCGACCCGACGGGAATCGGCGCGACGGGAATCGGCGCGACGGGCCCGTCCGGAAGGATCGGGGCACCACCAGATCGACGCGGGGGCGAACGGGGAATCACCCAGCCATGCGGCGCCGGCGCCGTGTGCGCACACGGCGCCGATCGACACCGCCGGCTGGGTGACGGTCTCGAGCCGACCGCTGGCCGGGTCGAGCAGTCCGATCCGATCGGTTCCCAGGGAGCGCCACCGGCACAGGATCCGACCATCCTCCAACGGAACCATCGTCGACTGGCCCAACGCCCAGTCCGGGGCGTGGAACTCGGCAGGCTCCCCGCACAGGCGGGCGGGAAGCGTCCCCGGGCGCCAGCCCCAGGGCTGCCACCACCCCCCTGCGTCACTGGCGAACACGAGGAACCCGTCCGCCGCCCAGGTCGGCTGTCCCACCGATACCCCGGCTCCCCCGGCCAGCTTGCGTGCCGACCCGATCTCGGGACCGTCCGCTCCTCGGACGAGATCCCCGACCCACAGCTCCGAGGACGTCCACGGCATGTCCGGATGGGCCCAGCGGACCCAGGCCAGCCGGTGGCCACCTGCGTCGGGTCGGGGCGCCGCCACGAAGTCAGGGACCTCCACGAGGACCGAGACACGTCCCGGCTCGCCCGGGTGGAGCCCCACGATGGCGCGCCTGGCCCTGCCGCCGGCAGCGAGGCGCTCGCGGACCGCCAGGACGAGGCTGCCATCATCGGTGGCCCTCAGATCGCCATGGCTCCACCGCTCTCCGGAGGGCGCTTCGGCGGTCAGGGCCTCACCGCCGGGACCCATCGGGTCCCGGTCCCCGGGGCCGTCGATCCGGTGCAATCGGACCCGCTGGTCGCCGAGGTCGACGTACCCGATCGCCGGGGGCCGCCCCCCGCTCGGAGGGACGAGGCAGAACGCCCCTCCCCCGTACTCGTGCACCCGGCTGCGGACGTCGGCACCGCGGGGGGAGACCTCCTCGGGTCGCTCACCGGGTCTCGCCCGGTCGCACGCGGTCCTGCCTCCCTCCGCCGGCCGGCTCTCGAGCCAGTAGAGGAACGTCCCGTCGCTGGCCAAACCGGCGCGCCGGGCCCGGCCCGCGGCTGCCTCTTCGGCGCCCAAGGGCGAATCCCACCTCCCGAACGGCGCGACCGTGGCCACGCGACGCACCGCCCCCACTATGAAGTGGCGTAAACCGGCGAGACGTGGATCGTCCCCCCGCCGCAAGGGGCGACCGCCAGGGCCACCGTGGCCGGAACGAAATCACCGGGGGGCGTGATCAGGGCGTTCGTCGACGTGGGACAGGTGGTCTCCGTCCCTACGGGGACGTCCGAGTAGCTGAGACTGAACGCCGCCGTCTGCTGGGGAGCCAGCACCACGGTGGTCGGGGCCTGGTCGGCCCCGGGCACCCCGAACTGCGGCCCGCCACCCCTGACGACGTTCGTCGGGAGGTTGTTGCCCGACCCGTCCAACAGCTGCATCCCCGGATAGCCGAAGAGGGTGCAGGTGGTGCCGGCCTGGTTGGTCAGGTTGACGGACATCTCGATGGTGCCGGCGGCCCCGCTCCCCTGCTGGGGGACCATGTGGAGCTGCGCCACCTGGCAGGTCGACGAGCCCGTGGTGGTCGTGCCGGCTCCCGTGGTGCTCGTCGTGCCGGACGGCGCGGTGGTGGTCGGACCCGGCGGTCTGGTGCTCGTGGTCCCCGACGGGCTCGCCGACGGGGAAGAGCAAGCGGTCAGGGCCACCCCGACCGCCGCCAACATGAACCCCATCGCGATCCGGCGGCTGCCCGGCCGGCGACTGCCCGGGGGCGCCGCTCGCCGCGGCGAGCTCACAGGCCGAAGTCTTCTGGCTTGATCGAGTCGAGGAATTGGCGGAATTGTCCCACCAGCTCCTCGGGACTGGCGTCTTCCTCGTCCTCGCCGTTCTCGAGGGCCAGCAGGATGCCCTCGGCATCCATCAATTCGTCCGAGACGTAGAGCGGGCTGCCGGTCCGGACGGCGACCGCCACCGCGTCCGACGGCCGGCTCGACACCACCGACCGCTGCGCCTCGCGCCGCAGGTGCAGCTCGGCGTAGTACGTCGCCGCCCGCAACTCGGTGATCACCACCCGCTCGACCTCCACGTCGAGCGCGCCGAACACGTCCCTCAGGAGATCGTGGGTCATCGGCCTCGGCATGTCCACCCCCTGAAGCGCATAGGCGATCGCCGTCGCCTCGGCGGTGCCGATGAAGATGGGAAGCGTCCGGCCCTCGCCCTCGGTCTCCTGCAGGAGCAGCACCGGGGTATTGGACTGGAGGTCTACCCGGACAGCCCGGAGCCGGACTTCGACCATGGAAGAAATGTAGCGCTGCCGACTTCGTGTGCGCCTACCGGTGCCCGAACCAGGCACGGGACCAGCCCGAACGGCCCACCCACGGATCGCTCCGGACCCGGCCCGCCGGCCGGCGGGCCGAACCGTCCGTCAACCGATCAGCCGCCGGAGCTCCTTGCGGAGCAGGGCCGACCTCAGGCTCTGCCCGAGCTTGCCCAGGTCGGCGGCCGCTTCCGCCGCCCGCTGACGCGACTCCGGGTTCCGCTGGCGGAGCAGCGGGGCCACGACCTGCTCGATCAGGCCCGACTCCCGCTCGACGGCGTTCCGGTAGAGGCGGAGGTGCCGGGGCTCGATCCCGTACCGACCGAACCCTGAGACGAGGTTCGCCACCGCCAGGGCGGACTCGTCGTAATAGGTGGTGCCGGCGACGGTCATCGTCTCGATCAGGCCGAAGGCCTCCAAGGAGGCGATGTCGGAGGCGGTCAGATCGGTGGCGGCGCAGAGCTCCTCCATCGTGAGGCTCGCCCCGCTCACTCCCGACGACAGGTCGAAGGGGACACCGGGCTCCTCCCCTGAGGGATCCTCCGAGGACGACCCGGCCTCGACCGACCATCCCTGACCGGCGGCGGGACGACCCTGCCGGGAGGATGGTGCGGTACGGGGATCGGGAGCCGAAGGCAGGTCGGGCTCCCCCGCCGCCGGGCCGCCCGCACCCGTGGCGGTTCCCCCGGCGTCCGGGCCGGTGCCGTGGGCCACCGGCTGACCACCCCGCGGCCCCGCATCGACCGCCCTACCCGCTCCCGGGCGGGAGGCGGCGACCGCTTGCGATCGTTTCCCGGAACCGGAGGTCTCCCCACCGACGACCTCCACCGGGGCGGCGGCCGAAACGGGAGCCCGCTTCGCCACCGGCGTTTGCGGTGCGCGCGGTTCACCCCCCGGCCCCGGCGGCGAGCTCGGCGGCGAAAGCCCCGGGAGCGCGTCGCGGACCGCCTCCCGGATCAACGCCGCCTCCTGGCGACCGTCCTCCCCCCTGGCCGAGATCGGTTCCTGCCCCCCTGCCGCCCGGCTGCCCGGTCGCCCGGTCGCCGATCGCTCGCCCGCTCCTGCCCCGCCGGGGTGGTGCCCGACTCCCTGCGAGAGGAGCAGCGCCGGCTCGGGCACCCTGAGGCCCGTCGCCAGGTGCTCGGTCGCCCCGTTGGCCAAGACCCCCGCCGTGATGCTCCGGCCCTCCTCGGGCACCGCCGGCTCCGCTGCCGGAAGGGCTTCTGCACTGTCCTCGTCCGCCGGCACGCCGCCGCCGCTCTCGATCAGCCGGTCCCGGATGACCTTCAGCGGAAGGAAGTGCTCTCGTTGCTGGCGAAGAACCCAGCGGAGGCGCTCGACATCGCGCTCGAAGAACTTCCGGTACCCCGAAGGGGACCGCTCGGGGTTGACCAGGCCCTGGCTCTCGAGGAAGCGGATCTTCGAGATGGTGACGTCGGGGAACTCCTCACGCAACAGCGTGAGCACGTCACCGATCGACAGATGTGTGCGGCTGCTCACCATCGATCTCCCTCGCCCCGACCCTCACCCGAACCGATCGCCACCGCATGCCGCCGGTTGTGAACGCCCAGTCTGCCAGGTCCGGCCCTCACCGGTCTTCCGCGACGAGGAAGACCAACTTGAACTTGCCGATCTGCACCTCGTCGCCGGCGGCGAGCACGGCCACCTCTGTGCGCTCGCGGTTCACATAGGTGCCATTGAGCGAGCCCACGTCCCGGATCTCCACCTTCCCGTCCATGCGCCGGTGAAGCTCTGCATGCCGGCGCGACACGGTCACGTCGTCGAGGAAGATATCGCTCTCCGGGTGGCGGCCGGCCTGGGTGACATCACCGTCGAGCACGTATCGGGCGCCGACGTTCGGGCCTCGCTTCACCAGCAGGACCCCGGTACCGAGGGGCAGCCCGGCCAGAGGGACGGACGCCTCCTCGTCGGCCGTCTCGCCGTGGTCGTCGACCGCCTGCAACGTGATGGTCGAGTCGGGGCCCCCCACCGCGAGGGCGGCGCCACAGGAGGAGCAGAAGTTGACCCCGGCAGGATTCCGATGCCCGCAGTTATGGCAGAACACTCCCTTCACGGTAGTCCGTCCGTCTGGCCCGTCTCCCCTGATCGCGCCCGAAGGGGGCGTCCGGCGACCGGGAACGGGCCCGACCGGGCCCTTTGCCGCCGTGCCGGGTCTTTCGACATACCGCTCCGGGCGCTCACCTTCCTTCCGCCCGCAGCTCGGATCCGCCCGTGCTCAGGTCTCGGTCAGCGCCCGGTATGCCTCGGGGCCGAGGAGCGAGCGCAGGCCGTCAGGGTCGTCGAGCTCGATCTCGCAGATCCAGCCCTCCCCGTAGGGATCGCTGTTCATGTGCTCGGGGGAACCCGACAGGTCCGAGTTCACGCTGACCACCCGGCCGGCGACCGGTGCGTAGATCTCCGACACCGACTTGGTGGACTCGACCTCACCGAGGGGCTCACCGGGGGCGACCTGGGTCCCCACCGAGGGCAGGTCGACGAACACGACGTCGCCCAGCGCGTCCTGTGCGTAGTCGGTGATGCCGACCCGGACCCGGCCGCCGTCGAGCCGGGCCCATTCGTGATCCGTCGAATAGCGCAGGCCGTCGGGAACGTTCATGCCCTGGGACGATATCCGACCGGGACGCCCGGCTCCATGCCGTCGGGTGCCGGGACGCCCGGCTCCATGCCGTCGGGTGCCGGGACGCCCGGCTCCATGCCGTCGGGTGCCGGGACGCCCGGCTCCATGCCGTCGGGTGCCGGGATGCCCGGCTCCATGCCGTCGGGTGCCTCAGCGCAGGAGCTGGCGCAAGCGGACCGCGTACTGCTGCGCCAGGGACCGGGCCCCGGCTTCGCTCGGACCCTCGGCCCAGATGTGAGTGAGGGGTTCCTCGGGATCGGGGACGACGAGCGCCCAGCCCTCCTCCTCGGGCACCTTCACGCCGTCGACCAGCACCAGGTCGCGGTCGCCGAGCTGCTCCACCAGGGTGCGCATGATCATCCCCTTCTGCTCCCAAGGGGTGAGCACGGACTCGTGGGCGAAGTACATCGGCGGGAGGGCCCTGACCAGATCGGAGAGCGTCTGCCCGGTTGCCGACAGCATCGCCACCAGCTCCACCAGCGTCGCTGCCGCGTCGTAGGCCGGGAGGAACTCCGGGAAGAGGAAGCCACCCGACTGGCTGGCGGCGAACGTGATCCCGCCCTTCGCTGCGACCTCCATCAGGTGGGAGGAGGACAGCTTGGTGAAGGTGACCGGCACCCCCGCCTCGGCGCAGATCTGCTCGGCCCTTCGTGAGACGGCGACCGGCAGGGCCACCCTGGGATCCTTCTGCGTCTCGACGACGAGGCGGAGGAGCACCAGCAGCGACTGGTCGTCCGACAGGATCGTCCCCTCGTCGTCGATGATCGTGAGGTACTCGGAGTCCGCGTCGACCACCGCTCCCAGGTGGGCGCCCGAGGCGCGCACGATGTCGGCCACGCGGGCGGCGTTCACCGCCCGGTCGACGGCCATCATGCCCGGCGTGTGGGCGTAGGGGTTGACCACGAGCACGTCCGCCTCGAGCTTGGACAGCAGTTGCGGCATGACGAAGCTGGCCGAGCCGTAGGAGAGATCGAGGACCAGCTTGAGGCCCGCGGTCCGCGCCCTCGAGAGATCGACCGCCGCGATCAGGTCCGCCGTGTAGTGCTCCACCGCACGCGCGGGGAAGTAGATGTCCCCGATCTCGCGGGCCAGGACCCGCCGGAACTCCTCGCGGTGGTAGAGGCGTTCGATCTTGCGCTGGGCCGTCTCGGGGAGGTCGAGGCCACCGCTGTCGAAGAACCGGATCATCACCGACTGGGGGTCGTCGGGAGCCAACCGGACCGTCACGCCCCCCGGTGCCTGCGAGCTCCTCACCTGGTGGCGGGTGACCGGCACCGTCGCCATCTCGAGGTCGTCCACGTTGACGCCGGCGGCATTGCACCCGACCATGATCGCCCTCTTGAGCATCCGGGCAGTCCGGCTGCTGTCTCGCGACACGGTGACCGTCGCGTTCTTCTCGAGCGTCGAAGCCCACGCCATCGACAGGCGGACGGCGAGCTCGGGGCTGATGTCGACGTTGGCGATCCCTCGGACCCCTTCGCGCCCGAACAGCAGCCTCGATCCCATCGACTCCCACACGATGGAGGAGTTGACCGTCGCTCCGGTCTCGACCGTCTTGAACGGATAGACCTTCACGCCCGCCCTGATCTCGGCGTGCGCGCCGATCAGGCACCCTTCGCCCAGCACCGCGCCGGGCTCGCACCGGGCCCCGGACCGGAGATCGCAGGACCGCCCGACCACCGAACCCTCCACCCGAACCCCGGGTCCCAGATGGCCGTTGTCGCTGATCACCGAGCGACGCACCTCCGCCCGCTCTCCGACGCGCACGTTCGAACCCAAGGTCGTGTACTCACCGAGGACCACTCCGGGACCGATGGAGCAGTTGGCGCCGATGACCGCCGGCCCGTCGATGACCGCGGTCGGCTCGACCGTCGATCCCTTGCCGAGCCATACGCCGGGCCGGAGGGCGAAGCCCTCGATCGTCACCCGCACCCGTTGATCGAGGATGTCCTGGTGAGCCTTTCGGTACGCCTCGGTGGTGCCGACGTCCTCCCAGTACCCGTCGGCGACGTAGCCGTAAATCGGCTGCCCGGCCTCGAGCACGGCCGGGAAGACCTCGCTCGAGAAGTCGACAGGCCGGCCCTCGGGGATGTAGTCGAAGATCTCCGGCTCCAGCACATATATCCCGGTGTTGATCGTGTCGCTGAACACCTGGCCCCAAGTCGGCTTCTCCAGGAACCGCTCGATCGACCCGTCCTCCCGGGTGATCACGATCCCGAACTCGAGCGGGTTCTCCACCGAGCACAGGGCCAGGGTGGCGAGCGCCCCCTTCCGTTGGTGGAAGTCCACGACGGCGCTCAGGTCGATGTCGGTCAGCACATCGCCCGAGATCACCATGAACCTCTCGTCGAGCTGCTCGCGGGCGTTCAAGACCGATCCGGCCGTGCCGAGTGGCGTCTCCTCGGTCGCGTAGACCATCCGGACCCCCAGCTCGGACCCATCCCCGAAGTAGGTGCGGATGGCGTTCGCCATGAAGGCGACCGTCACCACGATCTCGGTCATTCCGTGCTCTCGGAGCAGCAGGACGACGTGCTCCATCATCGGGCGATTGGCCATCGCCAGCATGGGCTTGGGCTGATTGGACGTGAGCGGCCGGAGCCGGGTCCCCTCACCTCCGGCCATGATGACCGCCTTCACGCGCCGACCTCGGCCACGTTGTCGGCCTTGTCGGCGTTGTCGGGGACCCGGGGAGCGGCCTTGTCGGGGACCCGGGAGCCGGTTCGACCGGTTCGACCGGTTCGACCGGTTGCCAGAGCCCGCCGGGCCGGTCCCATGTAGGAGATCAGAGCCACCCAGGCGAGCACCAGACCGATCCCCCCGGTCACCCAGGCGACGACGTGGATCGGGGCCTGCCAGCCCGCCGTCCCATCCGCCAACAGGAACGCCGGGTAGGCGAACATCAGTCCGAACGTGCCGGCCTTGCCCACCCAGAGCACGTCGATCCGCGAAGCCCCCAACGTCGCCAGCAGCAGGACGGCCCCGCCCACCAACACCTCCCGGGCCAGGGTCGCGACTCCGAACCACACCGGAACCGCGCCATGGACCATCACGGCGATGACCCCGGTGGCGACCAGGATGCGGTCGGCTGCGGGATCGAACACCTTGCCGACCGTCGACACCTGATGGAAGCGGCGGGCGATGAAGCCGTCCACCCAGTCCGTGGCCCCGAGTACCGCCAACACGATGGCTGCGATGGTTTGGCGGCCGGCCCCGAAGAGCAGCCAGAGGAACAGCGGGATACACAACAATCGAACCGCCGTCACCGCGTTGGGCACGGTTAGCCACCGGTCGAGCCCGTCCTGTTCGACCATCTCCGAGTCGATCCGGCGTCCGTCGGGCACGAGGCAAGCATACGGGCGGGCCGGAGCACCTGCTGGTCTCACGGTTCCCGTCCGGTGGGGGCGGCGTTGTGCCAGTGTGGGCCCATGCCCGTGCTCGATCCGTTCAGGGGCCTGCGGTACGACCCGCGGTTGGTCCGTCTCAATGAGGTCATCGCTCCCCCTTACGACGTCATCGGGTCGGCCGAGCGGACGAGGTTGGCCAGCCGCAACCCGGCCAACTCGGTGCTGGTGGAGCTCCCGGAGCCGGACCTGGCCGCCCGCCTCGACCGCTACGAGGTGGCGCGCACCCTCCTGAGCCGCTGGCGAGGATCAGGGCTTCTGGTGGCCGACCGGAGACCGTCGTTGTACCCGTACCGGATGACCTCGCCGGACGGCCGAAGCTCCATCGGCGTGATCGGTGCGCTCGGACTGGCCGAGCCGGGAACGGGCGACGTGCTCCCCCACGAGGAGACGATGAGCAAGCCGAGGAGCGATCGCCTCGATCTCCTCCGCGCCACCCGGACCAACCTGTCGCCGATCTGGGGCCTGTCGATGGCCACCGGGCTCTCGGCGACCCTGCAACCCGAGGGCGCGCCCCAGGGCGATGCCTTCGACGACGACGGGGTGCGCCACCAGCTGTGGGTCATGGACGACCCGGACCGGATCGAAGCGGTGCGCTCTTCGTTCTCGGGCGCCCCGGTCGTGATCGCCGACGGCCATCACCGCTACGAGACGGCCCTCGCGTACCGCCGCCAGCTGAAGGAGGCCGGCGATGCTGCAGCTGCCGGCTCCGACGCGGTGATGGCCCTGGTGATCGAGCTCGCCGAGGACCAGTTGACCGTGGGCCCGATCCACCGGACGATCGGCGGCATGGGTGAGGGGGTCGACATCCCGGCGGCCTTCGGGAAGTGGTTCGACGTCATCCGGGCCGGCCCGACCACCGAACGGACGCTGGGCGCCCTGACCCTGGCCGAGTCGATGGCCCTCGTCACCGCGACCGACGCCTACCTGCTCCTGCCCAGGGCCGAGGCCTTCGAGGCCGCCGGCAGTGACCTCGACTCGAGCCTGGTGCAGCTCGTGCTCCCCGAGCTGCCCGGGCCCGAGGTCACCCACCGCCACACCTGGGACGAGGCCGTGGCCGCCGTCACCGAGGGGCAGGCCCAGGCTGCCGTCTTCCTCCGCCCCGTGACCGTGGCCCAGATTGCCGAGTGGGCGGCCGCCCGGCGCCGGATGCCGCCGAAGACGACCTACTTCAGTCCGAAGCCCAGGACGGGAATGGTGTTCCGCCCGCTCGACGATTGACCGACCCGCGGCGCCGGTTCAACAGGGCGCCGGTCCGGCGCCGCGTCAGTCGACGATCCAGCTCGACCCGGACCGCAACAGGGCGGCCAGGTCCCCGTCCCCCCGGGCCTCCTGGGCCCTCGTGATCTGCCTCGACATCTCCGAGCCGTACTCGAGCCGCGGCACCGCCCGGAACACGCCGACGGGCGTCGGCTCGTAGGGGCCCCGGGACAGCCTCGAGAGCGCAAAGGCCAGCCCGGGATCGTCCCGGGCCTCGTCGTGAACCAGCAGCACGTCCTCGCCGACCTCGGCAACGTCCACGATCTCCAGCCGGCCGTCCGAGCGCTGCACGACGCCGCGCTCGCCCTCGGCCCCGAACCTGATCGGCTGCCCGTGGGCGAGGGGGATCAACATGGAGGCCCGCGCGTCCCTGGCGGTGATCTTCTCGAACGCGCCGTCATTGAACACGTTGCAGTTCTGGTACACCTCCACAAAGGCGGCGCCGTCATGCTCGTGGGCACGGCGGAAGACCTCCTGCATGTGCTTGCGGTCCATGTCGTGGGTCCTCGCCACGAAGCTCGCCTCGGCCCCCAGGGCCAGGCTCACCGGGTTGAAGGGGGCGTCGAGGGACCCGAACGGTGTGGACTTCGTGACCTTGGCCACCTCGGAGGTCGGCGAGTACTGGCCCTTCGTCAGCCCGTAGATCTGGTTGTTGAACATCAGGATGTTGAGGCGGATGTTCCGGCGCAAGGCGTGGATGAGGTGGTTGCCGCCGATCGACAGCGCGTCCCCGTCGCCCGTGACCACCCAGATGTCGAGATCGGGGCGGGAGGCGGCCAGACCGGTGGCGATGGCCGGTGCCCTCCCGTGGATCGAGTGCATCCCGTAGGTGTTCATGTAGTACGGGAAGCGGGCGGCACACCCGATCCCCGAGAGGAACACGGTGTTCTCCCGCCGGATGCCCAGATCGGGCAGGAGCATCTGCACGGCGGCGAGGATCGAGTAGTCGCCGCAGCCTGGGCACCAGCGGACCTCTTGGTCGCTGGTCCAGTCCTTGCGGGAGGTCACGGGTATGGCGGTGGTGGTCATCAGGCTCCTTGCAGCAGGGTCACGATCGCCGTCTCGATCTCGGCCGCCCTGAACGGCACTCCCTGCATCTTGTTCAGGGACCGGGCGTCGACGAGGAACTCCGCACGAACCAGCCGGCTGAGCTGGCCGAGGTTCACCTCCGGCACCAGGACCTTGGGGTACCGGCGCAGGACCTCGCCCAGGTCGGCGGGAAACGGGTTGAGATGGAAGAGGTGTGCGTGGGCCACGTCGAGCCCACGCGCCCGGACCCGTCGGGCGCCCGCGGCGATCGCCCCGTAGGTCGACCCCCACCCGAGCACGAGCACCTCGGCGTTCCCGTCGGGGTCGTCGACCTCGATCGGAGGGATGTCGCGGGCGATGCCGGCGACCTTGGCCGCCCTCAGGTGGACCATCCGCTCGTGATTGACCGGGTCGTAGGACACGTTGCCCGAACCGTCGGCCTTCTCCAGACCGCCGATGCGGTGCTCGAGCCCGGGGACCCCCGGGGGGGCCCATGGACGGGCCAGGGTCTCGGGATCACGGACATAGGGCCAGAAGACCGGCGAGCCGTCGTCGTCGGTGTGGTTCGGCTCGGAAGCGAAGTCGGGCTCGATCACCGGCAGCGAATCGAGGTCCGGGAGCCGCCAAGGCTCCGCCCCGTTGGCGAGGTACCCGTCCGAGAGGACGATCACCGGCGTCCGGTACTTCACCGCGATGCGCACCGCCTCGATCGCCGCTTCGAAGCACTGCGACGGCGTCCTGGGAGCGATGATGGGCACGGGCGCCTCGCCGTGCCGACCGTACATGGCGGAGAGCAGGTCTGCCTGCTCGGTCTTGGTCGGAAGCCCCGTCGAAGGCCCGCCCCGTTGGACGTCGACGATGACCAACGGCAACTCGAGATTGAGGGCCAGGCCGATGGTCTCGGACTTGAGGTCGAGCCCGGGCCCGCTGGTCGTCGTCACGCCGAGCGACCCCCCGAAGGAGGCCCCGAGCGCCGCGCCGACACCGGCGATCTCGTCCTCGGCCTGAAAGGTTCGTATGCCGAACTCCTTGCGGCGCGAGAGCTCGTGAAGGATGTCGGACGCCGGCGTGATCGGGTAGCTCCCGAGGAACAGCGGGAGACTGGCCTGCTGGGCCCCGGCGATCAGCCCCCAGGCCAGGGCCGAATTGCCCGTGACCTGTACATACTCGCCCTTCTCGAACGTCGCGGGTCGCACCTCGTAGCTCGACTCGAAGAGCTCCGCCGTCTCGCCGAAGTCGTAGCCGGCGCGAAAGGCCCGGGTGTTGGCCTCCGACACCTGGGGCCGATCGGCGAACCGTTTGGCGATCCACTCGATCGTCAGCTCCACCGGGCGGGTGTAGAGCCAGCTGACCAGACCCAGAGCGAAGAAGTTCTTGGAGCGCTCCGCGTCCCGGGGCTTGACCCCGGCCTCCTTGCACACCTGTTGCGTGATGGTGGTCATCGGTACCTCGTACACGCTGTAGGCGCTCAGCGACCCGTCGCTCAGAGGGTCCTTCTCGTAGCCGGCCTTGGCCAGGTTCCGTTCCTCGAAGGCGTCGCTGTTCACGATGAGGATGGCCCCGGTGGGCAACGAATCGACGTTGGCACGGAGAGCGGCCGGGTTCATGGCGACGAGCACGTTCGGTGCGTCGCCGGGAGTCAGGATGTCGTGGTCCGAGATGTGCACCTGAAACGCCGACACGCCGGCGAGCGTCCCGGCCGGCGCCCGGATCTCGGCGGGAAAGTCGGGAAAGGTCGACAGGTCGTTGCCGAACAGCGCGCTCGACGCCGTGAACCGGTCTCCGGTCAGCTGCATCCCGTCGCCGGAGTCACCGGCAAACCGGATCACCACCCGATCGAGCTGCTCGGACTTCGGTTCCGTCCCGGTCGTCACGGGCTTCCTCATCTCGTGCTCGCGGCCATCCGGGGACACGGACACCGATACCACGTCGTTCGCCCCCGAGGCCTTGCCCTGGCGAGCGGGACCGTCGCGTTCGGCCGTTCGCCGAGCCCGGTTGTTCCGGCTCGACGTCGAGCATAGTTGCCACCGGCTCCCCCCCGGAAAAGGGGGGCCCACAAGGTGCCGCGGCCGTGTCGGGGTCAGGCGATGGTGACGGTCGGGTCGAGGAAGACGTCCTGGACGGCACGGATCAGGGCGGCACCCTCGTCCATCGGCCGCTGGAAGGCCTTGCGGCCGACGATCAGGCCGGTTCCCCCGGCCCGCTTGTTGATCACCGCGGTCCGGACGGCCTGGGCCAGGTCGCTGTCGCCCCTCGACTCCCCCCCGGAGTTGATGAGACCGATCCGGCCCGCGTAGCAGTTGACCACCTGCCACCTGGCGAGGTCGATCGGGTGGTCGGTGGTGAGCTCGTCGTACACGAGGGGGTCGGTCTTCCCGAACCGGAGCGCCGGGTACCCACCGTTGTTCTCGGGCTGCTTCTGCTTGATCAGGTCGGCCTCGATGGTGACCCCCAGGTGGTTCGCCTGCCCGGTCAGATCCGCGGAGACGTGGTAGTCGGTGCCGTCAACAACGAAAGCCGGGTTCCGCAGGTAGCACCACAGCACCGTGAACATGCCCAGCCGATGGGCTTCGCGGAAGGCCCGCGACACCTCCTGGAGCTGCCGGTCGGAGTGCTCGGAACCGAAGTAGACGGTCGCCCCGACCCCCACCGCCCCGAGATCGGCCGCCTGTTGCGCCGATGCGAAGAGGATCTGGTCGTAGGTGCTCGGATAGTGCAGGAAGTCGTTGTGGTTGAGCTTCACGATGAACGGGATCCGGTGGGCGTAGCGGCGGGAAACCGCTCCCAGGGTCCCGAGGGTGGTGGCGATGGCGCTGCACTCCCCCGCCAGCGCCAGTTCGACCAGATTCGCGGGATCGAAGTAGGCCGGGTTCTTGGAGAAGCTGGCCGCGGCCGAATGCTCGATCCCCTGGTCCACGGGGAGGATCGACAGGTAGCCCGTTCCGCCCAGCCGCCCGGATGCGAACACCGACCCGAAGTTCCTGAGGACCGTCGGCGTCCGATCTGAGTCGCGGAGCACGCGGTCGATGTGATCGGGCCCGGGGAGCACGAGGCCCTCGGCCGGGAACGCCTTGCTCTGGTGACCGAGCAGGGAGTCCGCCTCGTCCCCGAGAAGTTGCTGAAGGTCCATCCTCGCAAGCCTAGGACGCTGCAAGCGGGTCGGCGATCTTGGGCGCCGATACCGCCTCACAGGGCGGTGACGCCAGGCCGGACGCCTCGTCCGGGTTACGCGAGGTACCCGTGGCGTGGGGCGGCTCCGGGACGGGGGGCGGCTCCGGGACGGGGGGCGAGGACGCCGGATGGGACGCCGTCGGACCGGTCGACCCGGGAGCGGCGTCCTTCAGCGATCTGGGCACGGGAGGGCCTCCGCGTCGCTTCCGTCGGGGCCTGTCGGGTCCGAGGCCCTCGAGCCGATCGGCCACGTCGTAGGCGTCGGGCTCGACCCGCAACACCCTGGTGAACAGCTCACGGGCCCGGGGAAGATCGCCGGCGCGCTCGTACAGATCACCGAGCGCGTACCACTGCCGAACGTGCCGATCCGCAGGGTTGCGAAGTGATTTGGCGGCGCCGGCGGTGGCCAGCACGGCAATCGCTCCGAGAAGGTCACCCCGGTCGGCCTGCGCTCCGGCGGCGACGATCCGGGCCTCGGCCAGCACCTCGGGCTCCGGCGACTGGTGGCGCAGGGCGGCCCAAAGGTCCGCCACGCGCCTGGGTTGCCCAACGGCTCGGTGGCAGTCCATCAGCGCCGGGACATGGGTCACCGAGTCGCTCATCGCCCCGAAGGCGGTCAGGTGACGGATCGCCTCTCGCCACCTGCCCGACCGGTACGCCGAGAGCCCGGCCAGCTCGCGGACCGCCGCCACTGTCGGCACCTCGTCCGCGACCTGCTTGGCCAGCCGGGCCGCTTCGGGATAGCGCCCCCGGTCGTAGGCGGCGACGGCGTCCTCCATCTTGCCGACCAACACCTCACGATGGCGTGCCGTGGCCACGTCGGCCGCGTTGCGAACCTGGGCTGCCACGTCGGCGGGGAGCGGCTGCGTCCGCGACGCCCGGCCACCCGGCGAGGGGCGGGCCGACACCTTCTGCCGACGGACCGGGTCGGCCCATTCGGAGGTGTGACCGTCTGCCCTGACCCAACGGTCGGGGGCCGGCGGCGGCGCCGACGGACCCGGTCGCTCGCGGCTCTGGTCCCGGTCGTCGGCTTGGACCAGTCGTGCTCCCCGACGGGCTACACCGCCCCAGTGCTGGGCCGCCTCGGGCAAGGGCCGCTCCACGAAGCGAGGGCGGTCCCCCACCGATCGTCGAGGGCCGCCCGGAGCCCGGGTGGCCCCGAAGCCACCGCCGTGCTCCCTGTCGGCCCGCGACGGCCCGCGGTCGCCCCCCGCCTCCCACCGGCCCCCGGACGCGCCCGATGAGCGTTGCCCACGCGCCGGTGCCCGCCCGCCGGTGCGAGCACCGGCGCGAGGATCATCTGTACCCGACCCGCTCCGGCTCGGCCATTTGCCGGCCGGCGGCCGGCGGGTGGCCGAGGGTGCCCCCTGCCCCCGACGCGGGCCGGCCGGTCCCTCCGAACGATCTCCCCGGCCAACGCGGTCGTCACGCCTCGGGCGGTCCGACGTCCTGTCCGAAGTCCTGGGCCTGTCCGAAGTCCTGGGCCTGTCCGAAGTCCTGGGCCTGTCCGAAGTCCTGGGCCTGTCCGACGTCCTCGGGCGGTCCGAAGTCCTGGGCCTGTCCGAAGTCCTGGGCCTGTCCGAAGTCCTGGGGCGGTCCGAAGTCCTCGGGCGGTCCGACGACCACGCCCGGTCGCCACCGCGCTCGTCACGCCTCGGGCGGTCCGAGCTCCTCGGACCACCCTGGCGTGATGCCGGCGACGGGCGCTCTGCCGCTCTGCCGGCCCTCCGAGCAGGGCTGTCCAGCCGACCTGGCGAACCCGGGCGCCCGAACGACCGACCCCCCTCGCCCTGCTCGCCTCTTCCCTGAGCCGGCCGCCGCTCACCGTCCCGCTCCCAACGCCTCTCGCTCGGCTCGGACCGCCTGCCGGGGTCCCCAGGACGTCGAGCTGGCCCCCGAGGGGCACCGCCGCCGCGGCCGTCGTCCCTCTTCCACTCGCCGGGCGCTCCGCGGCTCCCGCCCGTCGTAGCCCTCGATCCCTCCCGCCACGAGCCGCCGCGGCTGCTGTCGCCCGCCCCCGCTCCGGCACTCCGGCGCCCGGCGCCGCTCCCCGTTGACCCTCCCCGAGGCCCACCGCTCCGCGATCCGTTGGACCCAGCACCAGGGCGACCACTCCGAGATCCGGTAGGCCGCCCCGACCCGGAGCGAACCCCTCCACCGCCCCGAGAATCGCCAACCTTCTCCCGCGGGGGCTGATCGGGGTCTCTCTGGTTCTGGTCCACGGCAGAGTCTACGTTGCACCGACGCAGTACCGACCTACCCCGCTGACCAGGCCATTGGCTCCCCGGCCACCCGGACCCCGAACGCGACGAAGGCCACCGCGCAAGGCGGTGGCCTTCGTCATGAGAAATCCCGGCGGCGTCCTACTCTCCCAGGGGGCCTCCCCCCAAGTACCATCGGCGCTGGCGGGCTTAACTGCCGTGTTCGGAATGGGAACGGGTGTTTCCCCGCCGCCATGGCCACCGGAAACCTTGGCGCTCGTCCGCCGTCCCGCGACCCAGGAGGGTCGCCTGACAACGGAACGTCGGGCGCGGCCTTCCGCAACCCTCGAGCGTTCCAGAGCGAGCACGAGCAAGTCTCCAAGCCCTCGGCCGATTAGTACCGGTCGGCTGAACACATTGCTGTGCTTACACCTCCGGCCTATCAACGTGGTCGTCTGGCCACGGGCCTTACCAGGTTAACCCTGTGGGAGATCTCATCTCGAAACGGGCTTCGCACTTAGATGCCTTCAGCGCTTATCCCACCCGTAGGTCGCAAACCAGCCGTGCCCTTGGCAGGACAACTGGCACACGAGAGCTACGTCCGTCCCGGTCCTCTCGTACTAGGGACAGCCTTTCTCAGATCTCCTACGGCTGCATCGGATAGGGACCGAACTGTCTCACGACGTTCTAAACCCAGCTCGCGTACCGCTTTAATGGGCGAACAGCCCAACCCTTGGGACCGGCTTCAGCCCCAGGATGCGACGAGCCGACATCGAGGTGCCAAACCTTCCCGTCGATATGGACTCTTGGGGAAGATGAGCCTGTTATCCCCGGGGTACCTTTTATCCGTTGAGCAACGGCGCTTCCACAAGCAACCGCTGGATCACTATGCCCTGCTTTCGCACCTGCTCGACTTGTAGGTCTCGCAGTCAAGCTCCCTTTTGCCATTGCACTCGA
>Ga0307372_10004792_pt1 | contig 20658 bp, 19 predicted proteins | sample OX1MG_FD_202533 | JGI IMG/M metagenome (GOLD analysis project Ga0307372, IMG submission 202533) | Soil microbial communities from Risofladan, Vaasa, Finland - OX-1 | ecosystem: Environmental > Terrestrial > Soil > Coastal area > Acid sulfate soil | place: Finland: Risofladan, Vaasa | collected...
GCCGATACCTGCAGGTGTCGACCGACGAGGTCTACGGCGATGTGGAGTCACCGGCCCGCTCGCGGGAAACCGACCCGATCAGGCCTCGCTCGCCGTACTCGGCAAGCAAGGCCAGTGGCGACCTGCTTTGCTTCGCCTACCAGGCCACTTATGGCCTGCCGGTGCTGGTGACGCGCGGCTCGAACACCTATGGTCCCTATCAATATCCCGAAAAGATCGTGCCCCTTTTCATCACTCAGGCGCTAGACCGGCTCCCCCTCCCGCTCTACGGCGATGGCAGCGCCGTCCGCGACTACCTCCACGTCGACGACCATGCGCGAGGGATCGCCGCCGTGCTCGCCCGAGGGACCGCCGGGGAGGCCTACAACCTGGGCCGGGGCGACGAGCCGATCAGTGGCCTGACCGTCGCCCAGACGGTGCTCCGGCTGGCAGGTGGGGAGGAGTCCCTCATCCAACCGGTGCTGGATCGGCCCGGGCACGACCGGCGCTACGCCCTCGACAGTGGCAAGGCGCAGCGACTGGACTGGCGGCCTGAGGTCGGGTTCGAGGTGGGTCTGGCCCGGACGGTGGAGTGGTACCGGACCCGCCGCGACTGGTGGGGCCCGATCAAGTCCGGAGAATTCCGGGACTTCTACCAGCGCAACTACCACCCTCTGGCCGGTTCGCCGACCGCTCCCTGAGGCGAGGCTCGGGTGCGGATCCTGGTCCTTGGCGCCGGCGGCCAGCTCGGTCGGGAGCTCGTCCGCAGCCTGACCCAGGCCGGTCACGAGGTGACCGGCCTGGACCGCCGCGGGCTCGACGTCTGCGACGGTGCAGCGGTGGACGCGGCGATCTCGCCCGGGTCCTACCAGAGAGTGGTCAACTGCGCGGCCTACACCAAGGTCGACCAGGCGGAGAGCGAGCCCAACCTGGCGTTCGCCATCAATCGCGACGGCGCCCAAAACGTGGGCGTCGCCTGCGCCCGGGCCGGGGTTGCTCTCTGTCACGTCAGCACCGACTTCGTGTTCAGCCAAGATCCGGCAGAACCGGCCCGTCCTTGGCGGGAGCTCGACCTGCCCCAGCCGCGAGGCGTGTACGCGGAGAGCAAGCGCGCCGGCGAGCTCGCCTGCCTGGCCCTTGGGAGCCAGCTCTACCTGGTGCGCACCTCCTGGCTCTACGGCCTCGACGGGCCGAATTTCCCGCTCTCGATCTGCCGGGCAGCTGCCAGCCGCGGGAGAGTGAAGGTGGTCGCGGACCAGCTCGGCTGCCCGACCTGGACCGGCGCGCTCGCCCCGGCGCTGGGCCGGCTGCTGGAGCTGGAGGAGTTCGGCACCTTTCATCTGACCGGTTCGGGCGCCACCACCTGGTTTCATTTCGCGGAGGCGGTGATTGCCGAGGTCGGCGTGGCGGCCCAGGTGAGAGCGACCTCGGCGGCGGAGTGGGGAGCCCCAGCACCCCGGCCCCGCTACTCGGTGCTGGACAACGGTCGCTGGTATGAGCTGGGGCAGGTGATGTTGCCCGCCTGGGAGCAGAGCCTGCACGCCTACGTCGAGCAGGAGCGAACAGGGGCGTTCGCCGAGTTCCGGCGCCGACGGTGGCATCGATGAGTCCGGCCGCCGACGTCTCCCAGGTGGCGGTGGTGATCTGCACCTTCCGCTCCCGAGCGGAGGTGGGGGTGGCCCTCAACTCCTGCCTGGCGTCGGGACTCAGCCCCGCCCAGGTGACCGTGATCGACAATGCCTCGGCCGACGGGACCGCGGAGCTGGTGGCGGAAGGGTTCCCCGGGGTCAATCTGATCCGGCTCGAGCGCAACCTGGGATTCGGCTCCGCCAACAACATCGCCGCCGGCAGCGCGCCGGGAGAGGCGCTCCTGCTCTTGAACCCGGATGGGGCATTGGGCGAGGCAGCACTGAGTGTCATGCTCGGGGCGCTGGCCGAAGATCCCCGGAGGGGGGCGATCTCGCCCCGCATCGACCGCCCGGACGGGAGCCTTGACGCCGCCTGCCGACGCAGTTTCCCGACCCCTTTGAGCGCCCTCTGGCGCCTGGTGGGAATGAGTCGGTTGCGGCCAGGAAGCTCTCGCTTCGGGGCCTATAACCTGACCCACCTCCCGGTCGATCAGGCGACCGAGGTTGACAGCGGCAGCGGGGCCTGCCTGCTCGTCCGGCGCGAGGTCTGGGATCGGATCGGGGGCTTCGACGAGCGCTTCTTCATGTACGGGGAGGATCTCGACCTCTGCTGGCGGATCCACGAGCTCGGCTTCGCGGTCTGGTACGAGCCGCAGGCAAGGGTGGTCCATACCAAAGGCTCCAGCTCGCGCCAGGTGGCGCTCTCCATGCTGGTTGCCTTTCACCGCTCCATGTGGCGCTTCTACCGGATCCACTATTTGCGAGGCTGGAATGCTCTTTGGGCGCCCTTGGTGGCACTCGGGATCGCGCTACGGCTGGGCTGGTTGCTGGGACTCAACGCCGCCCGGCGGTCGCCCACGGTGAGCCCTTGATCCCCCTCTCGGAGTCGGGGCCAACCGACGTCGCCGTGCTCGCGGTCAATTGGAACGGCCGCCGCGATTGCGAGCCGATGATGAAATCGATTCGGGACCAGACCCTCGGCCCGGTGGAAGTTGTCGTGGTCGACAACGGATCGACGGATGGGTCCCAGGAATGGTTTCGATCTCAGTCGGATGTGCGGGTGATCGCCAATGCGGAGAACCGCGGGTTCGCCGCGGCGGTGAACCAGGGGATTCGAGCCACCGGGGCGACCTACCTGTTGCTCTGCAACCTGGATGTGGTCCTAGATCCCGGCTTCCTGGAGGCAGCCGTCGCCCGCGCCACGATCTCCGTTGAGATCGGCAGCGTCGGCGGCCGGCTCCGCACTGGGCCTGAGGACCAGGCCCGCCTCGACACCACCGGCCATCTGCTCTATCGGAGCGGCTGGGTAGTCAATCGCGACCAGGGCGCGCCCGATGATGGCCGCCGACGCCTGGCCCAGGAGGTCTTCGGGGTCTCGGCGGCGGCGGCGCTATACCGGCGGCGCATGCTCGAGGACGTCGCCTTGAATGGCGAGGTGCTTTGCGAAGACTTCTTCGCCTACCTGGAGGATGTCGACCTGGATTGGCGGGCCCGGTGGCGGGGCTGGCAGTCCTGGTACGAGCCGGCCGCCACCGCCAGGCACCGGCGGGGGGGGACCGGGCTCCATCGAACCGCAGCGATCGAGCGCCACGTGGTCAGCAACCGCATCTCCGTGTGGGTACGAAACGCGCCCCCCCGGTGGCTCAAGGGGGCACCACTGGCCAGCGCCGCGACCCTCTTCGCGCTGCGCACCGGGCGGGCGGCGCTGCGCCACCCCGAGGCCGCGTCCGGGGCCGCGGACGCGATCCGGCGACTGCCGCTTTCCCGGAGAGAACGGCGGCTGATCATGGCGGGGAGGCGGGCGGATCCTGACCAGGTGTCGAACTGGGCCCGCCCGACCCCATGGACTCGGCTGCTCCGGGGTGGGTCGCCGGGCTCCCGGTAGGTCGGGTTCGGACCAAGGTCGAGTAGCCTTGACCGGTCGTGGTCGGGCCTGACGAGCGGATTGAGCCGGGGGCAGGGGACCCGCCCGCGCCGGACCTGGAGTACTCAGTCGGACAGGCAAACCGGATGCTGCCGGCCCTCACCCAGGTCCTCCGCACGCTGCTGGAGGAGCTGGGTCAGGCCACCGACCCCGACGTCCTAGGCCGGCTCCGAGCTGTCGAGGGGCACAACGGGGGCGGCCCGGCAGCGGCGGCCGTTTTGCGAGCGGGAGACCGGGTGGCGCGGGAGATGAAATTCCTGGAGCGCAACGGGATCGTGCTCCGCGACGCTGCCGCCGGGTTGGTCGACTTTCCCGCCACCCGCCAGGGGCGCGCGATCTACCTCTGCTGGCGTCTCGGGGAGGCAGAGGTGGGGTACTGGCACGCCCGCGACCAGGGCTACGTCAATCGTCAGCCGCTCTGAGTCGACCACCAGCCGGAAGCCGTCCCTCCCGGCGGCGGGTCGGGCACCGACCCTGTAGTAGGATGCCCCGGTGCCAGAGGCCGCTCCTGAATCCGAGGTCGACCTGCGGGCATTCATCCGGGACATTCCTGACTACCCCAAGCCAGGGATCCTGTTTCGCGACATCACCCCCCTGCTGGGGGACGGGGGCGCCTTCCGGGCCGCCTGCTGCCGGCTTACTGAGCGTTTCCGCGACGCCCAGGTCGGGGCGGTGGCGAGCATCGAGTCTCGCGGGTTCACCTTCGGCGCGGTGATCGCCTTCGAGCTCGGCGTGGGGGTCATTCCGGTCCGCAAGGCGGGCCGGCTGCCGCACGCGGTAATCAGCTCGAGCTATCAGCTCGAGTACGGCGAGGCAGTCTTGGAAATGCACCAGGATGCGATCGCTCCCGGGAGCCGGGTGCTGGTCGTCGACGACCTTCTGGCCACTGGGGGAACGGCGCTGGCGACCTTGGATCTGATCAACCGGCTGGGCGCTGTCCCGGTCGGATTCGGCTTTGTGGTCGAGCTACTGGCATTGGACGGGCGCAGGCGGCTGGAGGGACATCAGGTGGAGGCGCTGCTGGCGCTTTGAGAGGAGACTCCCATGGCTGAAATGGGGACGGCACGCGCTGCCGATCACGACGTCGTCGACCTGGGGCTGGCCCGGGCAGGCGCTCAACGGATTGCCTGGGCGGCGCGGGACATGCCGGTGCTGGCTCAGATCCGCCGCCGGTTCGAGGCCGATCAGACGTTCCGCGGACTGCGGGTCGGTGGGTGCCTGCACGTGACCGCCGAGACCGCCAATCTGGTGCTTGCCCTAGCGGCAGGAGGCGCTCAGGTGGCCCTCTGCGCCAGCAACCCGCTCTCGACCCAGGACGCAGTGGCCGCCAGCCTGGTCGCCCAGGGGATCTCGGTGTTCGCCCGCCGGGGCGAGGATCGGGATTCGTACTACGGGCACCTTGAGGCGGTTCTGGCCACCCTGCCCCAGATCACCATGGATGACGGCGCGGACCTGGTCGGCCTCTTGCACCAGCGCCCACCCGCCGCCTCGGCGCACGTGATCGGAAGCACCGAGGAGACCACCACCGGCGTGATCCGCCTGCGCTCCATGGCCAAGGCCGGAGTTCTCCGCTTTCCGGTGATCGCCGTCAACGAGGCGCTGACCAAGCACCTCTTCGACAACCGCTACGGGACCGGTCAGTCGACCATCGATGGGCTGGTGCGGGCGACCAACATCCTGATCGCGGGTCGCACCTTCGTGGTCTGCGGCTACGGCTGGTGCGGCCGGGGGCTGGCCGCCCGGGCGCGGGGCATGGGAGCCCAGGTGGTCGTTACCGAGGTCGACCCGACCCGGGCGCTAGAGGCGGTCATGGAGGGATACCAAGTCATGACGCTACTGGAGGCCGCGCCTCAGGCGGACGTGATCATCACCGTCACCGGCGACTGCAACGTGGTCGACCGGCAGCACTTCGAGGCCCTCAAGGACGGCTGCATCGTCGCCAACAGCGGCCACTTCAACTCCGAGATCAACCTGGCGGCGCTCGACGAGCTCACCGCCGACGTTTCGGAAGCCAGACCGCTCGTCGCCCAGCACTCCCTGGTGAACGGCCGCCGGATATACCTCCTGGCCGAGGGCAGACTGCTCAACCTCTCCGCCGCGGAGGGCCACCCCGCCTCCGTCATGGACATGTCTTTCGCCAACCAGGCGATGGCGGCGGCCTACCTGGTGGCTCACTCCGGCGAGCTGACTGCCGAAGTCCACGACGTTCCTCTGGCGATCGACGAGGAGGTCGCTCAGCTGAAGCTGGCCTCGCTCGGGATCTCCATAGACGTGCTCACCGACAACCAGCGCAAGTACCTCGCCTCCTGGGAACAGGGAACGGACTGAGGGATCAGCCGGGAAGGCACCGCCTTCACAACTAAGATGACGTTGTCCCTCGGACAGGAGAAGGTCCGCCGCTGCCCGGCGGATGGCTTCCGGTGAGGGTGGGAGGAGAGACCCTTGACACCACGACGTAACCGCCGACTGTTCACCTCGGAGTCGGTGACCGAGGGTCACCCCGACAAGCTCGCCGACCAAATCTCGGACGCCATCCTGGACGCCATCCTGGTCCAGGACCCGATGGCCCGGGTCGCCTGCGAGACCGCTCTCACCACCGGGACCGCGATGCTCCTGGGGGAGATCTCCACCGATTGCTACGTGGACATGCCCAGGGTGGTCCGGCAGACGATTCGCGACGTCGGCTACGTGCGCGCCAAATATGGCTTCGACTATGAGACCTGCGGCGTCCTGGTGTGCATCGAGGGCCAATCGCCGGACATCGCCCAGGGCGTGGATACCGGGGGCGCCGGCGATCAGGGCATGATGTTCGGCTTCGCCTGCGACGAGACCCCGGAGCTGATGCCGGCGCCGATCCAGTACGCCCACGGGGTGAGTCGCCGGCTCGCCGAGATGCGGCGGAATGACACCCTCAAGTGGGCGCGCCCCGATGGCAAGAGCCAGGTCACCGTCGAGTACGACGAGGCCGGAGTTCCAATTCACATCGACACCGTGGTGGTCAGCGCCCAGCACTCTGAGGACGTCTCCCACGACGAGATCGAGGCCGGGATCCGGGAGCATGTGATCCGCCCGTCCCTGCCCAGCCATCTATTTGATGAGGACACCCGGGTGTTGGTGAACCCGACCGGAAGGTTCGTGATCGGGGGTCCGCAGGGGGATGCCGGGCTGACCGGCCGCAAGATCATCGTGGACACCTACGGGGGCCTGGGGCGGCACGGCGGGGGCGCGTTCTCGGGGAAGGATCCGACCAAGGTCGACCGCTCCGCCGCCTACGGCGCCAGGTACGTCGCCAAGCATCTGGTGGCGGCAGGGTTGGCACGGCGGGCCGAGGTGCAGCTGGCCTATGCGATCGGAGTCGCCAAGCCTGTCTCGGTGGGCATCGACACCTTTGGCACCGGCACCGTCCCGCAGGCCCAGCTCGAGGCGCTCGTGGACGAGTATTTCGACCTCTCCCCGGCCGGGATCATCAAGGAGCTGGACCTGCGTCGGCCCATTTACCGGCAGGTGGCAGCCTACGGCCACTTCGGGCGCTCTGATCTGGATCTCCCCTGGGAGCGCACTCCCTATCGGGACGACCTGGCGCGGGACGCCGGAGTGGAGATCCGGCAGGCGGTAGGTTCTCAGGCGGGTAGCTGACGGCAGTCGACGAGCCTGGGGGGGAGCCGCAGGGAGCAGCTCGCGAGCTGGTGAGCGTGGTCTTGGCGGGTGGGTCGGGGACCAGGCTCTGGCCCCGGTCGCGCTCCCGACTGCCCAAGCACCTGAGTCCGTTGGCCCCGGACGGGCGCTCGCTGATCCGCCATGCGTACGACCGGGCGACCCGGCTCGGCGGCCCGGTGCTGGTGGTGACGGCGAGCGATCAGGCCGATCAGGTCCGGTCGGCGATCCCCGAGCTCGATTCCGATCGGCTCCTGCTTGAGCCGGCGCCTCGAGGAACCGGCCCGGCTCTGGCCTGGGCGGCCTGGACGGCGCGCCAGATTCACCCTCGGGCAGTGATGGTCTCGCTGCATGCCGACCACTACATGCCCGACCAGGAGGCGACCACCGGCGCTTTGGGGGGGGCGGCCGAGTGGGCGGCCAACACCGAGCTGCTGATCACCATCGGGGTCCAGCCAACTCGTCCCGCCACCGGCTTCGGCTACGTCGAGGCGGGCGAAGAGGTGCCCCGACCCCGGTTGCTTAAGGACGCCCCGCCGCTCCTGCGCAGCCGGGGTTTCGTCGAGAAGCCCAGCGCCGAACGTGCGCAGCAGCTGATCAGCACTGGCCGGCATTTTTGGAACACGGGCCTCTTCGCCTGGAAGGCCGAGCTGTTCCTCGAGGAGCTTTTGCTTCACGCGCCCGAGGTGGCCGCCCGAGTCGAGGACGCGGTCTTCAGCGGGGCCCCGGGGAGCGCTGAGTTCGCCAGGGCCTGGGGGGTGATTCCCTCTGGAGCTGTCGATCGGCTGGTCTTGGAGCGCAGCTCCAAGGTCGCGGTCCTGCCTGCCCAGGTGAGCTGGACTGACCTGGGATCCTTCCTCGACCTCTATCAGTCCGCGATCGCCGCCGGAGAAGGCGACGGATCCCAGAACGTGCTCCGCGGTGACGCCCTGGTGATCGAGTCCGAACGCAGCTACGTGGACTCAGGAGGCGGCCGAATGGTGGTTCTGCTCGGGGTCGGAGATCTCGCCGTGGTCGACACCGAGGAGGCTCTTATGGTCTGCCCCCTGGAACGGGTCCAGGAGGTGAGCCGGGTGGTAGCCGAGTTGCGGGAGCGGGGCCGCAGCGAGCTGCTCTGAGGGAGTGAAGGGGGCGTCCAGGCCGGGGGGACGCTCGATCGGCGGCGAATACAATGGCCCTGCTCCACCCATAAGAGCGGTTCCCGGGAGGCCAGCCCTGAGCGATCCCCAGATCAGTTTCGGCACCGATGGTTGGCGGGCAGTGGTCGCCGACGACTTCACCTACGCGAACGTCCGAGCGGTGACCCAGGCGGTCGCCCAGATGCTGGCCGGTGCCCCCCCCGGGGGCGCGGTCGTGGTCGGTCACGACACCCGTTTCTCGGCCGAGCTGTTCGCCCAGGAGGTGGCCCGGGTACTCGCCGCCAACTCGCGCCGGGTCCTGCTCAGCGACCGCCCCAGTCCTACCCAGGTGTCGGCGTGGTTGGTGGTCGAGACGGGAGCCCTGGGCGGGGTGGTGGTGACGGCCAGCCACAATCCTCCCGAGTTCAACGGGCTCAAGTACAAGCCGGAGTACGGCGGTTCGGCATCGCCTGAGATCACGGCCCAACTGGAGGCGGAGTTGGCGGAGGTGCTGGCTAAGGACTCGGTGCGCACCATGGCGCTCGACGAGGCTCTTGCCCAGGGGCTGGTGGAGATGGTGGACCCCCGGCCGCCGTACCGGGCGCAGATCGGAAGGCTGATCAAGCTGGACGAGATACGCGGGGCCGGCCTTCACCTTCTCCACGACCCGATGTACGGGGCCGGCTCGGGCTACATCAGCGACCTGGTCGGGGGCCTGGCCACCCAGGTCACCGAACTTCACTCCGAACGCAACCCGGGGTTTGGAGGGCTGCATCCCGAGCCGATCCCGCCCAACACCGATGCCGCGGCGAAGGTCCTGAGGGAGGGTGGGTTCGACCTCGGAATCGTCAACGACGGCGACGCCGACCGGGTTGGAATCTTCGATGAAAAGGGCGGCTTCGTAGATCAGCTGGAGGTGGCCAGCCTGCTCCTCTGGCACCTCCTCGAAAATCGCGGGCTGCGGGGTCCGGTGGTGCGCTCGCTGACCATGACTCGACGACTCGACATCCTGGGTCAGCGCTACTCGTGCCCTGTCGAGGAGCTGCCGGTTGGATTCAAGTACCTCGGTCCCCGGATGCGCGAGCTGGATGCCCTGTTCGCCGCTGAGGAGTCGGGGGGGTTCGGATTTCGGGGACACATCCCCGAGCGCGACGGGATCCTGAGTGGGCTGTACTTCGCCGAGATGATCGTGATGACCGGGCGGCCGCTCAGCCAGATCCGCCAGGAGGTCGCTGCCTTGCTGGGACCCCACGCCTACGCCCGCCGTGATCACCGCTTCGCCAGGGAGGCCTATCCCGAGGCACGGAGCCGGCTCGCCGAGCGGATGCGGACGGCCCCCCCGAGCGCCGTCGGAGGAGTACCGATAACCGCCACCCGCAGCGACGACGGCTACAAATACTGGCTCGGAGAGGACTCTTGGGTGTTGGTCCGGATGTCGGGGACCGAGCCTCTGATGAGGGTCTACGGCGAGTCGACAACCCCCGAAAGGGTCCAGCAGCTGCTGACCGACTTCGAGCGGGAGCTGGACGTGGTCGGCGAAGGAGGGGACCGCCATGGCTGAATCGTTGAGGCCGAACCTTCCGGAGCGGAGGGTCGACAAGCCGTGGGGCCACGAGATCTGGTTCGCGGTCACCGAGCGCTACGCCGGCAAGGTGCTGCACATCTCATCAGGGCATGAGTTGAGCCTGCAGTACCATCGTCGCAAGGACGAGACGATCTACCTCCTCTCCGGCGCCATGGAACTGCTCTTGGAGGATGAGGACGGGGAGCTGCAGACGATTCGACTCGGGCCCGGCCAATGCCAGCGAATCCGGGCCGGCCGCCGGCATCGCATGAGAGCCCTGGCAGACACCGAGGTCTGCGAGGTGTCGACGCCGGAACTGGACGATGTGGTCCGCTTGGAGGACCGCTATGGCCGTGCCGATCCACCCGCCGGGTGAGTCCTGGCGCCCGCCGGTGGGGTCGTGGGGGCCTCCGCCAACCGGACCCGAGTTCGAGGTTTCCCCCACTATCCACAGGTGAACGTGGAAAACGCCTCCCCGAGTAAGCGGCCTTGAGCCGGGGTCCCGGAGGGGCTGCGGCCCTGCGCCACGACGCCGAGTCCGGGCTCGGCGTTGATCCAGTCGATCACCAGATCGGGCTCCACCTGTCGCCGCCTCGGATCTTGCCGTTTGCGCTGGTGGCAGCTGCCGTCTGCGGCCTCTCCGGGCTTGGCGTCGTGCCGCTCGGCGCGGCCGCTCTGCTTGATGCGGGGGCCCTGATTTGCTATCTGGTAGCGCTGCGCTCGGCGCTGCCCCGATGGCCCGCCCTCCCCTGGGCTCGGGTGGAATTCCTGAGCGGGATGCAACCGGCGGTGCTGCCCCTGGCCGGCTTCGCCTCCGCGGCCGTCGCCCTGGCCGAACAGCCGGGACTGCCTGGCTTGGTGGTGCTCCCGCTGGGGGTGCTGGTGCTGCTCACGATTGGACCCTGGCTCGAGGTGGGGGAGGAGAAGCACTCCGCCTCGCGCTGGGGATCCACCGCCCTGGCGCTGCTGATCCTAGCCGTCCCGCTACCCATGTTCGTCCTCGCCATGAGTCCCTCGGTGCCGGCTCCGGTCCGGGCGGTCACGGTCGCGGCCGCGGTCCTGATCCCCACCTGGCGGCTGATCGATCTCACCCGCCGGAACTGGACCCAGGCTTGGGTCCGGGCCGTGGTGGTGGCGACCCTGCTCGGCGTCGCCGCCGGCGCCTCGGTGATCCTGCGGGTGCCGATCCCCTTGCTGCCGGTGGCGCTCCTGCTGGGCTGGTACGGGCTAGCCGGGGTGGTCAGTCAGCGCGACGATCGCTCGACCGGAACCTTCGCCGTGTTTGTCGTCCTGGCCGCCGTGATGCTGGCCCTGGCCAACCCGCTCTGATCCGGCGGCCGTGGAGGGGCCTAAAGGCTGTACCGTGGGGTCAATATGGGAGCAGATTCACTGGGGCGCTGGTGGGATTCGGACGGGTTGCCGCCGCCGCTGATCGGGCGGCTCTCCTAGCGGGGTCGCTCGCTCGGGGATGCCCTGGCCGCCGGCAGCGCGATCACCCGACCCCACATCCACTGTCCAGTCCCGAGGAGGCTCCCCATGGCCACTACGGTTTCCCAAACCAACCTGCGAACCCAAGCCGCGCCGGGCGCTAGCGCCGCGCAGTGGCGCGAGCGCGACCGGCGCGCGGTGGCCGGCGTCTGGTCCCGCTACACCGATCTGGTGATCAGCTCGGCCGAGGGCTCGTATCTGATCGACGTTGAGGGCCGTCGCTACCTCGACTTCGCCTGCGGCATCGCCGTAACCAGCCTGGGTCACCGCCACCCCGACGTGACTGCCGCGGTGCACCGCCAGCTCGATCGCTACTGGCACACCAGCATCGTCACCCAGAGCGTGGTCATGACCGAGGCGGCCGAGCGGGTCGCCGCCATCTGTCCAGCGCCACTGGACGTGGTCTTCTTCGCCAACTCGGGAGCGGAGGTGGTCGAAGGAGCTCTCAAGCTGGCGCGGCGGTCCACCGGCCGGCCAGGGATCATCGCCTTCCGGGGTGGCTTCCACGGCCGCACCCTGGGGGCGCTCAGCGTGACCACCAGCAAGGCGCTCTACCGGGCCGGCTACGGGCCGCTGGTGCCAGGAGTCCAGATCACCCCCTACCCCTACTGCTTCCGGCATTGCGATCACCCGGCGGGAGAGCCCTGCCCGATCGCCGCCGGCGCCGAGCTCGAGCGTCTCTTCCACCAGGTGATGCCGGCCAGTGAGGTGGCCGCGGTTCTGGTCGAGCCGATCCAGGGCGAGGGCGGCTACGTGGTGCCGCCGGCAGGCTTCCTCGGTGCCCTGCGGCGGATCTGCGACGAGCACGGAATCCTGCTCATCTGCGATGAGATTCAGACCGGGGTGGCCCGGACTGGGCGCTGGCTGGCGGCCGACCACGAGCAGGTGATCCCCGACGTGGTCGTGCTGGCCAAGGCACTCGGCAGTGGCCTCCCGGTGGGCGCGATCGTGGCCAGCCATGAGCTGATGGATCGCTGGGAATCGGGGAGCCACGGCAGCACCTTCGGCGGTAACCCGGTGGCTGGGGCCGCGGTCATCGCCACCTTGGACGTGATCGAGCGGGATCACCTGATGGAGCGGGCGACCGTGCTGGGTGAGACCATCCGGGCCCGGATCGAACTGTGGCAGCGGGCCGGGCACGGCCCCGCCGACCTCCGCGGTCGAGGTGCCCTGGTCGGGATGGAGTTCATGGACCAGAGCGGAGCGCCAGACGCCGACCGAGTCACCCGGATCAAGCACCTGGCCCTGGAAGAGGGGCTGGTGGTGCTCTCCTGCGGCACCGACGACAACGTGATTCGGCTCTTACCCCCCTTGACGGTGAGTGACGCCGAACTGGCCGAGGGGCTGGCGGTCCTGGAGCAGGCGGTCATCGCTTCGGGGCCGGCAGCGTGACCGCCCCAGAGGCGGCCGAGGTCCGCACCTATGGCAACCTGATCGCCGGTGAGTGGCGGGACAGCCTCGGGGAGCGCACCTTCGACTCGGTAAATCCCGCCCGTCGCAGCGAGCTGCTCGGCCACTTTGCCCAGGGCACCGCCCACGACATCGACTTGGCGGTCAAGGCTGCCCTGGGGGCCCAGCCTGAGTGGGCGCGGACGCCAGTCCCCGCCCGAGCGGAGATCCTCGCCCGGGCGGGAGGCATCCTCGAGCAGCGCAAAGAGGAGCTGGCTCAGCTGATGACCCGGGAGATGGGCAAGGTCCTGACCGAGGCGCGGGGCGATGTCCAGGAGGGCATCGACATGGCCAAGTACATGGCTGGTCAGGGCCGGAACCCGACCGGCGAAGTGGTGCCCAGCGAACTTCGTCAGAAGCGGGCCTTCGCCGAGCGGGTTCCGATCGGGGTGGTGGGCTGTATCACGCCTTGGAACTTTCCGATGGCGATCCCTTGCTGGAAGCTCATGCCCGCCCTCCTGGCCGGCAACGCGGTCGTCTTCAAGCCCGCCGAGGATACCCCGCTGCTGGCGATCCAGTTAGCCGAGGTGCTGCAGGAAGCCGGGCTGCCCCCTGGCGTACTGGGCCTGGTCACCGGGCTGGGGGAGGAGGCGGGTGCCGCCCTGGTCGAGCACTCGGCGATCCAGGCCGTCTCTTTCACCGGGTCGGTCGCCGTGGGCCGGCAGGTTGCCGCCACCTGTGGCCGGCTGGGGAAGCGGGTGTCCCTGGAACTGGGGGGCAAGAACGCCATGCTGGTCAGCGCCGACGCGGACCTGGAACTGGCCCTGGAAGGCGCGATCTGGGGCGCCTTCGGCACCACCGGCCAGCGCTGCACGGCCACCTCGCGGCTCATCGTCCAGGAGAAGGTGCTCAAGTCATTCACCGACCAGCTGGTCAGCCGGGCCGCCAAGCTGCGCCTGGGCGATGGTCTGGACCCGTCGACCGACGTCGGTCCGGTGATCAACCAGGTCCAACTCCGGCGGATCCACGGCTATACCGAGGTGGGTCAGCAGGAGTCGGCTCGGCTTCTGACCGGGGGCCAGGTGGCCACCGAGGGCGCTCTGGCGGAGGGCAATTTCTATCTGCCGACGGTCTTCGATTCAGCCAGCGCCGAGATGAGAATCGCCCAGGAAGAGATCTTCGGACCCACCGTAGTGGTGATTCCAGCGGCCGACCTGGAGGCTGCCATCGAGATCGCCAACTCGACCAGCTACGGGCTCTCGGTGTCGATCTACACCAAGGAAATCGACCGGGCCCTGCAGGCGGTCGATCGTCTCGAGGCGGGGATCGTCTACGTCAACGCCCCCACCATCGGAGCCGAGATCCAGCTGCCCTTCGGAGGGGTCAAGTCGACCGGCAACGGACACCGCGCCGCCGGCACCACCGCCCTCGACGAGTTCACCGAGTGGAAGACGGTCTACATCGACTACTCGGGGCGCCTGCAGCGGGCTCAGATCGATACCGACCCCGCCTGATCGGAGGACGCCTTGCTGGACCTGAGTCTGGGAGAAGAGCTGGAGCAGTTCGAGGAGACAGTCCGCGCGTTCGCTACCCAGGAACTGTCTCCCGAGGTGGCCCGGCGCGACCGGGAGTCCGACCCCGATCCCGAGCTCTTCGCCAAGCTGGCCAGCATCGGCCTCCCTGGGGTGACGACCCCACAGCGGTACGGGGGGGCAGGCCTGGACTGGATCGCCCTGGGTATTGCCTGCGAGGAGCTCGAATATGTCGACGCCTCCTGCCGCACCGCGCTCTCGGTCCACGCTGGACTCTGCATGACCGGGATCTACCAATGGGGCACCGAGGAGCAGCGCCAGCGCATCCTCCGGCCGCTGGCCGAGGGGCTCCGGCAAGGCTGCTTCGCGCTCACCGAGCCCGACGCCGGCAGCGACGTGCGGGCGCTGCGCACGCGGGCCATCAGGGAGGGCGACGGCTACCGGCTCCGGGGGCAGAAGGTCTGGATCTCGATGGGGGACTTCGCCGACACCCTGCTGACGTTCGCCACCGTTGACCCCGCCGCCGGCGGCGCTGGCATCACCGCCTTCGCCCTGGAGCGGGAGCAGGCCGGAACCGGCCTGCGCACCGAACCGATTCACCACAAGTACGGGCTGCGGGCGAGTGACACGGCCGTTGTCTACTTGGACGACGCGTGGGTGGCGGAGGCCAATCGGATCGGTGCCGAGGGCGACGGATTCAAGGTGGCGATGAGCTGCCTGGACAGCGGTCGCTACTGTGTGGCCAGCGGGGCGGCCGGGACCATCCGCGCCTGCCTCGACCTCAGTGTCGACTACGCCCGGTCCAGGTCGGTCCAGGGAGGGGAGATCGGCCGGCTCCAGCTGGTGCAGCAGATGATCGCCGGCATGCAGCGCGACTACGACATCGGGCGCCTGCTGTGGATGCGGGCCGGCTGGCTGAAGAACCAGGGCCGCCGCAGTTCGAGGGAGTCAGCCCTGGCCAAGTGGGTCAACTCCGAGCGAGCCAATCGGGTTGCCGACGACGCCCTGCAGGTGCACGGGGCGACCGGGTTCAGCGAGGAGTGCGCGGCCGCTCGCTACCTCCGCAACAGTAGGGCCACGCTGATTTACGAAGGGACCCGCGAGGTGCAGGTCCAGCTGGCGGCCGAGTATGCGCTGGGTTACCGTCAGGACCGCCCGCTCGCCCACCCGCTTCCCGCCTGGCCAGATGAGGCTGGATCGCCATCAACCCTTGCGGAACCGGCGATCTGAGCGCTTCCCGCGGTGGGATACCCCCTCTGCCCGAGGTGCTGGCGGCAGGGTGGCAGGAGGGGTGGGTTGATCGGCCCCAGGGGAAGCTCCGATTCGTGACCGCGGGAATGGGACCCCCTCTGGTGCTCTGCCACGGCTTCATCGGGTCGGCCGAGAACTTTGAGAGCTGGGTCCCACGGCTGGCCCGGATCCGCCGCCTGGTGATCCCGGATCTGCCTGGTTTCGGAGGTTCCCGTCCCCTGCTGGGAGCCCACCGCAGCCGGGCCCTGGCCGCCGAGGTGATGGCGGTGGTGGATCGACTTCAGCTGGAGCGGTACGACCTGGGCGGGTTGTGCCTGGGAGGAGGGGTGGCCCTGGAGCTGCTGGCGATGGCGCCGGAGCGACCCCGGCGGCTGATCCTGCACACCCCCCTACTCGATCCCAGCAGTGTCTCGCGGAGCTTTCGGGTCCAGTCCCAGCTGGGTACCCTACCCGGGGTCTTCAGCCTGATCTCGTTTCTGGGGCGGCGGCGGGCGCTGGCCGACCTCTACCGGCGTCTCGCCGTCGAGGGGGGTGCCGAGGTCGACCGCCGCTCCGCCGACCTGAACTTCGCCAATCAGCTCAGGGCGGACCCCAGGGCGGCCCGGGAGTGGCTCCGGGACGGAATGGAGGCGGACTTCCGGGCTCTGCTCGGGGGCTGGTCGGGACCTGTCCTGGCCCTGGCAGCCGCCGATGACCGACTGCTCGATCTGGACCAGGTGAGGCAGTTCTGCCGGCGCCGGCCGCAGACCGAACTATCGATCATCCCCTCGGCTGGGCACGGGTGGGACGCCGAACTGATTCGCCGCCAGCTGGACGTCCTGTCCCTGTTCCTCTCGGGCGAGGACCCAGCCATGGCGGCGGCGCCGGTCCTGGGTTGACGGCGCCCCCCACCCGATTCCTGGCACTCCCTCTGCCGTCTTCGCGGCGCCAGGCACTCGCCCCGTGGCTGGCCGAGTTGGCCGCCCTGGATCCCGCGGTCCGGCCCGTCCGTCAGGACGGGCTCCATCTCACCCTGCGTTTCCTGGGCCGGTTGAAAGGAGGTCTGGAGCGGTCGGTGAGCGTCGAGGTCGCGAAGTTTGCCCAGCAGGTACCCGGATTCGAGCTCTCGGTTCGAGGCATCGGAGTGTTCCCCTCCCGGGCCGACCCCAAGGTGGTGTGGGCGGGTGTCGAGACGGGCCAGGCGGAGCTGGAGCGGCTGGTGGCGGGGCTGGCGGTCGCCCTTCGGGGAATTGCCCTTCCCGACCAGGTCGCGCCCTTCCGCCCCCACTGCACGCTGGCCCGGATCGGCATCACCTGGACGCCCGGGGCGACGGCTGCGCTGGCCCGGATCCGGGCCCGGGCCAGCACCGAGCTCGCTCTGCGCTGGCGCGCTCGAACGATCGATCTCATGGAGTCGGTGCCGGTCCCGGGCGAGCCGTCCCATTACCGGGTTCGAACCTCCTGGCCGCTCCAGGATCTCTGAGCCGGGTCACCACTCGAACGGTCGCCCGTGCCACTGGTGCAACTCGGGGTAGGTTCCCCGCTCGACCAGATCCCGGGCTCTTATCTCAAAGGCGCTGACCTCGGCTGGGCTGAGCAGGGGGCGGAGCTCGCGGCGCAGCGCGCGCAGCCTCGCTCCGTCCCCGAGAAGGCCGGAAATCGCCGTCAGCCAGGGCTGGGGGACCCGGGTTCCCCCCAGCTCGAGCAGCGCGGTGCGGAGTTTGAAATCCGTGTGAAAGGTGACCCCGTGGTCGATTCCGCGCAGCCGCCCCTCGGGGTCGACCAGGAGGTGAGCCTGCTTGCGGTCTGCGTTGTTAACCAGGACGTCAAGGGCGGCCAGCCCCCGCAGACTGCTCTCCAGCTGGTCCAGCTCCAGGTCCCCCGGCGGATCAGGAACGAACTCCTGCACCGAGCCCACCCCGAAGGGGGCCTCCTCCCGAAGCACGGTGGTCGGAGTGAACCGCCAGCCCAGGGCCCGGTCCACCAGGTTGGTCGCCACTTCGCGGCGGTGCAGCGAGCCTGGGGGGAAGTCCCAGAGCGGACGCTCGCCGCGGGCTGGTTTGTAGACCGCGGGCAGCTCTCCCTGGGGACTTTCCAGCCGGACCAGGAAGACCGCGTTGCTGCCCCAGGGCATCCGCTCCAGCTTGCGGACGGGCGCGTCCCTGAGCCAGCGCCGGAGCTCCTCCGGATCCACCCGTTCGGGGCTGTCGGGTGCTCCCATTTCCGGTCCAGCCTACCGGCGCCAAGCTATCCTGGCTCGCCAGGGTGAGCCGTTCCTCGGCTTGAGGAGATAGCTACCCGGCAGGTCAACCGCAAGGAGATACGTTTGGTTCACTCGCTCGAGCACTTTCTGACCACCTTCGGCTACTTCGCCCTGTTCTTGTTGACGGTCGCCCAGTGCACCGGCATTCCGGTGTCCAGCGAGGTGGTCATTCCCTTCGCCGGTGTGCTGGTGGCGAACGGGACGCTCTCACTGCCTCTGGTGATCTTGGTCACTCTGCTCGGCGAGCTGGTGGGAGCACTCATCGCCTACGCCATCGGCGCCTGGGTGGGGCGGCCCGCAGTTCTGGCCGCCGGTCGCCGATTCCGATTCCGAGAGAGCCATCTGGAGGCGGCCGAGCGCTGGATCGAGCGACGCGGCGTGCTGGCCGTGGCGGTGGGCCGGTGCGTCCCCGTCATCCGTAGCTACACCAGCTTCCCGGCTGGCTTCGGTCACATGCCCCTGAGCCGTTTCATCCCGGCCACGCTGGTTGGGGCGTTAGTGTGGGACAGCGCCCTGGCGGTCGCCGGGATGGAGCTCGGCAAGCACTTCGCGCAGATTTCGACATTCCTGCAGCCCCTCGGTTACGTCGCGCTGGTCCTTCTGGCACTCGCCTTCGTCTACGGGGTCTATCGCTGGAACAATCGAGCCAGCACCCAATCGCCCCCGGTCGAGTAGCTCGTTCTCGCGACCTACTCGGGCCCAAAGCCGGGGCGCCGGGGGTCTGGGCCCGGCTTTGGTAACCAAGCGACGCGCCCGGCGTAGTAACTGAGGGCGCGATTCCAAAGTGGGGTCAGCCGTCCCCAATCGCGCGTGCGGGCGCTTCCGTGCTGGCCTCACCGAGGCCGGGGAAGGACACTCGAGGAGTTGTGCAGTTGGAGCTGAGACCGGGAGCGATCCCGAGGCAGGGTTGGAGAGAGGATCGCGCCCAGTTCGACCCCGGTTCCGCGGGCAGATCCTGGACCCGGGGGAGCGCTCAGATCCGCCAGCTGAGCTGGATCGGCTGAGTGGCGCAGGCACGCCCTTCCCGAATCTGGGCGGTGGGCTTGGGGGTGCTACTCCTGAGCCTGCTCGTCGGCAGCTCGGCGCTTTTGGCCAGCCGAGGCTCGGCGGACCCAGCCGCCCAGGTTGGACGGGCCACGGTGACCAGGCCTATCTCCATCCGTGAGAGCGGATACCGGCTCCTGCTGACTGCTCCCACCGCTGAGCTGACAGTGGAGAACCGAACCGGTCGTACTTTGACCCAGTTCCCCTTGCTGGCCGTGGCTGGTCGCGCCAACCTGCCTCGCGGAGTCCTGCTCTCCGGCCGGCGAACCGGGACCGGGTTGGTCGTCACGGCGGAGACCAGCCGCCACCAGCTCCTGGTTCAAGCCACTCTCACCACCGCTGCCAGCTACTTCACCGTCTCGTTTGAAACGGCTTTAGGGCCGGACCCGGGCCTCGGACCCCGATTCTTCACCGATGGGGCGACCGGCCTGGGTACCGGCGCCATCCTGCAGGCGGTCAGCCCGGACCCCCAGGGGGGCACCCTCGGCGGACCTCCGATTACCCGGGTGGGAAGGAGGAATTCGATCTCACCACCTCCGTTCGACCTCCTCTTGCGAACCGCTTCGGGATGGCTCGGCGTGGGGCTGGTTCAAGTCCCGGATGCCACCCAGCTCTCACTCTCCCCCAACGACGCGGTCACGCTGAATTATCCGCTGGCCACGCTAGCCTCGATCACCGACACCGGGGCGGGCGGCCGGGTGGGGTGGAGTGGCGGGTCGCCGCTGCTGCGCTTCCCCACCTTCGTCGTCACCTTCGCCAGTGGGCCCTGGACGGGACTGACCGCCTACCACAGCGCCCTCCAGCGGATGGGATTCGCCCCCCAGGCGGTCCCGCCCGGGCACTGGCCGGAGTGGTGGATGCGGCCCCTGGTCGACACCTGGGGAGACCAGGTCGAAGGGGGCGCCTGGCGAACCTCCCCACTCTTCACGACCGCCTGGGTCCGCAACTACGTCACCGCCTGGGAGTCCAAGTACGGTCAACGCCAGATCACCCTGGTCATCGACTCCCAGTGGCAGGCGCGGATCGGCGAGGCGGTGCCCAGCGCGCGGTTCGGGGGGGTGGCCGGACTCCGCAGGCTGATCGCCTCCTTTCACGCGCAGGGAATCCATGTGCTGCTCTGGTGGCCGCTCTGGAGCCTAGGGTCAAAGTGCGTTGGTTTGAGTGGGCGCGCCGGCAGGATGTGTGCCACCCCGCCAGACCAGCGGACGGACGCGGGTATCGGCATGATCGACCCCACCGCTCCCTCCTTCGGGCCCCAGCTGCTCAGTGAGATGCGCCTGATCCTGGGGCACGGACCTGGCCAGCTGGGCGCGGACGGACTGAAGATCGACTGGGGCCAATTGACTCCCGACCCGCTCAAAGTGCAGCTGGCGCGGCCCCAGCTGGGAGTGGGGGCGGCGGCGCTGCTGCGCTATCTGCAGATGATCTACACCGACGCCCAGCGGGTGCAGAAGGGGGCGCTGGTCGAGTCCAGTGCCGTGGCACCCCAGTTCGGCGGAACCTTGAGCATGCTTCGCCTCTACGACGCCAAGGGCGAGGCCAGCTGGCAGATTCGGGCCCGGATCATCTCGGCGGTCGATCCGGGGACTCTGATCGATGGCGACCAGTGGCCGGTGCGCGCCAGCCAGGCGGTGGCTCACGCGGTGACCAGCACCGTCTACGGCACGCCGGCGAGTTACTTTCTCGACAGCTGGTACGACAAGGTGCCAATCACGCAAGCGGAAGCGCGGGTGCTGGGAGCGATCATGCGGCTGGCGCCGCTCAAAGGCGAAGGAGCGGCCCGTGCCCTGCCCAACGGCGGCTGGCAGTACTGGGTGGGGAATCAACTGCGGGCCGAGACTCTGG
>Ga0307372_10004794_pt1 | contig 20653 bp, 18 predicted proteins | sample OX1MG_FD_202533 | JGI IMG/M metagenome (GOLD analysis project Ga0307372, IMG submission 202533) | Soil microbial communities from Risofladan, Vaasa, Finland - OX-1 | ecosystem: Environmental > Terrestrial > Soil > Coastal area > Acid sulfate soil | place: Finland: Risofladan, Vaasa | collected...
CATTGGCATCCCTCCCTTTCTGGGTAGACACTCTTTTCTTCCTTTTCTCGCTTATTCTATCATCTTCTCCTCTTGCTCAGACCTTCTCTACCATCGGCTCCCAAAGCCTTCCTGGACACGCTCTAGTTTAGGGGATCAACGGCGTATGAAAATTACCGCTCCTCCTCTACCTACTCAACACAAAATCGCTGCTATCCTCGCAGCTTATGACGATCTGATTGACAACAACACGCGGCGCATTGCCATACTGGAAGAGATGGCGCAATCGCTGTACCGCGAGTGGTTTGTGCATTTCCGTTTTCCCAGTCATGAAAAGAATGGGATGGTAGAGTCTGAGTTGGGGATGATACCGGAGGGGTGGGAGGTGAAACCTATTGGGAAGCTATTGAAATATCATATTGGTGGTGGTTGGGGTCAGGAAGAAATAAATGAAGAGTCTACAGAACCAGCCTATGTGATTCGTGGAACGGATTTACCGTTAGCAAGATATTGTTCAGTTAATAAATGCCCTCTTCGTTTTCACAAACAATCTAACATAGATACTCGAAAACTGTTACCTGACGATATTGTTTTCGAGGTTTCAGGGGGAAGCAAAGGACAACCAGTTGGTAGGTCATTACTTGTTAGCCGCAAACTTTTAAGCATATTTGACGAAGAAGTAATCTGTGCTAGCTTTTGTAAGCTCTTGAGAGTTGATAGAGATATCATATTACCTGAGCTATTATATTTGCATTTACTTGATATTTACGAAGATGAACGGATTGAAAAGTATCAGGTTCAGTCTACCGGTATCATCAATTTCAAGTTTGCTTACTTTTTAGAGGATGATTTTGTAATAGTCCCTGGTACTGAATGGCAAATTAGATTCAAAGCGTTGGTAAATCCATTGTTTGAATCTATCCAAATATTAGGGGTTAAAAATGCTAACCTGCGGCGGACACGCGATTTGTTATTGCCGAAGTTGGTGAGCGGCGAGGTGGATGTGGAAGAGATGAAAGTAGAGGAGGTGGTACAAAATGTAATGTGAACAAGGATACTAGAAGGACACCGATCATGATCGAAGTCTATTCAAAGCTGTTTGTAGGTGATCAAGATGATTATGAATACGATGTCTCCCAACGGAGCGGCTGGGCTATTGTTCAAGCCTGCAAAGAACCGTATCATCGTCGAGCGTTAGGCTACCTTCCCAGCAAGGCTGCACCAAAGGGATCAGAATACTACGTTGCTCGAAGAGATAACAGATTAATACTAAATATGGTTGATGCTCCCAGATCAGATTTTTTTTACAAGGAGGAAATGATTGACGAAGCACTTGATTTTATTGATCAGGCGCTAACGAACAATATGAATGTGCTTGTACATTGTAATGTAGGTGAATCACGTAGCCCTTCCATTGCTCTTTTATATATGGCAGCCAGATTACGTGTACTTCCTACAGAGTCGTTGCAAGCAGCAGAAGCACAGTTTAAAAGAAAATATCCAAAGTACAATCCCAAAACTGGAATCCGAGAACATTTACAAAAATATTGGGTTCAGTACTGCGATGATGGGAAGAGGAAAACTAGAAGTGGTACAGATTTATGATGAAATAAGTACAAAAGCTTTATGTGCGGCGTTATCTTCCATTGAAATTTACAACAAACCTGATTTCAAGTATCGAGAGGAAATGTTTACGATACTGATTGTTAACGCATGGGAGCTATTACTAAAAGCTAAAAGGCTGAAAGATGAAAATGACAATATAGCATGCTTATACGCAACTGACAACAAAGGAATAACAAAAACGAGTAGGAATGGAACACCCATGACGAAAGATATTATTAGGATTATGAATGAGGTTAATCTTGACACAGCAGTAAGCGAAAATCTCAGGTTATTAATCGAAATACGCGATTCGGTAGTTCATTACTATCGTGATGATTCATTAAGTTACCTGCTCTATACTCTTGGAGTAGCTGCTCTAAAAAACTTTCAAAAACTTATGACCGCATGGTTTTGTAAAAGTTTTTTGGACTACAATTTTTATATTTTGCCGCTTGGCTTTGCTTATAATTTTAAAACACTTTCTATACTCGAATTAGAGAAAGCGCCTGAACCAATCTCAAATTTAATCAAATATGCTGCCAGTACTCAATCTTCAATAGATGCCTCAAGCGATTTTCAATTTGTCTGTGAAATATCGGTTCAAATGAAGTCAGCAAAGCAACTTGTCTCAGGGGCAGATATCACAGCAGCGATAGATGCTAATGCAGCAGATGCGGTTTTTATTGATCGTGTTGTTCCTCTTATTGATAGATATCCAATTTCTTATACAGATTTAAAGAAAAAAGTGCAAAAAGAGCGCCCAAATGCTAAGCAGTCAGTACTTGACAAAGTAATACGAGAACATAATATCAAAAATAATCCGAATATGTCAGCATACAACTTTAGAAATAAAACTCAAGAAGAAAATTATAAAAGAACAAAGGTTTTACCAAGTGGTACACCAAGTTTGTACGATGATAACGCTTTTCGGTTTATTATTGAGCATATTGAGGGCAATTAATCATGCATAACTACTCTGAATCATCCCTTGTGGAGGCTCCCACGATTGCTTTGTTTGCGCAGTTGGGGTATGAGACGGTTCATGCGTTTTCGGAGACGTTTGGCAAGAACGGGGCGTTGGGACGGGAGACGAGCGGGGATGTCGTGCTGGTAGGGCGGCTGCGTACTGCGTTGCAACGGCTCAATCCGGGAGTGGGATACGAGGCGATTGAGGGCGCTATCGAGGAGTTGACTCGCGACCGGAGTACTTTGAGCATGGCGAATGCTAATCGTGAGGTGTACCGGCTGCTCAAAGATGGTGTGCGGGTGAGTTTTCGCGGCGAGGATGACGAGGAAGCTGTGGAGACGGTGCGCGTGATTGACTGGAATGTGCCGGCCAGTAACGATTTTTTGCTGGCTTCACAGTTCAAGGTGTCGGGCGATATGTACAACCGGCGGCCCGACCTCGTGGGCTTTGTCAATGGGCTGCCGTTGATTTTGATCGAACTCAAGGCGACGCATCAGCAACTGAAACATGCCTTTGACGACAATTTGCGCGATTATAAGGACACCATTCCGCAATTGTTCTGGTATAACGCCCTGATTATCCTCTCAAATGGACACGAGAGCAAGGTTGGCAGCATCACGGCTGGCTGGGAGCATTTTTTCGAGTGGAAGAAAATAAGTGATGAACACGAACAGGGCGTAGTTTCGCTGGAAACAATGGTGCGCGGCACGTGCGAACAGGAACGGTTGCTGGATATTGTAGAAAGCTTCACGTTGTTTAGTGACGCAGGCGGTGCGCTCGTCAAACTGATTGCGAAGAATCACCAGTTCCTGGGCGTGAATAATGCGCTGGATGCGGTGCGCTCGCTGCGTGAGAACGCGGGACGATTGGGCGTCTTCTGGCATACGCAAGGCAGCGGCAAAAGCTATTCAATGGTCTTTTTCTCGCAAAAAGTGTTGCGCAAAATCCGTGGCAACTGGACATTCCTGATTATTACCGACCGCCAGGAACTGGACGACCAGATTTATAAAACCTTCCAGAACGTTGGCGCGGTGACGGAGCATCAGGTACAGGCCACAAGCGGCGCTCACCTGCAACAATTGTTGCGCGAAGACCACCGCAACATCTTTACGTTGATACAGAAATTCCATGTTGAGCGTGGCAGCACGTACCCGCAACTCTCCGACCGTTCAGATATTATTGTCATGACCGACGAGGCGCACCGCACACAATATGATATGCTCGCGCTCAACATGCGTAACGCACTCCCACATGCTGCCTTTATCGGCTTCACCGGCACACCGTTGATGGCGGGTGAGGAGAAGACACGGCAGGTGTTCGGCGATTATGTGAGCGTCTACAACTTCGGGCAATCGGAACAGGATGGCACGACGGTACCGCTCTATTATGAGAACCGCATTCCCGAACTGCAACTCACTAACGAAAATCTCAACGAAGCTATGGAGCATATTATCGAAGAGGCCGCGCTTGACGATACACAGGAACGGCGACTGGAACGTGAATTTGCCCGTGAATATCACCTGATTACGCATGATGGTCGCCTCGAAACCATCGCCGCCGATATTGTATCGCACTTCATGGAACGCGGATTTCGCGGTAAAGCGATGGTCGTCTCCATTGATAAAGCTACGGCCGTGCGCATGTACGACAAAGTACAAAAACACTGGAAACTGTATCTCGACAATCTGAAAACGCAAGTACACTTTAATCCGGCTTTGCAGGGCACTATCGCCTATATGGAGCAGACCGATATGGCGGTGGTTGTTTCGCAGTCACAGAACGAAGTAGACGATTTTCGCCAGAAGGGACTTGACATCACGCCGCATCGTCGCCGGATGCTCAAAGATGATCTGGAGACAAAGTTTAAGGATGAAGACGATGCGCTGCGCATTGTCTTTGTCTGCGCCATGTGGATGACGGGCTTTGATGTACCGAGCCTTTCGACGCTCTATCTCGACAAGCCCATGCGCAATCATACGCTGATGCAGACGATAGCACGCGCCAATCGCGTATACCCGCACAAGGTCAATGGCCTGATTGTGGATTACCTGGGCGTTTTTCGCGACCTGCAAAAGGCGCTGGCAATTTACGGTACTGCCAGTAGTGGAGGGACGAAAGAGGGCGAGATACCCGTCAAAGACAAGGCGGAACTGGTTGCCCAACTGGAAGCGGCGTTGGCAGATGCCACCGCTTACTGTAGAGAGCAGGGCATAGATACTATCGCTATCCTGGCAGCAAGCCCACAAGACTTCAAACGCATGAGCTTGATGGAGGACGCGATTGATACGCTGGTCTCTTATGACAACATCAAGAAACGCTACCTCTCGCTGGCAGGGACTATTGCGCAACTTTTCAAGGCCATCCTGCCAGACGCAGCCGCGAATGTTTTTGTTGCCCGCGTGGCGCTGTTCGTTGCGCTTGCCCGCGATATTCGCCAGTTGACCGCCGCTCCCGATATCTCCGGTATTCTAGACGATATTGAGCAACTGATCGCCAGTTCCGTCTCTACACGCCGCTATGTTATTCGCGAGAGTAATGAACCTTACAATGCCAACAATACGGCGCGTATTGACCTCAGCACAATAGACTTTGATGCTTTGCGGACCCATTTTGAACACGCACGTCAACATATCGAGGCCGAGAAATTGCGTGGCGCTATTCAGAGCAAGCTCAAACGTATGGTGCAACTCAACCGGAGTCGCGCCAACTATCAGGAGAAGTTCCAGCGTCTGATAGACGACTACAACTCCGGTAGTGCCAATATCCAGTTGTTCTTTGACAATCTGATCGCGATGGCGCAAGAACTGAATATCGAGGAGCAGCGCCACATCGCCGAGCAACTGAGCGAAGAGGAACTAACGGTTTTCGATCTGCTGACTCAACCTGCCATCGAACTGACCGAGAAAGAGCAAGACGAGGTGAAAAAAGTTGCTCGCGAACTGCTGGCAACGTTGAAGCACGAAAAGCTTGTTCTCGACTGGCGCAAAAAGCAACAGGCCCGCGCCAGGGTAGAAAAGACTGTCGAGGAGATACTGGACAAGCTACCACGAGCCTATAACAAAACTCTGTACGACCAGAAGTGCAGCGAAGTTTTCCAACATATCTACGATTCCTATTATGGATTGGGGAAGAGTGTGTATGAGGCGGCGGGATAAAGGCAACACGGGATTACACACAAATTACGGGGGAAAATTATGAAAGCAACGGCAACCAATTTTTTGAAGTTTCTTGATGGGAAGAAACAATTTATCATTCCGATTTACCAGCGCATGTATGGTTGGCGTATTTCCGATTGCCAGCAACTCTGGAACGATATTCTCAGGGTAGCGCAGGATGACAGGGTAGCGGCGCATTTTCTTGGCTCTATTGTTTATGTTGAAAAGAGTATTTATCATATCAGTTCCATTACGCAGTTGTTGGTAATTGATGGGCAACAACGTCTGACGACGCTATCCCTCCTGCTGGCGGCTCTCGGTGAGGTAATTGAAGCACAGAAAAGCGTACAGAGCGGCGAGATTACCAGGAAGAAGATATATAGCTATTACCTGCTCAACCCGGAAGAAACTGACGATGCCTACTACAAACTCTTGCTGACGCAAAACGACAAAGAGACGCTTACGTCCATTCTCGAAAACAGAGAAAGACCTCTACCGGTCGCGGACCGGCTCGAAGACAACTACCAATTTTTTAGAGAGCAGATACGGCTAAGCGAGATTGACCCTATCACCCTCTACAAAGGCATCAGTAAATTACTCGTTGTAGATATTTCTTTGGAGCAGCAGGACAATCCGCAACTTATTTTTGAAAGCCTCAACTCAACCGGCATGGATTTGTCACAAGCAGACTTGATTCGCAACTACGTGTTGATGGGGTTGGACAATGAAGAGCAAATCCGACTGTATAAAATATACTGGCATCCAATGGAACAGAGCTTTGGACAAACACAGAATGTAGCTCTTTTTAACCGCTTTATGCGCGATTATCTGACAATCAAATCGGGATCAGGTGAGATTCCCAATATGGATAAAGTATATGTTACGTTCAAGGCATATCAACAAAGCAAAAGTACCATCCCGATCGAAGAAATTGTCGAGGATATTTATCGTTACTCAAAATACTTCACTCGAATGGTGCTTTCCCGCGAACCGGATGCTGAAATTCGACGTCGCCTTAATGACATACAAACGCTTGAGGTCAATGTCGTGTATCCTTTCCTGCTGGAGGTTTACCACGATTATGAAAGTCAGAGGCTTTCACGTGATGATTTTATCGCTATTCTGAAGCTCATTGAGAGTTACGTTTTTCGTCGTCTTGTGTGTGGCATTCCTACACATGGCTTGAACAAGGTATTCGCCACACTGGCGAAAGAGATAGATAAGGATCACTACCTGGAAAGCGTGCAGGTCCTTTTTTTACAGAGAAGTGCCGGCTCACGCTTTCCCCGCGATGAGGAGTTTCGAGCAGCTTTTGTCGTGAAAGACATGTATAATTTCCGCAACCGGCATTATCTTCTCAAGAAGATGGAAAACGATGGACGAAAAGAGCATGTGAATATTGATGAGTATACCATCGAACATGTCATGCCTCAAAATGAACACCTCTCAACTGACTGGCAAGAGGAACTTGGTGCTGATTGGCAGGAAGTACACGAGCGTTACCTGCACACCATTGGCAATCTTACGCTAACCGGCTACAATTCGCGACTGAGCGACCGCCCATTTGCAGAGAAACGCGATATAGAAGGCGGCTTCAAAGATAGTCCTATTCGATTAAATAGGAACCTCGCGAAGTTGGAACACTGGAATAAAGAAGAGATAGAGCGACGAGCGCAACAGATTGCCGATCTCGCCATCAGCATATGGCCTACACCCGGCCTGTCACCTGAACAGGCAAATTGGCATCAGAAGCTGATGCACCAGATTCCTTTGGAGATAGAGGGACCGATTCAGCTTCCCGTCGTTGGTTCTATCCCGGTGGGTTTTAAAATCATACGACGTTCGGAAAAACGTTTCTACCTTTATCGTCAAATGGAAAATGAGTGGATTCAGTATAGCGATGGCAAGAAAGCCTCGTATGCTGTTTCCTGGTCGTGGGCGGGCGAATGGGCAAGAGAAAAACAGCGTACCCATGAAATGCCGTTGGGAATGGCAGAAACAGAAGTTTCTCTTCCTCAAATAAGAAAAACTCCCCCGGACTTCTGGGTTGAAGACGCGATGAATGGCAAGAAAAGCTACGCACTGGATGATTACCCATAGTTGCAAGGCGAGATGCGCGATCTGTTCGAGCAATTGCGCAGACGCATCTTGAACCTCGATACGGCTATCAGGGAAGAGTATAAAAAACTGTATATTGCCTATAAGATGACAACAAATATTGTGGATATCGAACCGCAAAAGAAACGCTTGCGGTTGATGCTCAACATGCCGTTTGAGGATGTCTACGATCCAAAGGCGCTATGCAGGGATGTGACGAATCTTGGTCACTACAGTAGTGGAAATGTAGAGGTCGGCATTGCATCGCTTGACCAGCTTGATGATGCGATGGACTTGATCCGGCAGTCGTTTGAGCGGCATTGGGAGGAGAGCGAGAGCGGGTGGAGGTGGTGTGAACCATTCCCCTTGCGGGTACCCTGGCCCTCCTGTCTTACACGGGTAGGTTTTTTGCACCGCCCGTCGCCGCCCTGTCATTCTGAGCGCAGCGAAGAATCTCTTGTGGCACGGAGATTCTTCGCTGCGCTCAGAATGACAGGGCGGGGAACCAGGCGGTGCAAAAAACCTACTGTTGAAAGGGCCCTCCTGTGGGTATCGTTGGAAAAGCGGCTCTCTATACGGCTTCCTCTTCGAGGACACGGCCGCGGAACTGGCTGTTGTACAGGTCGGCGTAGAAGCCTTTTTGTGCAAGCAAGCCTTCGTGGGTGCCTTTCTCGATGATGGTGCCGTGATTCATGACCAGGATCAGGTCGGCGTCGCGAATGGTAGAGAGTCTGTGAGCAATCACAAAACTTGTTCTGCCCTTCATCAACTCGCTCATGGCCTTTTGAATGAGCAACTCGGTTCTGGTATCAACGCTGCTGGTGGCTTCGTCCAGAATAAGGATCTCAGGATCGGCGAGGAACGCACGTGCGATGGTCAACAATTGCCTCTGACCCTGCGAGATGTTGGTGGCCTCCTCATTCAGAACCATGCCATAGCCTTCCGGCAGCGTCCTGATAAAGTGATCGGCATAGGCCGCTTTTGACGCTCGCATGATCTCTTCCTCGTTGGCATCTTCACGCCCATACGCGATATTGTCGCGGATAGTTCCCTGGAAGAGCCAGGTATCCTGAAGCACCATACCGAACGTGCGACGCAGGTCACCGCGCTTGAATTGCGTGATATCAATGCCGTCAAGCAGAATTCTGCCGCCATTGACCTCGTAGAAGCGCATCAGCAGATTAACCAGGGTTGTTTTACCGGCACCAGTGGGGCCGACAATGGCGATCATCTGTCCAGGCTTCACGTCAATATTCATATCCTCCATCAGGATATTCTCTTCGCTATAGCCAAAGCGGACATGCTGGAACTCGACGGCACCCTGGGGAGCTTCAATAGCCAGAGCATCAACTGCTTCGGGTACCTGCTCCTTTTCGTCCAGCAGTTCAAAGATGCGCTCAGCCGAGGCCATGGCGGACTGGATCACGTTGGCGATATTAGCCAGCATGGTGATAGGCTGGGTAAACTGCTGGGCATATTGAATAAACGCCTGCACGTCCCCGATGGAGATTCCACGCTGCGTGACCATAATGCCACCAACGACAGCCACAAAGACATAGCCGATATTGCCAACAAATCGCATGAGCGGCATGATAATGCCCGAAACGTATTGTGCCTTCCAGCCGGCGTCATAGAGTTTCTCATTGAACTCATCAAATTGGGCAATGGCTTTGCCTTCGTGTCCAAAGGCTTTGACGATCTTATGGCCGGTATACATCTCTTCGACATGGCCGTTGAGGTCGCCAAGCGAGCGCTGCTGTTTCCTGAAGTAATCCTGCGAGCTTTTCGCAATGCGTGTGACAATCAGCATGCTCAGCGGAAGTGTCACCAGCACGATCAGGCTCAACTCCCAGCTAATGGTCAGCATCATCACCAGCACGCCGAGGAGGGTGACTATAGAGGTGATCAACTGCGTCACGCTCTGCTGAAGCGTGGTGCTGATGTTATCCATGTCATTGACGGCGCGGCTGAGGATCTCTCCATGCGTGCGCCCATCGAAGTATTTGAGCGGCAGGCGTGAAAGCTTCTCGTCCACCTCTTTGCGCAGTTTGTAGACGGTTCTCTGCGCCACGCCGGCCATCAGATACTGTTGAATGAACATGAAAATCGCGCTGATAAGGTACAACCCAAGCAAGATCAGCAAGACATTGCCAATATAGCCAAAATCTATGCCGGGAACAGGTGACAGGTGCAAGGGGAGCGCCGGGTTTTGCGCTAATGCCTTGCTTATTGCCTGGTTTTTCCCCTGCACCTCGAATTTCGCAATCAGGCCATTGAAAAGTTTGGTCGTCGCCAAACCCAGGATTTTCGGACCAACAATGTTGAACACCGTACCCAGGATGGCTGCGATAAGCACGATTGACAGGCGAAACTTTTGTGGCAGGAAATACAGCAACAGTCTCCCGAGCGTACCCCGGAAGTCCTTTGCTTTCTCTACTGGCCGACCCATTGCGCCCCAACCACCCCGGCCCATGGGGCCTGGGCCTCCCTGGGTATTTGGGCGCACTGCATTGCTATTCTGACTCATGCGATTTCCTCCGCAATTTCCGTCACTGAAAGCTGTGAAGACACTATTTCACGATAGACATCACTGGTTTCCATCAATTCTCGGTGCGTACCAATGCCGACAACACGTCCATCCTCCAGGACAATTATCTGATCCGCATCTATTACCGTGCTAACCCGCTGGGCTACAATCAACACGGTAGACTCGCGGGTCTCCCCTTTGAGAGCGGCGCGTAATTTGGCGTCAGTCTTGAAGTCAAGCGCCGAGAACGTATCGTCGAAGATGTAAATTTCTGGTTTTCTTACCAGGGCACGGGCGATCGAGAGACGTTGCTTCTGTCCACCCGAAACGTTCGTACCCCCCTGAGCAATCAGCGAATGAAAACCTTCCGGCATGTTGGCAATGAATTCACTGGCCTGCGCCACGTCAGCGGCGTGCCTGATCTCATCGTCGGAAGCATCTTCCTTGCCATAGCGCAGATTCTCGTTGATCGTCCCTGTGAACAGCACGGCCTTCTGCGGCACAAAACCGATCTTCGCACGCAAATGCTCCTGCGACATCTCGCGAGTCTCCACGCCGTCAACCAGTATCTGGCCGCTGTCCACGTCGTAAAAACGCGGAATCAGGCTGACCAGGGTTGATTTGCCTGCGCCGGTGCCGCCAATGATGGCTGTGATTTCGCCGGGCCGGGCGCTGAAGGAAATGTTGGAGAGGGCCGGCTCTTCCGCGCCAGGATAGCTAAAGGTCACATCCTGGAACTCGATGTAGCCTCGCTGTGCGGTGGCTTGCTTGACCTCTTCAGCATCGTTGATTTCAGGCTCCATTTCCAGCACTTCATTAATTCTGGTAGCGGAAGCCGCGGCACGTGGGATCATGATAAACATCATCGAGACCATCAGCAGCGCGAAGAGAATCTGGAAGGCATACTGCAAGAAGGCGAACAGTGCGCCCACCTGCAAATTCCCGTCATTGACGCGGATACTGCCGAACCAGATAATAGCGACGCTGGAGAGGTTGATCATCAGCATCATCACCGGCATCATGGATGCCATCATCTGGTTGACTTTGATCGCTATACCCGTCACGTCGCGGTTGGCTTCATCAAAACGCTGTTCCTCGTGCTTGACGCGATCAAATGCCCGCACCACGCGCACGCCGGTCAGGCCTTCATCCAGAATGAGGTTCAGTTTATCCAGTTTCACCTGCATGGTAGCGAACAACGGAATAGCTTTGCTTAACAGCACGAGAATAATGGTAACAAGCACTGGCATAATCGCTACCAGAATCCAGGAGAGTCCGACATCCTGGTTTAAGGCCAGAATAATGCCAACAACCAGCGTAATCGGGGCGGTAATCAGCATGTTCAGCAGCATCACCATCACCTGCTGCACCTGCGTGGTATCGTTCGTGGTGCGCGTAATCAACGAGGCAGTACTGACTTTATCAAATTCGTGCAGCGAAAAACGTTGCACCTTGTAGAAAATCTGAGCGCGGATAATTTTACCCATACCCACGGCGACCTGGGACGAGAAGAAAATACCCACCACGGCACACAGCGTGCCGCCGATTGCGACCAGCGCCATAAGGCCGCCAGTGCGCCAGATATAGCCTGTATCGCTTTTCACAATGCCATAATCCACGATATTAGCCATCAGGTTTGGCAAATACAGGTTGGCTGTGGCCTGTCCGATGGCAAGCACCAGTACAAGCACCAGAAGCATACGGTATGGCTTTAAAAACCGCAGTATTTTGATCATACTTCTTGATCTCCATTCCATTGAAAGCGCGATATAGCGGCTTCACCCTCGTCAAAGTAGCGACTTTCTCGTTCACCAAAATAGCGAAACGCTTGCGCTAAAAGTTCGGCAAGTTGATTGCTTTGTTCTTCCCCCAGGTATTTAACCAGTCCATCCATAGAACTCGTAAAAGATTCCATTGCCTGTCGGGTAAATGCCTCACCCTTCTGCGACAGCTTGATCTCGACGGCCCGCCGATCCAGCGGGTCGCCTTGCCGCTCGATGAATCCATTGGCTTCCAGACCTTTGAGCAGTTGGGTCACGGTTGGAGAGGTAACACGCAACAGCTTACTGATTTCCGAAACCTTCATTGCGCTGGCACCGGGTTTCATGCCATGTTTGATGCTGAAGAGTACGCGAATCTCGCTCGGCTTACAACCCGCGATTGAACGTTCCTGCCAACCAGATTTGTGAAACTCTCTGAAAGCCCGCATCAGTTTCAGTGTCGTGGGTTTGATATTCTGATCCATCTCCATTTGCTCACCTCCCCTATTTAATAGGTTTGCGAATAATTCGGTATCCAATTTATTAGACAACCTATCTAATTATAGGGCGGGGTTAGCCCCTTGTCAATAGTTTGTATTCGTTGGGGCTGAGTGCTTTGGAGTTGGATTTGCGGAACATCGTGAGCAAAGAGTATAATGACTCTCTTACTGCTGGCCGGTCTTCAGGTCATCCCCCTTGAAATATATGAAGCGTCCGCCGTTGATGGGGGAACTCGCTTCCAACAATTTTGGACGATTACGTTGCCCATGCTCAACGGGCCATTGTCCATCGCGTTACTCTTTCGCACGCTCGGTTCTTTTGGTGTGTTCGATCTCTTCTACGTGCTGGGTGGCAACCAGGTACAAAGCGTGGCATCGTACTCCTATAATTACATGTTTACGCGGACCGCATTCGATTTTGCTCCCGGAGTGACAGCCGCCGTTATACTGTTTGCGATTGTCATTTGTCAGATAGCTTATCGTTTTTCTGCGATGCTGATTGTCCTAAAAGGTTTCTTAAGGAAACGCTGACATCACAGGTGAAGATGATTGAGGGCCATTCCCGACTATGCAACACCCCTGGCTGCGAGAGAAGTTCGGACGCTTGCGCCATCAGGGCAGAGGCAATGAGGCCGTTGAGGTGGGCTTGCCGACTGGATTCGTCGGGGAAGATGTCAAAGAGAAGAGAACCAGAGGGGCAATTGCTGAGCAATTGCCCCTCTGGTTCTCTTCCCCTCGTTTACAGAAATGGCATGTGACAGGTTATGATCGGGGGTTAGCGGCAACTGTTGCTTGAGAACGGAACCACATGCCTGGTTTCCAGGGCAGCCCTAACGCGGGCAACAACCAACGGTCGAAACCGATCCAGCCGCATACTCTCCATGAGAAGCACAGGAATAATCCTAACATACCAAGAATGGGATTCACGCTAACCGTCCCGGCCAGAAGGTAATTCAGGTTCATTAACACACCGAAACCGGCTGCTATACCTGTCAATATACCTAAAAGGATACCTAATCCAACTGCGAACTCTCCCCAGGTTACCAGGAACGAGAACAAGCCGGCGTTTGACAGGACAACGTGCTGTAAAAACCAGGCATACCACCCTTGCACGGCGGGATTCGCACCTGAACTTTTGGCTAAAGCACCGGCGGCAAAACCGGCCAGAGCTTTTCCACTTGCCCCCCACACAGGAGAGGTAATCTTTTCCCACCCGGCAAGCAGCCACTCACCTCCAACATACATGCGGACAACAAACCACAGCGCAGATGAGCCTTCCGAACCGAGGAAAAACTTCGAGATGGCAGGTTCAGGAAACCGCTCTGTCGAAGAACTGGCCTCTAAAGTAGACCGCTCGCGTGCGAATTGAACGAAAGCCCGAATCAGTGCAAGGAGAAACAGAATGAGCAAAGCTATTTCCCAATAGTCATTAGCTGTAACACTGGCAATGCCTAAGATGATATGAACAAGCGTCCATGCGCCCGCAAGGACAACAATGAGTATTCCCAATCCGAAGGGTGTATTTCGTTGACTGAACATAGTCTTTTTCCTTTCCTACGAGAAGCATCTCTTCTTCTCGACATCCCTAGTATGAAGCATCAACATCACAGGGAAATCACAACAAAATTACATTTATCACAAAGAAATCACGGCATACAAGACATATGAGACCATTGAATTGATAAGAGGCAAAACGGATTATGGCTATTTTCCGTAATAGGTGCGTCCGCGCCAGTCTATGCCTTTGTGGGTGAGGACGCGCCAGGCGGATTCGGCGAGAATGCCGGTGAAGAGGGCGGCGGCCAGGGGGTAGGTGAAGGCATAGTACCAGGGAACATCGAGTTTGCGGTCCAACCAGAGGCGGTAGGCTAGCGCCGAACTTAGTTCCAATGCGCCCGCCAGGGTCAATTCACGCGGTGAGAGAGGGACGATACGCGGATGGATTGTCCCGCCTGGGAACGCGGACTTGATAAATCGGTCCCTACCGGTGCGGGAGGTACGCCAGCTTAGCCAGGCGAGGAACGGCAATAGGAATGGCACAATGCCGATCATGGGCAGGCCAGTAATTTCGAGCAGGACGAAGGGGAGGCCGCCGCGACTTCCCAGGTAGGCGTTTTTGCGCCAGCCACGCCATGTATCGCGCAGGTTGCTGTACATGTAGACATGTACGAGGTCGCGGCCATCTTCCACACGCAGACGGAAGCCATTCTGCTTGACGATGTAGGCAAGGTCACGGTCATCGAGGAGGGTGTTGCGCAGGTCGGGACGTGCATAGCCGCCGATGATATCGTAGACGGCGCGGCTAATGAGGATGAATTGGCCGTTGGCGATGGCGATAGCACTGGTGGGATCGTTCACTTTGGCGGTGGGATACTGCATACTGATGCCAAGATAGGCGATGGGCATCATGACCTTGTTCCAGAAGCCAGGCAACTGCTGTTTTGTTCCCAGCGAAAACAGGTCTATGCCTTCGCATGTGGCGCGTGCGAGGGCTGTACGCAAGGCGGTGGGAGCGTGCCAGGTATCGGCGTCGGTGAACAGGAGCCAGTTTCCGTGGGCCTCCTGTACGCCCGCGTGCAGAGCATGCGGCTTACCTGCCCAATCCGGCGGCAGGTCTTTGAGACGTAAAACCCACAATTTGTCGCCATGCGGATGATGACGAGCGATATCATCGAGGATGCAAGGGGTGTCGTCGGTTGAACCATCATCTACGACGATGACTTCGTAGGATGCGTAATCCTGCTCCAGCAGAGATGTGACGCAGCGTTGGATGTTGCGCTGCTCGTTGCGAGCGGGAACGATGATGGAGACCTTTTGTATCGTTTCGGTCGGGGGATGCGATGGTTCCGATGATGGACGCGGACGCACGATGTTGGCGCGGCGCGGACGTGCGATGTTGGCGCGGCGCGGACGCACGATGTTGGCGTGGGGCGGACGCGATAAATCGGTCCCTACGGGGTTCGCCGGGGAGGTGGGCGATGGTTTTTGTGATGGACGCGGACGTGCGATGTTGGCGCGGGGCGGACGCGATAAATCGGTCCCTACGGGGTTCGCCGGGGAGGTGGGCGATGGTTTTTGTGATGGACGCGGACGTGCGATGTTGGCGCGGGGCGGACGCGATAAATCGGTCCCTACGGGGTTCGCCGGGGAGGTGGGCGATGGTTTTTGTGATGGTTTTTCAGTACGGGGGTTCGTGCGAAACCAGAGGATGAGGTAGAAGGCGATGATGCTCAAGACATGCGACCACAGCAGCAGGCGCAGCCAGGGAATTGGTTTGTGTTGTTGGTTCATACTCTTACTCTTTCCTCACATGTGTTATTACCATTCATTATAGCAGACGGGGAAATTACTACTCTGGCCTATTCCAGAAACAAATAGTTGCGTGTAGAGCATGACTGATGTACAATCTGCACGTAGGAGTAGAGCAATACATGCACCAGCAACGTTTTTTCCGGCGGCGATGGCCTGTTATGGTAAGCGCAAGCCTTTTACTTATATATCTATTGTACCTGTGGTCGCCCGTTGCGCCGCGAGAGTCAGTAGCCTATGCTGCGAGTACCATGAGTAACGTGGCGGCACGCGCTTTTGTGATCGGGTCGGACCCGGTGGATGGGGCGACGATTGCGACAGTACCGAAGGTAGTGCGCATTTTTTTTAACGAGGATATCAGTCCCATCAGCAGTGCGCACATCTATGTGTTTGATACGACCAATGGGCGAGAGGTGAACGCGGCACGGAGCTATGTCTCACCGACGAATACACGTGAGTTGGATACACCGCTGGCTAATCCGGCACAATTGCCACAAGGTATTTATGAGGTCAAATGGTTGGCGGTGGGCAACGCCGATGGACAGGTGACAACCGGGCTGATTGGCTTTAATGTCGGGCATGGATTGGGGCTGCAAGGGACGACGATTCTAGGGCCAACGACGAGCAACAACCCGGTACAGATGGATTTCATCGGTGGTCTGAGCATCGCCTGGGAATGGCTGCTGCTAGTGGCGCTGACCTTCTGGGTTGGTATTCTGGTTGTCGAAGGACTGCTGCTGGGCAACGACGCTGAGGCGCGTGCCAGTGGTATGCTGGCGGGCGTGCGCAAACAAAGTATCCCCTTGCAATGGCTCTGTCTGAGCGCGTTTCTGGTGGGAGAAATCGTGATACTGCTGCTGCGCTCGATTGCGCTTTCGAATAGCGCCAACAGCAACGGTGGTATTAACTTTGGCGCAATTGGTCAGGTGCTGTTTGCAACCAACTACGGTATATTGTGGATTGTGCGTATCGTGCTGGTAATCGTGGCACTGTTGCTCCTACGCTGGTCGTATCGAAAAACGAACGTAGCGACAAAAACAGCGCGGTTGCTGCATGGCAATGGTGAACGGGCAGATGGAAGCAGTGGCTTTAGCCAACTACGCCAGCGTGTCACACAGGAGCAGCGCAATACGGGAGAGCAACCGGTAATGCCAGCAGAGGAACCATCCATTGTGGCTGATACACGCGGGTATACCATCATTGGCCTCGTGCTGGCAGGACTGCTGCTGCTGACTTTTGCCTGGACAAGCGACGCGGTTCAACTGTCCCAGTTGCATATCAGCGTGATTGAGCTGGATTGGCTCTACCTGGCCGCACGTAGTATCTGGCTGGGCAGTCTGGCCTACCTGGGCTATGTACTGTTGCCCCTGTTGCCCAATATAGAGCAAGACCGACAGGCAAAGTTGCTCACAGCTATGTTGCGCCGCTTCCATCCATTACTCTTAGGAACGGTCAGTGTGTTACTGGTAAGCGGGTTGTATTTGAGTGAGAGCAGTATCTTTGACGCGCATCAATTGACCAGTGATGCTTACGGCAGGTCGTTGCTGGTCACGCTGGTGCTGGTGGGATTGATACTGTTATTGAGCGCCTACATCGTCTTCGTCTTGCGTCCGAAACTGGGGCGGCAGGCGGCGCTTTTGCCGGTGATAGATGCGGAACTGCCGACACGACGCACGCGCCAATCGGCGTTGGAACAAACAGTACACAGTATCAAGAAAACAACCACTGCTCTTTCATGGTTGGGCGCAGGCATTATGCTGTGCGCGGCACTGATGGCATTCTTCGCGCCGCCTATCGTCTTTCCCACAATTGACTACGCGACCGCGGCCAATAACAGCACAGCACTCCCTCCTGGCATTAATGCCCAAACAGAGCAGGTGGGCAATCTTTCAGTGACCTTGCAGGTATCGCCGGGGCGTAGCGGCTATGCCAATACCGTCATTTTGACCATCAACGATAGCAACGGCAATCCTGTGACCGATGCGCAGGTACAACTGACCACCAACATGGTTATCATGGATATGGGTACCGCACAGGTCAGTATCGCGGGCGGCAATCCCACCTATATCGCGACCTTCAGTAAGGAACAGGCATTCTCGATGAGCGGTCTCTGGGATATTACCGTCAAAATACAACGCCCTCATCAATCTCCCGTACAAACTATCTTCCAGGTCAGCTTGAATGCATAGCCAGCAGCAGCAAATGGGCTTTCCCTTGACACTTTTTAAATGCCATGTTGGACAGCAAGTTGCGGTGCATTTGCCGGCTGTTGAGGCTCTTCGAGCAACGAAATAAAGTAATCGCTGCACTGTCCCAACTGTTTGGCGAAAAAGCGTAGCGCATCTTGTGAAGAAAGTATTTTATTGCGCTCAACGGCACTAACATAGGATTTAGAAATATAGGCTGGCAGGTATTTTTAGCAGTTTCAGCCGGCGAGTGAACGTTGGTGTTCTTGCGCACGTTCACAATACCCGGAGGCGCTGGTGACGATATGCGCTTGCTCCTCTGCGCTCAAGGGGCGAACTACTTTCGCGGGTACTCCTACGGCGAGAACGCCCGCGGGAATATGTTTATATTCGCTCACCAGAGCGCAGGCACCGATAATGGTTCCAGTGCCAACCTGGGCGTGTGAAAGGACGACGGCCTGCATGCCAATCAACACGTGATCGCCGACGGTCGCGCCATGCACGATGGCATTATGTCCAACAGTACATGCTTCGCCGATGGTCAGGGGCGCGTCGGCATCAGCGTGGAGTGTGCTATTATCCTGGATATTTGTACGCGGTCCGATGACAATCGGCCCCACATCGCCACGAATGACGGTGTTATACCAGACGCTAGCTCCCTCGTGTATGGTGACGTTGCCGATAACCATAGCGCCGGGTGCGATAAAGACGTTCTCCGCAATGGTGGGGGTGAGGCCGTTGTAGGGTAGGATGGGCATGGGAAGCTCCTGACTCAATTTATACGTATTGAACAGCTTAGAACGGTGAATACTGAAGTAACTCGATACTTTCTAAACCATACACTCTGATATTTTTCGATGAGGGAAGGTGTTCTAAGACAGGTTGAAAATACTTTAGACGACGGGCTACATCCCTATCACTGTCAGACGCTCCTGTTCCAATCTGTTACGATATATTTTGGGGAGTTTGTAAATCCAGTGTTGGGCTTTTTCAGCAGTGTCAGATTGGCTGAGTGCATAAAGACCAAACGTGATATTACTCAGTAGCAATAATGCATCAACCGATTGCACCGACAATAACATACCAAGCTTTTGCACAGACTGAAACGACTCTGCCATAGCATCGTGAACAATTTCATCGCGCTCAGTAACATCTATGCCCTCTGCTACAGCCTTTTGCTGGAAGGTCGCTACAATATCCAGAAAATGCAGTTTTAAAAAATTCACAAGGTATTCTGCAATAGCTTCTAATCCAGCACTTTGCTCTTCTTTAGGAAGGCCAACAATAATTCTTTCTAATGCCTCAATGGAAAGCTCGTGTGGTTGTTGCCAAAGATTTTTAAAATGCTTAAGCATGCGATTCATACGCAGTGATACATCTTCCTGCATCTTATACGCCCTTATTTCCCAATACTTTCATATATTTTCCTGTTGTACCTGCGCTACAATCATATCATACAATACAAACCATAAAAAAAGATAGAACTTTTCGAGAGAAATATGCATAAACTATGCCTCTTTTCGGCAAATAATAGCTTGTCTCCTCCAATTAAGAGGTGAAACTGAAACTACTATTTGCTCGAGGTTGAGCGCGATAAATCGGGCCCCTACAGGTGGAGACGCAATCAATCGGGACGCGCCACGCGCTGATAGCGCGATAAACCATACCTTCTACACTACGCGTTTGATGGCCCAGACGATGTTATCGAGTCTGGGATAGTAGTGGGGGTCGGCGGAGTGGAAGCTGTTGATGACGACGTGGTTGTAGTTCTGACCTTCGGCGTGGATATATTCGTGGTCGTTGAGGGCCATGCCGACGTGGGTGATGGCCTTCGCTCCGAAGAAAATCAGGTCGCCTTCGCGCAGGTCGGGGCGTTGGACACTTTGGCTGAGGAAATCGTGCTGTTGATCGGCGTCGCGGGGAATGATGTAGCCACCCATGCGATAGCAGAGTTGCACAAAGCCGCTGCAATCTATGCCTTCGTAACTTGTGCCACCCCAGAGATAAGGGACGTTGAGGAATGAACGGGCATGCGTGGTGACGGCGCGAATGGGAGAGCGGGAGTAGAGTGATGCATGTTCGCGTACAGCAATGGCAGTCCGGTCGAGCCACGCGCTATCCTCACCGGGTAAAGCCACCTGCACACGCTCGTGTGCCATTGTATCAAGTAGTGGCAACGCGGTCGAGAGATAGGCAGTGCCGACGGTCGCATTGCCGGTCGCGTTCTCATAGAGAGGAGTACGGGTGGTAGTCACGACGGCGAAAAGCGGCAGTGGCGTATTACAGGTCTCACCCACTTTACAGAATGAGCGGGCAATCGGTTCCTCAAGCTGATGGGTGTGTACCCAGCCACTATAATCGGGCAAGGTGATATGCGTCCAGTCGCCGGAGGTCTCGCTGGCAACGGCGGTCATGTTCATCAAAGCCTGCGTTACAAGCTCAGATGTTGAGTCGGGGTCGCGGTGTACGTTCGCAACTGCGGTAGATATTGCGTAGGTAGTCATATACAGGTTGTCCTTTGGGCCAGGATATCCGCGAGGGACACGCTTCCTCTATACAGAAATACAT
>Ga0307372_10004797_pt1 | contig 20635 bp, 13 predicted proteins | sample OX1MG_FD_202533 | JGI IMG/M metagenome (GOLD analysis project Ga0307372, IMG submission 202533) | Soil microbial communities from Risofladan, Vaasa, Finland - OX-1 | ecosystem: Environmental > Terrestrial > Soil > Coastal area > Acid sulfate soil | place: Finland: Risofladan, Vaasa | collected...
ACTAGAAGCCATTGATGGGATGGCTTTTAGTCAGAAACACTATCCAGAATTAGGGGGATGGCAAAACCCGAAAACCCTCGTCATTCACGGCCATTGCCCCCAACAGCGAGACGTTCCGCACTTCGCCGCCCCAGTTCCGTTTCAGTCACAAGCCATCCAGATACACATACGGGTGGTGGCCTTCGATCGGCTGGTTGCGCCAGGTCTCGATCTGCGCGTAGATCTTCTGGTTCAGCTCGCTCACCGTGCTCGGGCTGACGCGCGCGCCCCATAGGGCTTCCGTGATGTCTTGCACTCTTCGTACGTTATCGTGCAGGAAGCAGAACATTGAGTTCGGATTCTTGCAGAAGACGGTACGCACCTTCGAAATTGTCGGCCTCCAGGATTTCGAATTGGGAGCGCATCCCGGTCAAGATGCGCGAGCGAAGGACGTTATCGCTGTCCACAATGCCAATGTGCGATGTCGTAGGGTCGGCCATCACCTGTAAGGTGATTATTGCAACACGGGTCGGAACTAAGCGCTGCGCCGCAGCGATTCTAGGGTCCGCTTCTGCGGCTGTCAACGGCTGAGATGAAGTGCGCGCGGACCTTTTCCCCTGTAGCGATCATCGGGATCGACGGTCGTAATGCGGTAACCGGGGGCGTGGCCGGAAAGACGCTCACATTCGGATTTGAGGTCATGCTTTCTTCGTAAAAAAGGCTTCCCGTTCGTGCCCAGAAACTGCAGGTCGTCGGATCTGTGGATCTAACACCTGGGAAGGCAAACGCACGCGAGGTGCACAAATGCTGACACCAAAACGTTTCGGTGTTTTCATCCATGCGCTTTCTCCGCGGTAGCAACTCTGCTATGATGCGGAGCGTGATAACTCCCGCCTCCGCCAGAAACAACCAGGGCCTGGTGGTCTTTGGCGAATTCTTTATCGATCTGGTGTTCTACGACCTCCCGAAAGTTCCCCGGATGGGAGAAGAGGTCAAAACCACAAGCCTCGCGAGGTTTCCGGGCGGAGGTCTGGCAACGACAGCATTGGTGGCCGCCGGGTTAGGTACCCCGACGAAGGTCATTACACGGGTCGGACGAGATGCACTTGCGAGCCCGGAGTGGCAGAAGCTAGTCCAAAGCTGTATCTCCGTCGAGGGATGTGAATTCGACCCAAATTTGCCAACGGCGATAACGGTCTGTGCCGCCTTCGACGGGGACCGCATGATGATTACTCACGACGCCATCAACCTAAAACTGGAAAGACTCTTGGCGCGAGGTGGCGTGCGGAAGCAGATGAGGTCAGCGAAACATGTGCATCTGGCGTGCGCACTGCGGCCTCCCAAAACGTGGATGCCGGCAATCCACAAACTGCGCGAGCAGGGCTTGACGCTTTCCGCGGATATCGGGTGGAACACCGATGTACTGGAGTCCCCTCGACTCCCCTCGCTGCTGAAGGAATTTGAATTTACGTTTCCAAACGAACCAGAAGCGCTGGCTATGACTGGTGAAAAAAGCGTTGAGGCGGCTGCAAGAAAGCTGGCTCGCTGGGTTCGCGTGCCGGTGATCAAGCTTGGTCCAGATGGTTCCTTAGCCCTCCTGAATGGGAAGATCTTGCGCGTGAAATCCGTTCGCGTCCGCAGTGTGGATGCAACGGGTGCCGGTGATGCATTCAATGGTGGTTTTCTTCACGGCTATCTCGCCGGGTGGCCACTTGAAGAGTGCCTGCGGGCGGGCAATGTATGTGGAGCGCTAGCCACGACGCGTCCCGGAGGATCCTCTGCGATTGCGACGCGCAAGAAGCTCCGGGAGCTAATGAAAAAGCTTCGATGAAACGTAGCTGAAGCAGTGAGAAGACGAATACCCAGTCGTATAGGGATCGCTCAACAGGAAATCGTTCCGAAGGACAGAGCACAATCATGAAGATTACTCTTATCGGAGCTGCCGGAGTCAGGACTCCGCTTCTGGTTCACGGCTTGGCAGGAGCTAACGCCAACCTGCACCTAGAGGAGTTGGCGCTTTGGGATACCGACCCGAACCGCCTCAAAACGATGGGAAAAGTTGCGGAGGCGATGGGCAAGCGAAGCGGGCTTCGCGCGCACCTCAAAGCATTTTCCGATCCTGAGCAGGCCCTTGAGGGAGCGGACTATGTGATCACGAGCATTCGCGTGGGAGGCATCGACGCACGAGTAAAAGATGAAACGATCGCTCTTGCACACGGGCTCGTAGGCCAGGAAACCGTGGGCGCGGGCGGATTCGCGTGCGCCATGCGAAATCTGGCGACCATGCTGGAGTACGCGGAACTGATCGAACGCGTGGCTCCGCGGGCTACGGTCATCAACTTTACAAATCCGGTAGGAATTATTTCCCAGGGACTTCTGAATCATTCCGGCGTGAGTTTGCTCGGCGTTTGTGATACGCCTCTGGAAACATTTGAAGCGATCGCCAATGCGCTGGGCCGAAGTCCTTTCGGACTGCATTTCGACTATCTCGGCCTAAATCACTTAGGCTGGGTGCGATCCATCCGCGATGAGCAGGGCGCAGAACTGCTGCCCAAGGTGTTGTCTTCTCCGGAGATCATCCAGAAATGCTATCGACACGGGCTTTTCCCTCCGGAGTTCATTCAACAACTGGGCCTGCTGCCCACCGAATATCTTTACTTCTATTATTTCCCGCATGCGGCATACAAAAATACCCAGCGGAGCGGGCAATCACGCGGCCAGGCCATCGCCACCATGAACGACCGGCTGTTTCAAATCCTGGTGCACGCTCCGGAGCTGAAATTAGTCGAAATCTACGAAGACTACCTGCGTGAACGAAATGCTTCTTACTTCAGCATCGAAGCAACCGCGGGTGAGCGGCGCAAGGAACATCAGGAACTCTATTCAGAGTTTTCCGGCTATGAGCGAATTGCATTGCTCGTACTTGAGGCGCTCCATGCGGAGTCGCCCTCACTGATTCCGCTTACCGTTCGCAACGGCAGAGCTCTGGAAGATCTCGAGCCGAATGACGCAGTCGAACTTCCCTGTCAGGTTTCTTCGCGCGGCGTTCAAGTGCTTCCCGTGGGGCGCGCGCCGGAAGCTGTGCGTTCCTTGCTGCTGCAGGTGAAGGAGTATGAACGTCTCACGGTGCGTGCGTCGGTCGATCATTCACGTGAGATGGCGCTTGCGGCCCTTGAGAAAAATCCCCTCGTGGCACGCCCTGAAGTCGCCCGGCAAGTGTTAGCGGAATACATTCAAGCGTTTGGACAGCAAATGAAGCTGCAAGCGGCGTAAGTCAGTCAATTCGTAAGAACGGCGGCGACTTAGGTTTGCTTGGCCGCGGGTCGACTTGGGGATTCCAAATTGGATACCAAGTTTTTTAGATAGCTCAGGCTGACGCGCATGCTCTCAACGGGCGGGACGACTGTCTTGCCGTAGATCACGTCCTGTTCGACGACCATCCAACCTGAATATTGGCTTTCCGCCAGGAATCGGTAGAACCCCTCAAAATCAATGCAGCCGTCTCCGATCGGCGAAAATATGCCGGTGCCTACGGCCTGTTCGAAATCCAGCTTCTTGCGCCGCGCTTCGCCAAGAACTCGGGCATCGATATCTTTAATATGTACGTAACGCAAGAGCGAACGATATTTGTTCGCTTCTTCCGCAGGATCACCGCCGCCGTAAACACAGTGTCCCGTGTCCAGGCACAAACCTACATGGGTGGCGGCGAGCGAGTCGAAAAGATGCTCGACCTCCATGGGAGTTTCCACGTAGGTGGCGACATGAGGGTGGAAAACTACGCTCAAGCCAAATTCCGCAGCGGCGCGCTCGACTTCCCCAATCATTACTCCTACGCGCTTCCACTGCTCGCTATTCAATGAATCGCGCCCGTCGACGGGAACACGCCCTGCGAGCTGTTGCCGTTTCGGCGTTTGTGCATCGGAGAGCACGAGCAGCTTGGCACCCAAGGCCGAGAGCAGGGCGCCGACTTTGCGTATTTGGTCAATCACCTTTCCCTTGGCCAGAGGGTCTGTGATGGGCAACGGGACGAAGGAAGAGAGCATGGACATTTGCCGACGTTTCAAGCTCTCGCCCAGAACCTTGGGATCCGTCGGGAAATACCCGTACGGACCTAACTCCGTTCCCGTATAGCCCGCGGAAAGAATTTCGTCGAGGATGCATTCGTAGGGTTGCTCCCATGCGGGACCGGGGTCGTCCTGCACCCCCCAGCTAACGGGCGCCGATGCAAAGTGAATTCTCTTGGAAAACAGGCCCATGTCAGAGTTTCCTCACGGGCATGTCCAGGTTGACGCGAACTCCATCTCGCGCACTCTGGTAACAGGCTTCTATTAATTCCACGATATGATAACCGTCCTCGGCAGAGACGGGCACTGGGGATTTGCCGTCGAGCGCGTCCACAAAGAGGCGATCTTCTTCGATGTAACCCCACTTTTCATGCATGCTGGCGAGAGAGAAGTCGTACGTCGTCGTTTTGGATTCCAAGCCATTCGTGAAGGAGATTCTCTCCATCTCAAACGTCTCGTAGGTCGAGTGCATGCCGTAGACCTCAAAACGCTCAAAGGGAAAGTGCCAGCTCGCGTGCGCGAAGGTTTTCATCGTCGCCTGCAGGCCGGACTGGAAGCTTAGCAAGATGGAAAAATCGTCCAGCTCATCATGCTCATGAGCATAAGCAGCCACCTGCACCCACTCAACCTTTCCAAAGAAAAACGTCATGAGATCAAACATGTGAACGGGCGTTTCATATAGAAAACCACCGGTGAGGCGAGCATTCCACACCCAGGGAGGATTCACTAACTCTCCTCGGTTCATTTTGGCATGGACAGAAAGCGGGCGAAGTTCGTTCCTTTCTATGGCGCCTTTGAGAATTTTGTACACGGGAGCAAAACGGCGGTTGTGGCCCACCTGATAGATCAGGCCGGAGCGGACAGCTCGGTCGCGTAGCCTCGCGGCCGACTCCAGATTCAACGCGAACGGCTTCTCGCAAAAAACATGCTTACCGGCCTCCATGACTTGCGAAGCCACATCTTCATGCGTGGTATTCGGCGTACAAACAAAGACGGCATCGCACTCTTTGACAAGCTCCTCCATGGATTTTGCAGCATGGCCACCAAAGCGGCTGGCCAACATATGCGAACGCGCCGCATCCACATCAAAAAAACTATGAATCTTGACGCGGGAATCCTTTGCCAGTACGGCGGCATGTACCTCGGCAACACCTCCCGCCCCAACAAACCCCACCTTATGTGACATTACCGGTCGCTCCTTCCCCAATATCCCGTTTGTACCGTGGAACCCATCGGTGAAAATTCCCGACGGAATCCATAAACTGAAAAAACTGTAATCTCCAAATTCAAGTACCGCGTTCTGCCTGCTGCGCGTGAACCAAAGGAACTCGTGGATCGCGTTCCAAAGCGTTTTTGCGCAGATGCGCGTAGCGAGGATCATCACTGGCCGCCATGGAGCGGGCACTGCCAGCCAGCACGTTCAGGTAATACACGTCATACCCATGCGCCGCGACAACCGGATGGTAGCCGTCCTTAATCAGCACGACATCTCCATTCACCAAGGTCAAAGTGTCGTCGCGCGTGCCCGCGGCGTCATAGAGACGCTGGAACGCATATCCTTCAGGCTTGCTAATTCGGTAGTAGTAGATTTCGTCGAGATCCACTTCGCCGGGAGGATTGTGAACGTCGTGCTTGTGGGGAGGATAACTCGACCAGTTGCCGCTCGGCGTATAAACCTCGCAGATCAGCAGTTTCTCCGCGGGAAATTCCGGGCGAATGACATCGACGATTTGACGAGTGCAATTTCCTCCGCCACGAATTTCCTCGCGGCAGTCCGCCGGAGTAATGAGCCGCGGCGCAAGTCGTGCGGAAGAAGGAGCGCGGCAGTCCGCGAATTCGCAAGTCGTGATCGCGGAGATTTCAAACGGCGTACGGCTCGGCAGATACACCGCGTGCGGATAACCGCTGAAAACGTCCTTCCGTCCACCTATTTCCCGGGGCCCTTCGCCCCAATCCACAGTCGCTTTGCCTCCCAGAACCACAATCGCGGCTTCCTCGTTTTCCGTATTGCTCTGCCGATACTGTCCAGCAATCAGCCGGTGCACGGAAAAGTCGATCGTCTTCCAGTTTGCTTGCTCGCGTGTGACAAACACCAGGACACCGGATTTGTCTTGCGCGACCGCAGCTGAGTGAATCAGCACCTCCTGCGCATAAGAAGTTGCTGCCATGTTTACCTCCCCGGGGAAAGAGTGCCCTTTGCACTCATTCTTACTATTCACAATGTGCCGGCGAATCCTTGCCGCCTCCTTACATCAGAGATAGTGCCGCTCACGCTTAACATTTGTTTCGTAGGCGCGGCGCGCGGCCCGGACGCTTTCTGTTTCCGAGACTTCCGCGATGGGCACATCCCACCAGGATTCATATCCGGGCACACGGACATTCCGATCCACTTCGATTACGGTAACGGTTGTACGCGGAGTTGCTCGCGTTCCAACCAGCGATTCCCTTAATTCGTCTAGGGTACGAACGCGGACGGCCGAAGCGCCCAAGCTCGCTGCATTTGCGACGAAATCCACTTCTACCGTGGGACCATCCAGCTTTCCGTCTTTCCGGAACCGGTATTGCGTTCCGAACCCTCCGCTGCCGCAGGCTTCGCTTAAGCCGCCGATGCTCCCGAATCCGTGGTTATCGAGCAAGATGATATTAAGCTTGATTCCTTCTTGAATCGAGGTGTGAATTTCCTGCGCCATCATCAAATAGGAGCCGTCGCCAACCATCACGTACACTTCGCGGTCCGGCGCGGCCATCTTCACTCCGAGACCCCCTGCGATTTCATAGCCCATGCAGGAGTAGCCGTATTCCATGTGGTAGCCTTTCGGATCCCTGACCCGCCATAACTTGTGGAGGTCTCCGGGCAGGCTGCCCGCGGCACAGACCACCACGTCACGCGGTTCTGAAATTGAATTCACCAGACCAATGACTTCGCTCTGGCTCACAGGAGGCCCATGGTGGAGGTGGAAGAGCCGATCGACTTCTTTTTGCCATTCTTCGCGGAATCTGCGAATGCGTTCCTGAAATTCCTCGCGTACACGATAGCCTTCGACCGCTCGCGTGAGTTCTTCGAGCGCGACTTTCGCGTCCGCGACAAGGGGCAAGCCCAAGTGCTTTCCCGCGTCGAACTCTGCCACATTGATGTTGATGAATTTGACTGCAGAATTCTGAAAAGCCGTCTTCGACGCCGTGGTGAAATCTGTGTAGCGCGTACCGACTCCGATGATCAGGTCGGCGTCGCGGGCTACGAGATTGGCTCCGGGAGTGCCGGTAACACCCATGGCACCCATGTTTTGTGGATGATCGTAAAGCAGAGACCCTTTTCCAGCTTGCGTCTCCGCGACGGGAATTCCCGTTTGTTCAGCGAACTTGGCAAGGGTTCCCGAAGCTTCAGAGTAAAGCACGCCCCCACCGGCGACAAGTAAAGGCTGTTTGGCCTCACGGATCAACGCCGCAGCGCGCCGGATTGCCTGCGCGTCCCCGCGCTGCCGCGGAATAGTCCAAATTCGCTTCTCGAAAAAAGCAGAAGGATATTCCATAGCCGCCGCCTGCACATCCTGCGGCATGCTAAGCGTGACCGCCCCGGTCTCGGCAGGAGAGGTCATTACTCGCATGGCCTCTGGCAGCGCGGTCAGAAGTTGCTCAGGTCGCGATATACGGTCCCAATAACGAGAAACTGGCTTGAAGCAATCGTTGACGGAAATGTCCTGAGTCTGGAGCGATTCAAGCTGCTGGAGGACAGGCGCGACATTGCGCCGCGCGAAAATATCTCCTGGGAGCAGCAGCACGGGCACGCGATTTACGGTAGCGGTAGCCGCGCCCGTAACCATGTTGGTGGCTCCGGGGCCAATCGAAGAGGTGCAGGCGAGCGCGCGTAAGCGGTTGTTCATCTTCGAAAAGGCCACAGCGGTGTGAACCATGGCTTGTTCGTTGCGGCTTAGGTAATAGGGAAAGTCCTGATTTTGCTGAAGTGCCTGGCCAATTCCCGCCACATTGCCGTGGCCAAAGATCCCGAAGCAGCCTGCAAAAAACTGACGCTCGACCCCATCCCGCTCGACGTATTGGTTCTTCAGGAACTTGATCGCTGCCTGAGCCGCCGTCGCTCGACACGTGGACGCCACATCCCCTCCTCGAAGGGCGTTTGATCCCAACCGGTATCGGGATCAGCAACGCGCAAAAAAAGAAGATGCGGGAGCGACCCTCGCCGCTCCCGCGCCGCACACTAGAAGAACAGCTTCAGTGCCAGCTGGATCTCACGAGGATCACCCGGTCCCCCCGAATCCGTGCCCAGGATGGGAGCAAGCGTGTTCGTGACCTTCCCGAACGAACCGGGAAAGTTGATGTTTGCGTTCGGGTTCGCGAAGTTGGGATGGTTAAAGGCGTTGAAGAATTCGGACCGGAACTCCAGTCGATAGCGTTCCGAAAGCCGGAATTGTTTGAACAAGCTCAAGTCCGCATCGCCAAGTCCGGGGCCATGGAACAAGCGCGGCGCGCAGGTGCCAAACGTGCCCGGACTCGGATTCGCGAACGCAGCCGGATTAATGAAGAAACCCGTCGTTGTGTAAGACTTATAAGAATCTGTCGCGCCACTAAACGGATTTCCAATGCAGTCCGCATAAGCGGCATGGTTCGATCCTGTGTAACTGAAATCGGATCCCGTGACGCTGAATGGGCTTCCGGTTTGCACCGTCACGATGCCGTTTAGCTGCCATCCGCCAAGCACGCGGCTTGCGGCGTCACCGCTGGACAGGAATCTCTTCCCTTTTCCGACCGGCAGATCGTAGATGAAATTACTCACGAAGCGCTGCCGGATGTCCAGGATGGAATTGCTCATTTCCGCGCCGTAGTTGTATGCGTTTTGGGGCAGAGCGCCGGCCGTAAGGTTGTCCCCGAAATTAGCGAGCCCATGACTAAAAGTATAGTTAACGGAGAAGGAGAGGTCTCTGGACATGCGCCTGCGAAGCGATAGCTCCAGGCCGTTGTAATCGGTATTCCCATCGTTGGTGGCATATTCCAGGAAAGCGTGCTGGCCTGTCATTGCGCATTTGAGAGGTGACGCCGATACCAACGTGTCGACTGTGCTTACTGTATTCAGGTTAGGATATGGGAAATTCACGATCGGACACCCGTTATCCATGCCTGTAATGAGGCCTTGGTTGTAGTTGCGCAACCGATTCATCTTACGTCCCCAATTCCCGACGTAGGTAACGGAAGCTACGGTGTTCTGCGTAAGCTCAATTTCCGGACCGAAGCTGACCTGCTCAACGTAGCTCGCCTGCTGATTCGGGTCCTGGGCCCGGAGCTGGATCTTCGTCAGGTTATAACCTGCTCCGGTGAAGGTGCTGAGCGGGAAGCCATTCTTGAGCTGAAATAGCGGAGTCGAACTCCCGAGGCCCTGATTGAGCTGTAGATCAAGAAGGAAAGGCGGATTCAGTTGGATCAGGCTTTCCGACCCGATGCGGTTGTAATGCTGGAAGAACACGCCATAGCCGCCTCGCATCACGATGCGCTTATTGAGCCGATAAGCGAATCCAAGGCGCGGAGCGAAGTCATTCTTGTCCGGATTGATAAGTGCCCTAGCGGCCCAGCCGGTGGCGTTGCTCGCTGCCGTCACGATTCCGCCGCCGTTCGCGGGAGTGAAGTTTGAGGTCATGTTCTGGCGGCTCATGATCGGTGCAAACAATTCGTAACGAAGTCCGTAGGTGAGCGTCAGTTTTGGAGTAGTCCGCCAAGTATCCATCGCATAGAACGAGTGTCCCGGCTGGAAGTAGTGGACCACCAATGGCGTTGTAAAGTGCGTGGCATCCACATTTCCGAGCAGAAAGTCGGGAAGGCCGAAAGAGCCGTTGGCCGTATAGATCCCGTTGATTTGAAGCTCGCCCTGGGGAGCTCTTATGTCCAGGAAGTTGTCGCTGCGCCTAAGATATTGATAGCCGAACTTAAAGCTATGGTTACCCTTCAACCAGCTCAAGTTTTCGATGAAATTCCAAGCTTGAGAAATCTGATATTGAGGGCGCCAGGGTGACGTACCCAGTCGAGTCAGCCCGTTGATCTCGATCGGGGGCAGGCCCGCCGTGTTCGGCGTCACCGGAATTCCCGTCAACCCGTAGTTTGGAGCGAGCGATATTCCCAGCGTCACGCCAATGGGGTCACTGTGAGCGTAATCGCGGCTAAACCCGAACCGCGCATCGTTGACCAAAGAGCTTGAAATTGTCCGGGTCCAGCCCAGTGACAGAAGTTGAGTGTGAATGCGGTACTGCGTCGCAAAGTTTCCGTTTCCCACAACTGGGTTGCTGGTCCATGCGGGATCCTGCCGGCTTACGTGATAGTAGCTATAGCTTCCGAACAGGCTGTTGTTTTCGTTGAGGGTGTGATCGACGCGCCCGTCGAACGAGTAAACGTCGTCGGGCACGGTCGTGGGGAAAACGTAATTGGAAGCGCCTGTCCAGCTATTAGGCGTACCTTCTTTAGCTACCAGCGAAGGGACGTTGGGATCCGGAAACAATGCCGCGAGATTTGCTCCCACCGGATCGATACAGGTTTGGCCACTATTGCTCGTCGGCTGAATCACGTTGCCAACGACGCAACCGGTCTGTCCCGCCACTGGCGAATCGCTCAGCGTTGAGGCGAGTTCCGTGAAGTTACCCTGCTTCATCAAGGGTGTGGGCACAGTGCTGCTGATCGTCGTGGATTCCCGGCTGCTGAATCGCTGGAAATCGCCGAAGAAGAAGGTCTTGTTCTTGATGATGGGTCCGCCGAAAGTTCCGCCGAACTGGTTCTGGACAAAGTGACCCTTGGGCAATCCGTTTTTGTTGTTGATCCAAGAGTTGGCGTCAAGAACGTTGTTGCGAAGGTATTCAAATACGTCTCCGTGGTACTGGTTTGTGCCGGACTTAAGGGTCACGTTAATAACCGCTCCTGCTGAGTTACCAAACTCGGCGGAGTAGGTGCGCGTCTGCACACGAAATTCCTGTATCGCGTCGGGTGGAGGCTGCACGACCTGAACGGAAAATTCCTGAAGGTTTTCCGACCACGAGTTGTTGTCGACACCATCCAACAAGAAATTGTTCTGGAGTTCGAGGTTCCCATTGACGCTGAAACGATCGGGCGCCGGGTTGGCTGCGGCGTAGTATTTCTGCACTCCGGGTTCAAGGAGAGCGAGATCGGCATAGCGGCGGCCGTTCAGCGGAAGATCGTTGACCTGCCGCGTATCGACTACGTCGCCGACGTTAGCCGTTTGGGTCTGGAGTAAGGGCTCGCGCGCGGTGACCACCACCTGCTGTTTCACTGAGCCAACCTTCAACACAAACCCGATCGAAAGGCGATCCTGCACGTGCAGCACAATGTCGTCACGCAGGACGCTCTCAAATCCGTCCGCCCTCACCTGTACGGAATATGTCCCTGGAATCAGCGCGAGGACTTGGTAGTCTCCCGAATTGTTGACGGGAGCCGTCACAGCGACTCCCGTAGCCTTGTTGGTTACCGTAACGATCGCCTTCGGTACCGCGGCGCCCGAAGAATCCAAAACCTTTCCCACGATGGCGCCACGGTCCACTTGACCGTACGCCGACAAAGCACTCATGGCGACTAGGGGTGCCAGCAACAAAGCCCAGCGAAGAAATCTCCGAGTCCTCACTCCTCGATTCATTGCACTCTCCTCTTGTCAAATGCGATGAGCAATCTTCCAAATCTTCCACGCAATTTCGATCGGAAACGAGCCTTGCATGCCTGTTTCACTCCACCATGCATTCGGTATCCTTAGTTCTCCGTCGCCACCTGCTACGCCTTCAAAGCCGTGTCATCGGCAAAAGCTTCACCTAGAAAACTACCTGCTCTTCAATGATCCGGAATGATCCAACCTTTTGGCGCGCCCCAGTGCAACAAGATCGCATCGCCCAGCACACATTCCAAATTGCCTCGTCACGGAAAGAGCGGGAAGACAAGCCGAGCACAATCACCTCGCAGCTCCCCGATATAAGGTCCACCCCTCAAGAACGCCGAAACGATTCGGCTGCGAATGCGCTGACATGTAACATCCGCACAAATTGTTGTCAAGACTATTTTTTAAAAACCTCGCGTTTATCACATGCTTTGATGCGTTTCAAAAGAATGTCCATGCCTCCAACCTCCATCTTTGGTTGATGCCAAAACGTTCTGGGATTTTTGTTGACAATGTCTCTTGTGAACGTACAATGCGACTGCTCTGCTGGAAAGTGAGGGGGGACTTGATGCCAAAGGCCGCCGTGCCCGGACGAATTCGAAACGCCCGGGACTTCGCGGGATGGGTTCTCGCCGCGCGCTTTGCATCAGTGATGACGTTCCCAGGTCAAATCGCCGAAAAACATTTGAGTAAAAATTTGCAGGTCCTGATTTTGGAACCTGCACACCAGGCGCGTTTCGAGAAGCCCAGGATCATGGCCAGCACTTCCGGCAGTTGGGGAAAGCTCTTCTAAACATTTCCGAATAGGCGAGGGAGGGAGCATGACATTACGGTCCAGAAAGATACTTCCCATAATTTTCGTCGCGGTGGCGTGCACATTGCCGCTTCTATTTCACTTGCTCGTAGTGAGGGCGCAGTCTCCCATCGCTGTTAATTCAAAGCCTACCGCGGCTGCACACGGGCTGCCCTTTGACCGCGGCGCTGCCGCGCTGTGGCAGAGCCTGCAGAAACTCCGCACACGCGCGAGCCTCCTAATGGTCACGGCGCACCCCGACGACGAAGACGGAGGGATGCTGGCCTACGAGTCACGCGGGCAAGGCGCGCGGGTCACTTTGGTGACGCTAAATCGCGGTGAAGGCGGCGCCAACGTCATGTCTCCCGATTATTTTGACGCTCTAGGGCTCGTCCGCACGGAAGAACTTCTGGCAGCCGATCGTTACTACGGCACACAACAGTTCTGGACTAGCGTGTGCGACTACGGTTTCTCCAAGACAAAAACAGAGGCCTTCGACAAGTGGGGGCATGATCGCGTGCTTTCGGATCTTGTACGTGTGATCCGCATGACGCGTCCGCTCATCATCACCTCCGTCTTTGTCGGAGGACACAGTGACGGCCATGGTAATCACCAAGTTGCCGGCCAGATGGCGCAAGAGGCCTTCAAGGCGGCGGGCAACCCTGCAATGTTTCCCGAACAGATCAAAGAGGGGCTACTCCCCTGGACGCCGCTGAAGGATTATGCGCGCGTGCCGTTTGCCCCCATCACGGCCAAAGGTATCTACGACTACGCGGACGGAAAATATTATCCTGCGGAATTCCGCAACTACACGAATGGAACGGTTACCCATGGAGAGCTTTCGACCGCCGTTGAAATTCCAGAAGGCGAGTACAACCCCCTGCTGGGATTGACGTATGCCCAAATCGCCAGCCTCGGACTTGGCCACCAGAAATCGCAGAACGGCGGCACGGGACTGCCACCAGCCGAAAATGAGATGAGCCCGTATCATCGGTTCGCATCGCTAGTCTCCGTTCCGGCTAAAGAGTCTTCTTTCTTTGATGGCATCGACGTTTCGCTCATGGGCATCGCGAACCTTGCGCAGGGCGGCGACACCGCATTCCTGAAGGATGGCCTATCTCAAATCAATTCACTCGTCGACAAAGCCACAAATGACTTTTCGGCCCAACACCCCGAAGCGATCGCATCCACGCTGGCGGCAGGCCTGAAGGCGACGAACGCTCTAATTGAGAAAGTCGCCGCCAGCAACCTGACGGCCGATTCGAAGTATGACGTCACCTACGAATTAAAGGTCAAGCAGGCACAATTCGGCAATGCCCTCGCGGAATCTTTGGGGCTGTCGGTTTTGGCCACAGTGGCGCCGGAAAAAGAGCCGACGGGACCTTTTGCACGCTTCTTCAGAAATCCGCCTACCTTCCAAGTGGCGATCCCTGGACAGGAATTCTGGGTGAAAGTCCATACCACGAGTCCAACCAACATGCCTGTGCAACTGGAGAATGTCGTTTTGAAAACTCCTCAGGGTGAACCATGGACAATCGATCCCGCGAAGCAGTCGGGTGGCACGCTCAAAGGGAACCAGTCCACGGATGTGCGGTTCACAGTCCACGTTCCCCCCAACGCAGGCTACACACGACCCTATTTCACGCGGCCGGATATCGAGCAGCCCTATTACGACATTCAGGACCCAAAGTATGCCACTCTGCCCCTGGCACCCTATCCTGTGTCCGCCAGGCTGCACTTCGCTTTTGATGGAGTGCCGTTTGAAATCTCACAGGTGATTCAATCTGTGCAGCGCGTAATCGGACCGGGAACAGTACTCGAGCCCCTGATCGTCGGCCCAGCCATTTCCGTTTCTATCGCGCCACAGGCAGGAATTGTTCCGCTGGATGCGAAGTCCTTCGACGTGATGGTCACCATTCACAGCAACGTCAAGGGGCCCGCAAAGGGAACAGTGAAACTCGATTTGCCAGAGGGATGGAAAGCGGCGCAGAAAAATTTTTCAACAGTGAAGGACGGCGACGATCAGAGTCTTAACTTCCACGTAACGCCCGCAAATCTCGAGCAAAAGCCTTACACAATCACTGCCGTTGCCTCCTATGACGGCCAAGAGTACAAAGAGGGCTATCACACCGTGGGTTACCCCGGCTTGCGTCCCTACAATCTCTACCGCGCATCCGTTTATCGCACGACCGGAGTTGACGTGAAGGTTGCTCCCGGACTCAACATTGGGTACGTCACGGGCGCCGGCGATGACATGCCTCAATCCCTCTTGAATCTCGGCATCAACGTCCATTTCCTCACGGCGGCAGACTTGGCGAATGGGAACCTCTCCAAATTTGACGCCATCATCCTGGGCGTACGCGCCTACGCTGTGCGTGATGATCTCAAAACGTACAATGCCCGCATTCTCGATTACGTTAAGAACGGTGGAGTCGTCATCGTTCAATACAACACACCGGAGTACGATCACAACTACGGTCCCTATCCCTACAAAATGGGATCCAACCCGCAAGAAGTTACCCATGAGCATTCCCAGGTTGAAATCCTGGCCCCGGCAAATCCCGTTTTCACCTGGCCCAACAAAATCACCACCAAGGATTTTGACAATTGGGTGGAAGAGCGTGGCTCGAAGTTTCTTGAGAGTTGGGACGCAGCCTATCAGCCGCTCCTGGAAACGCACGATCCGGGTCAAGCTCCGCAAAAAGGCGGCCTGCTGTACGCAAAATACGGAAAGGGTGTTTACATCTACAATGCCTATGCCTTCTACCGCCAAATGCCTGAAGGCGTACCCGGCGCGTACCGCATCTTCGCCAACATGATTAGCCTGGCGAAGAATCCTCAGGTGATGGGAGCTCGCGCCATAGCGAAAAAGTCGACTCACTGACCTGTTTGGGAATAGAGCGGGATCGTTCGACACCGGACCATATTCACTTATGGTCCGGTGTCTCTTTCTGGATCGTGTATAGGAACGTCTTCATTGTTGCGTCGCGCCGGGAGTTCTCATCCGCTACGCGCTTGGAGGCGGCTTCGAAGAGTTTCATTTGCTTTTGCGACTGTTCCTGTTGTCCCACGTGCTGGTAAATTTGGGCCAGGCGGTAGTGCGCCCCCGCGGAGTTGGGGTCCAGGCGGGCGCAGGTTTCCGATTCGCGGAGCGCCTCTTGCCAGCGCCCCAACCATCGATACGCTTTCCCAAGCTCGCAATGCGGCGACGCGTCTCTTGGAAGAAGACCGGTTGCAGCGTGCAACCGCTGCAGAATCTCGTCCGCGTGCGTCTTGTCTCCAGAAGTGTAACCTCTGCGAAATAGCATCGCACCGCAGTAGTATTGCATCGTGCCATCTTTTGGATGTCGGTCTGAATACCCACACAGCTGTGTAACCGCCGCTGGATCAGGCCCACCATCCAGATCCATCTGAATGTCTCCCACATACTTCAAAGCAACTTCGGGTTCTGGCGCTAGTTCGGCCGCATGCACGAGGATTTGGCTGGCTTTTTCGTCGCTTCCCGCAAAGTACTCCACCATTCCCAGTGCCAGTTGTATTCGCCAAGACCTTGGGTACAGCTCTTCAGCCTGTTTCAGAACAATCTTGGCGGCGTCGAAACTCTTGTGCCGGATTAATTCCACAGCGAGTGAAAGACGATACTTCTCTTCGTTCGGAGCAAGAGCCACGGCGGCTTGGTAACTCCGCACGGCAGCCAAGCTGTCTCCGCGCGCTTCCTGTATGTCGCCGAGCAGATCCTCGATATCAGCGTTGTCGCCAAGTGCCTTGCACTTTTCCGCGCTCTCCAACGCATCGTTCGGCCGGCCCGCCTTGAACTGCGCGAGGGCTAGATTGAAAAACAAGTCAGCACGATGTGGGTCGAGTGCCGCCGCCCTCTCGAGATCGTCGACGGACCCGGAGAATTTGCCGTAAGAGATCAAGATTTCCGCCAATTGCTGCCGAAACGCCAGTTCCTCTGCGCCAGTCAATTTTGCTGAGCGAAGCAACTCCAGCGTCCGGTGAAAATCTCCGTGCATTCCCAATTGCGCTTCCAAAAGAATGAAGCCAACTTGAGGATTCTCAGTGCGAGAAAATACCGGCTCGGCTAGGCCTGCGGCACGCTGCCAATTCTTGGCTTGCAACTGCGCCATCGCCGTCGCCAATATGAGTCCCGTGTCATCTGGCTTAAGAACCAGCGCCTTCTCCATTTCCGACGCTGCTGCCGGGGCATTTCCGAGTCCCAGGCTCACAGAGGCTTTCAGCCGGTAGAACTCAATACGCTCCTCACGCTCCTTGGGCGGGAATAATCCTGACAAAGCGCTCTGCGCTTCCTTGTATTTGTGGAGACGTGCAAGAACAACCGCCCACTCCATGCGAATCTGCGGAGCGCCGCTACTCGCTTTTGCAGCGCGCGCCAGTAGTGGTTCGGCCTTCTCGGGCTGGCCCGCCTGATCATAGATCTCGCCAAGTGCCGCAAGAGCGATGTAATTGTCAGGCGTAACTTGCAGAACGGCATGAAACTCTTCTTCGGCGCGGTCGTTTTGCCCGGCTATCGCGTACGCTTGGCCAAGCACAAGCCGCGCGGCAGAGTCCTTAGGATGAGTTTGAACATATCTTGAAAGAATTCGTATGGCTTCCTCTGGGTTTCCATGCACGAGAGAAGATTGCGCTTCCGCGAGCGGTCCGGAGGATTGCGCTCGATTCATTTGCTGAGAGGACTGATGCTGCGTTGCGCCAGACGTGGGCGTTAAACAGAGGAGCAGGGAGGCGCCGGCACCCAATGTCCATCGCAAAAAATTCCCACAAACTGTCACGGTGATTACTTCTCCGGACTGCTCGCTTCATTGTTGCTGAGTCTTGTTTCGGAACGCAACTGCTCTCCGGACTCACCGAGCCTACCAGCCACCTGGAACTTCACTGTGGCTCAGCCAAGCTTCCATGCCCAGGGGATTGTGAGGTCCGTGGAACTCCAAGCTGCCCAGAGGAAGAATCGCCAATGGGTGCCCGGCAATGGCCTCGTCCACCTCGAAACCAACCACTTCCTCGAATCGTTTCGGCTTTCCGGCATCCTCGCTGCGTGGCGCGCCCAGGTAGGCAGCCTCTACGACCCCAGGGAGGGCAAGACCTGCCTGCAGAACATCTCGTCTGGTGATGTGTGTCATGTTCCTCCGTCCGCAAAATCGCTCGCAGGTTAGCTTAGGCGCCTGTAGTTGTCCATCGGCATTTCCGTATCCAGTCGTGCGAAGATCGCGGCCCCGCTCTTATCCGTGGCTTTGGGCGTGAAGTACCGAAACGTTTCAATGTTTTCCTTTCCTTCTTCCCTTGTCGGTCGCCCGAGACATGCTATATTGCCGCGTCGTTAGTTCTGATCCCTATTTCATCCAGGACAGCTAACTTGGCCGAAAACTCTTCACCCTATCTTCCTCCAGAGGTCGCGGGCGCTTCCGAAAAACTCGTCCGTGGCATGGGGCTAATTCAGTCCACTGCCGTCAACATGTTGGAGATGATCGGAATCGGCCCCTTCATCACCATCGGCGTGATTCTCTCCGCGATGGGCGGGCCCCAAGCCATACTTGGCTGGTTTCTCGGCGCGCTATTTTCTGTTTGCGATGGCATGGTGTATGCGGAACTGGGCGCGGCGATGCCCGGAGCCGGTGGCGCGTATATCTATTTTCGGGAGGCCTTTAATCCCCGCACTTGGGGACGCCTTTTCTCCTTCCTGTTTCTGTGGGAATCGATTTTTGTCGCGCCTCTCGCGATTTCCGCGGCATGCGTCGGCTTCGCGGACTACTCGCATTACGTATTTCCGGGTTTGAATCGCGCGGGTGTCGGCGCTCTTGCCGCGGGCGTCTGCGTCTTGATCACATTCCTGCTCTATCGCCCCATTAAAACAGTGGGACGTCTCTCGGTCGTGATGCTCACGGTGGTGCTGGCGGCGATGTTCTGGGTCATTGGATCCGGCATCATTCACATGAATACAAAGATGGCCTTCGATTTTCCTCCCGGCGCATTCCACATTTCCAAGGCGTTTTTCTATGGCTTGGCCAGCGCTACCTTGATCGCGATGTACAACTATGGCGGCTACAACAACATCACCTACCTCGGAGGCGAGGTCAAAAATCCAACCAAAAACATTCCCCGGGCTATCGTTCTTTCGGTCTTGGTCGTCGCTGTTCTCTATCTTTTAATGAGCGTGGTGATTATCGGAACAATTCCCTGGCGCGACGCTGCCGTTTCTCAAGCCGTGGTTTCTGAATTCATCGGCAAGCTCTACGGATCGCGTGCGGCCTCGATAATGACGGGCCTGATTTTAGCTGCGACGCTGGGCGGGATCTTCACCATGAGCTTGGGCTACTCGCGAATTCTCTACGCTGCCGGAGCCGAAGGCCACTTCTTCAAGATTTTCGGCCGCGTTCATCCCACGGGCCGCTTCCCCACCGTTTCGCTTCTGGCGATCAATGCTCTAGCGATTCCCCTCTGCTGGTTCTCTCTGGAGCGGCTTGTCTCGGCGCTGATGATCATCCAAATCGTCTTCCAGTTCATTCCACAGATCTTTGCGGTATTCGCCATGCGTCGGTACCGCAAGGAAATCCATCGTCCTTTTCGAATGTGGCTCTATCCACTCCCAGCCATCGTTGCTCTTATCGGCTGGATCTATGTCGCGGCCACGCCGGATCAGCGCCAGTATCTCGGTGCTGCTCTCATTCTTCTATTGTTGGGCTTGGGTTCGTACTTCTTGCGCGCCAAAGTGATCAGGTCATGGCCGTTCGGAGGAGGACCCGAAAACTTCTCGACGTCACCCGATTGAGATGGGCCGCGCATCGGCGCTTCTCCGCCTTCATCATCGAGTTCACGAAGCTAACGTGACCCGTTAATGTCAATGCGGTCGGGGCTTCTTGGGAGGGCAACAAGAGTCGCGGACGATGAGTTGCGTTGCGAGCAGAGCCGGAGTGGGAATGCTCGGACGCCCCTCGATATGATCGATCAACATTCGTGCCGCTATCATCCCCACTTCTCGCGCTGGCTGGCGAACCACTGTGAGCCTCGGCCGCAGCAGAGTCGCCCAATAAAAATCGTCGAACCCCAGCAGGCTGATGTCCTCAGGACATCCGAGCCCGATCTCTTGTATGGCCGCGAGCGCTCCCAAAGCCATCGTGTTGTTCGTGCAGAAAATTGCCGTGGGACGCTGAACTCTCGTCAAAAGCTGCATCGCGTGAAAATGCCCGCTTTCCATGTCATTGTGACCTCTATGAATCATCGCGCGGTCCGGGCGGATTTTGGCGCTTCGCAGCGCCTGTATGAATCCCTCAAGCCTGTCGACAGATGTTCCGCTGGTAGCATCGCCCGTGATGATCCCGATTTGGCGGTGGCCTAAACTGAGGAGATAACGCGTCGCGCTGTCTGCCGCTCGGTGGTTGTCCACACCCACTCTTCCTACGTAGGAATCGCGCACGCGCGGGTAACGGTCCGCATACACCACAGGCAGATTGCCAAGGACCGATTTCGCCTTTCCGCCTGGCGCGTCAATGGCTGGAATCCGCACGATTCCGTCCACGCGCCGCCGGTGAAATGAGTCCAAATAGTTGCGCTCTTCCTCCCAGCTCTCTCTCGAATCGCCAATCAGGACGGTGTAGTTTGCGGACGTCGAGTAGTCCTTGGCTCCTCGCACCACTTCGATATAGAAATTGTTCGATAGGTCGGGCACAACGATCGCAATGGAATGGGTTTTCTGCAGCCGAAGCCCACGTGCTAAGTCGTTGGGGCGATAGCCGAGATCCTTGATCGCTCCGTCAACACGGCTGCGCATCTCCGCGCTGACATAATCGGAATTGTTCAACGCAGCGGAAATCGTTGAGACAGAAGCACCCGCCGCCTTCGCTACCTCACGAATCGTAACGTGACGCCCCACTCGCTTCGCTCTTGACCTCAACTCCCCTCCCGCCTTGCGATGCATGGCAAGCCCATTCCTCTACGAATTGTCGCCAAAGCTAAAATCATTGCCCTACTGTTCCGTGATTCCAGTTGAGATTCTCATGTAATGCTTCTGCGGGTTGTGGTACTCGGTATCCGATCTCTTCTTTGCCGAAACATTTTGATATTGATGAGATAGGTTACTACCCAAAATATCTTAATACCGTAGTCTCGAAATGCCTAGCGTGCAACTGGCTC
>Ga0307372_10004799_pt1 | contig 20628 bp, 17 predicted proteins | sample OX1MG_FD_202533 | JGI IMG/M metagenome (GOLD analysis project Ga0307372, IMG submission 202533) | Soil microbial communities from Risofladan, Vaasa, Finland - OX-1 | ecosystem: Environmental > Terrestrial > Soil > Coastal area > Acid sulfate soil | place: Finland: Risofladan, Vaasa | collected...
GGCGCTGCGGCGCCGAGCTGCGGGAGCAGAGCGAGGCTGTCGCGCAGGCTGGAAAGGTCCCTCGGGCGCGCGCTGCGCAACGCGATGCGCGCCGCGATGCGCTCAACGTCGGCGAAGCGGCGCAGGATCGCGTGGATGTCGCCGTGCCGGGACGCGAGCGCCTCGAGCGCTTCGTGGCGCGCCGCGAGCGCCCCGCGGTCGCGCAGCGGGTGGTGCAGCCAGTGGCGCAGCAGGCGGCTGCCCATCCCGGTGGCGCACTCGTCGAGCAGCGAAAACAGGGTCGGCGAAGGCTCGCCGCGCAGGGTCTCGGTCAGCTCGAGGTTGCGCCGCGTCGCCGCGTCCATGCGCAGGTACTCGTCCGCGCGCTCGGCCGTCACCGCGGTGACATGGGCAAGCGCCTGGCCCTGGGTCTTCTTCGCATATTCGAGCAGCGCGCCGCAGGCGGCGAGCGCGAGCGTCAGGTCCTCGCAGCCGTAGCCCGCGAGGCTCGCGGCGCCGAGCTGTGCCAGCAGCTTGCCGCGTCCGGAGGCGACGTCGAACTGCCAGGCGGGAAGCCGGGTCACGAAATAGCCCTCCGGCTCCGCGCCCTCGGCGGCCAGCACCTCGGCGGGCGCGATGCGGCGCAGCTCGCCCGCCAGGAGCTGCGGTGCGACCTCGGCCACGCGCAGCTCGCCGCTCGCGAGCGACAGCCACGCCAGGCCGACGCTCGACTTGTCCGCCGCCAGGGCGAGCAGGATGTTGTCCGATTTCTCGTCGAGCAGCGCCGAGTCGGTGAGCGTGCCGGGGGTGACGATGCGCGTCACCTGGCGCTCGACCGGCCCCTTGGCGGTGCCCGGGTCGCCGATCTGCTCGCAGATCGCGACCGACTCGCCGAGCTTCACCAGCCTGGCGAGGTACTGCTCGACCGAGTGCCAGGGCACCCCCGCCATCCTGATCGGCTGCCCCGCCGATGCGCCGCGCGTGGTGAGCGTGATGTCGAGCAGGCGCGCGGCGCGCTCGGCGTCGTCATAGAACAGCTCGTAGAAGTCGCCCATCCGGTAAAAGAGCAGGATGTCCGGATGCTCGGACTTGATGCGCAGGTACTGCTGCATCATCGGGGTGTGGTCGGAGTTTCCAGCCGCTCCGAGGCGCTTGTCCCCGCTGCCCTTATTCTTTATAACGTCTTGTCGTTCCAAGGAAATTAGGCCTTCACGGACCGTTTTGCTGGTCAAGATCTGGTAACGGTTTGCAAGTCCTTGCCGGGCTGGTCAGTGCGGGTTCTGGTCCCCCGACCGCGGCGATTATCGCCGACATGGCGCCCGGCAAGGAGCGCGGCGACTCCCGAGAAGCCGGATTGCGCGTGCGCTGTCCGTGCTCGGGGCAAAAAGTCCTCTTCTATCGTTACTCGCGGCCGCAGGCCGAGTTCAATGGCCTGGATGCGGTGGAACGGCGGAGAAGGGCGGCTGTTGGAGCGATTTCCAACAAAGTGCGATCTGTTGGTATTATGTCCAACATGCCGGCTGAGCTCCTGCTCGACGAACGCCATGTGTTGAGCGAGACGGCGTTCGCGGAGCTGGTGGTGTGGCGGGTGCCGGTACCGGTTCGCGGCTCCGCGCATGAGTTTCGGTTCCGTCTGGCCCTCGTTGTCGACGGAAAGTGTGTGCTGCGCTACGACAACGAGGCCGGCAAGGGCGATCACAGGCATGCGGGCGGCGCGCAACGGCCCTATCGCTTCAAGAGCGCGGAGCAGCTGCTGGCCGATTTCTGGACTGATGTTGACGGGGTGTTGAGATGAAAACGGTGACTCTGTCCCTGGCGAAGCGCGAGACCGTCACGCGGCGCGCGCTCGATGCGTTTTCCGGCAGGCGGCGCGGAGCGCATATTTCGTTTGCCTCGGCCGACCTCCTGTGGAAGGTGCTGACCGCCAAGCGGTGGGAACTGCTCAAGGCCATGACCGGGGGCGGGGCGCTGACCCTGCGCGAGGCGGCGCGTCGCACAGGAAGGGACGTCAAGGCGGTTCATGGCGACGTGCACGCTTTGCTTGCCGCGGGCGTGCTGCGAAGGAACGCGGACGGGAAGATCGAGTTTCCCTTCGACGCGGTACATGTCGATTTCATGCTCAAGGCGGCGTAAGCCCTGAACCGGCGACAACCTGGAAGGAAGAAGCAGCGAGCCATGACGTAGCGATGCCCCCAAGGCCATGGCGCGTCATTCGTAAGCGGTTTGCGCCTCCGAGTCCTGCCCGGCCGCCGCAGCGGGCTTCGGACGCCGCAGCATGAACACCAGCGGCAGCATGGCGAGGAAGCTCCAGGTGATGAACATGAAGACGTCGATGAACGCCACCATCTGGGACTGGCGCGAGAGCTCCATGCCGAGCGCCTGCGGCGCCAGGGGGCTGGAGAGATCGAGGTGCAGCCTGCCGAGGAACTCGTACACGGCGGGATTGAACGCGTTGACGTGTCCGCTCAGCGAATTCCACGCGACCTGCGTCTGCCGCGTCAGGACGGTGGCCACGATGGCGATGCCGACCGACGCGCCCACGGTGCGCAGCAGGCTGTACAGCCCCGTGGCTTCCGGCACCGAGGGCTTGGGCAGCGTGGCGAACGCCACGACCGAAAGCGGCACGAACACCATCCCCATGCCGAAGCCCTGCACGAGGATCGGCCAGACGATCCACCACGGGTCGACGTCCAGGGAGTACCAGGTCATCGCGTAGGTCCCGAAGGCGGCGATGGCGATGCCGATCGCCACCAGGCGCTGCGGCCCGACGCTGTTCACCAGGCGGCCCACCAGGAGCATGCTGAGCATGCTGGCGAGGCCGCGCGGGGCCATCACCAGCCCGGCGCTGAAGGCGGGGTAGTTGAGCAGCCCCTCCAGCATGAGCGGCTGCATGGCCATGTTGCCGTACATCCCCAGGCCGAATGCCGCGATCAGCAGGCTGGCGAGCGCGAAGTTGCGGTCGCTGAAGATGCGCAGGTTGAAAAGCGTGCCCTCGCCGCGCGTGAGACTGTGCGCGAGGAAGCCGACCAGCCCGAAGGCGCTCGCGACGGACGCGACCTGGATGAGCCGCGAGCTGAACCAGTCCTCCTGGTTGCCGCGATCGAGCACCAGCTGCAGCCCGCCGATGGCCACGGACATGAGCGTCAGGCCGGTCCAGTCCATGCCGCGCTCTTTCTTCTCGGTGTCGGGGATCACCCGCATTGACAGGAGGAAGGACAGCAGGCCGAGCGGAACGTTGATGTAGAAGTTCCAGCGCCAGCTGAACGTGTCGGTCAGATAGCCGCCCAGCGTCGGCCCGAGAATCGGGGCCACCATGACGCCGATGCCCCACAGCGCCATGGCCTTGCCGCGCTCGTGCAGCGGATAGGTGTCCACCATGATCGCCTGCGACAGGGGCACCAGGCCCGCGCCGCACGCGCCCTGCAGGAGGCGGAACAGCACCATCTGCGAGAGGCTTTCGGAAGCCCCGCACAGCGCCGAGGCGGTCACGAAGCCGGCGATGCTGAACAGGAGGTAGCGCTTGCGCCCGAGCCGGTCGGTGAAGTATCCGGTGAGGGGCATGAACACGGCGGAAGACACCAGGTAGCTGGTGAGCACCCAGGTGATCTGGTCGGGAGACGCCGAGAACGAGCCCTGCATGTAGGGCAGCGCGACGTTGACGATCGTGATGTCGAGCACCTGCAGTACCACCGCCATCATAACGGCGACGGTGAGCAGCAGGCGGTTGGGCGATGTCATGGACAGCCTCGGCCGGGCCCGCAGGCGTCGCTGCGCCGTGCGGCAGGGAAAGACGTCTTGGAGGCAGGGCGCCGTGCCGGCGGAATAATTAGCATGCTAATTATAGCCGCTCCGCATGGCCGCTCCGGCTGCGCCCGGCGGTCGGCGGGGCGACGGCCGGGGCGCCGGGCAGGGCGGCGCTCCGGCCAACGGTCGTTGCGCGGCTGACACGGCGGACAGGTGCCGAGACACGCTTTCTTGTAGCCTTTCACGAAATCTTCTCGCGGCGCTCGCGGCCTGCGCAGGGTCGCCGGTTGGAGCGTCGCGGGCAGGGCTTTCGTCCGAAGGGGCGCGACGTGCAACGACACGGCGACGACGGCGAGCAAGCACAACGAGCGCAACCCACCTACCAGCGAAGGAGACGATCATGAGAACGCTACGAACGGAATTTCGGCGGCTGCCCGGCCGCGCGCTGTGCGCCGCGGCTCTCGCCGCGGGAATGGCATTCGGCGCTGGCGGCGCGCAGGCCGCGGGCGCGGGGCCGGTGCGCATCGGCGTCATCGCGGAGCAGGAGATCCCGATCGGCCTCGGCATCACGCAGGCCGCCGAGCTCGCCGCGGACCAGATCAACGCCGCGGGCGGCATCGCGGGGCGCAAGATCGAGCTGTTCAAGTACGACGACCACGCCTCGGCGGCCGACGGCGTGCGCGCCTTCCAGCGCGCCGCCAAGCAGGATCACGTCGTCGCGGTGGTCGGCAGCTTCCTCAGCGAGGTCGATCTCGCCATCATGCCCTGGGCGGCGCGCCTGCACATGCCCTACATCGGCGGCGGCGCGGCCAACAAGATGGCCACGATGATCCACGACGACTACCCGCGCTACAAGTACGTGTTCGAGCAGAGTAACAACTCGCATTACCTTGCGCGCACGGCCTGCGACATCTCGAGCTACGCGCTGGTCAAGCGCTACCACTTCAAGACCGCGGTGATCATGAGCGAGGACGCGGCCTGGACGAAGTCGCTCGACAAGGCCTACGAGAAGTGCCTGCCGAAGGCCGGCCTGAAGGTCGTCGGGCACATCCGCTTCGCGCCCGACACCACGGACTTCAGCCCGATCTTCAGCAAGATCGAGGCGCTGCATCCGGACGTCATCATCGCCGGCATGGCGCATACCGGGCTGAAGCCCACCATCCAGTGGCACGACCAGCACGTCCCGGCGCTGCTCGCGGGCATCAACGTGCAGGCGGGGGCGGGCAATTTCTGGAAGGCGACCAACGGCGCGGCCCAGGGCGTGATCACCTGGAACACCGGAGCGCCCGGCGCCGCGGTGACGCCGCGCAGCGTGCCGTTCGAGAAGGCCTACGAGAAGCGCTTCGGGACCCCCCCGACGCTCGAGGCGTTCATGACCTACGACTCGATGTACGCGCTCAAGCAGGCGATCGAGCGCGCGCACTCGACCAAGCCCGACGCGCTCGTCTCGGCCCTGGAGAAGACGGACATCGTGGGCACCATGGGCCGCATGGAGTTCTACGGCCGCAAGGACCGCTTCACGCACGACGTGAAATACGGGGCGCACCTGGTGAGCGGCGTCGGCTTCCAGTGGCAGAACGGCAAGCAGGTGGCGATCTGGCCGCCGCAGGCCGCCAACGGCAAGGCGATCCTGCCCGACTTCGTCAAGGCGGCGCACCGCGGCTAGCGGGCGGCGCCCCGGGGCGCGGCGCAGGTAGCGCCCCGGGGCCCATGCAGGCGCGTTCCGCAGGCGGCCGCGCGACGCCGCCGCGGGGGCGCCTGCGTGTCGTTCATGGCAGACAAGGGGAATCAGTGAGCGGAGCGATCGCCGAGCGCGCGGCCTCGCGGGCGGGCCGCGCATGAGGACGCTGCTCGAGATCCTGGTCGACGGCTTCGTCATCAGCGCGCTCTACAGCCTGGGCGCGGCCGGGTTCACCATCATCTTCGGGGTCTCGGGCGTGCTCAACCTCGCGCACGGCGGGATCATGGTGATCGCCGCGATGGTCGCCTGGCTGGTCGCGGGGCGCCTCGGCCTGGGGCCGTACTGGGGCGCGCTCGGCGGAGTGGGCGCCGCGCTCGTCACCGCCTACGTCACCTACTTCGCGGTCGTGCGCCCGATCGCGCGCTCGCGCCGCATCCCCGAGGTCGAGAAGGAGATCTTCGTCCTTACCGCGACGCTGCTCTGGGGCATCATGATCCAGGAGGCGCTCGCCTACGTGTTCACCTCGAACCCGGTCGCGGTGCCGCGCCTGGTGGACGGCATCACCCGCGTGCTCGGCGTGAGCACCCCGACCAACGAGCTCGTGATCGGGGTGGCCGCGTGGCTCGTGATCGGCCTGCTGTGGCTGTTCGTGACGCGCACGCGCCTGGGCAAGGCGGTGCTCGCCGCCTCGATCAACCCGCGCGGCCTGGCGCTCCTCGGCTTCGACCTGGAGCGCATCCAGTGGTTCGTGTGGGGCGTGTACGGGCTGCTCGCCGGAATCGCCGGGGTGCTCGTCGGGACCTTCCTCGGCGCGAGCTCGGGCGAGATCGGCGGCCTCACCGCGAGCGCGTTCTCGATCGTGGTGCTGGGCGGCCTGGGCAGCGTGCCGGGGTCGCTCGTCGCCGCCTACATCATCGGCTTCGTCGAGACGGTGACCGCGTATCTGGTCTCGCCCTCGCTGCGCAACCTGCCCGCGCTCATCATCCTCGTCCTGATCCTCTATGTGCGACCGCAAGGACTGTTCGGCCGGCGCTGAGCCGGCGCCCGCCCTCCACCGGAGCCTCCCGTGGCGCGGCTGCTGAGGTCGCCCCGCTTCTGGCTCGCGGCGGGCACGGCGCTCGCGCTCGCGGCTCTGCCGCTGTGGATGTCGGGCTACGTGCTCGGCGTGCTGACCATCGCCTACTACTTCGGCGTTTTCGCCATGTCGTGGGACCTGCTGTTCGGCTACGCGGGCGAAGTGAACTTCGGCCCGACCTTCCTGATCGGGCTCGGCGCCTACGTGAGCGGAATGCTGAACGCCTACACCCCGGTGCCGATGTGGTTCTGCATCTTCATCGGCGCCTTCGCCGCGGTGATCGGCGGCGCGCTGCTCGCGCTGCCGGCGCTGCGCCTGCGCGGGCCGTACTTCGGGCTGGTGACGCTGGTCGCGGTGCTGATCCTGCAGCAGGTGATCGTCATCTTCGCCGGCGTCACGGGTGGCGAGATCGGGCTGGCGGTCCCCGACGTGCTCTCGGTGCGCACCGACCCGAACTACTACTACGCCCTCGGCTTCATGCTGATCAGCGCCGCCGTGCTGCTCGGCTTCGCGCGCTCGCCGATCGGCCTGATCCTCGAGGCGACCGGGCAGGACCGCGTCGCCGCCGAGGCGCTCGGCTTCAACGTCACCAAGCACAAGCTGCTCGCGTTCTGCGTGAGCGCGTTCTTCTCGGGGCTCGCGGGCGCGCTCATGATCTTCTACCTGGGGACCGCCTCGGTCGGCACGGTGGTCGACATCTCCGTGGCGGTGCAGATCATCATCGCCGCGGTGCTCGGCGGGCGCCGCACCATCATCGGCGCGGCGCTCGGGGCGATCTTCCTCATCGTGGCGGGCGAGTACCTCCGGCCGATCGGCGAGCTGAGCAACTTCGCGGTCGCGGCGCTCGCCCTGGTCGTGCTGATGTTCGTGCCCGACGGCTTCCTCGGCTACCTGATGCGGCGGAGGGCGCGGTGAGCGTCCTGCAGGTCGAAGGGCTCGGCAAGAGCTTCGGCGGCCTGCGCGCCGTGGACGCGCTCGGCTTCGAGGTCGGGCGCTGCGAGATCCTCGGCCTGATCGGGCCGAACGGCTCGGGCAAGTCGACCACCATGGCGCTGGTGATGGGCGTGCATCGCCCGGACCAGGGCTCGATCCGCCTCGACGGCGAGGAGATCGCAGGGCAGTCGACGCACCGCATCGCGCGCCGCGGCCTGGGCATCGTGTTCCAGCACTCGCGCCCGCTCAGGCGCCAGACGGTGCTCGAGAACATCGAGCTCGCGCTGATGCCCGATCGCATCTCCAGCCTGCTGCTGCGCCGCAGCCTGGCCGACCGGGCGCGCGCGATCGCCGGGCGCGTCGGCCTGGGCAGCGTGCTCGAGCGCACCCCGGACGCCCTGACCTACGCCGACCTGCGCCGCCTGGAGCTCGCCAAGGCGATCGCCCTGGGCACGCACGCCTTGCTGCTCGACGAGCCCTTCGCCGGGCTCACCGCGTCCGAGCTGCGCGAGTTCTCGCGCCTGATCGCCTCGCTGCGCGACGAAGGACGCGCGATCGTGCTGGTGGACCACAACGTAAAGGGCGTACGCGCCCTGGTGGACCGCATGCTGGTGATGCACGCCGGTCGGAAGATCGCCGAAGGCGCGCCGGACGCCGTCATCGCCGACCCGCAGGTGCGCGCGGTCTATCTGGGCGGCGCGCTCGACGTGCATCACGTGCCGACGGCGCGGCCCGCGCAGCACGAAGCCGAGGCGCTGCTGGAAGTGCGCGGCATGACGGTGCATTACGGCAAGGCGCGCGCGCTGCACGAAGTGAGCCTCAAGGTGCAGCCGGGTGAGTTCGTCGCCGTGGTGGGCCTGAACGGCGCCGGCAAGAGCACGCTGTTCAACGCCCTGTCGGGCTTCGTGCCCTATGCGGGCGAGGTGCGCTGGCGCGGCGGGCTGCAGCGCCCCGGCGGCGAGGGCGCACCGGCGCGCGACGGGCTGGTGCACTGCCCGGAGTCGCGCGAGCTGTTCGGCGACATGACCGTCGCCGAGAACCTGCAGCTCGGCGGGCACCGGCTTGCGCCGCCCGAGCTCGAGGCGCAGCTCGCCTGGCTGTTCGACCTGTTCCCCATCCTGCAGGAGCGGCGCCGGCAGACCGCGCGCACCCTGAGCGGGGGCGAGCAGCAGATGCTCGCCATCGCGCGCGCGCTGATGATGCGCCCGAGCCTGCTGATCCTCGACGAGCCGACGCTCGGCCTCGCTCCGGTGATCATCGACCACATCTCGGCCGCCATGGAGACGCTGCGCAAGGACGCCGGGCTCACGGTGCTGCTCGGCGAGCAGAACGTCACCTTCGCCGTGCGCCACGCCGAGCGCATCTACCTGCTGGAGAACGGCGAGACGACCTGGAGCGGCGGCGCGGCCGCCTTCATCGACGAGGTGGGGGAGCGCTACCTGTAGGTGTACTTCCTGCGCGCCGCATGCAGCGACCGGCGCGCGCCCGTGCCGGCGGCCCCGTTACTGCGCCCCCGGATCGCCGTCGCGACGGGCTGTCACGAGAAGCACCGGGTACTCGCGCGCCGATCCGTCGGCTCGGGATTTGCGCACGACGTGCGCGTCGCGCACTTGCGCGTCCACGAATCGAGCGGCCCGCAGCCAGCGCAGCAGCTCCTCGGGATCGAACCCGTGATGCATCACGCCGGGCACGTCGTCTGCGTGGAAGCTGCCGTCCTCGCGCGCGAGATCCGCAAAAGCGACACGGCCGCCGGGCGCGAGCCTGTCGTGCACGCGCACGAACAGCCCCGCGACGTCCTCGATGTGATGCAGGGTCATGCTGCTGAAGACGAGATCGAACGGCCCCGCCGGCATGCGCCGGGCGAGGTCAGCCTCCAGCGGCTCCACGTTGGGAATGCCGAGCTCGCGCAGCTTGCGCCGCAGAACCTCCAGCATCCCCGCCGAACTGTCCACGGCGAGCACGTGCCCCAGGCTGGCGGCGAGCAGTGCGGTCACCATTCCGGTCCCGCAACCGAGCTCCATCGCGCGTTCGGTGCCGCTGAGGGGCAGCGCCTCGACGATGGCGTTCGCGACCCCGCGCGCGATCGACGCTCGGGTCGGATTGTCGTCCCATGCGTTTGCAATGGAATCAAAGCGCTCTACGCTGGCGCGGCTTGGGGTACGCACGCTCGTCATGCTGGCTCCGGGGATATCGGTGGGTCCGTGTTGGACCTGCCATCGTAGAGAAAGTGCTCGCCAATCGATTGCACGTTCGCGAAGCGAGGCCCGGAAGGTTGTGAGCTTGCTGATTCGGTGGGAATATTGCGCTTCAGGCTTCCCGGCCCGCGTGCCACGCGCGTCGATCACCCTGCCGCCAATGCGACTTTGACACCGGTTCCACACACATCAAGGAGAAAATCATGGGTGCCGCACTTTCGCAGTTCGCACAGGCCTTCGCCTCCAGCAAGGTGCGCGCGGTCGATCTGACGCAGACCCTGTCGGCGGAGTTTCCGGCGCTGCAGCTGCCGCCGCAGTTCGGCCAGGTCTGGGCGTTCAAGATGGAGCGCATCTCGCACTACGACGAGGCCGGCCCGGCCTGGTACTGGAACAACTTCTCCTGCGGCGAGCACACCGGCACGCATTTCGACGCGCCGGCGCACTGGGTCACCGGCAAGGACCACCCGCGCAACACGGTGGACACGATCGACCCGGCGCTGTTCATCGGCCCGGCGGCGGTGGTGGACGCCAGCGCCGAAGTGGCGGCCAACCCGGACTGGCTGCTCACGGTGAGCTTCCTGACCGCCTGGGAAGCGAAGCATGGCCGCATCCCGAACGGCGCCTGGCTGCTGTTCCGCACCGACTGGTCCAAGCGCCTGGCCGACCCGGCGTCCTTCGTCAACATGCGCGCGGACGGTGCGCACACGCCCGGCCCGACGCAGGAGACCGTGGAGTGGCTGATCAAGGAGCGCAACGTGCGCGGCTTCGGCGTGGAGACGATCAACACCGACGCCGGCCAGGCGTACGCGTGGCCGACGCCGTATCCCTGCCATACGCTGATGCACGGCGCCAACCGGTACGGCCTGCAGTGCCTGAAGAACCTCGACCAGCTCCCGCCGCATGGGGCGCTGATCGTGGCCGCGCCGCTCAAGATCCAGGGCGGGTCGGGCAGCCCGTTGCGCGTGTTCGCGCTGGTCGAGGCCTGAGAGCCGGCCATGGCAGAGCGGTCCTTCGCCCGCGAAGTCGAGATGCTGCGGGTGCCGGCGGGAACCGAGTTCCGCGGCGAGGGCATCCTGGCGGTGACCAAGGCGCTGATGGAGGCGGGGGTCGCCTACGTGAGCGGCTACCAGGGCTCGCCGATCTCGCACCTGATGGACGTGCTGGCCGACGCCCAGCCGATCCTCGAGGAGCTGGGCGTGTACTTCCAGCCGGCGGCCAGCGAGGCCGCCGCGGCGGCGACGCTGTCGGCTTCGGTGATGTACCCGGTGCGCGGAGCGGTGACCTGGAAGTCCACCGTCGGCACCAACGTCGCCTCCGATGCGCTCGCCAACCTCGCCTCCGGCGGCGTGACCGGCGGCGCGCTCATCGTCATCGGCGAGGACTACGGCGAGGGCTCCAGCATCATGCAGGAGCGCACCCATTCCTTCGCCATGAAGTCGCAGATGTGGCTGCTCGACCCGAGGCCCAACCTGCCCGCGATCGTGCAGGCGGTGCACGACGGGTTCGAGCTCTCCGAGGCCAGCCACACCCCGGTGATGCTGCAGCTGCGCATCCGGTCGTGCCACCTGCACGGCAGCTTCGTCACGCGCGAGAATCGGCGTCCCGCCTTCACGCTGCGCGAGGCGCTGGAAGCGCCGCGGCGCGACGTCAACCGCATCGTGCTGCCCCCGGCGTCCTTCCTGCACGAGCGCGAGAAGATCGAGCAGCGCTGGCCCGCGGCGGTCAAGTTCATCCAGCAACGCAAGCTCAACGAGTTCTTCGATGGCGACATCGCCGAGCTGGGCATCGTGATGCTCGGTGGCCTGTACAACAACGTGTTGCGCGCGCTGATGCTGGAAGGCATGGCCGACCTGTACGGCGCATCGCGCATTCCGCTGTACGTGCTGAACGTCGCCTACCCGCTGGTGGACGAGGAGGTGGTTCGGTTCTGCAGCGGCAAGAAGGCGGTGCTGGTCGTCGAGGAGGGGCAGCCCGACTCCCACGAGCAGAACCTGCACGCCATCCTGCGCCGCGCCGGGGTCGATACCGTGTTGCACGGCAAGGACCTGCTGCCGATGGGCGGCGACTACACCGTCGCCGTGCTGCGCAAGGGGCTGCGCGGCTTCCTCGAGCGGCGCTACCCGGCGGCGCTGGCGCCGGCGGTGCCGCTGGGCATGCCCAATCGCGCGCCGGCGGCCTCCGCCCAGGCCGCGGCGCTCGACGCGCTGCCGCCGCGGCCGCCGGGCCTGTGCGTCGGCTGTCCGGAGCGCCCGATCTTTTCGTCGCTCAAGCTGGTGGAGCAAAAGCTCGGGCCGCACCATGTCGCGTCCGACATCGGCTGCCACCTGTTCTCGATCCTGCCGCCGTTCAATATCGGCGCCACGACCATGGGCTACGGCCTGGGCGCCTCCAGCGCCTCCGCCTTCAACGTCAAGGGAGGCCGGCGCGCGATTGCCTTCATGGGCGACGGCGGCTTCTGGCACAACGGCTTGACCAGCGGCATCGGCAACGCGGTCTTCAACAAGAACGACGGCGTCATCGTGATCGTCGACAACAACTACGCGGCCGCGACCGGCGGGCAGGACATCCCGTCCTCGCGCGCGGTCAACGCCAACCGCAGCACGATGCATCCGATCGAGCGCGCCGTGCGCGGGGTCGGCGTGGAGTGGGTGCGCACCGTGGACCGCACCTACGACGTCACGCGCATGCGCGACACGCTCGAGGAGGCCCTGACCACCGACTTTCAGGGGCCGAAGGTCATCATCGCGCAAAGCGAGTGCATGCTCAATCTGCAGCGGCGCGAGAAGCCCAGGCTGGCGGCCAAGGTGGAAGGCGGCGAGCGCGTGCTGAAGGAGCGCTTCGGCGTCGACGCCGCGGTGTGCAGCGGCGACCATGCCTGCATGCGGCTGTCGGGCTGCCCGAGCCTGACGCTGGCCCCGAGCGGCGACGCGCTCAAGCCCGACCCGGTGGCGCACGTGGACGAGCATTGCGTGGCCTGCGGCCACTGCGGCGAGGTGGCCGATGCGGCGGTGTTGTGCCCCTCGTTCTACAAGGCGCGCTGGGTACGCAACCCGACGCGCGCCGAGCGCTGGCTGGGCCGCGCGCGGCGCGGCGTGGTCGGCTGGATGCAGGCGCGCCAGGCGGCGTCCCTGCGCGCGCGCGCGCTCTACTCGCGCGAAGGTGCGTGATGGCCGCCGGCGCGCTGCGTCCGACCGCGATCGCGATCCATGCTTTGGGTGGACAGGGCGGCGGCGTGCTCGTCGACTGGATCGTCGAAATGGCCGAGGAGGCGGGGTGGATCGCGCAAGCCACCTCGGTGGCCGGCGTGGCGCAGCGCACCGGCGCGACGGTGTACTACATCGAGCTGCTGCCGCCGCAGGCCAGGCGCGGCGACGGCGCCCTGCCGGTGCTCGCGCAGATGCCGGTGCCCGGGGAGGTCGACATCCTGATCGCCGCCGAGCTGATGGAGGCCGGCCGCGCGCTGCAGCGCGGCCTGGTCACGCCGGAGCGTACGACGGTGATCGCGAGCTCGCACCGGGCCTACTCGGTGCAGGAGAAATCGGTCCCCGGTAACGGCATCACCGACTCCGGCGCGGTCATCGAGGCGGTGCGCGCCCAGGCCAAGCGCCTGATCCACGACGACATGCAGGCGCTGGCCGTACGCCAGGGCAGCGTGATATCGGCCAGCCTGTTCGGCGCGCTCGCCGGCAGCGGCGCGCTGCCGTTCGGGCAGGACGCGTTCGAGGCCACGGTGCGGCGCGGCCGGGTGGGCGTGGAAGCCAGCCTGCGCGCCCTGCGCGCCGGCGCGGAAATCGCGCGTGAGCCGCAGCGGGCCGAACCGGCCAGGCCCGACGCGATGCAGACCGCGCCGCGCGCGCTGCCCGAGCGTGCGGCGAGCGCGGCCGTGCAGCCGCTGCTGGAGCGCATCCGCGAACACTTCCCGCAGCCGGCCTGGGCGATGCTCGGCGAGGGGCTGCAGCGCGTGATCGAGTACCAGGACCTGCGCTACGGCCGCGAATATCTCGAGCGCATGGCGGCCCTGCTCGCCGCCGACGTCGCGGCCGGCGGCGCGGGCCGCGGCTACGCGCTGACGGTGGAGGCCGCGCGCTGGGTGGCGGTCGCGATGTCCTATGACGACATCATCCGCGTCGCCGACCTGAAGACGCGCGGCGAACGCTTCGAGCGCGTGCGGCGCGAGGTCGGCGCCGGCGCGGGCGAGGTCGTCGGCACCGAGGAGTACTTCCACCCCCGGCTCGAGGAGTTCTGCGCCGCGTTGCCGCGGCGGCTCGGCGCGTGGATCATGGGCGCGCCGCGGCTGAGCAAGTGGCTGGCCAGGCGGCTCGACCACGGCTGGCGCGTGCACTCCGACACCGTGTCCGGCCACCTGCAGTTGCGCCTCGTCGCGGGGCTGCGCCGCTGGCGCCGCGGCAGTCTGCGGCATGCCCGCGAGCTCGAGCACATCGAGGCCTGGCTGCATGCGGTGCGCGCGGCGCTCGCGCGGGACTACGCGCTGGCGCTCGAAGTGGTTGCCTGCCGGCGCGTGGTCAAGGGCTACAGCGATACCCATCAGCGCGGCAGCAGCCGCTTCGAGCGCCTGATGCGCGCCGCGGGCATGCTGGGCGCGCGTCCCGCCGCCGCCCAGGCGCTCGCCTCGCTGCGCGAGGCCGCGTTGCGCGATGCCAGTGGCGGGGCGCTGGACGAACGTTGGCAGGCACTCGGCCTGCCGACGCTGCATTGAATCGAGGCACCAACAAACTGCCAGTGGCAGCGCATGCGCCGCGGTGCCTACCTTGTCGAGCCGCCGCGAGCCTGTCAGACTTGGCTTGTAGCGCTCGAACGCAATAGTCGCGCTGTTCCCGGCGCGACGCAAAACGAGGAGGAAGCAGGAGCATGAAAAACGCCAACAAGTGGGCCGCACTCGCTGCGGCCGCCGCCCTCATCGCCACGGCGGGTGCCGCCGGGGCCGCCCAGCCGATCACCATCGGCTGGGCCTACGACGGCATCGGCGCCATGGCGCCGTTCGACAAGCCGGCGCTCGCCGCGGCGGAGATCCGCGTCGGTCAGGTCAACGCCAAGGGCGGTGTTCTCGGCAGGCCGCTCAAGATCATCACCTGCGACACCCAGGGCAACAAGCCCGGGATCGCCAAATCGTGCGCGATCAAGCTGCTCGCCGAAGGCGCGAACGTGATCTTCACCACCTGCGACGTCGACTACGCGGCCCCCGTCGTCCAGGAGGCGATCAACAAGGGCGTGCTCGCGGTCGCGGCCTGCATCGGCACCGATCAGATGGGACCCAAGCGGTTCGGCCCCAAGGGCAAGCTCGCCTTCTCGTTCGGCAACGTCGCGCAGGACGAGGGCTCGGCGATGGCCCAGTACGCGTGGCAGCGGGGCTGGAAGACGGCCGCGCTCGCCACCGACACCGTGATCGTCTACTTCAAGAACGTGGTCGAAGCCTTCAAGGCCCGCTTTACGCAGCTCGGCGGCAAGATCGTCGACGAGGAGAGCTACCAGTCTCTCGGCGGCAACAACGTGCAGAACGTCGTCAGCCGCGTGAACGGCGTGAAGGCCGACGTCATCGTGACTTCGACGGCGGGCGCGTTCGGGGCCCTGCCGACGCTCATCTCCGGGCTGCGCTCGCTCGGCAACAACACGCCGATCCTGAACTCGTGGGCGGGCGACGGCACCTACTGGCTGCCGAAGAGCCCCGAGGTGACGAACTACTACTTCGTCACCTTCGCCTCGGCGTTCGGGGACGACCCGAACCCGGCGGTGAACGCGCTGGCGGCGCAGCTCAAGAAGGAGAACCCGCAGCTCGCCGGCACCGGCGGCTTCGTCACCGGCTCCGCGGCGATCGATGGCCTGGCGACCGCGATCAGGCGGGCGAAGTCCACGAAAGGCGCGGCCCTGGCGGCGGTGATGGAGAAGTTCAGGAAGGTGCCGACGCTGTCCGGCCTGGTCAGCTTCTCGCCGCGCTGGCACACGGTGTTCGGGCGCCAGTACCGCGTGATCGAGATCCAGAACAACGTCCCGAAGGTGGTCGGCGAGATCGTCGCCAAGGTCGTTCCGACGATCCACTAGGCCTGGCTTGACCGACAGCGGGACCGACGCGAGGAGTTCGCGGCGGCCCGGGGTGATGCTCCGGGCCGCCGCGGTTTCCCGCTCCTTCGAGGGCGTCGTGGCGCTGCAGTCGGTATCGCTGGAGCTCTCGCGCCACGAGGTGGTCGGGCTGATCGGCCCGAACGGCGCGGGCAAGTCGACGCTCGTGAACCTGCTCACCGGCTTCGACTTCCCGTCCTCGGGGACGATCGAGTTCGAGGGTCGCGACGTCACGCGCTGGACGCCGCATCGGCGCGGCCGGGCCGGCCTCACGCGCACCTTCCAGCACAGCCACGCGTTCGGCTCTCTGACCGTGCGCGAGAACGTGGAGGTCGCCGCGCTCGGCGTCGGCGCGGGCGCGCGCGAGGCGCGGCGGCGCGCAGGCGAGCTGCTCGAGCGCCTCGATCTGGCCGCCTACGCGGACATGCCGGCCGCGGCGCTCGCGCACGGGGACGAGCGGCGCCTCGGCGTCGCGCGGGCGCTCGCGACGGAGCCGAAATACGTGCTCATGGACGAGCCTGCGGCAGGGCTGCCCGAGGCGGAGGTCCCGGCCTTCGCCGCGGTCGTCCGCTCGGTGCGCGACGAGCATGGCGCCGGCGTGCTGCTGATCGACCACAACATGGCGCTGATCATGGACGTCTGCGACTGGATCCAGGTGCTCGATCAGGGCAGGACGCTCGCCGAGGGTCCGCCCGCCGAGGTGCGCGCCAACCTCGACGTCGCCTCCGCGTATCTCGGCGAGCCGCCGGTGCCCGAGGCGGCGTCGTGAGCGAGAGGCCGCGCTAGAGGCATGAGCGATGTCATGCTCGAGCTGCGCGACCTGGAGGTGCGCTACGGCGGCGTTGCCGCGGTGCGCGGGCTGTCGATCGACATCCGCAAAGGCGAGATCGTCGGGCTGATCGGACCCAACGGCGCCGGGAAGTCGACGACGTTGAACGCGATCATGGGGCTGGTGCCGATCCACCGCGGCGAGGTGTTGCTCGGCGGCGCCCGGCTGCGCGGGCGCTCGCCCGAGTCGATCGCCCGGCGCGGCATCGCGCTGGTCCCCGAAGGCCGCCGCATTTTCGGCGAGCTGAGCGTGCAGGAGAACCTCCGCCTCGGGCTCGCCGCGCGCCGCACGCGCGAGGGGATCGCCGGGGACCTGGAGGATCTGTACCGGCTGTTCCCGGTGCTCGCGCAGTTCGCGCGGCGGCAGGCGGGCGCTCTCTCGGGCGGCCAGCAGCAGCAGCTCGCGATTGCACGCGCCCTCATCGCGCGCCCCGACGTGCTGCTGCTCGACGAGCCGTCGCTCGGCCTGTCGCCGACGATGGTGAACATCGTCTTCGAGACGCTGCGCACGGTGCGCGAGCGCGGCATTACCGTGCTGCTGGTCGAGCAGCGGGCACAGCGAACGGTCAGCCTCGCCGACCGGAGCTACGTCATCGCCAACGGCGAGCTGCGCCTCACCCTGACGCCGCAGGACGCGGCGGATACCGCGAAGATGGTCCACGCCTACCTCTCGTGAGCGTCACCTGGCAGACACTGGTCGACGCCGTCGGCCTGGGCGCGATCTACGCCCTGATGGCGGTCGGCATCGGGCTCGTCTTCGGCGTCCTGCGGCTGGTCAACTTCGCCTACGGCCAGCTGATCATGGCGGGCGCCTTCGCGCTCGCGGTCGCATCCGAGCGGGGCTGGCCGGTGTGGGCGGGAATCCTGCTCTGCTTCGGCGTCGTCATCGCGCTCTCGCTGGTCATGGAGTGGGTCGTCTTCCGCCCGCTCCGGACGGAGCGCCCCGCGGTGATGCTGGTCGCAACCTTCGCGGTGGCGTTCCTGATGCAGAGCGTCGCGCTGCTCTGGTTCGGGGCGCTGGGCAAGACCGCCGCCTCGCTCGCCTACCTCAACCTGCCGATCGCCATCGGCCACGTCGACATCCGCAAGATCACGATCGTCGCGATCGCGGTCGCCGCGCTGTGCCTGCTCGCCCTCGTGCTCCTGCTCGGCCGCACGAACGTCGGCCTGCACATGCGCGCCGCCGCCATGGATTTCCGTACCGCGCGTTCGCTCGGGGTGAGGGCGAACCGCGTGATCACCGCGGCGGTGCTCGTCTCGGGCGCGCTGGCCGCGGTGGTGGCGGTCATGCTGACCGTGCAGAACCCGCTCGTGAACTCCGACTTCGCGCTGCGCGACACGATCATCGTGCTGGCGGGCGTCGTCGTCGGCGGGATGAGCAAGCTGTCCTCGGCCACCCTGGGCGGCTTCGCGATCGGCTTCGTCTCGGGCTTTCTCGGCGGAGCGCTGCCGACCAACCAGAGCCAGTACCTGCCGTCGTTTCTCTTCGGCCTGGTGATCCTGGTCCTGCTGATCCGCCCCGGCGGGCTGTTCACCCGCGGCCGCGGGCAGGCGGAACGCGTATGAGGGAACGGGCGGTCTGGCAGCTGCTCGGCCCGGCGCTCCTCGTCGCGCTCGCGGCCGCCCTCGGGACGGCGGTTTCGAGCGCGATCCAGGTCTACTTCATCAACGCGCTGGTCGCCATTGCGATGGTCGGAGCCATCTACGTGTTCGTCGGAAACTCGGGGGTGCTCTCGTTCGGCCACATCAGCTTCGTGGCGATCGGCGCCTGGACGGCGGGCGTGCTCAGCGTTCCTCCGGACGAGAAAAGCGGGATCATGCCGAATCTGTTCCCGTTCCTTCTGCACGCCTCGGTCGGCAACCTTCCGTCGCTGCTCCTCGCCGCGGCGGCCGGCGGCGTCTTCGCGCTGATCGTCGGCCTGCCGCTGATGCGCCTGTCCGGCCTGGCTGCCAGCATCGCCACCTTCGGGGTGCTCGAAATCACGCACAACCTGCTCTACTTCTACGACCGGATCGGCCCCGGCTCGAGCGCGTTCTCCTCGGTGCCGGAGACGACGGGGCTGCTGCAGGCCGCGCTCGGCGCGCTCGCCGTCGTCGGCGTGGCCTTTCTGTATCAGCACAGCCGCTTCGGGCGCATGCTGCGCGCCACGCGCGAGGACCCGGCGGCGGCGCAGGCGGTCGGCGTGTCGGTGTACCGGCAGCGCCTGCTGGCGTTCGCGCTGTCGGGAGCGCTTGCCGGCTTTGCCGGCGCGCTGTTCATCCATCTGCTGCCGCTCACGATCCAGGACATGTATCTTCCGCTCACGCTGCTGACGCTCGCGATGCTCGTGGTCGGCGGCTCAGCGAGCCTGTGGGGGGCGGTGATCGGGGCGCTCGCCGTGAGCGGGCTCGACTCGCTGCTCGCGGTCGCCGAAGGCGGAATGGCCATCGGCGGCTGGCAGTTCGTACTCCCCTCCGGGACCCGGATCGTGGTGGTCAGCGCGGTGATGGCGCTGGTGCTGATCGTGCGACCGAGCGGCTTGACCGGCGGGCGCGAATTCTCACTCGGATCGCGCAGCTCCCGGAAGAGCAATGGTTCCGGGGAGAAGCGACCGGGATCGCGCGGGCACTAGGGCTGTGCCGTGGGGCGCGTGCGGCGCTCGCAAAAGCTGTAGCGGTCTCCGGTTTGCTTCGCCTGGTACATGGCCGCGTCCGCTGCCTTGACCAGCGCTTCGGCCTGCCGGCCGTCGGCGGGGCAAATTGCGATGCCGATGCTCGAGCCGATACGCACGTCCCGACCCCCGGGGGCCAGCCGGTACGGCTTCGTCAGAACGTCGAGGATTCTCTGCGCGACCACGGCCGCGTCGTGTGGGCCGGCGATATGCGGCAGGATCACCGCAAACTCGTCGCCGCCGAGGCGAGCGACGGTGTCGGACTCCCGCACCTGCTGCGTGATCCTTTCGGCGGCGCTTTTCAGGAGCTCGTCGCCGGCGTCGTGGCCCAAGGTATCGTTCACCGGTTTGAAATTGTCGAGATCGATATAAAGCAGCGCCACCTGATGGCCCGTGCGCGCGCTGAGGCTCAGCGCGCGTCGCAGGTGCTCGTCGAACAGAAGACGATTCGCGACGCCGGTGAGGGCATCCCGCTGCGCCAGCTGGCGGATCCGGTTCTCTTCCTCCTTGCGCTCGGTGATGTCGGAAGTGACGGCGAACAGGCCGCGGACCTGCCCCTGTTCGCCGATGTGGGGAATGAGCTTGACGTCGAGGTGCCGTGCTTCGCCATCGGGAAGATGGCGCGTGCGCTCGTACCCGGTCGGATATCCCTGCAGCACGCGCTCGAAATGGACCTTGATCTCCTGGTAGGCCTCCTCGCCGACGATCTCGCGCAGGTGTTTGCCGACGATGCTGCTCGACGTCAAGCCGAAGTACTCCGCAAAGCGCTTGTTGGCGAACAGGCAATGCAGCTTCTCGTCGTAGACGATGCTCATGGCGGGCACGTTGTCGGCAAACAGGCGCAGCTGCACTGCGCTCTCGCGCAAGGCCTGCTCCGCCTGCTTGATCTCGGTGACATCGAGGACCGTCCAGAGTAGGCCCTTCGAGAGGTCATCGCGGTCGATCGCATCCAGTCCGCAGCGGGCCCAGAAATGCGTGCCATCCTTGCGCCGCAGCTTGACGTCCCGGGCAAAGGCGCCGCTTTGCGCGAGCACGACCCGGGCTTCGCGTTCCAGCGCTTCGAAGGCATCGGCTGACGGGTACAGGGCAGGCAGCTGCGTCGCCAGCAGCTCTTGCATCCCGTACCCGAAAGTCTCGGCAAGTCGATTGTTCGCCTTGAGCACACGGCCCTCGCGCAGCACACCGAGCCCGACGATGCTGTTCTCGAACAGCCCGGGCTGCTTGGCAGCTGGGTCTGACATTTGCGCAGGCTGCGCGAGCACCTTTTCCCCCTCCACGAAGTAGGATACTGGAAGCACCTCGATCGGAGGAATAGATAAGCGTCGAAACCAAGGCGGACTGGCGGGCGCGCGCTAATTCTTGCGTGGACCTGACGCGTGGGCGCACTCTGGCCACGGGCGCAATGCGGGTGGCTCGAAGACTGCACACGCTCGGCGATGTGCGCGACGAAGAGGGCGCGGAGGGTGC
>Ga0307372_10004800_pt1 | contig 20626 bp, 31 predicted proteins | sample OX1MG_FD_202533 | JGI IMG/M metagenome (GOLD analysis project Ga0307372, IMG submission 202533) | Soil microbial communities from Risofladan, Vaasa, Finland - OX-1 | ecosystem: Environmental > Terrestrial > Soil > Coastal area > Acid sulfate soil | place: Finland: Risofladan, Vaasa | collected...
CCCCCAGCGCCGGCCAATCGCAGTCGGTGCGTTGTGAGGATTAGAAGATGAGTATTGGACTGATCGGCCGCAAATGCGGCATGACCCGCGTTTTCTCTGAAGATGGCGTGTCCGTGCCCGTGACCGTCATCGAAGTCGAACCTAATCGCGTCACCCAGGTGAAGACCGCAGAAGCCGACGGTTACCGCTCGGTGCAGGTGACCACTGGGACCCGGCGCGCTACGCGGGTCACCAAAGCACTGGCTGGACACTATGCCAAGGCCGGCACTGGCGCCGGGCGTCTATCCGGTGAATTTACTCTAGGTGATGGCGAAGGTGCAGACCTCAAGGCCGGTGCGGAACTCAGAGTGGATATCTTCAAGCCCGGACAGAAAGTCAGCGTCACCGGCACCAGTCTCGGCAAGGGTTTCCAGGGCACCATCAAGCGCCACCATTTCACCATGGGTGATGCCACCCATGGCAACTCCCTGTCGCATCGTGCGCCGGGTTCCATCGGCCAGCGGCAGACGCCGGGGCGCGTATTTCCCGGCAAGAAGATGTCCGGCCATATGGGCAACAAGCGTCGCACCGCTTTGTACCTGGAAGTGGTCAGGGTGGATGCGGAAAAGAATCTGTTGCTGGTGAAAGGCGCAGTACCCGGTTCCGAGGGCGGCAACGTCATCGTCCGGCCCGCGGCCCGTGGTTGAGGAGGACGGCGTGGAACTGCAATTGCACAGCAATACCGGCGGCCAGTCCATCACCTTATCGGACGCGACCTTCGGGCGTGAATTCAATGAAGCCTTGGTGCACCAGGTAGTCACTGCCTATATGGCAGGCGGCCGTGCTGGCACCAAGGCCCAGAAGACCCGTCGCCAGGTGCGTGGCGGCGGACGCAAACCATGGGCGCAAAAAGGTTCCGGCCAAGCGCGCGCTGGCAGTATACGCAGTCCGCTGTGGCGTGGCGGCGGCAAGACCTTTGCGGCGGTGCCGCGGGATTTCAGCCAGAAGGTCAACCGTGGGATGTATCAGGGCGCCATGCGCGTGATTCTCTCGGAACTGATCCGTCAGCAACGCGTAGTGGTGCTACCGGAATTCGGGGTGGAAGCACCCAAGACCAAACAACTGCTCGACAAGCTCAAGTCACTCGGCCTGAGCGATAACGTACTCATCGTCACCGAACAGGTGGATGAGAAGCTTTATTTGGCGGCACGCAACCTGGCGAACGTAGATGTGCGTGACGTCACTGGGCTCGACCCAGTCAGCTTGGTGGGGTACGAGAAAGTATTGATGACCGTGCCCTCCATCCGCAGACTCGAGGAGTGGCTGGCATGAACCTGAACCAGGAAAAACTCATGCACGTGCTGCTCGGGCCGCACGTCTCGGAAAAAGCCACGCAGGTGGGTGAAGCCCACAACCAGGTGGTGTTCCGTGTACGTCGTGATGCCGACAAGGATCTAGTGCGCCGTGCTGTGGAAAAGATGTTCGAGGTGAAAGTCACCGACGTACAAATCGTGAATGTGCGTGGCAAGAACAAGCGTTTCGGCCAGCGCGCTGGAGCACGTAGCAGTTGGAAGAAAGCCTATGTGCGCCTGGCGCCGGGCAGTGCCATCAACTTCACGGGTGACAAGGCTTAAAGCCTCGCACCTGGAGCTAACCACATGCCTGTTAAAAAAGCCAAACCCACATCACCAGGACGCCGCGCGGTAGTCACGGTTACTACGCCGGGCCTGTACAAGGGCGCACCACATGCGGCGCTGCTGGAGCGCAAGAATCAGCACGGTGGACGCAATAACATGGGGCGCATCACCACCCGCCATCAGGGCGGAGGTCACAAGCAGCATTATCGCCTACTAGATTTCAAGCGCGACAAGGACGGCATCAGTGGTCGCGTGGAGCGCATCGAATATGATCCGAACCGCACCGCGCATATTGCTCTGGTGCTTTACAAGGACGGGGAACGCCGCTACATCATTGCGCCCAAAGATGTACAGCCGCAGCAGGAAATAATCTCTGGCAGCCACGCCCCGATTAAATCCGGCAATGCTTTGCCGCTCAGAAATATTCCGGTCGGCACCCAGGTGCACTGTGTGGAACTGCAGCCAGGCAAAGGCGCGCAGCTGGCACGCAGCGCCGGCGCCTCGGTGCAAGTGGTGGCCCGCGAAGGTGCGTACACCACGGTGCGCCTGCGCTCCGGCGAGATGCGCAAAGTGCATATCGACTGCCGTGCCACCATCGGTGAGGTGGGCAACGGCGAGCACAACCTGCGGCAGTACGGCAAGGCCGGCGCCCGTCGCTGGCAGGGCATCCGTCCCACGGTGCGCGGTGTGGTGATGAACCCCATCGACCATCCGCACGGCGGCGGCGAAGGCAAGACTTCTGGCGGCCGGCATCCGGTATCGCCCTGGGGCCAGCCTACCAAGGGCTACAAGACACGCGCCAACAAGCGCACCGACAATATGATCGTGCGGCGCCGCAAGGCCAAGTAACTACCGTGAAATTGAAAAGTACATCAAGAGGTTAATGAAGTGCCACGTTCGATTCGCAAAGGCCCGTTTATTGATCCGCATCTGGCCCGTAAGGTCGAAGCGGCGGTAGCCAGCAATAACCGGCGCCCCATCAAGACCTGGTCGCGGCGTTCCATGGTGACACCGGAAATGGTGGGCCTGACGATCGCAGTGCACAACGGCCATCAGCATATTCCGGTGCTGGTGAGCGAGAACATGGTCGGCCACAAGCTCGGTGAATTTGCCGCCACGCGTGTGTTCAAGGGCCACGGCGAGCGCAGAGTCGCCGCCGAGACCACTGAAATCAAGACTTGAGGATCGCAAAATGCAGGTAGCGGCTACCCATAAATTCGCGCGCGTCACACCATACAAGGCGCGCTTGGTCGCGGACCAGATCCGTGGCAAGCAGGTAGGTCAGGCGCTGCAGATCCTGGAGTATAGCCCGCGCCGCGCCGCGCAGCTGCTCAAGAAAGTTTTGGAGTCCGCCATCGCCAATGCCGAGCATAACAACGGTGCGGACATCGACGGATTAAAGGTCTCTCGCGTGTGCGTAGACGATGGTCCGCGCATGAAGCGCTGGATGACCCGCGCCAAAGGCCGCGGCGCCCGCATACTGAAACGTACGAGCCACATCACCCTCACTGTGGCAGACGAATAAGGATTACTCATGGGACAGAAAGTCAATCCAATCGGTTTTCGTCTGGGCATCTCCTCTGACTGGAACTCCAAGTGGTTCGCCAACAAAGGTGCATATGCCGAGAACCTGTTATCCGACCTTAAGGTGCGCGAGTTCCTCAAGAAGAAACTCAAGCAGGCATCGGTGAGCCGTATCGAGATCAAGCGGCCGGCGAAGAAGTGCCACATCACTATTCATACGGCAAGGCCGGGTGTTGTGATCGGCAAGAAAGGTGAGGACATCGATGCGCTGCGTGCCGTGCTCGTCAAGATGATGCCGGGCATCGACGTGGACGTGTCCATCGAGGAAATCCGCAAACCGGAACTGGATGCCTATCTGGTAGCCGAGGGCATCGCCCAACAACTTGAGCGTCGCATCATGTTCCGCCGCGCCATGAAGCGCGCCGTGCAGAACACCATGCGTCTGGGCGCGCTCGGCATCAAGGTGCGTGTCTCGGGGCGCCTGAACGGTTCGGAGATAGCACGCAGCGAGTGGTATCGCGAGGGCCGCGTGCCATTGCATACACTGCGTGCCGATATCGATTATGGTTTCGCAGAATCCGCCACCACCTACGGCATTATCGGCGTCAAGGTTTGGATTTTCAAAGGTGAAATCCTGGATGCCAGTGAGATCAGCATCGGCCGTGAGATCGCCGCCGATAAGGCAAAAGCCGGAGTGAAAGCCGATGTTGCAGCCTAAGCGCACCAAATTCCGCAAACAGCATAAAGGCCACAATCGCGGTCTGGCGCAGTCGGGCAACAGTGTGGCCTTCGGCGAATACGGCCTCAAGGCCGCGGTCCGCGGTCGTCTTACAGCCCGTGAGATCGAAGCCGCGCGCCGTGCCATGACCCACTTCGTGAAGCGCGGTGGCAAGATCTGGATCCGGGTATTCCCGGATGTGCCGGTGACCAAGAAACCACTGGAAGTCCGCATGGGTAAAGGCAAGGGTAATGTCGAGTACTGGGTCGCCAAAGTGCAGCCCGGTTCGATACTGTATGAGATGGAAGGCGTGACCGAGGAAATCGCACGCGAGGCTTTTAGGCTGGCGTCTGCGAAACTTTCGGTGACCACCACTTTCGTCAGCCGGCAGGTGATGTGATGGACGCGAAACAATTACGCAGCAAAAGTGACAAGGAAGTGCGCGACGAACTCATCGCGCTACGCAAAGAACAGTTCAATCTGCGCATGCAGCAGGCCTCAGGTCAGATGCCGCGCGGTCATCAGATACGCAATGTGCGCAAGAACATCGCCCGTGCCAAGACCGTGATGGTGGAACGGACCAAGAAGGAAGTTACGAAATGAGCGAACCGATCAAAAACACGCGTACCCTGACCGGAAAAGTGGTCAGCAACAAGATGAACAAGACCATCACCGTGATGGTGGAGCGTATCGTCACGCATCCGACTTACGGCAAGATCATGCGGCGCCGCAGCAAGATCAAGGCGCACGACGAACAGAATACCTGCCAGGAAGGCGATAACGTGGTGATTACACAATGCCGCCCGCTATCCCGACACAAGTCCTGGAAACTGGTGGAAATCATCGGGCGCGCGGGTGCGGCCCCCACGCCGATCGAATAACGCAACTGTGGAAGTGCAGTCATGATCCAGATGCGAACCGTACTGAATGCCGCCGACAACAGCGGCGCACGCAGCCTGAAATGCATCAAGGTGCTGGGCGGATCGAAGCGCCGTTATGCGGGCATCGGTGACGTCATCAAGGTGAGCATCGGTGACGCCATTCCACGCGGCAAGGTCAAGAAAGGCGAGGTCTATGACGCGGTAGTGGTGCGCACACGCAAAGGCGTGCGCCGCCCGGATGGCTCTGTCATCCGCTTCGACAGCAACGCGGCGGTGCTGCTCAACAACAAGCTGGAGCCCATCGGCACGCGCATCTTCGGGCCGGTGACGCGCGAGCTGCGCACTGAACGCTTCATGCGCATCATTTCACTGGCGCCGGAAGTGCTGTGAGCGTCGGGAGAACAAAGCAATGAGCAAGATCAAGAAAGGCGATGAAGTGGTGGTGACCGGCGGCAAGGATAAGGGCCGACGCGGCGCCATCCTCAAAGTGCTGGAGAATGATCGGGTGATCGTCGAGAACGTGAACATGGCTAAGCGGCATGTGCGCCCGAATCCGAACGCTGGTGTTACCGGCGGTATCGTCGACAAGGAGATGCCGATCCATATCTCCAAAGTGATGCTGTTCAATCCGGTCACCAAGAAAGGCGATCGCGCGGGTTTCCGCAAGCTGGAAGACGGCCGTAAAGTTCGCTTCTTCCGGTCCAATAAAGAAGTGGTTGACGTCTGAGGGCGGCGTACATGGCAAGATTGCAAAAATTCTATCGCGAAACGGTGGTACCGCAACTCACCCAGAAGTTCAATTACAAGAACAGCATGGAAGTGCCGCATATCACCAAGATCACGCTCAACATGGGCGTGGGCGAGGCCACGGCCGACAAGAAAGTCATGGAAAGCGCGGTCGCCGACATGATTAAGATTGCGGGCCAGAAACCCGTGGTCACCAAGGCCAAGAAGTCTATCGCCACTTTCAAGATCCGCGAGGATTATCCCGTGGGCTGCAAGGTGACCTTGCGGCGTGCACAGATGTATGAATTTCTGGACCGCCTGATCAGCATCGCGCTGCCACGGGTGCGGGATTTCCGCGGTGTGAGCGGACGTTCGTTCGACGGCCGCGGCAATTTCAGCCTGGGCGTGAAGGAACAGATCATTTTTCCGGAAATCGAGTACGACCAGATTGATGCATTGCGTGGCATGGATATCACCATCACCACCAATGCCAAATCCGATGCGGAAGCCCGGGCGCTTCTGGAAGCCTTTCACTTTCCGTTCAGGAACTGAGGACTAAGCAACATGGCCAAGACATCCATGGTGAACCGCGAAGTGAAACGCACGAAATTGGTGAAGCGCTATGCCAAGCAGCGCGCCGAACTGAAACGCGTAATCCGTGATCTGGAAACTAGTGACGAAGAACGTCACGCAGCGGTCACCAAGCTCACCAAGCTGCCGCGCGATTCAAGTGCTGCGCGCCAGCGAAACCGTTGCGCGATCACCGGCCGTTCGCGGGGTAACTATCGGAAATTCGGCCTCGGCCGCAGCAAATTGCGCGAAGCCGCCATGCGCGGCGATATACCTGGCTTGCACAAGGCCAGCTGGTAAAAATTCATCGAGGGATATCGATAACATGAGTATGACTGATCCCATTGCCGACATGTTCACACGCATCCGCAATGCCCAGCTTGTGGGACGCACGGAGGTGAGCATGCCTGCTTCTAACATCAAGTGCGAGATTGCACGCGTACTCAAGGACGAGGGCTACATCGAGGAATTCATGCGTCGCGAGCAGGATGGCAAATCCGAGCTGCTGGTGACCCTCAAGTATCACCAGGGGCGTCCGGTCATCGACCATATCCGCCGCATCAGCCGTCCGGGTCTGCGTGTGTACAAGCGCAAGGACGAAATGCCGAGCGTTCTGGGTGGCCTGGGGATTGCCATCATCTCCACGCCCCAGGGCGTGATGAGCGACCGTGCCGCGCGTGCTGCTGGTCAGGGCGGCGAAGTATTGTGTTTTGTATCATAACGGGTTGTTAAGGATTTTTTGCCATGTCCAGAATCGCCAATCTTCCGATTCCACTGCCCAAGGGCGTCGAAGTCAGTGTCTCAGGCAGTGCCGTGACCATCAAAGCGGCTAAATCCAGTCTGACACTGGCCATGCATCCGAGCGTGGCAGTGAAGAACGACAACGGTGTTCTGCACGTGGCCGTGAAGGAAGGCCATCCCGAAGCGGATGCCTGCGCCGGCACCATGCGCGCACTGTTGAACAATGCCGTGAAAGGCGTGACCAAGGGTTTCGAAAAGAAACTCGAATTAGTGGGCGTAGGTTACCGCGCCCAGACCCAGGGCAAGATGCTGAATCTGACGCTCGGGTTTTCCCATGCGGTGAATTACAAGGTGCCGGACGGCGTCAGTATCGAGACCCCGAGTCAGACGGAGATCATTATCAAGGGCACGGATCGTCAGAAAGTTGGTCAGGTGGCTGCCGATATCCGCGGCTTCCGGCCGCCGGAGCCCTACAAGGGCAAGGGTGTGCGCTACACCAATGAGCGCGTGGTCCTCAAAGAGGCCAAGAAGAAATAACAGGTGGGTTGAGATATGGACAAGAAGCCGATGGAAAAGAAACTTGCACGCCTGCGCCGCGCGCGCCGTGCGCGTGCCAGGATTCGCGAGCAGCGTGCTTTTCGTCTATGTGTACATCGCACGCCCAGTCACATCTACGCGCAGATTCTCGCCCCCGAGGGCGATAAGGTGGTGGCCTCTGCTTCCACCCTGGAAAGCGCCGTAAAGAAAGGCTTGAAGAATACCGGCAATGTCACTGCGGCCGTTGCAGTCGGCAAGGCGATCGCTGAGAAAGCCAAACAAGCCGGCATTACGGCAGTGGCGTTCGATCGTTCCGGATTCCGCTACCACGGGCGTGTCAAGGCATTGGCCGACGCCGCACGTGAACACGGTTTGAAATTTTAAGGTGCAGCATGGCAAAAAAGATTGAAAACCTCCCGACCAGCAACGACGGCCTTCAAGAAAAGCTGGTGTCGGTGAATCGCGTCGCCAAGGTGGTCAAGGGCGGTCGTCAGTTCGGTTTCACGGCGCTCACGGTGGTGGGCGACGGCGCCGGCAAAGTGGGCTTCGGTTATGGCAAGGCGCGTGAAGTGCCGAACGCCGTCTCCAAGGCCATGGAACATGCCCGCAAGAATCTGCAACACGTACAGTTGCGCGAAGGCACACTGTATTACGCCATCCATGCGCATCACGGCGCCACGCGCGTATATATGCAGCCGGCTTCCGACGGTACCGGCATCATCGCCGGCGGCGCCATGCGCGCCATATTGGAAGTCGCGGGCGTCAAAAACGTGCTGGCCAAGAGCTACGGTTCGCGTAATCCCATCAATGTGGTGCGCGCCACCATGAATGCGCTCATCGGGCAGCGTTCACCGAATGACATTGCCGCCAAACGTGGCAAGACGCTGGACGAAATCAGGAACTGATGCCATGACCAAGAGCAAAGACAAACATATCAAGGTCACGCTGGTGCGCAGCCCATTCGGGCGTTTGCGCAAGCACCGTGACTGCGTGCGCGGTCTGGGACTGCGGCGGCTGCATCACAGCGTCAGTGTGCAAGACACGCCGCAAGTGCGCGGCCTAATCGAGAAAGTGTCCTACCTGCTGCGGGTCGAGGAGAGTTGAGTATGCGTCTTAACACGCTTTCGCCGGCCGTCGGCAGCAAGACTGGCAAGAAGCGCCTCGGCCGTGGCATCGGTTCCGGTCTGGGCAAGACATCCGGCAAGGGCCACAAGGGTCAGTACGCCCGTAAAGGCGGCTATCACAAGGTGGGTTTCGAAGGCGGTCAGATGCCGCTGCAGCGCCGCCTGCCCAAGGTAGGCTTCCGTTCGCACCTCAAGCGAAGCCGCGCGGAAGTGCGTCTCGATGCGTTGGCGCGGGTCGAGGCAGAGGTCATCGATATACTCGCCCTCAAGGCCGCGGGACTCGTGCCCTTGCAGACCGACAAGGTCAAAATAATTCTGGCTGGCGAACTCAAGAAGAAGGTCACCCTCAAAGGCGTGCAGGCTACCAAAGGAGCTTTGGCAGCCATACAGGCAGCTGGCGGCAAGGTGGAGGAATAAGTGTCCCGCAGCGGCAGCAATAATATGATGTCTTCCCTGTCGCAGATCGGGAAGCTCACCGATCTACGCAAGCGCGTACTGTTTCTGGTGGGTGCCCTGGTGGTGTTCCGTGTGGGCACGCATATTCCGGTTCCGGGCATTGATCCCGCGGCTCTCGAAAGATTATTCGGCCAGCATTCCGGTGGCCTGTTGGATATGTTCAACATGTTTTCCGGCGGCGCCCTCAAGCGCCTGTCTATATTTGCGCTGGGTGTCATGCCCTATATTTCGGCCTCCATCATCATGCAGATGCTAGCGGTGGTGGTGCCGAGCCTGGAGAAGCTGCGCAAGGAAGGCCAGTCCGGCCAGCGCATCATCACCAAATACACCCGCTGGGGCACGGTGGTGCTGGCGCTGTTCCAGTCCCTGGGCGCATCCCTGGCGCTCGAGAGCCAGGGCGTGGCGGTAACACCTGGGTTCACCTTCGTGTTTACTGCCACCGTGAGCCTGGTGACCGGCACCCTGTTTCTGATGTGGATCGGCGAACAGGTGACCGAGCGTGGCATCGGCAACGGCATATCCATGCTTATTTTCGCCGGCATCGTCGCAGGTTTGCCGGCAGCCTTCGGCGGCACCCTGGACTTGGTACGCACCGGCCAGATGAACCCGCTGATCGCCATCGTGATCGTGGTGCTGGTACTGGGTGTGACCGCCTTCGTGATATTCGTAGAGCGCGGTCAACGACGCATCACCGTGAATTACGCCAAACGCCAACAGGGCCGACGCATGTATGCAGCCCAGACCAGTCATCTACCTTTGAAGCTCAATATGTCGGGCGTAATCCCGCCGATTTTTGCATCTTCGATCATCCTGTTTCCAGCCACGGTCGGCAATTGGTTCGGACAGCAATCCGGCGGTTGGCTGGCCACGGCCTTGCAGCGATTTGCCGCGGCCATGTCGCCGGGGCAGCCGATCTATGTGATTTTTTACGGCAGCTTGATCATATTCTTTTGCTTCTTTTATACAGCCCTGGTATTCAACTCCAAGGAGACGGCGGAGAACCTCAAGAAATCCGGCGCCTTCATCCCCGGCATCCGCCCGGGGCAGCAGACCGCGTCTTATGTAGACAGCGTGCTCACCAAGCTGACCTTCTGGGGCGCCATCTACGTGACTGCCGTGTGCTTGTTGCCTGAATTCCTGATTCTGTATTGGAACGTGCCGTTCTATTTCGGCGGTACCTCGCTGCTGATCATCGTTGTGGTGGTCATGGACTTCATGGCGCAGCTGCAGGCACACCTGATGTCGCACCAGTACGAGGGCTTGCTGCGCAAGGCCAATCTCAAGGGCTATGGCGGCGGTGGTGTGCGCTGAGTATTCAATTTGATGTGCGACGTCTGTGCGTCGCGGGAGTGGAATGATGAAAGTACGGACCTCGGTCAAGAAAATCTGTCGTAACTGCAAGATCGTGCGGCGAGGCGGCGTAGTGCGGGTCATCTGCAGCGATGCCCGGCACAAGCAGCGCCAGGGCTGAGCAGCAGTTATAAATTGATTTAATTAGGAAAAGTAGGCAAAATCAACCGTTTTGGCACGCCCCAAGTGGCGTACTCAGGAGAGGCAGGAAATGGCGCGTATCGCCGGCATCAATATACCAGCCAACCAGCATGCCGTCATCGGCTTGCAGAATATCTATGGAATCGGTCGCAGCCGTGCCCGGCTCATCTGCCAGGTAGCGGGCATCAAGCCCGAGACCAAAGTGAAGGATTTGACCGACGCCGAAGTCGAGACTCTGCGCGTGAACGTAACCAAGTTCAGCGTGGAAGGTGATCTGCGCCGCGAAGTATCCATGAGCATCAAGCGTCTCATGGATCTCGGCTGCTATCGCGGCTTGCGCCACCGCCGTGGCTTGCCAGTGCGCGGTCAGCGTACCCGTACCAATGCACGCACCCGCAAGGGCCGGCGCAAGCAAGCCGTCAAATAACTGGATTATCAATAGCAGGATATAACATGGCGGAAGAAGCCAAAGATTCCAAAGATGCAAAGGTGACACCGGTCACGGCCGAGGCCGATAGTGCGGCTAGCGCACCTGCGGCCGCTGCTCCGCGCAAGCGCGCCAAGAAGACCGTGGTGGACGCCATCGCCCACGTGCATGCGTCATTCAACAATACCATCGTAACCATCACCGATCGCCAGGGCAATGTGCTGTGCTGGGCCACTTCCGGCGGTTCCGGATTCCGAGGCTCGCGCAAGAGTACGCCGTTTGCGGCGCAGGTGGCGGCTGAGAAGGCCGGCAATGCTGCCCAGGAATTCGGCGTCAGGAACCTGGAAGTCCAGGTGAAAGGCCCTGGACCCGGCCGCGAATCCGCGGTACGTTCGCTGCACAACATCGGTTTCAAGATTGCGAATATCTCGGACGTGACGCCGATCCCCCACAATGGCTGCCGTCCGCCCAAGAAGCGCCGCGTTTAAGAGGTTTAGTTCATGGCTCGTTATCTCGGACCCAAATGCAAACTCTCACGGCGTGAAGGTACGGACCTGTTCCTCAAGAGCAGCGTGCGTCCGCTGGAATCCAAGTGCAAACTCGAATCTTTGCCCGGCCAGCATGGTGCCAAGCGCACCCGCCTGTCAGATTACGGCATACAGCTGCGCGAAAAGCAGAAGCTACGCCGCATGTACGGTGTGCTGGAACGGCAGTTTCGCCGTTATTACAAAGAGGCTTCGCGTCGCAAAGGCGCCACCGGCCAGACTTTATTGCAGATCCTCGAATGTCGCCTCGACAACGTGGTGTACCGCATGGGCTTCGCCGTCACCCGCGCCGAAGCGCGTCAGCTGGTCGGCCACAAGGCCATCGAGGTGAACGGCACAATCGTCAATATCCCTTCCTATGCAGTGAAGGCCGACGACCTGATCGCGGTGCGCGAGCGTGCCAAAAAGCAGTTGCGCATCCAGGCGGCTCTCGGCATCGCCAAACAGGTTGGTCTACCCGAGTGGGTGGACGTGGATGAGCAGAAGATGAGCGGCAAGTTCAAGGCGGTGCCGGAACGCACCGAGATCCTGCCCGAGATCAACGAAAATCTGGTGGTCGAGCTTTACTCCAAGTAAGCATTCAAGTCACGGTCATTAATCGCGAGGGATATCTCCCATGCAGGGTTCAGTCACAGAATTTTTGAAACCACGCCTGGTCGGCGTGCAGGCGCAATCGGATCATCAGGCACGAGTGGTGCTTGAACCGCTGGAGCGCGGTTTCGGCCATACGCTCGGCAATGCGCTGCGTCGTATCCTCTTGTCTTCCATGCCCGGCTCAGCCGTGGTGGAAGTCGAAATCGAAGGCGTGCTCCACGAGTACACCACCATCGAGGGTGTGCAGGAAGACGTGGTGGATATACTGCTGAACCTCAAGCAATTGGCCATCCGTATGCATACGCGCGATGAGGTCACACTTACGCTTGCCAAGAAAGGGCCGGGTGCGGTAACTGCCGGCGATATACAGCTGGACCATGATGTGGAAATCGTGAACAAGGATCTGCTGATCGCGCATCTGAACAGCGCCGGTTCATTGAATATGAAGCTCAAGATCAAGCGAGGCCGCGGCTACCAGCCGTCCAACCAGCGCATGACCTTCGAGGAGGAGAGCCGTCCCATCGGACGCCTGCAACTGGACGCCTCTTTCAGCCCGGTACGGCGTGTCACCTATACGGTAGAGAGCGCGCGCGTCGAGCAGCGCACCGATTTGGACAAACTGATTCTCGAAATCGAAACTAACGGCACTATCGACCCGGAAGAAGCCATCCGCCGCGCAGCCACCATCCTGAGCGAACAGCTAGCCGCGTTCGTGGATCTCAAGGGTCGCGACCAGACACATGCCGACAGCGAATCGCGCTTCGATCCGGTATTGCTCAAACCCGTGGAAGAACTGGAGTTGACGGTGCGCTCTGCCAACTGCCTCAAGGCTGAGAACATCAACTATATAGGTGATCTTGTTTTAAAAGCCGAGGTGGAACTGCTCAAAACCCCGAACCTGGGCAAGAAATCCCTCACCGAGATCAAGGATGTGCTCGCGCAGCACGGCCTCACCCTCGGCATGAAGATCGAGAACTGGCCGCCGGCGAGCCTCAAGAAAACAGTCTAAGGAATATCAGCAATGCGTCACCGGAATATCGGCCGGCAACTGAGCCGCAACAGCACACACCGTGAAGCGCTGATGAACAACATGGCGGCGGCGTTGCTGCGCTACGAGACTATCCACACCACCGTTCCCAAGGCCAAGGAGTTGCGGCGCTTTGTTGAACCGCTCATCACCCTCGCGAAGAAGGACAGCGTGGCCAAACGTCGTCTGGCATTCGCGCGTCTGCGTGATGATGCCATCGTGGTCAAACTGTTCACCGATCTTGGTCCCCATTATCAGTCGCGTCCCGGCGGTTATACGCGCATCCTGAAGCATGGTTTCCGCCCTGGCGACAAGGCACCTATGGCAGTGATGCAGTTGGTGGATCGGGAAGCGCAGATGGCTGTCGTCGCCGATGAACAAGCCAAGGCTAAGAAGACCAAAACGGCGCAGCCGAAGACTGAAGCGGTAGACAAACCTGCCAAGACACCTACGCAAGCCAAGGCAGAAAAGCCCTCCAAACCGGATAAGGCTGAAAAGAAAGCGGCGAAGTCCGACAAAAAGGCCAAAGCCTCGGCGGATAAAGCCGAAAAGAAAACTGCGAAGAAGCGCGCCAAGACGGCCAAGAAAACCAAGCCCAAAGATTGATCGTTGCAACGAGAGAATTTACAAAATGCCGGGTTACGCCCGGCTTTTTTTATCTACAGCAATGTTATTGCAACGGCCATATATGGGGAATGATCAATACCGACACCGCCCACATGATCAAGTTTAGCGGCAAACCGAAGCGCAAGAAGTCGCCGAAGCGGTAACCACCAGGTCCATAGACCATCAGATTGGTGGCATAACCGATGGGCGTAGCAAAGCTCGCAGACGCTGCCATGGCGATGGCCATGGCGAATGGCATGAAGTTCAGGCCTAACGAAGCGCTTGCTGCATAGGCGAGGGGAAACACGATTACGGCGGCTGCGGCGTGCGTAATGATTTCAGTCAAAAGCATGGTAATCCCGTAAATCACTACCAGCAGCAACCAGGGGTCGTGACCGGCAAAGGCCAGGAGTGCATGTGCAAAACCACCGGCGGCACCGCTGACTTCCAGCGCCTTGCCGATGCCAAAGGCGGCCGCGATGGCGATGATGACTTCATATTCGATGCTGCGGCGCGCGAGGCTCACGCTGCAGCAACGCGTGATGATCATGAGGCCAGCCGCCAGCAATGCGACGGTAAATACCGGCAACCATCCAAGACCTGCGACGATCACGAAGCCGATCAATATCGACCAGGCGATCCAGCTGCGTTCGTGGCGCGGGATGCTGACGTCTTCGATGGGCCGCAACAGCAGGAAATCTCGGGAATTGACCCGTTGCTCCATGAACTCGGGCCCGGTTTCCAGCAGAAGTGTGTCGCCGGCCCGCAGTTCGATGTCACCGATCTTGCGACGGATGCGTTCGCCATTGCGGGCTACCGCAATTACAACGGCGTTGTAGTGTGATCGGAAACGGCCTTCGCGTATGGTCTTGCCACATATGGGTGAATGGGCTGCGATCACCGCTTCGATCAGGCTGCGCGAGGTGCGTGGCGCGTCGAGCTTGAACACCTGGTCTGTTGCCGGCACCAGTCCGCGGATGCGCTGCAGATCCACAATTGATTCGGTGATGCCGGCAAATACCAGCCGGTCACCGGCTTGCAACTTTTCCTCAGGTCCTGCGGCTGCAATGATATGGTCGGCGCGCTCGATTTCCACCAGGAAAAGTCCGGGCAACTGCCGCAGACCCGCAGCTGCGATACTCTGTCCTGCCAGCGGGCTGCCAGGGATCACCAGCATCTCCACGGTGTATTCGCGTGAATTTTCGAGTTGCGCGAGGACCGGATTGCGCGTCGGCAGAAGCCAACGACTTGTGAGGAGCACATAGAGCAGCCCAATGAAAGCGCAGGGTATACCGATCCAGGCAATTTCGAAGAACGACATGCCAGGCAAGTGCGCCTGTGACTTGAGCAGCCCGTTGACCACCAGATTGGTGCTGGTACCGATGAGCGTGCAAGTGCCGCCGAAGATCGAGGCATAACTCAATGGGATCATGAGCTTCGAGGAGGAGATGCGTTGGCGTTTGGCCCAGTCGGAAACCGCCGGCAGGAATGCGGCCACCACCGGTGTATTGTTGACGAAGGAACTGATGGCCGCCACTGGCAGCATCATACGGAGTTGGGCGCCCAGTACTGTGCGAGGCCGCCCGAACATTCTGCGTATGAGTGCGTCTATCGCCCCGGTATTGCGCAACCCCGCGGCCACTACATACAGTACGGCGACCGTGAGTACCGCTTCATTGGCAAGGCCGCCGAAGGCCTGTGCGGGATTGACTACCCCAAAAAACAGCAGAAGCGTAAGAGCGGCCACCAGCACCAGATCGGGTCCCAGACGCGTGAATGCCAGCACCCCAATGCAGGCCAGCGTCACGAGCCAGGTGAACCAGGCAGAAAACAGCATATGTAATTACCCTAGTATTTCCGGCTCAGTTGAACTGCACATGTAACCATGTATAGATGTGATGAATTATACGTATATTCTTCTGATACATAGGTATCAAAGTCACGCTGGTTACATTACTTTGAAGCCAAGACTCCGCACAAATTCCACATCTATCTTGTCAAACTGGGTGAGCTCGTATTGCTTGTAACGCTCGATGGTTCTGGGAGGGATAACCATCCCCCGCAGCACTGTGAGCTGTGAAGCGGGTAGGTGCATTCCTAGAAAGCTGCATAATCTATTAAGGCCGCTTTCCGGATTTGTGCAAAAATCATCGTAATTGAGCAGATAAAAGTTGCTTTTCGTGAATGACAGCATGTTCAAAAGTCTGCGATGTAATGCACACCAGAACTTCAACGAATTACCTGGTGTTACTGATATGTAGTCTTGCCCCAGAATATAACTGCCCCAAAGCTTCAATTGGTTTTGATTTTTACTAAATGCCATGTCAAGTCCGTTCCTAATGACATGTATATACTTTAGATTCGGTAATAGTGAAATCCATCTATCAATCACCATATGAGTATTGGGGTTCTTCCAGCCCCATCGTGGATCAGGAGTGCGTGGGTGCTCGGCAACGGACAACATTGAGTCGGCACTCATCTGCATCCAGTCTTTTCTGAACACGTTGCGGTTCTCAGTCGAGAGTGACTTTATGAGTGTCCGTTCTCCATCCGAAAATTCATTTCTGTTGGTCATCGCATTCAAGAATATTCCGGCAAGCGTGTGAAATTCAGCATCAGTCAGCCTTGTTGTTTCTATCCTTTTGAACAGAAGCGAAAACCAGAGATTATCCAGGGGTTTATTCAACGCTTCTCCGAGATAGAAACCGGTCTCCTTGAGAATGCTTGCGATTAATCGTGTGCCACTCCCGCCGAGCCCTCCGATAGCCACGGGTTTTCTAAGGTTATCTCTCATCATTTCTCCCCGTAATCCTGATTGTTTTAAGACCTTTAACAGTAGCGATTTGTAAATCGCGACAGTGATGTGGCATGGGATTTTAATATGAACTGCACAGAGGTGTATGCACGAAGTACTAGGCTAGATAGCATCGGTATTGCATCAGCAAACGCGAACTAGTTTACATTATGGTACACCCGGCCAGATAGTTGACGCCGCTGCACAGTTGTTGGATCAACCATATCCGGGATACGCAATATATATCCAGGTAGAGCGTAAATCATTGACCAGTCAAGCGATAATATCTCCTGATGCGGGCAGGATTCCAGTGTGTGCGGCCTGTCACAAAATGTCACAACTTGCGGGGAGACTCCTATGTCAGTCAAACGTCTGATATTCGCAGGGTTCCGTGATGGCTACCTCAACATAATAGTGAAAGCCATGAGCCATGGAATCATTGCCAGTTACAGAACGCATCTTCATCGCGGGCATGTACAAACTCAGTACCAGCAGGTTGCTGCGTGTCCTGGATGCGCATCCGGGAGTGAAGGGCGTCAAAGAGATAGGCCTTTTGAGTGCTGGAGCCGGCGAGCCAGACAGGGGCGACCCTCTCCTACCGGTGAAAGAGCGCCTATTCGGCTACTTCGGGAACAATGCCTGGGGCGCCATGCCTACGGATCTGACGGATGATGCCGAAGCCGCCGCCATCCTAAAGTCACCATGGCTGCGACAAGCAGGTCATGGATATTTTCGACCTGCCCGCCGAGCGGGCCGTGGACGCCGTCATCGAACTCGCAGCGCTGGTGGCTAGCCCCGAGCGGACGCACTGGGTGCCTGGCAGCCCGGGACTAAGCAGATCGTCATCGTCCGAGATGGCCGCTATGTCGTGATTTTAGCCATCCATTATCGGAACCTGATGTGCACGACACGCCGTGCCCATTTTGAATCTGACCATGTTTACTGGAACCGTGCTGCACGGTAGGGCGAGTTGCATACGCATGCTGTTGAAGTTGCAGGGGACGAAGAGCTTGCTGATCTACATTACGAGAATCTGAGTTTCAGGTTTATGGAGACCACTGGCGTCTTGTTTGAATGGCTGGACTTGCCGATTAATAAGCACGATTTGACGCGGATATAAAGGGAAACCTGTTTCGAATCGCTGGCGGGCAGGCATAATGGCGAAGTTGCCGCAAACGTGATGCGCAGACGCATGACAGGTGAATGGCGGGAGGCGCTCTCTAAAGATGACGCAAAGCGTGCTTGGGTAAAGGTGGGTAGTGAACTTTTCGCCTTAGGTTTCAGCGGAGCCGGCGAGGTTGAGCCACTGAAGATTAAAGGTTCCTTGTCTATAAAGTGATGTTTTCCGATGGGCAATGTAACTACATATCCAACTCAACAACAACTTCACAAGCTGGTGGTATCGATTCATATCCCCAAGACTGCAGGCACCAGCCTTATGTCCGAAATAAAGCGGGGTGCATTCGGCCGCTATCTCCTGGATTATGACGATCGCCCAAACTCGGCGAAGGTGCGGAATAGACTAAGACGCTTGGGTTCACGTCTGCGAGTTCGCATCCACCATCGGGAACTGCTGCGTAAGTACGACATTGTACACGGTCATTTTTTTACGAATAAATATTCATTTCTTTATCCCAATGTCGATTTTCTGACATTCATGCGTGAACCGGTTTCACGTCTGTTATCCCACTATTATTATTTCAAGCATGTGGCATCGAAGAATCCGGTCACGGTGCAGAAAAACCCCGATATTGTCTTAGTAGCGCAGGGACGGATGGATTTGGTTGAGTTCGCGCGTGCAGATGCGAGGACCTGCATATACGAACGTTTCACCAGCGGCATCGCACTGGATGCATTTAGATTAATTGGCATTACGGAAAGATATGCTGAAAGTATAAATGTTCTGAACAGCATATACGGCACTGCGATCGAACCGAAGCATGAGCGCAGGACTAATTACACACAATATGCATCAGGATATGAACATCTGCTTCCAGAACTCAGGATTGCGAATCGCGAGAATACTCGCATATATGAAGCGGCTCTGAAATTATTTGAGCAACACCTGCGGCAGTCATAGACCATAACCACCTCAGGCAGCTCTCACGGCGTTCTGGGGCATTAGGCTGGACCCAGCGAACAGCCCACCTCATTCGCAAAGCCAGTTATCCGTCAGATCGCGATTCAGCAAACGGCTGAGAGCTTTAATGCGCGGCGCATAGAGTGCTTGCAGCATGTCTAGTTGATTCACCTTCAGTTTGTCCTGCAGGACCACGCGTTCAATTTTAAGTATCATCTTTTCAGGGAGAATCGGATCAGTCAGGGTCTCATCCAGCACATTCGAGTAGTAATTAGGATCGACTTCCAGGTATTTGCAGCATTCCTGTAGGAAACGCTGTGGTTCCGCGAATGCTTCTTCATAGATAAAGATTTTTATTTGTCCGCGGCCGTAGTGGGTGTACCAGTTCTCAAGGCATACCGCATAATCGCCACGCATCACAGATTCCGGTGAACTCAGTTGTTGCCTGAGCCAGGTCTCCATGTCTTCGGGTGGTTGCCCATGCTTATTGATGTGCTTCGCCAACTCCATGCGCGCCTGCGACCAGGCGCGTTCGATAGGATTCCTCAATATATATATGAGCCGCAGGTCTGGGAAATGCCGCTTCATCAGAGCGATACGATCAGGAGGTAGGATTGCGTAACTCGGTGTTATTTCACCGCGCGCTTTGCCGTGCAGGTCGTCGAATATATGCCTGTAGGTTCCGATGGCAGCTGCAACCGGCTCATCCCGGTCCCAGAAATGTAATTCCTTCTGCTCCGGCATGCCGATGTCGGGATGCAGGCATAGCATGCGGTGCAGCCAGGTGGTGCCGGCCTTCTGCGCACCGATACCCAGGAAGGTGGGTCCGCCTCCCGTCACCGCGATCATGTCAACGACGGGCCGCGCGTCGGCCGCGGGATTTCGATTGCATGCCGAGGGCCGGCTTGAGGAAGCTGCCGGTATAGGAACCAGCATGGACTGCCACTTCTTCTGGCGTGCCGGTCACTACCACCGCGCCGCCGCCGTCGCCGCCTTCGGGGCCGAGATCGATCACCCAATCGGCGGTCTTGATGACATCCAGATTGTGCTCAATCACTACCACGGTGCTGCCGCTTTCCCGCAGCTGGCGCAGTACTGTCAGCAACTGGTCGATGTCATGGAAGTGCAGTCCGGTAGTGGGCTCATCCAATATATATAGAGTGCTGCCGGTATCGCGTTTAGAGAGTTCCCGCGAAAGCTTCACGCGCTGCGCTTCGCCGCCGGAGAGCGTGGTGGCATTCTGGCCGAGACGCACATAGGTGAGTCCTACCGCCATGAGGGTCTGCAGTTTGTGCGCCACCACCGGCACCGCGCTGAAGAACTGCGCGGCGTCTTCCACCGTCATATCCAGCACTTCCTGAATGTTCTTGCTCTTGAAACGGATGTCGAGGGTTTCGCGGTTGTAACGTTTGCCCTTGCACACGTCGCAGGCCACGTAGATATCAGGCAGGAAGTGCATCTCCACCTTGATGACGCCGTCTCCCTGACAAGCTTCGCAGCGCCCACCCTTGACGTTGAAGCTGAACCGCCCGGGTGTGTAGCCGCGGGAGCGGGCTTCCTGGGTTTCCGCGAACAATTCGCGGATGGGGGTGAACAGACCGGTATAGGTGGCCGGGTTGGAACGCGGTGTGCGCCCGATGGGCGACTGGTCGATGTCGATGATCTTGTCGATTTGCTCAAGCCCATCGATGCCGTCACAGGCGGCCGGTTCCTCGGAGGCATCGTTCAATTGGCGTGCGGCGAAACGGTACAGTGTATCGTTGATGAGCGTCGATTTGCCGGAGCCGGACACGCCGGTGATGCAGGTCATGAGTCCCAGCGGGATCTCCACATCGATGCCCTTGAGGTTGTTGCCGCGGGCCTTGCGTATGCGTAGCAGACGCATGGGATTGACCGCCTGGCGTATCTCCGGGATTGCGATGCGCCGCTCACCGGCCAGATACTGGCCGGTGAGCGAATCGGAGCTGGTGATGATGTCCTGGGGCGTGCCCTGGGCCACCACCTTTCCGCCATGCACACCGGCACCTGGACCCATGTCGAGTACATGGTCTGCATGGCGTATGGCTTCCTCATCGTGTTCCACCACGATCACAGTGTTGCCCAGATCACGCAGATGAATCAGAGTCTCCAGCAGACGCGCGTTATCGCGCTGGTGCAGTCCTATGGAAG